>JAABVA010002513.1_pt1 | contig 18179 bp, 26 predicted proteins | sample 5560331 | NCBI WGS metagenome assembly JAABVA01 (sample SAMN12812661, study PRJNA571458) | rock metagenome | isolation source: Antarctica rocks | place: Antarctica: Victoria Land, Mt New Zealand sud | collected 2016-01-07 | reverse complement strand
CCGAGAAGCCCCGGCTGGTGGCAATTCAACGACTGAACGTGACCCAGCACACACCCCCATAGCCAGACCGTCAAGTGCCCTCTACAGTTCGCGTACGTACTTGGCTGAACAACCCGCGGGTAGTCGCCCTGGCGCGACGGGAACTCAGGCCGATGACCAGCACGAGGATCATAGGACGGAGGTGAGGATGGCACGCAGCGGAGTGCAGGGCTTCAGCCCCGCGGCGTTCCGACGACAGCGCAGCCGACGACAGCTGAGCCTCAGCGAGCTCTCCCTGCTCTCCGGTATCAGCGCCGCCACCGTCAGCGCGTGGGAAACCGGCAAGGCTGCTCCCTCACCCCAAACGCTCGCCGCGGCTGCGGAAACTCTGGGCATCGGCGTGGCCGATCTCGTGCCGGTCAAGGAAGACCGACTGGTTCTCGCCAACCTGCGCCATCAGGTTGGGTTGTCTCAACAAGCCGCGGCGGAGGCAGTTGGTCTCAAGCGGAGCATGTACGGGGCGATCGAGAGCGGCTTCCGAGTTGCCGACCAAGCGCAGCGGAGCCGGCTCGCCCAACTGTATGGCGTCACCGCAGACGTATTCGACACCCTCTGGCAAAGGACACGGGACTTGCGCATTGCCCGCCTCCAGGCTAGATAGTCCTCGCGTACAGCATTAGTTGACACGTGAGAGCTGATGGTCGGCCGGCTGCGATGTGCTCCCCGCTGGAGCTTCTTGGTGGTGAGCTCGGCGAACCAGCGTTTCGACGAGGTTGAGCCACGAGCTCGAGGTGGGGGTGAAGTGCACGACGAACCTGGGGTGGCCCCCAGGTGTGATCCAGGATTAGGTTTGGTCGACTCACCTACGACGGCGCGTCTAGCCAGTCAGTCGGGATGAGCTGCACTCCGTGACGCCACCGCTCGCGCACCGCCTCTTCGAACCAGGGCTCTGGAGGATCAGCGTGGTCGCAGACGATGACCTGGAACTGCGGAGCGAGTTCAGCTACGACATCGCGCATGAGCTCGAACATAGCGCGTACAGCGACGCGGTCGGCGTCTTCCTCAGGCAAGCCGCTTTCGTTGTCGTTTTCCGAGGGGTAGTGCGCCTGGGTTGGTTGGTCCAGCATCAAGAAGCGCGGGACTGGCCGCTCCTGCCGGGTGAAGTAGCGGTGCAGTGCCAAGTGGGTGGCGAGATGATATCCGACCCAGTTCTTGGCACTTCCGATGCGTGTGAGGGGTGCCGGCCCGGTGACGGTGTCCGCCACAACCGTCAGGCGTGCCAGATCGAGGCGCACGTCCTCAGCACTGTGTTCAAGGTCCAACCTCTCGGCGTAGGCCCTGATGTCCCGTCCTACTGCTACCAACCGAGAGGTGAGCTGCTCGCGCCGGTTGTCGTCGTCGAGCTCAGCTTCCAGGGCTGCGATCGTGGAGCGGGTTTGTTCGAGTTGCTGACGCACGACCTCCATGGCGTTCTCGTCGACCACAGCGGCCCGAGCCAAGGTGGCGTCGATGCGTCCTCGAGTGAAGTCCCGACTGTTGGACTGCGACTGCTCGTGGACACGGCGACCACGATCGATGTCCTGGAGGGCTCCCTCCGCGACCCGAAGCTGCTCACGGAGTGCTTCCGCTTCTGAGTCGAGGGAGTCCAGCGCACGTCGCTGAGCGGGACGGGCCCCAGTAAGGGTGCCGACCTGCGTGCGAAGGTCCTCCAAGCTGCGCCTGAGTACCTCAGCTGTTGGGTCCGGGTCGTCCAATCGGCTCCCACAGGCCGGACAGTCGGGCGTCTCCGTGTGTTCCCCTGCGGTTTCGGGGAGCGGAGGCAGGAGGTTCAGGGAGGTCAGGCGGGACTCCTGCTGGGCAAGCGCAGACACGAAGTCGTTTGCCGCCTTGGACTCGTTGAGGAGCAGCCCCCGGCTCTCCATGACGAGGCGCAATTGCTGGCCGAGGGCATCCCGGCGTTGCTCAAGGGTGCGTCGTCGATCTTGTTCGGCCGGCCCGTCCGCCCCAGTGGCGTCGGTCGGCCTGGCGGCGCGGGCACCTTGTAGAGCCCGCACGAGCGCCGACCGATCGGCCGCGTCTACGTCTTCGAGCAGGCCGACGGCACGGGCCTCGGCGTAGAGGGAGCCGAGCTGAACGTCGATGGTCTGGGCCGCCTGCTGGGCTCGCTCGTACTCCGCCTCGAGCCTGGCGAGCGTGCGCTTGGCGTCACGCAGCTGGGCTCGCTTTCGCGCCTCATCTGGTGCCACCGCGCCCAAGAAGTAGGGGATCGTGTCGCGAAGGGCTTGGTCGATACCGTCCTCGCCCATCCGGTGGAACATGACGGACTGACTGGCTACCTCGGACTGAGCCTGGAGGCACAGGAGGGCCGCGTGGCCAATGTTCGCCTCAAGCCCCTGTCGTAGCGACCATGGGCCGGTCTCGGACTGGTTTTCCTCGATGCCGAGTCGGCGCCCCAGCTGCTGGCGAAGCTGGCGAGTGTCGGTATTGCCGCGCAACTCCTCGAGGGGCGGCGGCTCCAGGTCGTTCCCGAACTCCAGCATGGCGATCGCCGTGCTGGCGTTCTGCCCCGCGGGCTTCGGTCGTGCCACAAACGCACGGGCGCCGGCGTCGTCTAGCTGCCACAGGGCGGCATACCACTCGACTGTGTCCGAGATCGGGCCCACCGGCACCAGGTTGGTGTTGCGGCCCAGGCAGTACTCGACGATGGTGAGCAGGGCGCTCTTCCCGGTCCCGGACTCGCCGGTAATGATGTTGAGCTGTCCAGGCATGAAGTCGATGCGCCGGGTGCGACCGTCGGCGTTGTAAAGGACCAGGGCGAGGAGCTGCACCGGGCTAGGGTGCCACGCCGAGGACGACGAAGACGGTCGCTGGCTGGTCGATCTTGGTTAGCCACTGCCCGACGAACCCAGCGCGCGCAACGATCTGCTGTACTTCGCTGTCCTTGGCCAGGGTGTGGCCCCTCCCGCTGGCCAACGACGCGGATAGGCCGCCATCCTGCTCCACGGTCAGGAGGCCGCTACGGAGTCCGAACCTTATGCCCTCCTGCACCGAGTCTCTGAGCGATACCGCTCGAGGCGCAAATCCGGCATGCTCGACCGGGTGGTCGGCGACCCATGTGTACAAGTTGGCCCGACTGTTCTTGGGTAGCGACTCCCGCGTGCCCCGGTGAAGAACAAGGGGCGCGATGATGAAGGCATACACCCACGGCATCGTCTGTTCTCTGTTACTTCGGTACTGAAGCGCAGCATTGGCGGTGATCGTCCCCAACAACGCCGGGTTGAGCATGACCGCCTGGGTACGTGAGCGCTCGCGCCATGAGGTCATGGCGAGACATGGTGCCAGCGAGGGACCGGTTCAAGGGGCGTTCCTCGACAAGTAATCATTACGCGGTCACCCGCTGCTTGCCAGAGCGTCCAGACGCTCCACGAAGTCGGGGTGCCACCCGATCCGTTGGATGGCGTCGTCATGGCCAGCGAGCTCGTGTCGCTTGCCACGTCCGTAGAACCCTTCGTTGTAGTGCGTCCGCACCGTGACGGCGGTGGAGTTCAAAAGGTAGTTCAGGAGCTGGCGGCCAGCCTTCTGCTTGGTGCTCTCCGCGTCCTCGGCGCTCAAAGCATCTAGTTCGAGGTCCTGGATCATGTTCCCGAACTCGCGCGTCCACTCGAATCGCAGCTCCTCTTCGAAGTTCCCCAGCTCCCGAAGGTCCAAAAGACTGTCGCTGAGCCACTCGGTTTCCTGAGTGACGGCGCGGTGGTAGTCGATGATGGCGTTCCGCAGCTGCGGCCCCGCGTAGTCGACAAGGGAGAGTTGGGCGACGAATCGAGCCCCGGCGTACAACTGCACGTGCTCCTCAGTAACGGAGGACAACGGGACCGTCGTCGGTAGGTTCTCGGTGGTGTAGCTGTTCCGTAGTTCGCGGACGAACGTTCGCACCTCGGTGACGCTGACTGAGGGACGCCTTCCTGCCAGCATGTCAATGGCGACGTCCTGCCAGTAGTGCCAGACCTGTGCAACGAATCTGTCCTCGGCCGGCTGTCCACCTGTCGGGAGGCCCCAGGTGAGCGCTTCGCGTACTGAGACGTCTAAGTCTTCAGGGGGCATTTGACCATCGAGCACCCTCACCCGGTTGAGCAGGTTGCTACGTCGCGACGCGGCCAACGCTAGGAAGTCTGCCCTCGACTGCTCTGTGTACGTGTTCTCGGAGTCCTTGGCTGCCTTGGCAAGGCGTGCGAGCGCGAGATCAACGTCCCGCGTGGGGGGCCTCAGCACGAAGGCAGCAGTTCCCTCCGAGGCCACCGAGGTGGTGACGAGGGCGAGTTCTGGACCCTGTAGGTCGCCAACGTCAGGCCGATCCATCCAGATTTGCAGGGTCTTCCAAATGTCCACGGACATGTCGCCCAGGCCCGCCGCTTTCGATTTGGTGTGCAGCTTGACCTGGAGCAGTTCTACGGGGTCGCTCGTGGCTTCCACATCTGTCCACGAGACATCGTCATGGAGCTCGAGCGTGATGGCCTGGTCGGGACGGGTATGGCCCTTGCGTAGCAGGTCAACCAGGGCCCAGTTCGTCTGGTACAGGTAGCCAGCCGCGGAGGCGGCAGCGTTGTGTCCAACCATCTCAGTAGTGTCCTTCCGCACGCCATCAGTGTCCAGCCAACACCCTTGTGGTGGGTGTACGAAGCCCGCCACTCCCGATCCCGGACAGACCTTGCCACCCGGCGTGCTCGCTGACCGGGCGGTCCGACAGCGAGATCGGGCAACCCACGGGAGCGGCGTCTGCGGTGGCGGTCCAGACGAAGGGTTCGGGTTCGGGCACGGAGTGGAAGACCCCCCGTCTGATGGCTTTGTCCGTCAGTTCCCGAAACTAGCGTTCGACCAGGTTCAGTCACGACGACGACGTTGGGGTGAAGTGCAGGTTGTAGCGGGGGTGCTTGGCCAGCCAGTCCTTCACGTTCGGATGCTTGTGGGTGGCGTAGTTGTCCAGAATCATGTGCACCTAAAGGTGTTTCGGTACCTGCTTGTCCACGGTGCGCGGAAACGTCAGGAACTCCTCGTGGCGGTGGCGGTCCAAGCACTGACCGATCACGGTCCCGTCCAGAACGTTGAGGGCAGCGAAGAGCGTGGTAGTGCCGTGCCGCTTGTAGTCATTGGTCATCGTGCCCACCCGACCCATGGTCATCGGCAACGAGGGCTGGGTACTAGACTGTCTCACGTTTCCCTACACTGTTAGGAAGCGAGAGGAAGCAGGGTGACTCAATGACAGACCTGGTCACACCACACGGGTATTCGGTGGCGCCGATTGAGGAGATTTTGGGCCAGAAGTTCGGGGTCCGGCTCGACCGGCCGGACATTTTGCGTGTCTTGGATGGCCTGCCCACGATCCGCCGCTCCGCTGTCGCGCTCCCCGGGGCGGAGGCGGCGCTCTACGACCGAGCAGGATTCGTCGAAGGCGACGACGCATACCGTGGGCAGATGTTGTCGAATGTCGCCGACTACGCCCGCTTGATGGCGACGGCGTTCACTACCGAGCAGGCGAGGCAGAAGTTGCACGTCGATCGCTCGCGGGTGCGTCAGCGCATCGCCGAACGCACCCTGTGGGCGATCAAGGACAGCGGCAAATGGGTGCTGCCCGCCGTCCAGTTCGATGACAACGGACTGGTCCGAGGCCTGGACCAGATCATCCGCCTCGTCCCTGCGGGGATGCATCCGCTGAGCGTTCTCGGGCTGTTGACCAGCCCGCAGCCGGAGCTGGGTGAGGCTGGTGAGCCGGTGTCCATCGTGCACTGGCTGCGGACTGGCGGTGACATCACCACAGCGGTCGCGGTAATGGAGCGAAGCGACTGGGCAGGCATCTGAGCACGTGCCCATGCTTTCTCCGCCGCCCTCAGTGGGTGAGCTTCGTACGGTCGGTATCCGCCCCGACGAGTACCGGACCATCGCGGGTAGCGAACTGTGGTGGCGGGTGCACCGAACCGCCAGCACGTTCGCGGTGCCGTGGAATGCGTTACGCACCTATGGCCCCGTACTCCGGTTCGATCAACACCCCTTGCCAAAAGGGGAGCATCCCGGTGTCGGAGTGTGGTACGGCGCATCCACGCCAATCGCTGCGCTCGGGGAGGCATTCCAGCAGTACCGCACCATCGACCGTCGCTTCGAGGTTCCCTACCTCACAGGGTTGAGCTTCACGCGCGACGTAGTGGTGCTCGACGTGGCGACCGACAGTGCCGGTCACTGGGCGACCCGCTCGGGAGGAACCTACGCGCTGTCCAGCGCCGAGCACACGGTAACCCAACAGTGGGCGCGGGCGATCTGTGTGGCGTTCCCCGATCTCGACGGCATCCGCTACAACAGCCGCTTTACCGGGGCGGCCTGCGTGGCGCTGTACACGCCAGCCGGATCTGCGATGCCCGGACGACCATCGACGTCACGCCCCCTGGCGGATCCGGCACTTGCCGGACGCCTTGCCCAGGCCTCCGACAAGCTCGGCTACCGCCTGATCTGATGGACCAGAACGGAACTCGGCCAGGAGTAGTCCTTCCATGAAGAGCGGCAACCGCGTCAATTGACCACGCGTCGATACCGACACGCTCGCCACCACCACACGTTCATTCGGACCACCCCTGGCGGCGCCCACGACGACGGTCATGGGCGCCGCCTCACTTGCCCTATTGATGCGCTCCATATCAGCGGGTACCGGCCTCACGGGCGACTTCCTGGGGGCGAGTTCGATGATCCGGCGGTGAAACCCCCGTGGCTGAGCTCGACGACGTGCCTGGGTCCTGCGACGAGCGGCTCGACGTCTTCGTGGGTGAGCTTCAGTCCTTCTAGTGCTCCTTGAAGATGGAGGAGGTTCGTGTGGTTCGAGACGGCGTCACCGGATAGCACAGACTCGGCTACCGCAGGGCGCACCGACCGGCACCGCGGAGACGGCGAGGTTTCGCACGGGGGTGCTGAAACCAATTTGGCGCCGAAGTGGCTAAAGCAGGGGGCCGTTTGTACGTAGAGAGGTAGGCCCAACGAGAGGAACCGCCGATGGCACAGCGAGGGTGGCGTACGCAGTGCGGCGATGACGGCCACCAGCTCTCTCTGAACTTCGCGCGGACCAACCCCTTAGGTGACGACACGCACGAAGCACTCCAAACGGGTATCCCGCTGCAATCGGGACCAGCGGCCGAGCGCCACGCCGACGTTTGGCATACCTCCCCGCTAGCCAGTGATCTCGGCGCGCATGTCCTCCGAGCCGGGCAGCTCGACGACGACACGCCGTCGCCGGGGCCGGTAGCTGCGGTGGCCGACGCTGCGGCGGTTGGCGTCGTCAACCTCCCACCGGATCGCGCATGTCAGCGCGTCCGCGAAGAACTACGACCTCGAGTGAGTCCGATCCCAAAATCGGCGCCCGCTGCGGCCGGCTTGAAGCGAGGAAGGTATGAAGCCCCCGGGAATGGATTCCGAGCAATCGATCAGGACCAACGCGCCCGGTTCCCGCAGGAAGTCGGGATAGGGAGGGGCGCGTTCGACGCTGTTCGGAGGCGATCCCGGGACAGGTGGATCGCTCGCCTGAGAGCGACGTGATCTCGTGGGTACACTTGATACGGGCAATGTACTGTCGCGGGTGTTTACCGCCGAGGAAGTCGCTGACATGCTCCACGTGAGCGTAAGAACTCTGCGACGAGTGACAACCGTCGGCACCATGCCGTGCCATCGGATCGGCAGGGCAGTTCGATACACCGCCGCGGATATTGGCACCTACCTGGAGCGCGTCGCCGATGAAGGCACACCTTGACAGACCGGCCCTCGCCAGCGGAGGTTTTGCAGTCCCGCGTGCGAGTACCTCACCCGATGGCGGCCTCTCAGCCCATCCTGTTCGTTCGGTTTCGGATGCTCAGGACTCCCGTTCGCCAAGTACCGTCCCGGCAACATCGAAGTCCGCACGCGCACGTCGCGTCCCCGGCCAGCAAGGTTCAATTCGTAGATTGCCGACAGGTCAGTGGCAGGCTCGGTTACCCGCGCGACTCGGTGCAGCATCCATTGGAACGTACGGTTCGCGGCCGGAGGCCACTCGCCGACTCGCTCGCGCGATCGTTGAGGTTGAGGACGGCGCCCGCGGTCGGGCCAGTCAAGGACCCCGTGGTGCGAAGATGGCAACAGTCGCGGAGGTTGTTGAGCGCTACATCGACGACAGCGATGAGCGCCTGGCGCACCACACCTTGCGGTGTTACCGCAGCGCCCTGGCAGTTCGCATCGCACCCCAACCGTTCGGCGCGATCAGGATCGACCGTCTCACCACTCCAGCGATCACAGCGTGGCGCGACGACTTAGTCGCCGTGGGCCACTCCACCCACAGCGTGCGGTACGCAGTCGCTTTGCTGTCCGCCGCATATGGCGCTGCTGCCGGACATATGCACCTCCCCGCGAATCCGGTCCTTGCGCTGCCTCGGCAGTCTCGGACGAAACGCAGCGGCGCTGCGCGCGCGGAGGCTGCTGCTCGGCGCGCTGCCGTGCCCTCGTGGGCGGACATGTCAGCGATCCTGTCGGCGATCCCCCATCGAGAGGACCGCTTGATGACTCTATTGCTCGCCTGGGCAGGAGCGCGATTCACCGAGGCGGCGTCACTGAACCGAGTGAATGGCGTCCACCGGAACCGCCCGGCAGTCCATATTGACCGGGTCATCGTCCGCGGGCGGAAAACGTGGGTACAGGAGTCGCCTAAGACAGGTGAACGGCGCGACGTCCAAATTCCGCAGCCGCTTTGGGAAGCGCTCCGCCAACACAGCGTTGCCCTGCCCCCAGCGGTGGGCGACCGGTGGGATGTCGCCCTTCCCGCCCACGGTCGGGGCTCGATTTACCGTGGCGGACCAGGAATCTGGACGCCACCATCGTGGCGACGCGTCGTCTGGCATGACGCGACGGCCGCCGCGGGGGTAGCAGGAATGCCCGTAAAGCGGCTGCGGGCGCACGCGGCGACGGTGCTGTGTGCCTCGGGCGCGACCGTGATTGACGCCCAAGCTCACCTAGGCCACGCGAGCCTGAGCACCACGCAGGCCCACTACCTCGTTGCCGTCCGAGCAATCAGCGAGGACAGGGCGATCGCCGACTTGCGTGCCATCCCTTCGTTGACCCTCCAGGAACGACTCGACACCCTGTGGGCACGGTTCGTCGAGCAACACGGTGACCCCCTCTGATCGTTCGACGCCGCGGAGTTCTGGCCACTCCATAAGGCAGGTTTATGGCATACGAAGGGAACTTGTACTCAAAACGATTGGGGTGCAGCTTCTTTGAAGTCGTCGACATCTCACTCGTAATGAGAAGGTCGTCGGTTCGATTCCGACAGGCGGCTCCACATAACTCCTGGTCAGGCTGTTTTCCGAGGCCGGCGACACCAGGGGATGAGCATGAGTGGTAGCCACGTGGTATCCACTGGGTTCAGCCGTGTGGACGATTCTGGACGTTCTCGGCGCTCGACCGTGGGGAATGGGGACCGCGCCGCACACATCACCACCATGAACACCACCCAGCCCAGCACACGGGCACTGCATGCCGCGCCGGCGCCCGGACGCCACCCAGCCGAGGTTGCACCGCGCGCCGCACAGGAGCGCCTGGCCGCCGCTGAGCACGCCCTGGCCGAAACCCATGAGGCACTGGACGCGATAGCCCGCGAGCTCGCCCCCGCCGGGTCTCCGCCGGACGCGTTGACCACCCTGCAGGTCGCGGCCGCCCTGTGCCTGGGCCGAGCCACCGTCGCCGAACTGATCCGGCGCGGTGAGATCAATTCGGTCAAAATCGGCGGTTCGCGGCGGGTTTTCCGGGCGGACCTCGATCAGTACATCGCGTCGCTCCGGGCCTCCGCATGACCAAGGCAGCAAATGGGCGAAGCTGCATCCACCGCCGGGCCGGCAGCACCGGCTGGGCCGGCTGGGTGAGCTTTGGCACGGATCCCGAAACCGGCCGGCGCCTCCGCAAAAAAGTCAACGCGGCGACCAAGACCGAGGTGGCCGCGAAGGTCGCCAAGCTGGAGGCGGATCGGGACGGCGGGTACGCCGGGCTGGCCGGGCGTAACACGGTGGCCGAGTGGCTGGACTGGTGGGTCGCGACGAAGGTCGGGTCGGTCCGCCCGAAAACGATCATTGGGTATGGTGTGGACCGGGCGCACATCGTGCGGTCCATCGGCAGCATCGAGCTAACCAAGCTCACCGCCGAGCACATCGAGCAGATGTATGCGGAGATCCTGGCCACCGGCGTGGCCGGCCCGGCCACCACCACGCACGTGCGCGCCACCCTCTCCGCAGCTCTCAACGCCGCCGCCCGCCGGGGCCGGATCGCCCGCAACCCGGTGACGGCCGCGACGAGCCCGCGGCAGGTATCGGCCCGGGTCGAGCCGCTGAGCGAGGCCGAGACGCGGCGGGTGCTCGCCGCCGCGGCCGGGGGGCGCAACGCGGCTCGGTGGTACCTCGCGCTGCTGGTCGGCCCGCGCCAAGGTGAGGCGCTGGGGCTGCGGTGGGAGGACGTTGACCTCGACGCCGGCACGCTGCGCATCCGCCGGTCGCTGGCCCGCGCCCCCTGGAAGCACGGCTGCGGGTCGGTGCCCTGCGACGGCGAGCGCGGCGCGGACTGCCCCCAGCGTCACGGCGGGGGCCTGGTCACAGGGCCGGTCAAGACGGCCGCCGGTGAGCGCACGGTCGCACTCCCCGCCGGACTCACGGGCATGCTCCGGGCCCATCGCACCGCCCAGACGGCCGAGCGGCTGCGGGCCGGCAGCGCGTGGCGCGATACCGGGCACGTGTTCACCGACGAGCGCGGGCAACCCCTGGACCCACGGCGGGACTGGGGCCGGTGGAAGGAGTTGCTGGCGTCCGCGGGGGTACGGGATGCCCGCCTGCACGACGCGAGGCACTCGAGCGCCACCTTCGCATTGCTGGATGGGGTTGACCCGGTGGTGGTCATGGCCTGGCACGGGTGGGGCTCGCGCGTGATGCTCGACCGCTACCAGCACGCCGTCGATACCGCGCAAATCGCCGCTGCCGCGAAAACCGACGCGAGGTTCTTCGGCCACGGATGAGGCCGGCGGCGTCCGCCCTGCGCGAGCGCGGGGTGACCCCACAGCGCGGCGGCCGGCCTGGTGCTGCGGATGCAGAAGACACCGCGGATACGGATGGCGGGGAGGCCGTGGGTGAGTTGAGCACCGCGGACGGTGGCACCTGTGGCGGTGCCTGCTCTGCCGGTGACGGTGATGACGGGTGGGCGGATTGATGGGGCATTCACGAGTGGCGTTCGAGCGGTATGCCGTCACCGCTGGCATGGAACCCCCACCTCGCGGCGCGCTGGCAGGCTATGCCACGGAGGTGCTGGCCAAAATCCCAGCGCTCCGGGTCGGCAGCGACGGCGACGCCGAGCGCCTGCACGCTCTGCGTCAAATGGAAAATGCCGCTCGTGGACTGCTCGATTGGATCGAGCAAGAGGCCGCGACACCACGCCCCGTGTGGCGCGCAAGAGCGGCGTTCAAGCGGTATGCCGAGGCCGCGGGGCTGGAACCCCCACCTCGCGACGCGCTCGCCGAATATGCCACGGACGTACTTTCCAAGATCCCCGCGCTCCGGGTCGGCAGCGACGGCGGCGAAAACCTCCGCCACGCCCAGCGGGAGATGGAAACCGCCGCCCGCAGGCTCTTGAACTGGATAGAGAAAACGTCGCCCTGGTCTGCCCGCGCCGCGAAGGTACCACCGGCACCGCCGCGGGTACCCGCCGCCGACCGGCTAGCCATCCGGGCCGCCCACCGCCGGGCCGCAATGCGGGCCCACCCAACCCCCACCGTGCAGGACGGGTGGGCCGACTGATGGGGCGGGCACGAGAGGATTTTGAGCGGCATCACGAAGCCGCCGGCCTGGAGGGACCGCCCCGCGGCAAGCTCGAAGAATACGCGACGGACGTGCTCGCTCAGATCCCGCGGCTTCTGGCCAGCGGCGATGACGACGATGAACGCAGCCATGCTCTGCGGGCGATGGAATCCGTAGCCCGTGGGCTCTTGCGCTGGATCGAGGACACCCCCGCACACCCGTCGCGGGCTTCCCGCGCCGCGCGCGGAACACCCGCCCAGGCCACCACGCCCGCACCGGCCCCCGGGGCCTCGACGCGCACCGCCACGGTCCGCGACCGCTACCGCAGGAGGGCACGATGACCCGCTACGCGATGGGCGTGGATCCCGGTGGCCAGCACACGGGGATCATCCTGGCCGAGCTGCGCCCGGATGGCCCAGTGCCCGTCGATGGGCTGACCCTGGACCGGCGGGAGGCTGAGCGGGACACCCGGCACATGGGCGCACCGCAGTACGTGAGGCGCGTGATCGAAGCCGCCATGAGCTTGCTGGAGAAACACGGCGTTGGCGACGACGAGGTCACCGTCATCGTCGAGACGATGGTGCCGCCGACACCCGTGAAGGCCGGCACGTCGGTCGTGCCCATGGCGATCTGGCGCCACGCGCTCGGATCCTGGACGGTGCTCGGGGCGGTGGCCGCTGTGTGGCCCTAGCCTCGCGCTTTCACGGTGGTGCTTGTGAAGGGCCGTGTCGGGCAGAAAGAAAGGTGCTCTGACCTGCGATAATTCGTCTTGTCTAGGGATGAATTGTTGCGAGGTCGAGGAGCACCTTTCTGGTGAGTGAGTCTACGTCGTGTTACCCGTCGTTGTCGGTGGACACGACCGGGACGGGTGTGGTGTCCCAAGCCGGGGCGGTGATGTTGCTGCGAACCGCGGAGAAGACCGGGTTGGGGGGTGCCCTTACGGTGGCGTTGGCGCCGTGGCGCAAACCGTTGGCCACGCATGATCCGGGGAAAATCCTGCTGGACCTGGCGGTGTCGGTCGCGGTGGGTGGGGACTGCCTGGCCGACATCGCGCTGTTGCGGGAGGAGTCGGGGGTCTTCGGTGCGGTGGCCTCCGATCCGACGGTGTCCCGGCTGATCGCCACCCTGGCCGAGGATGCGCCGAAGGCGTTGGCGGCGATCAACTCCGCGCGGGCCGCCTGCCGCGCCACGGCGTGGTCGCGGGCCGGTGCCCACGCCCCCGATCACCGGATGGACGCCGCGCACCCGCTGATCATCGATCTGGACGCGAGCTTGGTGGGGGCGCACTCGGAGAAGGAACACGCCGCCCCGACCTACAAGAAGGGCTGCGGGTTTCACCCGTTGCTCGCGTTCGTTGACCATGGCCCCGGGGGCACCGGGGAACCGCTGTCGTTCCTGCTCCGGCCGGGAAATGCTGGGTCCAACACCGCCACCGATCACATCAGCGTGATCGGCGGATGCGTTGGCGCAGTTGCCGTGTGCCGCCCAAGGGGGCCAGCTCGGGCGCACGGTGTTGATCCGCACCGACGGGGCCGGGGGCACCCACAAGCTCCTGGAGTTCCTCACCACCCAGCACCTGTCCTACTCGGTGGGCTTCGGGTTGACCGAGACCATCACCGCCGTACTGCCCTTGATCCCGGCCTCGGTGTGGACCCCGGCCTACGACGCCGAGCAGACACCGCGCGAGGGGGCGTGGATTGCTGAGCTCACCGACCTGGTGGACCTGACCTCCTGGCCGGGCGGGATGCGGCTGATCCTGCGCAAGGAACGCCCGCACCCCGGGGCGCAGCTGCGGTTCACCGACGCCGACGGGCTGCGGTTGACCGCGTTCGTCACCAACACCCGCGGTGGGCAACTCGCCGACCTGGAGCTGCGGCACCGCCGCCGCGCCCGCTGCGAGGACCGCATCCGCGTCGCCAAAGACACCGGGATGTCCAACCTCCCCCTGCACGGCTTCGCCCAAAACCAGATCTGGTTAGCCATCGTCGCCCTGGCCATGGAACTCACCGCCTGGCTGGCAGATGCTCGCCCTGACCGACCACGACGCCCGACGATGGGAGCCGAAACGGTTGCGGCTCCGACTGTTTTCCGTCGCCGCCCGCATCGCCCGCCATGCCAGACGAACTCATCTGCGCCTGGCGACCGACGCCCCCTGGGTCACCCTCATAGAGACCGCCCTCGCCCGCCTCGCCGCCCTACCCAACCCATGTTGACCAGCACAAACCAGCCACCACGAACCGAAAGGCCCCCCGGGCAGTGGAACCCGGCAGACCACCCGACTGACCCCGGGGGAACCGACCATGCCCGACACAGGAATGGAGGTCAAAAACAGGCCCCGGTCACCCCGTCAAGCCACCACGAGTGCCGCGCGAAAGATCGAGGCTAGGCCCGCCTCGTCGCCCCGGCCGCCGCCGACCACCAAGCGGAATACCCGGCGGAGTTGAAGGGGCGTACACCGGCGGGATGGACCGCAGGCGGCAGCCAACGCCAGCACCAGCGCGCGGCGTGGGCAGTGCTGCTGAGCGGCATCGCACAGACGGGCACCATCCCCGCGACCGCTCCGGTAGTTCCCGCCCCGGAAATCCCGCCCGTAGCCGCTGCAGAACCGACGCCGTCGCCGGTCGAGCGAGTCGCAGCCCTGGTCACCGCCGGCGGAGCCCTGAGCGTGAGCGCACTGCTCGATGCCGCCACACAGGTCTGGGCCGAGGGCACCACCTCGGACCGCGTCGCCCTGGCCGTGGCCGCGGCGATGGCGCTGCGGCCGGAGACCGATCAGGCCCGACTGCGTGCCCGGTTGGAGGCCAAGGCGGCCGAGCTCGAAGGCACCCGAGCCGAGAACTGACCACGACCAGCAACACTGGAACCATGACCGATCCCGACGCCGACCCGTCGCTGCGCGACCTCGAGCACGCCGCGGCGCAAGCCTCCGACGCCGCCGCCGAATGGATGGCCTCACTGGCCTCACTGACCGCGCTGGGCCGCGCAGTCCAGGCGGCGCGCACGGCTGGTCGCCCGATCACAGTCATCGGCCGGGATCTCCGGCAGGGTCGAGCAATGGCCCGGGAACGGCGCGCGAGGGCCCTCATCCGGCCATCGGTACCGCTCCGGCAGCACAGCGTCGAGGTGATAGCTGCGGCCGCCGCCTGCGGGCTCACCGACGTCCGCGTCTTCGGCTCATGCGCGCGCGGCACCGACACCCGGATGAGCGACGTCGACCTCATCGTCAGTACCACAGGTCCGCGCGCGAGCTTGTTCGACATCTCCGCGTTTGCCCTCGCCGTCGAGGACCTCCTCGCCCTGCCGGGCCGGGTCGATGTGCTTACCGACGACGCCCTCAGGCCGGGCTCCGACAGCGGCGCTAGCATCGCCACCGAGTGCCAGCCGCTGGCTGTCTGGGCGACCGGTTGTCCGCGGCTCGACTCCTGCGCGGGTGGATAGCCGCCCGCACCGCCGGACTGGACCACGGGGCAGCGATCACGTCCGCGGCGTTCGCTCCTCGGCCGGCGTGATCGCGACGACCGCCGTGGTCCTGTGGCCCGTCACGCAGTCGTCGCGGACCCGGACCAGAAGTGTCATCGGGTAGCCGGCCTCACAGCGAACGAGCTCGAGCAGAGGAAGCGTTTCGCAGTCGCGGCGAAGCGCGGACACCCTGAATCCGGCGGCGGCGGTCGGTACACCGGCACCGTCGATGCGAGCGACGGTGCGGGCGGTGAGGCCGATCAGGTGACGCGAAGTCTGGGTGGTCACGCGCCACCGGCCGCGTCCGGAATCGTCGAGCCGGGTGGGCGGGTGCACGCTGATCAGCGTGCCAGGCGGCGCCGACAATTTGACTTTCCCCGAGTCGGCGGCCTGCGGCGCATTTCCCGGGTGCGCGTTGGGGACGGATGGCCGTGGTGTCGTGCGGCAGGGCGCGCCACTGCAGCGAGACTGGCGGATCTCCTGCATGCCCGCCAAGGTTGCGCTCACCCCGATCGGCGCGGCGCTGCTTGCGCACCGTCATAGTGATTCGCTATACGGCACTATGAGTTGCTACACCACCGCCCGCGCGGCCGGCACATCGGAGGAGGCTCATGAGCGCGCGCACCTATGGCCGCACGATGGGCGAGAAGCCGATCAACGACGACATGATCGAGAAGCTAGCGGACGAAGCTGAACGAGGGTACGAACCCGGCCAGCTGCAGGGCTGTCGCCGCGGTCCTGGCCGCCCACCCGTCGGTGACGCGCGTCGCGGCGATGATCCTGAGGTGGATTCCGATGCATACACCGAGTGGGCCACGCGCAACGCCGGCCAGGTGTGGTCAGATCTCGACTAGCGGCAGCGATGGAGGCCTCGGCCGGAAGGGCGAAGGTGCACACGCGGCAGCGTGATGGAGGCCGGAAGAGCTACATCCCGGCAGGGATCTTTCCGCCCCGGCAGGGGGCGAACCGGTCGGAGCGCAGCGTCGCCGGCAGGCGGTGAGCGCAGCGACCAGGGAACGGGAAGTCAGCGCGGCGGGCCGCACCGAAGGCAAGAGAACGAACCGGGTCGGGCAGCCCCGCGGCGACGGCTTACCGGGTACGGAACCCAGCGCGGCGATGATGGCAACCGAGGGTTTAGTGGGGTCAGTGCATAAAGCTAGACTGGCTTAGCTCCATCGCTTGCTACCGCACTCCTACGCGCCAGTCTAGCTTATCACATCCCACCAAATCGGGTGCATAATCATGCAGCGGGTCCGCTCCGGAAAGAAGCGCCCAGGCCCCCGAACGGACGGCTCCGGCCACGGTCCAGCCCCCACACACCCGGCCCCAGACGCCGGCACCACGCCACCGGGACGACCACGCCCAGACCCCGGTACGCACCGCCGCGCGGAAGCGATTTGATGTCAAGGTCTGGCTGAGGTTGCGGCTGCCGCCGTGTCGAGGTTGGGCAAGTTTTGGCTGCCGGGGTGGTGAGGTTGCGGGCCGGCAGGGGGACACACGAAGTTCGGCGATCGGGTTTTTCGTGTGCCGGCAGGGTGGGGTTTTGCGCGGAATAGCGTTGACCGGTTTGGCGCGATCGCGCGTCGGCCTGTCGAGGCGTACGGCGGCCGCAGCCTGATCTCAGATCGCCCCGGCGAAGGCTGCCAGCACTGGCGTCGGTGAGGCGCCGCTGCCAAGCCAGTCCGCGGGACTCCATGGTCACCTACGGCGCCGGTGCGCAGCCCGACGCCGATGCCGTCGCTTCGTTGTTCAGTGGGGTGACGGCATCCGCGGACTTGGCGCTGCCTGCGGGGCGGGTCAGCGTGGTGCTGGGCATGGGGTTCACCCCGGCAGCGGATCTGGCTCAACGGGCCGCTGCGCTCAAGACACCGGCGGTTCCCACGACGACGACGACGGCGACGCCGACCCCGAGGCCGCAGGGGCTGCCGGTGGATGGCAGCGGCATTCCCTGCGTGGACTGAAATGCCACCCCGGAGGGCCACTGGTGCAGCAGCTGCTCGCCGGGGGTGGTGGCGGTGGCGGCGGTGTTGCTGTCGGTATCGCTTAGAACGTCCGGCAATTGATGGTTACTTGAGTCGGCGGGTGGTGGGTCGGGTTGGCCAGCGGTAGCGGGCAGTCGAGCCTTCCAGAAACACCCGACTGATCTCATTAGTCAGGGGCGCGGTCCTCGCCGAGCTGGTGGAGTGGCGATGTGCGCGGTGTGGGGCGGTTGCTCTGGGCGACCCCACCCTCGGAGAGGCCGCCCAGGGGATCGACCACCACGGCGACTGAGGCGGCAGCTCATCCGCTCGTGGATCTCGAGGTGCCGTCGGTGCGCCCCGGGTCAGGGGGTGAGGAGTTCGTATTGCGGGTTGTACATGATGGTGGTGTTGCCTTTTTGGCGTGTCCGTCCGCGGAGGCGTACTCGGGTGCCGGGGGTCAGGCCGGGGATGTTATGGCGGTTCTGGAACAGGGCGGTCAGCGCCCCGGTGTCGTCCTCGATTTCGCAGGTGAACACGGGGGTGTTGTGCAGGGTGCCGACCTGCACGGTGCGGACCCGGCCCGTGATGTCCGCGCTCGCCCCGGCGGTGAGCTCACCGATGTGGGTGATCACGGTCGGCGTCTCGGCGTTGGGGGTGCGGGTGGCTTGGGGTGACGCAACAGGTGACCCCGTGCCCGTGCCGGTGCCAGCGGTGGCGGGTCGGCGACGTTCGGTGCCGGCGAGGCGGTTGGCGGTGTCGAAGGGGACGATGGTGGCGACCGCGTCGGGCAGGGTGGAGACGAGTTTGGCGATGCGGTCGGCGGTGTGGTCGTGCAGCAGGCGCCCGAGCAGGGCGGAGTAACCCCGCCGGGGCAGGAGCACGCTGATCTCGGTGTTGGGGGCGCTGGCGCGGCTGATGAGTTCCAGGGCGGCGCGCCCGAGGCGCCGGTCGG
>JAABVA010002512.1_pt1 | contig 18182 bp, 12 predicted proteins | sample 5560331 | NCBI WGS metagenome assembly JAABVA01 (sample SAMN12812661, study PRJNA571458) | rock metagenome | isolation source: Antarctica rocks | place: Antarctica: Victoria Land, Mt New Zealand sud | collected 2016-01-07 | reverse complement strand
TGTCGCGCATTGGCTATTTCGACCTCCATACCACAAATAGGGTCAATAGCTGTTGCGGCAAGTGGCACCGCATCAGACTCGCTCATATGTATATGTTCTTCTTTGGGCATCTGCGCTTCATGAGCAATGCGGCCCGATCTTCGTACCTGTACTAGTTCAGCTAGAATACTCGACGCGATCTCCGCAGGTGTGACCGCGCCTACATCAACACCAGCCGGAGCTTTCAGGCGTGCGAGTTGCTCATCTGTGATACCAGATGATCGTAGATATTCTCGACAAGCGTCCGCACGGCGATGGCTTGCTACCATACCAACATAGGGGGCAGGGCTACGCAGTGCCTGTTCCAATGCGTCCTCGTCATATTGTCCGTGTGTAGCTACGACAATAAACGTGTACTCGTTGGTCTGTATCTGCGATAGGTCGGGCTGATCAAGCTGTGTCACGACAAAATCGAGAACGGGCGCAAGCTGACTCAGAGCCTGGATAACTGGTGAGTCGCCAATCAACACAAGTTGCGGACCTGGTAGGTGTGGTTCGATATAGATATCCAAGACGCCTCCACTGGTACAGGTCATAGGAAAGATACGTACATCGTTACGCACAACGCCTGTATCCTGTGCGCCGAGGCGCAACAAGTAGGCATCGCCACCTTCACGTAGAACACGCTGCGCCTCGCGTATCACCACTGGCTGGGCGCAGCTACCACCAATCCAGCCTGTGATGCTGCCATCTTCCCGAATGAGTGCCTTAGCACCTGGTTTCGCGGAAGTCGGTCTTTCACACCAGACAACCGTTGCCAACACAAACGGTGTTGTTGCTCGCGTGAGTTCTTGAGCAAGATCAAGTAGTGTCTGAGACATGGGTATGCTCCTGAAAAAGGCTCACATAGGCTGCTCTAGCCTCTATCGCAGAGAGGCTAGAGCAGCCTGCGAATGGGTGGCTAATCGGACGTTAGGCCCTTTTCCTTGAGAACGTTCCACACTTTCCATGGTGTAAGAGGTATGTCGATGTGACGCACGCCAACATGTGCAAGCGCATCCACTACGGCGTTTACAATGGCCTGTGGCGCACCAACCGTCGGCGATTCCCCAACACCCTTCGCACCAATAGGATGATGTGGCGAAGGCGTAACGGTTCTATCCGTCTCCCAGTTCGGTGTCTCCATCGACGTAGGAATGAGGTAGTCCTGGAAGTTTCCGCCCTGAATGTTGCCATCCGCGTCAAACGAAAGCTCTTCATACATTGCGGGTGCCAGCCCTTGTGTAAGACCACCGTGTACCTGTCCTTCGACCACCATAGGATTGATGACGGTACCACAGTCGTCCACCGCCATGAAGCGACGGATATGCACCTCCCCCGTGCCGCGATCAATATCGACGACACAGATGTAGGCCCCGAATGGGTAGGTCAAGTTGGGCGGGTCGTAGTAGTTGACCGCCTCCAACCCAGGCTCCAGGTAGGGTGGACAATTCGTGTAGGCGGCAAACGCGAGTTCCTGGATAGTCTTGCCCTTGCCAGGGGCACCTTTGACAAAGAAGCGTCCAGGCTCCCACTCAAGGTCTTCTTCGCCAACCTCTAGCAGATAGGCGGCAATCTTTTTCGCCTTTTCGCGCACTTTACGCGCCGCCAGTGCTGTCGCAGCACCTGCAACAGGCGTACTTCGGCTCGCATATGTGCCCAAGCCATAGGGAGCGGTATCGGTATCACCATGCTCAACGTCAATATCATCAGGCGACATGCCTAGTTCAGCCCCGATGATTTGGGCGAAGGTTGTTTCGTGTCCCTGCCCCTGCGTTTGTGCGCCGATACGTGCAAGTGCCTTACCCGTTGGATGCACACGTATCTCGCAACTATCGAACATTTGGATGCCCGCGATATCGAAGTGCTTGCCAGGACCTGCCCCCACAATCTCAGTGAAGGTCGAGATGCCAATGCCCATCAACTCGCCACGCGCTCGCTTCTCTAACTGCTCACGGCGCAATTCTTCATAGTCCACATTTTTCATTGCCAGCCGTAACGACCCCTCGTAATTGCCACTATCGAAGGTCCAATCAAGAGCCGAGCGATAGGGGAAGGCTTCAGGCTGGATAAAGTTTTGTAGGCGCAGTTGCGCGGGGTCCTTGCCAATATCGTGAGCCAATGAGTCCATCATACGCTCGATCAAGTACGAAGCTTCAGTGACGCGGAACGAGCAGCGATACGCGATGCCGCCCGGTGCCTTGTTGGTGTGTACGGCATCGACATCGACAAAAGCATGCTTGAAATCATACGAGCCAGTGCAGATGTGGAATAGACCTGCCGGAAACTTTGTCGGCTGTGCTGCGGCATCGAAGGCACCATGATCTGCGAGTGTATGCACACGCAGAGCGTTGACCGTGCCATCTTTATTCGCCGCAAGTTCCGCGTGAATATGATAGTCACGCGCGAAGCCGGTGCTGCCTATATTTTCAGAACGGTCCTCAATCCACTTGACGGGCTTTCCCGTTTTCAGCGAAGCGACAACCGCGCAAACATAACCGGGATAGATCGGCACTTTGTTACCAAAACCGCCTCCCACATCAGGCGAGATGATACGAATACGATGTTCGGGCAGACCCGCAACAATAGCAAAGAGTGTGCGGTGAGCATGCGGTGCCTGTGAGGTCAGCCAGACGGTCAGTTTGCCCGTTGCTTTTTGATAGTCCGCTACGCAGCCGCATGTCTCGATTGGCGCGGGATGAATGCGCGGAATAAACATATCTTGCTTGACGACAACACCATCGGCCTCGGCCTGTGTGAAGGCAGCGTCGGTCGCGGCTTTATCGCCAGTCTCCCAGTGATAAATTTGGTTTGTAGGTTGCTTGTCTTTTTTGTCTGGACGCAATAAAGGTGCATCAGGGTCAAGAGCCTTCTTAGGGTCTACCACAACAGGTAGTGGCTCGTAATCTACATCAACGGCGGCAACACCATCGGATGCGGCATAGCGGCTGGTCGCGACGACGAAGGCAACCTCCTGCATCTGGAAATGCACGCGGTCGAGGGCCAGCACTGCCTGCATGTCGGCGGAAAGCGTAGGCATCCAGGCAAGCCCAGCGGCATCGAGATCCTTGCCCGTGATGACCGCGACAACGCCAGGAACCTTCATGGCCTCGCTGATATCAATATTTTTGATCAACGCATGTGCATAAGGGCTACGCACGATAGCACCGTAGAGCATGCCGCGTAGCTGCACATCATCGACGTAGTTACCTTGACCACGAATAAAACGGGCATCTTCCTTACGTTTGACTGGCTCGCCAAGAGCGTATGTATTGTGTACTTCCGTTGACATTATTCGCCTCCCTCTACGCCACTGGTGACAAGCTCTGCCGAGCCTTGCATTTTTTCGGCGGCATATTGAATCGCTTTGACAATATTCACATATCCTGTACAACGACAGAGATTGCCGGAGATAGCGACGCGAATTTCCTGCTCACTGGGATGCGGGTTACGCTGCAATAGGGCAATACCCGCTATCATCATACCAGGAGTGCAGTAACCGCACTGCAACGCATGTTCTTCGTGAAAACCCTCTTGTATAGGGTGGAGCTTGTCGTTCTGTTCCAGACCCTCGACGGTCATAATTTCGCGTCCATCGGCCTGCACTGCGAACATGGTACAGGATTTCGTGGATTTGCCATCGACAAGAATGGTGCAGGCACCACAGGAGGAGGTATCACAGCCGATGTGCGTGCCTGTGAGCTGCAAACCATCACGAATCCAGTGTACCAGGAGGGTACGGGAATCAACGGTGTCTTCGTAGGATGTCCCATTGATGGTCACGTGAATAGCGTGTTTACTCATTTGCTTCTCCTCCTGTTGCGCGGGCTAACGCATTCTTTAACGCACGCACACAAAGTGTACGCACCATAGCACGTTTGTATTCTGCAGGTCCACGGGAGTCGCTCGTGGGTTCTGAGGCGGTGGCGGCGAGATCAGCGGCCTGATGAATAGTAGCCTCATCGAGCGCCTTGCCGCGTAAGAACTGTTCTGCCGCTTCTGCCTTGATAGGATGCGAGCCAACATTTGTCAAACCGATGCCAGCATGGGTGACAAGCGCACTACTTCCCATTGCCATACGTCCATGTTCGTCGAGCGATACTTGATCTGAGCCGCCAAACGTGATATGCACAGCAACACCAGCAATCGCATAGTCGCCTACTTTGCGCTTCAGCTTTATATAAGCTTCGCCACTATGCTCGGAGGGCGCAGGAATGCGTATCTCCGTGAGTATTTCGTTCGGTTGGAGCGTCGTTTCAAAGGCCGAGTCGGTGAAAAACTCCATGATAGGAATGACACGTTCGCCGTGTGGTCCCTCGGCAACAACGCTCGCATCGAGGGCCAGCATCGTCGCGGGATGATCGTTCGCAGGGTCGGCGTGTACAAGGTTTCCACCAATGGTTGCCCAGTTACGCACTATGGGATCGGCGATACTAGTAGATGTGTCGAGGAGAATGGGATAACGCTGGCGAATGAGTGGTGATTCGTCCAACTCCGCCTCTCGCGTAAGTGCCCCAATGTGTAATGTCCCATCTGTTTCCTGAATGTATTCCAGGTTTTTGATACGATTGATATCGATCAAAATAGACGGATTTGCCAGACGAAACCGCAAGACGGGGATAAGACTGTGGCCGCCAGCGAGAATCTTGGCCTCGCTGCCATGTTGTTCCAGCAAGGCGACAGCTTCTGGGATGCTGTTCGCTACAACATAATCGAAGGAACCAGGAATCAAGATACACCTCCAACAGTAATTGACGCGCAAATCGCTGCGCTTCATAGAGATAGACGCTGAGCTATTCCATGTGGATGACCTAACATTGGTTATCCGAATAGCAACTGATACGGAGGAATTGCCTGTTGAGTAGAGCGTGCAGGACTCTACTTCAGCTAAGTATAACACCTTACTGCTGAGAGTGCTAGCTATGGATGAAGGTATAGATGGTACTATTACATTCGCAGTTCGGCCAAATACAAAGAAGTAATGGTACCTTGATGAAACATTGGCAAAAAATGTTGACTTATGTATCTTCTTCTAGTATGCTCTCCTCTGAGGAACAAAAATCAGGGTTTGCTTTACACAAATTTTCATCTATTTCCGTAGACATTGTACCCGAGCAATTTTCGCATTCATTATGCTAAACTCTTCCTTTATCAATATATATATTATAACCAATAGGTCTCGGTCTATTACAATATCTCTATGCTACATAAGGACTTCGGATTATGTCAAGTACTATAGCTCATGTAGAGACAAAACAGCAGCAGGAACTGTTCCAGATAACTATTCAGCAACTTTTTGAGTCTCAGGTTAAGAAAGAACCAACAGCAACAGCCGTAATATGTGGCTCGGAGCAGCTAACATATCAAGAATTGAATACAAAAGCTAACCGGTTAGCTTATACGCTACGAAAACTAGGAGTAGGCCCAGAGGTACTCGTAGGCATTTATGTAGAACGCTCCCTGGACATGGTTGTAGCACTACTGGCTACATTGAAAGCTGGAGGAGCTTTTGTACCGCTTGACCCGACACATCCACAAAATCGACTGACATTCACACTGAATGATAGCCAAGTATCGGTATTGCTCACCCAAACACGATTACTTGAGCGTCTGCCTGAACATAATGCACAGGTTCTCTGCGTAGATGAAAGTAGCAGAGAGGCAAGTGGCAAAGCCCAAGATATAAACCCATCTTGCAACATCACTGGTGAGAATGTGGCTTACGTCATTTATACTTCTGGTTCTACCGGCCAACCAAAGGGCGTGATAATTCCACAGAGCGCAATAGCTCAACATTGTCTTGCAATCCAAAAGTACTTCCAACTCACATCAAGTGACCGTGTGCTACAGTTCAGCACGTTTACGTTTGATCCTGCAATAGAGCAAATCCTGTCAACACTTATTACAGGAGCAGCGTTAGTTCTACGTGGCCCTGAAGTGTGGACAACAAGGGAGATGTACGAAAAGATTACAGATTTTCGACTTACTATTGTGAACCTTCCCGCAGCATATTGGCAGCAAATGGTGTACGATTGGGTCAACGAGTTAAAAGAAATACCAGAAGGCTCGTTGCGCCTTGTTGCTATCGGTGGAGACCGCCTACTGCCCCACTATCTTCAACTCTGGCGGCAGCTTCCAATGTACGCGGTTCGCCTTATCAATGTATATGGCCCGACAGAAGCGACGATCACAGCGACAATGTTTGACGTTCCCTCTTTGAAAGAAGAAATACCTTTTGAGAAAGTTCCCATCGGTCGCGCTCTTGGTGCAAGAACATTACACATTCTGGATGAACAGAGAGTCCCTGTTGCTCATGGAGACGTGGGTGAACTCTATATCGGTGGTCCGCTCCTGGCGCGTGGGTATCTCAACCGTGCAGAATTGACAGCTGAACGCTTTATACGCGACCCTTTCAGTCAAGATGAGCAGGCACGTCTCTACAAGACGGGCGATCTGGTGCGTACACTGCCTGACGGGAACCTTGAATTTATTGGACGCACCGATTATCAAGTAAAGATTCGTGGCTTTCGTGTCGAACCGGGCGAAATCGAAGCTATTCTCAAACAGTATCCTGGCATACGCGAGACCATCGTGGTAGCGCATGAGCATTCGACAGGGAACAAAATGCTGGCGGCCTATTTCATTCCTGAACACAATCAAGCCCCTGAAATCAAACAGGTGCGTACTTTTCTTAAAGAGAAGTTACCGGAGTATATGCTGCCCTCTGCCTTGATGCAACTCGATGCGTTTCCGTTGACACCCAGTGGCAAAATAGATCGTCGTACACTACCCGCTCCTGAAGCAGACAGACAGTTGGAGGAAGAAAGCTTTGTCGCACCTTCGCTACCAATCCAGCAGCAACTTGTGCAGATATGGGAAGAACTGTTAGATGTACGCCCTATTGGGATTACCGATGATTTCTTCGAGTTGGGAGGACATTCCTTGCTTGCTATTCGCCTGTTTAGCCGTGTTGAACAGGTCTTCGGCAAGAAACTACCCCTGACAACTTTTTATACGAAAGCGACGATAGAGCATCTAGCAACTATGCTACAGCAAGCAGTACCACAAAAGGATGCTGAAATAAAATTTTCGCGTACACCACTGGAAACAATCCAGCCCAATGGGCCTAAGCGACCTTTCTTCTACCTGCATGGTGATTGGACAAGCACAGCCTTCTATTGCTCGCGTATGGTGCCTGATCTCGGACAAGATCAACCATTTTACGTGTTGGAGCCATATAAGTTCGATGGCTTGCAAGTTCCGCCAAGCTTTACAGAGATGGTGCAGGCACACCTGGATACAATGCGTAGTATTCAGCCGAGGGGACCGTATCTGTTAGGTGGGTTTTGTAATGGAGCACTGGTGGCCTACGAGATGGCATGCGTCTTGCAAAAACAGGGCGAAAAAGTTGACCTGCTTGCACTAATCGACTTCAGTTACACACCAAAGCGAGCAAGGCTGACACACAAATTCTTTCACCATGTAGGTACGTTGCTGGGTATCAACGAGGAGCGGCAGATCAACCTGTTTCTGCATCTGCGGCATCTTTATAAGCACTTTCAACCGTCGCGTCAACAGAAAATACAAGACTTTGAACACCTGAATAGAGTCGATAAACGCTTCAAACGTTTTTTTCCACCAGATGATGTTCTTCGTCTCGATTATGTGGGCATGTTTACCTGGGTCGCGGCCAGCTACTTGCCCTCCGGCTATCGCGGCAAGCTGACCTTCCTCTGGGATAGTGAGGATACCTTGTCGCAAGAGGTGGGGCTTGACCTTGGAAGAGGAGTCGAACTAGAAAAGCATAGTATTCCAGGCACACACATCACCTGTAGGACTGAGCACTACCATGAACTAGGCCAACAATTACGCATAAGTTTAGATAAGATTCAGAGAACCAGAAATGAGAAAGAATTGTAGTAGAGAGGAGGAGGCAGATCATTATAGCATTTCAAATAGACGTTCAAAAGTGAGGCAAAATAATTTTTATGAAAGAACAGCGTCCACGAGTAAGTGTCGTCATCCCCACGCTTAACGAGGAATCGAACCTTTATCACATCTTACCATATATGCCGTCAATTGTAGATGAGGTCGTTCTGGTTGATGGCTTCTCTACAGATAATACAATTGGTGTTGCCAAACAGCTACTGCCCTCTATTCGTGTTGTCGAACAAACGAGGCGTGGTAAGGGAAACGCATTGAGGGAGGGCTTCGCGGCTACCACCGGAGATATTATCGTTATGCTCGATGCTGATGGTTCGTCGGACCCAGGAGAAATACCGCAGTTTGTCACTGCACTACTACAAGGAAACGACCTGGCAAAAGGCTCACGTTTCGTCAAGGGTGGGGGAAGTGATGATATTACGATCATTCGCAGTCTAGGAAATTATGGCTTGAGCATCATTGTCAATGTGCTTTTTCAAACACATTTTAGCGACCTTTGCTATGGCTATAACGCCTTCTGGAAACACTGCCTGGATCATGTAGAGATCGATTGTGATGGTTTCGAGGTCGAAACATTGCTCAATTTACGTATGCACACAGCGCATTTAAAGATTGTTGAGGTGCCGAGTTTTGAACGAAGACGCATCTTCGGCGGCAGCAATTTGCGAGCTTTTCGCGATGGTTGGCGCGTATTGAAGACAATATTGAGAGAACGACGTAAAGAAATGCCGCTATTGCTACGTTCAAAGGATGTCGCGGCATCGCAAAACAGTTTACAACCACCTGCATCAATGATAGAGCTTGAAGAGAAATCCCACAGCGATGAAATTGCCATAACGGTGTAGGTTCTTCTTAATTATCCTGCAAAGGGATTACTGCTATGTTATTTATAGATACTGATATTTCTGTCATCATCTGTGCTTATACAGAACAACGCTATGATGATCTTCTTGCGGCAATCGCGTCTGTCCAGCAACAGACGCTTCCGGCCAGAGAGATCGTTGTTGTCATCGATCATAATCGTCTATTATTTACGCGCGTTCAAGATGCCTTGCCTGATGGTGTCGTGATAGAAAACACACAGGCGCGTGGACTTTCCGGGGCACGCAATAGCGGCATCCTGGCAGCAAAAGGACGTTTTCTCGCTTTCTTGGACGACGATGCGATGGCCGCTCCTCATTGGCTACAATCAACAGCCGAGTGTTTCCGCAATAAAGCGGTGCTAGGTGTTGGCGGTGCCGTTATCCCGCTCTGGTTAGGAGAGCGCAATACGTCATGGTTGCCAGAAGAATTTTACTGGGTAGTCGGTTGCACCTATCGGGGCATGCCACGTAGCACCACGATTATCCGTAACCCGATTGGGGCGAATATGGCATTTCGACGTGAGGTCTTTGATGAAGTTGGCGGCTTTCGCACTGATATCGGGCGTATAGGTACGTTGCCAATGGGATGTGAAGAGACAGAGTTGTGTATTCGCGCCCATCAACATTGGCCGCAACGCGTTTTTCTCTATCAACCTGATGCAAGCGTCTCACATCGCGTACCATCCAAACGGATACAATTATCCTACTTTGTTGCACGTTGCTATGCTGAAGGACGGTCGAAGGCGGCTATATCGCGCTATGTTGGGGCCAAAGACAGTCTTACATCGGAATATAATTATGTATTACAAACACTCCCGATGGGCATTTTAGGCAATATAGTAGCGGCTCTCTGGTATCTTAAATTCGCACGGCTACAACGGGCAATAGCTATTCTGCTTGGGCTAACAATGACTGCATTCGGTTATCTCGTTGGACGTACTTTCGCAAAAGATATAGCCATTGTTGGGGATGCACCTTCTGTTACAGCAATCGACAACGGGCTAGAAGAACTGCCAGCAACGCGCTCCGCCTATGCCACTCAGATCAGTGCAAGTAAAAAGAAGCACTCGCTTATCTGAGAAAGGCTTTCCAGTATGTCTACACGAACTACACATAAAAAGATACCAATTCTGATGTATCACAGTATAGCAGAGGATGCCACTCCCAATTTCAAACCGTTTACGGTGCCTCCAGCGTTATTTGCTGAACACATGACCTATCTGCATAGCAATGGTTATACACCACTTACCGTTACACAATTTATTACGAGGCGAGGAGGCGTGGTGACGTTGCCTGAACGCCCTGTTATGATCACCTTCGATGATGGTTTCGCAGATTTTTTTACCGCCGCATTGCCAATACTGCAACGCCACAATTTTAATGCCACTATGTATATTCCAACTGCATATGTAGGGAGTACAAGCCGTTGGATGGAACATGATGGCGAAGGCAAACGTCCTCTTCTCTCCTGGCAACACATCCAGGAGATGAACGCCAGTGGTATCGAGTGTGGTACACATAGTCATACACATCCTCAGCTTGACCTGCTCTCACGTTTGCGTGCCAACGAAGAAGTTGCACTGAGCAAGCGAATTTTAGAGGAACACCTGGGACAACCTGTTACAAGTTTTGCATATCCTCATGGCTACTACACAGCCGAGACGCAACGGCAGCTTCGTAAAGTCGGCTATACATCGGCATGCACCGTCAAATATGCCATGTGTACGGCAGAGACAGATGCGTTCGCATTAACGCGCCTTCTCGTTGAATCAACAACTGATGTGCAAGCGTTTGCTACATTGCTTGCGGGACAAGACCGTCGTACTACCATGAGTGCTTACACCAGACCACTAGCTCCTCTATGGCGCTACGTTCGGCTTTATTCAGCTTCCAGGCAACACGCTCATACACCAGTAACATCACTATAGATATATTTAATAATGAAATTAATAGACGTATTATGTAGTATAACCATCGCTTGAAGGACAGAAAAAAACAATGAGCATTTCTACCGAAACGTCAAAGCAGGGGGTCACACAGAAAGAGAACCTTGTCAACAAAATTCTGCACGAAGGTTCGACAACCTCTGCCGCTACGTTCACGCCCACACGTATCATGGAAATCGAACTTGGACAGCCGTTGCCAACTATATCGGCATTTTCGGCAGAAAGAGGGCAGGATCGAGCTATTCCCTACGAGCGTGTCCTCTGTCTTGTACGACTCCATACACAACCATTGGGACTCGTTGAGTTTCCACTGGGTGAACGTGGTACAGAGGCACAGGAGTACATGCCGTATATCTGGGACAAATTGCATAGGGAGATTAACGAACACTTACAACGCGATCAGCTACCAGGAGTTGACAGCCTCGATGCGGTAGGACTGTCTATCACTGCGACACCGCGTTGTGTAGAGGAACAACAACAATTCCTTGCAGATGCACCTTTTGTAAGTGTCATCGTTCCAACACATAACCGCCCTGACCGTATACAAACATGCTTGACGTATCTCTTAGCTCAAGCTTATGCAGATTACGAAATTATTGTAGTTGACAATGCACCACATGATAACGCGACAGCAGATGTGATCGCGGAGAAATACAATGACAAGCCACAAATACGCTATGTGCGAGAAGACCGTCCTGGCTCTGCATATGCACGCAATACTGGCATGCTAGCCGCGAAAGGAACATTTTTAGCCTTTGCAGATGATGATGTAGCGATAGATTCCCATTGGCTTACAGAACTGATGAGAGCGTTTCTTGTTTCGGATGATGTCGTATGCACAACTGGCCTCATTCTCCCGTTAGAACTTGAGACAGAAGCCCAGTACTGGCTCGAAGCGTATGGCGGCTTCGGTAAAGGTTTTACACAACAAGTATACGACATGAAGGAAAATCGACCTCCGAAAAGCCCTCTCTACCCCTACACGGCTGGTGGCTTTGGCTCTGGTGCAAGTATGGCATTTCGCGCCGACTACTTACGCTCTATGCATGGCTTCGACGCGGTACTCGAACATGGTGCAGATATCGAGGCATTCTTTCAGGCCATTATTCATGGCTACAAACTCGTCTATGTACCAAGCGCAATCGTCTATCACCCGCATCACCGGGCATACGAAAAACTACGCAAGCAGCTACACATTTATGGACAGGGGCTAACTGGCTTCTTAACGAAGGCCGTTATGACACATCCTATTCTGCTTTTTGATCTGGTAAAGAAAGTACCTTACGGCTTCTTTTTTGTCTTGAATCCTGCGTCCCCTAAAAATACAAAAAAGCAAACAAATTATCCAAAAGAGTTAACAAGCGGCGAACTGAAAGGCATGGCAATTGGTCCATTCACCTATATACATCGACACTGGGCAGCTTTTAAGAATAGAAAGGGGTAGATATTATCTTATGAAATTGCTATCAACAACACAGCCTACTCTTCTCTACCTACCGCTTCCAATAGCTGCCTTTGCCCTGTGGCTATTCTCACTCAAAGATGTGCATATACATTCTATGAATGATCTAGGATTGGTTTCAGTCTTGCCAGCCCACAATATTGTCGCGCTTGCCCTGCTTGTTATTAGCTTTGTCTTTGTTCTGCGCCGCCCGAAAATACATCTACCACTTATAGTATTACATATAGGTCTTTTGATTTTTATGCTTTATGGGGTGACAGCTCTTGTTGAGGATGCAACTCGCTTTACTACAGTGTATCGGCACGCGGGCTATACCGAATATATTATGCGTACAGGGAGTGTTGACCCTTCATTAGACACCTACTTTAGCTGGCCCAGTTTCTTTATCCTCGGTGCCTTTGTTACAACTATTATGGGCTATCATGATATCCTGAGCTATACAACATGGGCACCTGTTTTCTTCAATCTGCTCTATCTCGGCCCACTCTATATGATTCTCAGCACCGCGACACGCAATAAGCAACTCGTATGGGGCAGTTTACTATTCTTCTATCTCACAAACTGGATTGGGCAGGATTACTACTCGCCGCAAGCATTTAACTTCTTCTTGTACCTGACCATTCTTGCAATCTTGTTGAAATGGTTTCAAATTAGCCCACAGAAGAAAGCATCGCGTACCAAAGAGCAGAGAGGACAACGTCCCAGTCGTTTCTCTGAACTTGCACACAAACTACACGACTGGCTAACAGTATCAGACGCATCTAATACGCAGGTTCCAAGGCATATTCGTGTAATACTGTTCGTCATTCTTATAGGAGTCTTTGCAGTCGATGTTTCCAGCCATCCTCTCACCCCCTTCTTTGTCCTGGGGGGTGTGACCGCACTTGTCATTTTTCGACGCTGTAAGCCATTCTGGTTGCCAATTCTCATGGCGGCCATGATTGGGATGTGGTTCATCTTCATGGCGAATTCATTTATAGCGGGGCACCTTTCTATGATACTGGACAGTTTTGGCAAATTCAATATCTCTGTTACCTCTAATGTTAGTAATCGAGTCGTCGGTAGTCCAGAACACATTTTTATCACGAAGTTTCGTCTGATTATGACTGCCTTGCTTCTCTTGTTGGCCTTTCTCGGTGGAGTACGTCGCTTCCGCACAGACCACCACGATTTGACCTATGCTCTACTTGCGGCGGCTCCATTTCCCCTGTTTCTGGTACAAGATTACGGTGGTGAGATGCTCTTACGTGTGTATCTCTTCGCGCTACCATTTCTGGCCTTTTTCGCGGCGGCTTTGTTTTTTAGCAATGCACCTGCTACACAAAAAAGTTCTACCAGTTCCGCAAGCATCAATCCAAAACCTGCACGTCTTGTCCTACTACGAACAACACTCGCCATTATGGTGGCAAGCGTTGCGCTGCTTGGAGGTTTTCTCTTCACCCGTTATGGTAATGAGCGCAACGACTACATAAGCCAACCTATGCTTACCGGCATGCATTATCTCTATCGTGTCGCACCAGCCAACTCAGTGCTTATCGCGGCCTGGGAAGGTGGCCCCTGGTATTTCCAGGATTACGAAAAATACGACTATAACGCGCTGAATGATGACGAGTTCACTAATGATGCGGGCACAAGTAATGTAAAGGATATTGTTCGTTTTATTAGAAACGAAGGTAGACCGAATGCCTATATTGTTTTCAATAGTAGTCAAAAAGCAACATTCGACTCGACTACCGACTATCCCCCTGGTACGTTGGATCGTTTAGAACATAAGATGCTTGTCTCTGGCAACTTTACATTGATATATCAAAATACCGACATACAAATTCTGAAATATATTGGTGGGACAAAAGGAGGACAGCCATGAAACAATGGAGATTACATGGATGGCCCATACTCATTCTACTGTGGGCTGTCACGACATGGCTTGTCACCTTTATCGTACCTGACACTCTACTAAGAGCAATTGTTGTGCTGAGCTTTTTGATTTTCTGCCCTGGTATGGCCTTGTCTCGTTTCCTTCAACTAAAGGACGTTGCGGTAGAGCTAATAATAGGTATCGCGCTCAGCATCACTCTCGATACAATTGTAGCCTGTCTCTTGCTTTATGCCGGGAAATGGTCGCCAACAATCGTACTCGAACTTCTCGTGGTTTTGAGCGTCGCCGGAGCAGTTGGACAATTGGTTATGGAGCGTATGCTCTCGGCGAACATTCAACCGATAGCAGCGAATACACCAATCCCTGTTGATGTTCGTAGACAATCAATGTGGGAAACGTTGATACTGCCAACAACACCTATTCCAGTCGATATTCGCGATAAGGATACAGTGCCGATGAAACAAATTGCACGCCGTAATGCTGCTTTTGCTGATATCTCTGAAAAAGATACTATCGAGACACAGCAAATTTATTCGGGGAAGACGCGTTCTCGTGATATTGCTGAAATGGAAACTTCCGAAATACAGCAGATTTCGTCGTGGGGAATACGCTCTCGCAGTATTCCTGAAATGGAAACGGTTACGATGAGAAAGATGCAAAAGCATCCGGTGAATGCGCGGCAGCATGTTCCTGAGAGAGAGACTATTGAAATGCTGCAGATACAGAAAAGTACGATGAATGCTTCAGATATGGAAACCGAGGCTGTGCAACAAGTCTTCCAGCGCAAACATAGGCTCATTGCCGTCAAGCGTGATGTAGAGGATATCGAAACGCAACATATGACACAACACAAAGCTACTCCTGAAATTATTGACTTGGAGACTATCGAAACACAACAGGCACCGTTACAGAAAGCACCCTTACACGGCATTTCCGATCAGGCACAGTTCTATAAGAGAGCAGATATCCTATAATAGTAGTGAAGCTATTTCTTTCGTTATCTTTTCAATGCAATAGATATGAGAAAGGTTGTTATGAGTATTTCGCGCCCAACTCGACAAGCAAAAAAACCAGAAGTCATCCCACAGGACGAAGCGTCCTTTTCCTTGCCAGTGGAACACACCACCTATTTGATGTGTCCACCTGATCATTTCGGTATTCTTTATGAAATCAACCCCTGGATGCATCGCTCGCTACAGCCCGACCTTGCCCTTGCAAGAGAGCAATGGGACACACTCGTTGCTAATCTTACACAAGTCGGAGCGACGATTGAACAGATACAGGCACCTATAGCGCAGCCGGATATGGTTTTCACGGCGGATATTGGCATTGTTGATGGCGAACGCTTCATTCCAAGCTATTTTCACTATACAGAGCGACAGAATGACGCAGTTGTGGGTGCGGATTGGTTTCGCACGCATGGTTATGAAATTAGCGAACTTGCGGTAGACACAAATATCAGTTTTGAGAGTAGCGATATTGCCGCTTTTAACGACTCTCTACTCATAGCATATGGCTTTCGTACCAATATCGCGGCTCATCAGCCACTAGGGAAAGCTCTACAACGCAAAGTGTACTCAATTCAGCAGATAGACCCACGCCTCTATCATTTCGATGTCTGCTTCTGCACGCTTGACGAGCGGAGAGCGATAATCGCGCCAGATGCATGGACACGCGAGGGGTGTGAGATGATCAAACATCTCGTGCCTGAGCCACTAGTACTTGAGTTGGATGAAGCGTTGACATTCTGTGCGAATTCGATTGTAATAGGGAAAACCATCATCATGCCGAATTGTCCTCCACGCGTCGGGCATATTCTGGAGCAATGGGGCTATACCATTTGTGTGTCGCCAGTGAGCGAGTTTCTCAAAGCAGGGGGAGCAGCCCATTGTCTGACACTACCTCTTCACAGCAAAAAAATTACGAAAGAATAACACGTTGATGCAAATAAGTAGTCCTTCACACACCAATCGAAGAAAGCTCTGGTTTCATTGCGTTCTCTGTATGCTATGTCTTCTCTGTTTAGTAAGCTGCGAAATCGCCCCATCATCGAACACAGGTCTGGAAAGCGTGATAAAGAAAGCACCCAAAGCGGTCGCCAATCAAAAAGGAATAGAATGGCAGATTGAGCAAGAATGGGGTGCATGGCCCACGACCAATTGGACTGCTGTCAACCAAGATGCAACCGACATAGAGGATGCAGGAATCACGTGGGCACGGATCGAGTTCTATCAAAACCACCCCTTCGAGTATTTTGATAGGGTAATACAGATCGCGAAGCAGCATCATATCCATTTGCTGGTTATCATTTATAAAAGTAATCCTCCAACCGATCTAGGCACACCAGAGCAACTTACACAATATAAGCAGTGGTTAACGGAAGCAGTATTGAGGTATAAAGATGATATACAATACTGGGAAGTACACAATGAACCTGATATTCCAGAAAACTGGACTATCGATTACCGCCCCGACAGTGATCAAACTCAATACGATGCATCGGTGAAAAGCTTCCTCAAATTCATGCAACTTAGCTACGAGACGATTCATGCAAATTCAAAGAACGCCCAGGTGCTATTCGGTGGCCTCTCCGAGTTTCGCGCCGAACGCTATATTGACAGTATGATACGATTTGACGCTTATCGTTATATGGATATCATGGCCTTTCATCCTTATGGAAGCGACCCGGAGACAATACTTGACAGAGTTAAGATGCTTTATGCGAAAATGGCGACGCAGGCTGAATTTGCAGCGAAGCCTGTATGGATAACAGAAATAGGGTTACATACACAGGTAGAGTGGGCTTCTACCAACGCGGGCTATGTCGGTACCGAGCAGAATAAAGCTACGGGCCTTGTGCAGACAGTACAATTGCTGCATGCGAATGGTGTACAAATTACTTTCTGGTATCTCTTACATGAATCCGATAATTTCAACGGCTATGGTATTACAAAAAGGAATCCTACAACGCTGCAAACGGTCTATTTGCCTGCATACAATGCATACAAGAACTTGAAACTAAGCTGATAATTCCTCCCTTGCTCCTCATGGGCTAGATCGAGATAGCTTCCGACAGCCTTGAATGTCCCTCTTCGGAATTAAAAATTGGCTAGGCGTTTGTTGACATTTCTCTGGCAGAAGCTATAATCAATCGAGATGGAGATTTCTCAATCCTTTTGGGAGTAGCCCACGAGTCCAACGATGAACCCTAATACGATTATGCCAAATGCAATGCTCCTGAGAAAAGCGAATAGGAAGTAAAATATCCGCCACAAAGCATACGAACAATTTTCATAAAGGTTACACATCTAAGAAGAATAGGGAGCATTTACTTTGAATGAATCACAAACAAGCAACTCCTTTCTAAGTCCTCGCGCTCCGGTAACACTTGAGAGCATCCTGGACATGCGTATGCCAGATAATGTCACGATTTCATCCGATGGCACACGTGTCGCCTTTGTCGTGTGGGAAAGAGTCCCAGACGAACCGAAACGGCGTGGACGTATTTGGATAGCTGATACGTCTGGTGGTGAAGCACGCCCACTCACTCATGGGAAACGAGGAGAAACGTGCCCTCGTTGGTCTCCAGATGGTACTCAACTGGCTTTTCTTACACAGTCAGAGGGCGAGAAAGAGAAACCACAACTTCATCTCATGTCGTCGGAGGGCGGTGAGGCCAGCTTGCTCTGTAAGATGCCAAATGGAGTCAGTGACCTTTCCTGGGCACCCGACGGCAGCCGTATCGCCTTTCTTTCCCTTGAAGGTGAGGAACCAAAGAGTAACAACCCTAAAGTGATTCAATCCGGTCGCCATCGTCGCCTCTGGACAATTCGTCCCAATCACGCTATCCCCGAACCTGTAATAGCTGACAATATAACGGTATGGGAATATACGTGGTCGCCCGATAGCAAGCAACTAGCCCTCTATTATGCTCCTGGCCCTGATGAAACAGATTGGTATCGCGGTCAAATAGGCGTAGTTGCGGCAGAGGGAGGAGCAGTACACCAGATAACAAACTTAGTATGGCAGGCCAGAGCACTTAGCTGGTCACATGATAGTATGTACATCGC
>JAABVA010002510.1_pt1 | contig 18194 bp, 19 predicted proteins | sample 5560331 | NCBI WGS metagenome assembly JAABVA01 (sample SAMN12812661, study PRJNA571458) | rock metagenome | isolation source: Antarctica rocks | place: Antarctica: Victoria Land, Mt New Zealand sud | collected 2016-01-07 | reverse complement strand
GCCTTCAACGCCCTCGGCGGGATCGGCTGCATCTCGGTCACCGCCAACGTGGCACCAAGGCTGTGCGCCGACCTGCAAGCCGCCAGCCGAGCAGGCGACCACGACATCGCCCTCGGCCTGCAAGACCAACTGGCCCCGTTGCACGCCGCACTGTTCAGCGACGCCTCACCCGGCCCGGTCAAGTACGCGCTCACCCGACTGGTAGTCGGGTTCCCCCCGACACTACGGCTACCCATCACCTGGCCCAGCCCAGCAAGCCGGACCACGGTCGACTCGGCGCTAGCCCACGCCGGACTGCTCTAAGCCTGCAGCAGCCCACATACCGCTACCAGAACCCGGCCAGATTCCGATGCGATTCATACACCAGCACGGCCACGTCGACCCGCTCATGCACCCCCAGTCCGCAGCGTCCGGGCTCACCGAGCTGCTCATCGTCGACGAGGCTGACCGGCTCAAGACCACCGGCCTGGAACAGGTTCGCGACTACTACGACCGGCACCACATGGGCGTCATCCTGATCGGCATGCCCGGCATCGAGCGACGCCTGGCCCGCTACCCGCAGCTGTACAGCCGCATCGGCTTCGCCCACGAGTACCGGCCGCTCAACCCCGACGAGCTCACCGTCGTGCTCACCCGCCGCTGGCACGCCGATGGACTCGCCACGGCGTCGGGCCCCGCCCCCGGCGACGACTTCACCCAGACCGTCGCGATCGCCACCATCGCCCGCATCGCCGGCGGCAACTTCCGCCTCGTCGACCGACTGCTCACCCAGATCCAGCGCATCCGAGAGATCAACGACCTCGAGACCGTCACCCCCGAGGTCGTCGAAGCCGCCCGCGAAACGCTGCTCATCGGTACCTGACGAACCAGTACCGGGCCACACAACGCTGCAAGATGGCGGCCAGATAGCGCTGCGCTTCACAGTCATCGACGTAGCGAAACCCACCGGCAGGTCCCGTTCCGGCACGCTGGATGCGCTACAGACTTGTAGGACGTGCCAGGACCGTGGCATTGCTCGGTTCTGCTACACGGTCAGCTATGTAGCAGAAATGGTCGTTTTCGGACGAACTGCCTCGGCGAACAACGATCAGCACGCTGAACCGTGAAGCTCAGGTAGCCGCGGTCGGGTCCCAGCAGCTTGGGCTCGACCCGAGAGGCGGTCTGGATGACGCTGTGGATCGCCGCCGCTGCCTTGGCGGTGCTGCTCCTAACCCTAACGGCGTGGGTTGTCTTGGGGCCGCCAGCCGCAGGTGCGGTCCTGCTGGCCGCCGCAGTCGGACCGGCGTAGTCACCTGCATCCCTCAAGGAGCTGGAAGGAGAGAGAAGAACCGAACGTGGGCGGGTCGCACCACCGCAAAGTGCCGCCGGTCGAGGGTGGCGACCTGGGTGATTCCCAAGCGTTCGGCCACGGCCACGACGGAGGCATCAGTTCCACCCAGCCCCAAGTCTGCATAACGCTCAGTCAGGTGAGCCATGCGCCGAAGGTCAGACAGCGTCAGATCGGCCAGGACAAGCTCGCCAGCGCCGACAGACCGAAGGAATCTCGTTTCTGCAGCGGCGCCGCGCTCTCTCTCTATAGGAGGTAACAGACTTCAGCGATCACAGTTGGAGTCACCAAGAGTTCCTCGGGCACCGTCTCCAGCAGGTCTACGGCTACCCGGTGGTTGTTGTCACGACCGTTCGCAACTGCCACCAGGATGTTGGTGTCGACCAGGATCACGTCCGGCCAAGACCTCGCAAGTATTCATCCGCGTTCTCCGACAAGTCGGGCTCGGCCTGAATTGAGGCCGTGAAGCTCAACCGACGGCGCCTCAAGGCGGGGTGCGCCCTAGTGGACGCCCATCAGGGGCGATCGAAACGTGCAGCCGCCTACCCGGAGCTACGCCGTGACGGCGTAGCTCGGCCAACAACTCCGAGTCGTCCTCCGGGACGGTGAAGTCCCACGCTCAGCGATGCTCATCAACCGAGGGCAACTGCGGAGGTACTCCCCATTCAGCTGCCCGAGCCACGCTGTCACTTCACTATGTTCGAGCACCTCGACGACGGCCTCTACCTAGTGTCCGGACTCCGACGGGCGCCAATGCTGCACCGACTGCGGCGTGTTCATGCGACGTGTCGCCGCCGGCGGACCCTGCCCGCACTGCGACCGACCCGTCGCGCCTGACCGACCTGCTCGACCCCACCGCCTGACCCGGCTACCGTCCGGCAGCAGGCGCACCTACCCGGCCCAGCACCACGACTTTCGAAGAGCAGAAACATCGAAGGTCGATGAGCGGCGACAGTTGCGTCGCCGATCGCGGTGGAGGGCCTCGACGCGCACGACGACCCGGGGCTCCTAGTCTCCGATGGCCCGAGGCGATGGCACAGGACCTCGTCGAGCGCCTGCTCGCCCCCCACCGTTCGGTGCCTACTCCGGTGCGCCCACGGTCCTGGGACCACGTTCTCCTTCCCGTGCTCGGTGAGAACGGCTCCTCCGAGGCAGCGGCGCGCCGGCCAGACCAACGACTTCTCAGCGCGTTCGACCCACTCAGGAGCCGTCTGCCCGCTCGAGGACGAACACTGGGATGCGCCGGTCGGTTGCAGTCTGGTAGTCGGTGTAGTCGGGCCATGCGGCTACCGCCCGCCGCCACCATAGGGCGCGTTCCTCCCAGCTAAGCTCACGAGCGATCATCTTGTACTTCTTGGTCCCGTCCTGCAGTTCGACGTGGGGATCAGCGACGATGTTGTAGTACCAGGCAGGATGCTGCGGGGCGCCCCCTTGGGAAGCCACGACCGCATAGCTGCCGGCGTGCTCGACGCGCATAAGCGGGGTCTTTCTAGCCTTGCCGCTTTTCGCCCCGCGAGTGGTCAGGATGACCACCGGTCGGCCGGCGGCGGTGTTTCCCGCTGTGCCGCCCGAGGACTCATAGCGCTCGACTTGGTCGCGAACCCATCGCTCGGGGCTGGGCTCGTAGTCACCGCTATCGGGCGAAACGGTCACAGTCGGCTGGCCAGGTATTCGATTGTGCGGGCAGCGACGGAGCCTGTCCCCAGCGGGAGCAACTGGGCGGCGAAGTCCGTCGCGCCGGCGTTCCTTAGCCGGTCGAGGCCGGCATCAAGGGCGGCCTCGTCACCGCAAAGGGCAACATCGGCGGGACCCGCGGCACCCTCTCGGGCCAACATCGCCCGATAGGAGGGCAGCGTTGCGTAGACAGCGGCTTGGTCGGCCAGCCGATCCCGGACTTGCTCGGGGTCGTGGGTGAGGGCGATCGGCAAGCCGACCACGACTCGCGGGGCCACTCGGCCGGCGGCTGCGGCCGCCGACTCTATGGTCGGCACGATGTGGTCGGCCAGCGTTCGGGGTCCGACCCAGGATGTGATGGTGCCCGCTGTGGCGGTCCCGGCCAGTCGCAGCATGGCTGGCCCCATGGCGGCTAAGACGACAGGAACAGCGGCGACAGCGTTGCTCACGGAGAGTTCGATGCTCACGTTGTAGACCTCACCGCGAAACGACACTGGCGAGCCGTCCACCAGCGGGTTGATGACCTCGAGATATTCGCGAATGTGCCGTAGGGGGCGGTCGTAGGGCAGGCCGAGGGCGCCAGTCATCATCACTTGGTGGCTGATGCCCACGCCGAGCGTGAACCGCCCTCCGGCGGCCGCTTGTGCTGTGAGAGCCTGCTGGGCCAGCGCGACGGGGTGGCGCGGCCAGGTGGGGACGACTGCGCTGCCGAGTTCGATAGTCGAGGTTTGCGCTCCGGCCACTGCTAGTGCGGTCACCGGGTCGAATCCTGGTCCGGTCGGCATCCAAACTGTCGGGAATCCTCGGGCCTCAAGCTCTTTGACGCGCTTGACCAGACCGCAGATGTCAGTCTCGGAGTGCTCGCCGAGCCCGACGGTGACGCCGATCCTCACGCTAGTTCCCCTTCGATCATGACGACTTCTCTTACGACGAAGATCGGCGACTGCTCTGCGTCGATGAAGTTGTGTTCGTCGGCGATGAGCGCCCGACCGGCCGCACGTCCTTCCGGCGTCGACACGGTCGCCTCCATGGCGGCGATGTCGTCGAACCACAGTTCCACGACACCGTCGAACGCCGGCGGGGCGCTACGGGACTGACGAAGCGTGTCGTTGACGCTGGCGTCGATGGTGTGGCACTGGACGTACCGGCCGCCGCCCAGCGCTCCAGCCAGGGATAGTGCCAGGACGCTGTGCCTCTCTCGCCAGTATTCTTGGAACTCCTCGCGGCTCAGGTCGGGCCTGCGCCGCAGGCAGTACATGAGCTTGATCATCCGGAAATTTCCGCCACGAGCGGCCTAAACCGCGGGAGGGTGATCTCCTCCGTGACCTCTTCGAAGACCACCTCCACTTCCATCCCGACTCGTATGTCGCTGGGAGCACACTCCACAATGTTGCTTACGAGGTGGGCTCCGCCGGCGTCCGCCAGTTCCACCACGATCACGCTGATCGGGTAGCCGTCGGCCGGCCACCGTGACATAGGAACCGCTCTCTGCTCAAACCCGGGGATGACCGTGAACGTGGAGACCACCCCCCTCCCGCTCACCGGCGCCCATTCGGAGTCGGTCGAGTGGCAGCTAGAACACATGAACTGGGGCGGAAAGCGCCACTTGCCGCACGTCCGGCAGCGCTGGATGAGCAGCTGACCTTGCTTACATCCGTCGTAAAAGTCCCTGGAGCCAGAGCTGTAAAAGCGCGGGAGGGGACGTGGGTAAGTTTTTGTCATCTGGCCTCCGAGATCATCGTCCGAGAATCATGGCGCTGGTAGGGGTTGGAACCGAGCCGGTGACCAGGCACAGCTCGGCGCCCTCCACCTGCGAGGCCGCGGTGCCCCTGATCTGCTTTACCGCCTCGATCACGTGGTTGAAGCCGTGCACCGGCGCCTCGGCCAACATGCCGCCGCTGGTCGTGATGGGCAGCTCACCGCCGAGCTCCAACCGGCCGCCCTCGACGAAGCTGCCGCCCTCGCCCTTCTCGCAGAAGCCGTAATCCTCGAGCTGAAGGAGCACGTTCACCGTCGAGCAGTCGTAGATCTCTGCGACGTCGATGTCCCGGGGTGTGACACCGGCCATCTCGAACAGACGAGGTGCCACGTATTTTGCTGGCGAGACCGTGGGGTCGGACTTGAAGAGGTGCATCTCCCAGGTCAGAGACGGCTCGGGGCCGAGTCCGGAGGCGGCCCCGAGGATGCTCACCGGGTCTCCGCGAAGGTCCCGAGCCCGCTCAGCGCTTGTCACCAACACCGCACAGGCACCCTCGCAAGTGCTGAGGGTGACGTCATCGACGGTGAGGCGCCCCGAGACGATCGCTGAGCGCCGATGGTCATCGAGGGTCAGCGGGGTGTCCTTAAGGATGGCGTTGGGGTTCCGGTTGGCTCCGTGGCGTATCGCCACTGCGATCGCCCCCAGCTGCTCGGTGGTCGTGCCGTACCGGGCTCGGTGGGCCTCGTAAGTCAGGGCGTAAGTGTCCATCTGGGAAAGCCACCCGTAAGGGCGCATGAAGTCGGCCGTGCCAGCGTCCATGGCCCAGATGGTCGACGCGTTGCGCTTCGCGAACTCGATCATGTCGTAAAGGGTGAACGCCCTGTACACAACGACATGGCGAGCCAAGCCGGTCGCCACCGCCGCAGCGGCCACGCCAACAGCCGCGCACGCCGAGCCCCCGTAGAAGGGAATCTCGACCGAGAATGCCAGGTCCTGGATTCCTAAGTTAGCCACCAGGATCTGGTCGTTCCCCGAGCCATCGATCGAGTATCTCACGATCCCGTCGATGTCTTTTGCGTTCAATCCGGCGTCATCCGCGCAACGAAGGATCGATTCGAGGGCCAAGTCGAGGCCGCCACGGTTAGGGTCGGCCGAGAACGCGGTCTGTCCGATGCCGGCGATGGATGCTGCCCTGCGCACGCTCGTCACCGCCCGCCATTCCCCGCTTGCCCACCGTCAGAGGGGGCCTCTGGGCCGGGGCGACACCCGACGAGGACCTTCTGGACGTAGCGGGCGCAGACCTCTTGTTTTTGATTGTAGATTTTGCAGGAGTAGGTGATGACGCCACGTCCTTTGCTTTTCGGCTCCATGGCGGTGACTGTCCCCTCCCAATGGAGTGTGTCGTTGATTCTCGTCGGAGCTGTGACCTGGATCATTTCCATGCCCAAGAATGCGACGAAGCTTCGAGGCACGAAGACGTGCGGCCCCATCCACATGGATAGTGATCCGCCCAACGTGAGGGTGAGCATCCCGTGGGCGATCCTCTCGCCAAAGACGCTGGCCTTTGCGTATTCCTGGTCGACGTGGATTGGGTGCCAGTCGCCTGTCATCATGGCAAAGTTGATTATGTCCGTCTCGGTGATGGTCCGGGACGGGCTCACCATCATCTCTCCGACGGCGTAGTCTTCGAAATACTCCCTGCTCAAGGCCCCTCTCCCTTCCTATTCGGAGTAACTCAGTACGACTTCGGCAGGCCGAGCCGCTCGCCGATAAGGTTCTTCGCCGCGTTGTTGGTGACTGGGGCGAAGGTGTAGCGAGCGTCCCGCAGGTAGTAGCTCATGCTGAAATCTAGGGTGCACTGGTAGCCCCCTAGCATGTCCATGCACTCGTTTACGATCCAAATGACCGCCTCTGAGGCAAAGAGCTTCGCCGCAGACGACTCCTTTTCTGCCGGTCGCCCGTTCGCCTGCAGCCAAGCCGCGTAGTACACGAGGTGCCTAGCGGCCTCGAGCTTCGTCCAGCACTCGGCGACCTTGTGCTGCACCGCTTGGAACTGCCCGATTGGGCGACCGAACGCCCGCCTCTGCATCACGTACTCGAGTGCCTCGTCCAGCGCCGCTTGAGCGATTCCGAGGCACATCGTGGCTGACCCGATGCGCTCGTCGTTAAGGATGCCGAAAAGAGGATACAGGCCTTTGTTGAGTTGGCCTAGGATGTTGGTGGGGGGAACGCGCACGTCGTTAAACGTCACGTAGTTGGCTCCGGTGCTACGTGCGCAGAACAACGGTATCGGCTCGATCGTGAGCCCTGGAGTGGACGTCGGCACCAAGAACATCGTGACGCCGTAGCTTCTACGTTCTTGGAAGCCGTCGGTCCGAGCAACGGCGATCAGCCAGTCAGCGACGTGGGCGCCCGTCGTGAAGATTTTCGAGCCGTTGATCACGTAGTTACTGTCGCCGTCTTGCTCGGCGTGAGTCTTCATAGCTCCAAGAATGTCTGTGCCGCCATCGGGCTCGGTAAGCGACAAGGCAACAAAGCTCGTACCGGCGAGCAACCCAGGCAGGATCAGGTTGCGCTGCTCGTCGGTGCCATGTTCGGCCAGCGTTCTTGCCCCGAAGCACATGGTGAGGAAGTAGGCAGTCGCCGGTCCTCCCATGTTCCGCGCCACCTCCTCGAGGCACAGGGTGGAGTCCATCGTGGTCCCTCCCGAGCCTCCGTACTCCTCGGGCACCACGACACCGATGAAGCCCTGGTCGCCCAATCGCTTGAGCACCTCGGTCGGCCACACGGCGTCGTCTTCGAGCCGACGGCAGTACGCCTTATCGAACTCTTTAGCAAAGATGTTTCCCAAGACCTGGACCATCAGTTTCTGGGTCTCGCTCGGCTCGAAGTCCATCACGGGTGCGCTCGTTTCGTCGACGTTGGCGGGTGGATCAACACGCGCAGAGGGCGTCGTAGGCAGATCGGACGAACGGGACTCCACGCGAGTCGCCGACTGTGACTCCCGGACCCATCTTGTTCATCACATAGGAGATCGTTGCCCTGCGCTCGAGGTCGACGACGACGAGCGAGCCGCCCCAGCCTCCCCAGTAGCAGACGCGACCAGGAGGAACGAACGGCACGGTCGCCGGATCGGCAAGCGCGTACCCGATCCCGAAGCAGACCGGGGAGCCGATCACCATATCCACGCCGTGCGCCTGCTTGGCGAAGATGAGGTCGATCGTCTCCGGTGAGAGGAGCCGCACCCCGTCCAGCGTCCCTCCGCACGCCACGACAGACTGAATCCGGGCGACGGATCGGGCGTTGCCGTGTCCGTTGGCGGCCCCTATCTCGGCGCGCCGCCATGCCGGCGTTGACGCGACGGCCGCGTCGATGAGCGGACCGTTCAGTGTCTTGAACGCGATGCTGCCGGGGTCGATCGCTGCAAGCAGGTCCTCCGGGGGCGGTGGCGGGGGTAAGACGTCGGCGACCCGGGCGTCATCGGCGGCGTCCAACCCGATATGGAAATCGGCTCCCAGCGGGCCCGCCACCTCGTCGGCGAAGAAGCTGCCGAGCGACCGACCGGTGATTCGGCGGATGACCTCGCCCACCAGGTGTCCCTGGGTGAGGGCGTGATAGCCCGACGCCGTCCCCGGCTCCCACCACGGCGCCTGGGCGGCCAGCATGGCCGTCGACCGCTCCCAGTCGTAGATGTCCTCCAGCCCGACCGGTTGCGCCCAACCGGACAGCCCCGAGGTGTGAGACAGGAGGTGGCGGACCTCCACGCTGTCCTTGCCGCTGGCGGCGAACTCAGGCCAGTAGTGCGCAACGGGAGCAAAAGGATCCAGTTCGCGCCGCTCGACGAGGACCAGGGCGGCGAGCGATGTCATGGTCTTAGTCGTCGACCAAACGTTCGTGAGCGTGTCGCTCGCCCAGGGGGTGGTTCGCTCGGCGTCCGCCCAGCCGCCCCAGAGGTCGACGACCGACGAGCCGTCGACGGTGAGGGCCAAGGACGCCCCCAGGTCGCTGCCGGACTCCAGGCTGGCGGCCAGCAGACCCCGCAGGTTCGCGAAGCGCGCCTCGCACGTCCCCTTCACCTCGACCATCTGAGTAACCGCCTTGGCTAGCGCCCGTGAAGCTTCGATGGTTGGCATCGTACACATTCGCGGAGCCCGGTCAAGGCGGCTGGTTAGTGGGAAATTGCGTACCGCAGGGGCTGAGAGTTGCTGCAAGAGGCGAAGCAGTGCGGACCCGAGGCGGTAATTGCTTGACAGGACTGCTCGGCGCCCGTACGTTTCCCCCGCTGGCAGTCGACTACGGGGGAAGAAGCATGAAGCTAAACCGGCCGTTTGCCGCAGGTCTGGCACTGACGTTGGCGGTATCGGCCTGCGGGGCCACCAAGACGGGCACCGCGACCAGCAAGCCGCATGGCGGTGGGGCGGGTGCTGCGTCGGGGCCGGTGGTGAAGGTCGTCGACATCCTCGACGAAAGCCGGGCGGAGAACATTCTCCTGCCGCAAGCGCACGACGGCGTCAACGCCCGGATGGATCGGATCAATGCCGACGGGGGCCTTGGACAGGCGCACGCGAGGGTGGAGCTGGAGTTCTGCATCACTGACCTCGATCCCAACAAGACGCTCGCCTGCGCCCGCAACGCCATCGCTGACAAGTCGGTCATCGCTGTCGCCGGGTCCTTCTCCACCGCAGGGGAAACCGCGCAGCTCTTCGCTACTGCGGGACTCCCAAACGTCCCGGCCGCCGGCTTCCTGCCCGACACCTTCACCGCAAGCAGCACGTTCAATGTCAACTCGGGGGTTCTGTTCCTGGCCGGGGTCGGGTCGCTGGCGTGCATGGATGGACACTCGAACCTGAAGGAGCTCCGCAACGGGGCGGCCGCCTCGGCTCAGGCCAGCGCGCTGGTGAGCGGGGCTCTCAAGTCGTATGGCTGCTCAGGGCTGAAGCAGTCGATCGACGTGCCCCTCACAGCGACAGATGTCTCGTCGGAAGTCACAGCCGCCATCTCCGGATCCGACGGCGTCACGCTCGACCTCGTGCCGTCGCTGAACCAGCAGGTCTTCCGAGCACGCCAGCAACTCGGCATCAAGGTGCCATTCTTCGGGACCACCGCCTCGTTCACGAGCCAGACGCTGGGAAGCCTCGGAAGCGCGGCCAATGGCGCTCAGGTTGTCGGGTGGTATCCGACCAGTGATGTTTCATCGCCCGGTAACACGGCGTTCCTGGATGATCTCAAGGCCATCGACAAGTCCAGCAGCGCCAGTGACATCGCCAGGGCCTCATGGGTGGCGATGGACCTCACCGCCGCGGCCGCTAAGAACCTCAAGACGCCGACTCGGTCGGCGCTGCTCGACGCCCTCCGCGGCGTGTCGAGTTATGACGCCGGTGGGATGCTGCCAAACCTGGACTTCTCCAAGCCGGGCCCTGATGCGAGCTTCCCCCGCATCGTCGACCTGACGGTGGCGCCGGCGTTGGTTCAAAACGGGCAACTCTTAGCCAATCCCGCCCATCGGGGTTTTCTTCCGATCTTCAAGGGCTGAACAGGAACGAAGGTCGCCTCCCGTGTGGACCGTCCTGCAGTTCGCGCTCCTCGGTTTAGGTGCCGGCGGCGCCTATGCCATCGCGGGTGTCGGGCTCACCCAGGTGTATCGCGGGTCGGGCGTGCTTAACCTCGCCCACGGCGCCACTGCATTGCTATCGGCGACCCTCTTCGTGTGGGCGTATCAGCGGTGGGGGCTGCCGTTCCCGGTCGCCGCAGCGCTCGCCGTGGTCGCTGCAGGGCTCGTCGGGGGCTTGGTGCAGGTGGTCGTGCTCTACCCGCTGCGCAACGCCGCCGTCCTCATCAGGATGATCGCCACCCTTGGGGTGTTCGCTATCTTGCAGGAGGCCGTACCCCTCATCTTCGGGAAGAACGTCCAGGACACAGCGGTGGCGACGTTCTATCCCTCTGGAGCCGTCGATTTGGGGCATTCCGTGTCCCTTTCGTATGACCGCCTGATCGTCGTCAGTGTCACCGTGGTGCTTGGCTTGATCCTCCGTATGGTCATGGACCGGTCCTGGTTCGGTCTGGCCACCACCGCAGCTGCAGAGAACCCACTTATCGCCTCCACAATGAAGGTTGACCCCTGGAAGGTGGCAGCGACCAACTGGGCCCTCGGCTCGGCGCTGGCCGGCGTAGCCGGAGTCCTGCTGGTCCCCATCATCGGCACGCTCGACCCCACGCCGCTCCTGTTGCTCATCGTGCCCGCCCTGGCTGCCGCCATGGTCGGGCGGTTCACCTCTTATTCACTGACCATCCTGGGCGGACTGGCTGTGGGGGTCGGGCAGAGCCTCTTGACCCGATACCAAGGCACCCTTTTCCCGCGGGGTCTGGCCACTGGCTGGCCCGACGCCCTGCCCCTGCTCGTGATCGTTGTCATCCTCGTCCTCGGAGGGACGCCGTTTCCCAAGCGCGGGGAGATAGCAGCACGGCTCCCGCGTGTCGGACGCTCCTCGGCGGGCTCTCCCGTCCGCGTTATCGCCACCGCCGCCGTCGGAGCCGCGGTCCTGGCCAGCTCACCCGGTTTCGCGGCGACCGTCACCTCGGTTGCGGCGTTGGCCATCGTCGGCCTGTCCCTTGTTGTCATCACCGGCCTGGCGGGTCAGACGTCCTTCGGCCAGCTGTCGATCGCCGGGGTCGCCGCTCTCGTTGCCGCCCGCCTCAGCGACGGGCTAGGATGGGCGTTTCCGCTTGTCGTCGTGATCGGCGTGCTGTCCGGCGCCACCGTCTCAGTCGTCTTTGCTCTTCCGGCCATGCGGACTCGTGGACCTACGCTGGCCATAGCCACCCTCGGCGTCGGCTTCGCCATTCAGCAGGTCGCCCTCCAGAACATCTCGGTCACCGATCAGGGCTACGGCGGCACGCCGATCCGACCTCCCTCCCTTTTCGGTCTGGCCGTCAGCGGAGTGGCGCACCCGCAGCGGTACGCGGCGATGGCAGTCGTCGTCTTCGGGCTAGCGGGGACAGCCGTGTTCAACCTGCGATCCAGCCCCACCGGACGGCGCTTGTTGGCAGTGCGCAGCAGTGAGCGCGCCGCGTCGGCCTCCGGCATCTCCTTGACCGGCGCCAAGACGGCAGCATTCGTCGTCGCCGGCGGCCTGGCCGGGCTCGGCGGCGTCCTGATCGGCTTCCGGTTCAGCCAGGTGACCTACAACCAATACGGCCTCCTTCCCTCACTCGGTCTCGTCATCTTCACTCTGATCGGGGGCGTCGGTTTCGTGGGAGGGCCGCTGATCGGTGCCGCCCTTTCCCCGGACGGGCTCGTCACCTACCTCTTTAGCGGGTCCACAACCGTGGAGAACTGGCTTATCGGCCTGTCCGGCGTGACCCTCATCGTGACCCTCATCCAATACCCGGACGGGCTCGCTGCCCTACGCGGACGGCTCGCAGCGCGGCAAACCCGGCGATCAGCGCGCCCCGTCCGGGTCTTGAGAGGTCCGGTCGATGTCCGCCAGCGCGTCGCCCTCGACGTCAGAGCCCTCACCGTTTGCTACGGCCCGGTGACTGCGCTCGACGGGCTGGATCTGCGCATCGAGCCCGGCAGGATCGTCGGGCTCATCGGGCCCAACGGTGCTGGGAAGACCAGCGCCATCGACGCCATCTCGGGGTTCGCCAAAGTTACCTCTGGTCGCGTGCTGCTCGGCAGCAGTGATCTGACGCGTGCCCGGCCAGACCGTCGGGCTGCGTCGGGCATGGGACGTTCGTTCCAGACCGTCGAGCCATTCGAGGATCTGACGGTCGCCGAGAACCTCGGCGTTGCCACGCAGCCGGTCCGCTGGTGGCACTGGCTTGCCGACCTCGTCCGCCGCCGGCCGGTCGCCCTCCACGAATCGCTCCTTGAACAAGCCGGCGAATTGGGGCTCACGGAACTCGGTGCCGAGCCCCGTCACCTGTCGCAGGGGCATCGCCGCCTGCTCGGGGTGATGCGGGCCATCGCCACCGACCCTGGGGTGCTACTCCTCGACGAGCCAGCGGCCGGCTTGGACCGTGCCGAGACTGAACACCTCGGCAACATCCTCGTACGTCTTGCCCGGGAAAGGGACCTAGGGATGCTGCTCGTCGAGCACGACCTCAGCTTGATCACCCGCGTCTGCGACTACGTGGTCGCGCTCGACTTCGGGAAGACCATCTTCGCGGGCTCGCCCCAGGCGGCCATGCACGACCGGCGGGTGAGGGCGGCCTACCTCGGCGAGCCCGACGAAACGGCGACAGGGGGCGGCGAGGCGGGAATCTTCGAGGATGTACGCCCCTCATGAGCGCGCTCGTCGCTTGCGGACTGCGCGCTGGCTACGGCGGCGCAGAGGTACTCCACGGCATCGACCTCCACGTCGACGACGGCGAGGTGATCGTCATCCTCGGAGCGAATGGGGCCGGCAAGACGACGACCCTTCTCGCATTCGCTGGGGTCATCCCCTCATCGGGCTCTGTCGAAATGCTGGGCCGGGTCGCCCACGGGCCGTTGCACGAAAGGGCCGCGGCTGGACTCGCATTCCTCCCTGAAGACCGAGGCATCGTGCGAGGTCTGACTGTGGAAAACAATCTCCGCCTGGCCGGAGTAACCCCAGCCGACGCCTACTCCCTTAGTCCGGAATTGCGCAGCCTATGTCGCAGGAAGGGCGCAGCGCTCTCAGGTGGGGAGCAGCAGATGCTCGCGCTCACCAGTGCCCTCGTAAGAGCTCCCAAACTCCTGATGGGCGACGAGCTGTCCTTCGGCCTGGCACCGATAATCGTCTCCCGGATGCTGGGCCTCATCCGAGCCGTGGCCGACACGGGCACTGCCGTTGTGCTCGTGGAGCAGTACGCCAAGCAGGCACTGGCGATCGCCGATCGGGCCTACGTGTTGCGGCGGGGACAGGTCGAACTGGAAGGCCGTGCCCAGGACCTGCTCGGTGATATCGCCTCGATCGAGGGCATATACCAAGGCGCCACGACGAACATCAACGGGGCACCCAGGGCGAGAACGAACAAGTGAGAGGTGGATGCTGTGACCAAGCGGCGCTCGAGGCCTACCGACGCCAAGACGCGGATGCAACATGCGGCGCCTGTCTGACACGGCTGTCGAGGTCGACGACATCGACCGGCAATTGATGGAGTTGGTGGCCGTCAACCCACGTCGGAGCAACGTGTCGCTCGGGGCCGCCATCGGCGTGACCGACGAGACAGTGGCGAGCCGCCTCAACGCCCTCATGGCCGGCGGAGTCCTGGCAATGACAGCCTTGGTCGACTGGGAAGCCGCTGGCTACGGGGTGCACGCCCTCGCCCGCCTGCAGGTGGCCGACCGGCCGCCCGCCGAGGTTGCCAAGCGCCTAGTCGGATTGGACGGCGTGCACATCGTGACCACCACGAGTGGGTGCTGCGACCTGGTCGTCGGGCTGCTCGCAACCGATACTCGCGCCCTCCGGGACATCGTCACCGCCCCCTTCCGCGCTCTCGACGACATCGTCGGCTGGTCCGTCGAGATCGTCACCGAAACCCTCCGATTCGCCACCCGGGCCACGACCCTCGCCATCGCGCCCTGGTCGGCGGCCGATCTCCCCAACCCTGTCGTCCCCCTCGATGACCTCGACATCCGCCTCATTGACCTCCTCGTCGAGCACGCACACGAGTCGAACCGCTGGCTGTCCCGGCGTCTTGGAGTCAGCGACGGAACCGTCAAGGCACACATCCAACGGCTGGAAGACGCGGGGCTGCTGCGGGTCGCCGCAGTGACTGACCTCGTCCGGACTGGAGAGGTCGGATCGGTGGCCTTCGTGTTCATCACTCTGAGAGACGTCAGCGACGCCGCGACCGTCGAAATGCTCGCCAAGCACCCGCACCTCGGCACGATCGAGCGTTGTGTCGGCCACGCGGACCTCGTCGCCATGGCCGTCGCCCGTAACGAGAACGACCTGCAATCCTACCTAAGCGAGGAGCTGCGCAGTCTGCCCGGAGTTCACCGGATCGAAGTCGCCTCCGTCCTCGAGGCGCAGGCTCACCGGGCTCATCTTGTCCGCATGCTGTGACGGCCGAGTCGGCCCATGCGGACTCGGACCGTCAGCTCGACGTCATCACGGAGGCAAAATGCTGATAGGCGTTGTTTTTCCCACGTTCGAGATCGGAAATGACCCCGAGCTGATACGTAGCTTCGGCCAAGCCGCGGAAAGTCTGGGTTACTCGCACATAGTGGTCTACGACCATGTGCTCGGCGCCCACCCCGACCGCGCCGAGTGGGCTCCCCGGCGCGGCGACCCGCCGTTCCCTCCCCACACCCACCTGCACCCCTTCCACGAAGCCATTGTCATCATGGCCTACCTGGCCGGAGCCACCACCCGCATCGGGCTGATGACGGGCGTCTTGGTCCTCCCACAGCGCCAAACCGCACTGGTGGCGAAACAGGCCGCTGAACTGGCGGTGCTGCGGCCAAGGGGCCTCCGACTCGGCATCGGCACCGGTTGGAACTCAGTGGAGTACGAGGCCCTCGGCGCAGACTTCGAGTCCCGGGGGAAGGTGATCGACGAGCAGGTCGCGCTCATGCGCGCCCTTTGGGCAGCAGACCTCGTCGAGTTCCAGGGAAAGCACCACCGGGTGTCCAACGCCGGCATCAACCCCCGCCCGAGCGAGCCGATACCGATCTGGTTCGGCGGCAGCAGTGATATCGCGATCAAACGGTGCGCACGCAGCGGAGACGGCTGGATCCCGCTCCTCGGGCCCGGTGCGACCCTGCGCCAGCTTCGAGACCGCCTGTACCGCCACGCCGAAGCCGAAGAGCGGGACCCCGGCACGATCGGCACCGAACTGTTCGTCAACTTCATGCCGGGCAGCCACTACGCACCACACAAATCTCCCGACCACCAAGTGCTGCTAGCAGCCGACTCGGTGCGTTGGAACTCGAAACTGGACGACATCGAGGACTTCGGCGGGGTCACGCATGCCAGCCTCATGACTATGGACTACGGCCTTCCCCGGCCTCGAGACCATGTGGAGGCTATTCGAATATATGCGGACGCAGTTGATGTAGCCGGACGCAACGACCTTGATGCATGACCGGCGACTGGCTCACGGATCGAATCGATACTCGTCTCAAAGCGAGCAGCAGCTGGATCGCTCGCGGCACGCACACCTGCGAAGGCGGCAATCCCGGTCCCGCGAGTGCCCACCCTGCATACGCAGAAGTTGAGTAGGCCCCAGAAGGAATCCGCACAAACGACAGGGTGAATATGCAAGCGTCGGCCGGGATCGGCGACCATTGAGGCTCTACGCGCCGGGGGGCGGGTGGCGTACTCGGAGTCGCGCGACGGGTGCATTGTGCCAGGGGAGTTCGCAGGTGAGCAGTAATGGCAGCCGGTAGTTGTCGAAGGTCCGGACCCGTGCTCTATCCAGCGTGTCGTTTTATCAACAAGGTGACCGCTTCGGTAGGGCCGTTGGACACCCTGCCGGTGCGTGGTAGTCCTTGAGCCGCGCCCGCTTCGTCCCGCTCTGCCCGCGGGTCGAAGGGCTACGGGCGGGAAGGGGCGTGCATCCGTAGCCGTAGGAAGCACGGTGACAGACCCTCCGCATGGGTCGCGCCCCACGTCACGTACGGATCGTCAGGTGCGGCAACCCGCCCGAGTCTCGGGCACGAATGCACGCGCAAGCCCTGCAGCCGCCGGATGTCGAGCGGGGAGCGGCGTGCACCTGCCCGGACTGACAGCCCGATGCCAGGCTGCTGCCAGGTCGGCCCGCCACTGTTGACCGGCAGAGGGCACCGCCCGCGGCGCCATGGTAGCGGCATCGGGGGAGCTGGCCGTCGAGGACCTCGAGGTCGACGCGAGGGCCGCGACACCCAGGCCACCCGCGAGCAGACCCGCGGCGACCAGCCCGACCGCGCCGCCCCTGGTGATGCGCCGAGCCGCCTTCGAGTGCTCGGCGGGTACGGCGCCGTGCGGCTGCGGACCGTCGAGGTCCGGGGCCCCGAAGGCCACCGTCTCGTGCACGCCGCCCGTCGAGGAGGCCTGCGGGTCAGTTGCCCACACAGGGCGATCGTCATCCGACCGGTTCTCAGTCATCGCGTCTCGTCCTTCGCTTCGTCGCGCGCGTACGTCCCGTGGCACGGGCGGAGCGCAGGGGAACGGGCCGCTCGGTGCTCAGGATGACGCGGGCAGCGGGCTCGGCTCAGGGGGACTGGGCGCGGGCGGATCGGGCGCGGGCGGCCGGGTCGCCGCGACGGCGACGCAGCACGTCAAAGGCACCCTCACCGCGGTCTCCGGCACCAGCATCACGGTCAGGACGGCGGCGGGCGCCAGTAGCACCTACCCCGTCACGAGCCAGACCGAGGTGCTGAAGGACGGCACCCGCTCGACCGTCACCGGGGACACCGTGTCGGTCCATGTCGGGGGTCGAGGATGATCCGCGCAGCCATTAGCGCTAGCGAAGATCGATCTGGTGTCGTGTCGGTTTGAGCTGGGTCGGGCGCCTGGTTGCCGGCTGGGGTGGCTGGTAGGGCTACGGTGCGCGGAGCATGCCGCTGGACTTTCTGACCGGTGCGCAGGTCGCTGGGTACGGACGTTTTAGGGGCGTGCCCTCGCGGGCTGATTTGGAGCGGTTCTTCGTCCTCGATGAGGTCGACAGGAAGCTGGTCGAGGATCGGCGGGGTGAGCACAACCGGCTCGGGTTGATGCTGCAGGCGACGACGGTGCGCTATGTCGGCCGGTTCTTGGAGGACCCGCTGGATGTGCCGTGGCCGGTGGTGGAGTACGTGGCCAGCCAGCTCGGCATCGCCGACGCCTCGTGCGTGAAGCGCTACACCGACCGGCCGATGACGGCCTATGAGCATGCCTGGCAGATTCGTGACGCCTACGGGCTGCGGCTGCTCGAGGATGCCGAGGTGACCGCGGGGTTGCGGCGGTTCTTGGATGGCCGGGCGTGGACACACGCCGAGGGGCCGGGGGCGTTGTTCGACCACGGGGTGGGGTGGTTGCGGCGCCGGCGGGTGCTGCTGCCGGGGATCACGGTGCTGGTCCGGTTGGTCGTCGCCGTCCGGGAGGCCGCGGCGGCCCGGATGCACACCACCCTCGCGGCAGCGGCTACCGCGGTGGACCCGATGCTGGCGGGACGGCTGCGGGCGTCGTTGACCGTGCCCCAGGGGTCACGATTTTCTCCAGATGGAGTCCTGGCGTCGGGGGCCGACTCGGGTGTCGGGTCCGGGCCTGGTCAGGGCACTGGACCGGGCTGCGGATCTGGAAGGCTTGCGGGTGCGGGCGGCGGATTGTTCGTCGGTGCCGGCGAACCGGGTCGCGGCCCTGGCCCGGTACGGGTTGGCGAGCAAGGCTCCGACGCTGCAGGCGCTGGCCGAACCGCGTCGCACCGCGACCCTGCTTGCGATGACCCGGCATCTGGACGCGGTCGCGATCGATGACGCACTGGACTTGTTCGCGCTGCTGATGGCCACCCGGCTGATCAATCCGGCCCGCAGCGCCTCGGCCGCCGAACGGTTGGCGTCGTTGC
>JAABVA010002509.1_pt1 | contig 18197 bp, 28 predicted proteins | sample 5560331 | NCBI WGS metagenome assembly JAABVA01 (sample SAMN12812661, study PRJNA571458) | rock metagenome | isolation source: Antarctica rocks | place: Antarctica: Victoria Land, Mt New Zealand sud | collected 2016-01-07 | reverse complement strand
AAGGCCATACAGCTTGCCATGACGCTCGAGGAGACGCGCTCCTGCCTCCCGGCACATATGCTGAGGTGTTTGTGTGTAAGCGCACTAGACGCAACACCAGCTGCACTCACTTCAGAGACGCCTGCATGAAGAGTGATTTGGGGCGGCTCCTGCGGGGCTTTGCCAAGCGGCCCTGCCTGTCATCTGTGGTATTCTTCCCCCACATGGCCTGACCTGTCAAAGACATGCACTGCCTACCCCTGCAGCCGCCTGTCAGGCGCGCGCTCGCAGGCGCCGGCACGCGCCCTTGTGCCCTGCGCGCCAGGCGGCTCTCTGGCACGCCTCTGAGCAGTAGCGCGCCGTGTTGCAGCCGGAGCACAGCTGCAGCCGCAGGCCCGCCTCCGTCACGCCGGACAGGTTGCGGCACCTGCGCAGGCACGGCACGCTTGTTTGTCAGGGCTGCAAGCTGAACCCTTTCTTGTCGCGACGTTCCAAGCACCCGCATGCCGCACGGGCGCACCCCGTGCTCCAGCAGCCCACGGGGCGCAGCGCGTGCGCCTGCAGGCGCAGGTCCTCCAGGCTGGCCTCCGACAGGGCCTCTGCTGCAATGTGCGGAGCAACAGTGGCCTCGAAGCTCGCAATGCGGTCCGCAGCATACTGTTTTCCGCTGTGGTCCACAGCTGGCCAAGCGCCACAGCGCTCGCCGGCCAAATGTCATCAATGGCCTGTGCAGGCGGGCAAAGCGCTGCCTGGAAGCATGCAGCATGCGAGCAGGCGCAGGCAAGCACAGGTAGAACAATTGCAAGGCCCTGGTTAGCTCAACTGACAGCAGAGCAATGCGGCGCATGCGCACCTCCGTTAGATGCGGCCGCATGGCGCGCAGCACACCCCGCACAAAGATGAACGCGACACCTGCCTCCTCCTCATGCCCGGGAGCCACGTGCGCGCATGGACAGCGCTCCGCCAGGCGCATGGCTGCGCCCAACGCGCCGGCGCGCGCGAGCGCCAGGGCCAGCGCGCGCGAGGCGCCGCCCAGCTGTGCGACGCCGCGTAGCGCGCCCACAACTGCCTGCTCCGGTCTCCCGGCCCTGCCCTCATATGGAACGCCCTCGTCGCCGCTGGCCTCTCCGCGGCCTGTGGCGGGCACGCCTGGTGGCCCACCTGCAATGCGCCCTGCTGGTCATGACATCTGCCCCGCTTGCATGTCAATGGGTGTGCAACATCACGTGGGCAGGCATGTGCATATGCCTGACTCCTCAGTAAGGGCACCCTACTTTGGGCCGTACTCTGCATGTGCACAGACACCCTGAGATCCTTGTGTGCGGCAAGTGTGCAAGCATTCACTGTACGCAATGTGATGGCTCTCACGGTATAAGCACGCACCGACTCCTCACAACCCCGCCAACACACTACCTGGCAGGGCAAAGCCAGCAGGCACGCACAGAGCTCGGCCAGCTTGTCCAGCGCCGCCGTGACAAACGGCACCAGGCCCGGGCACGCCAGCACCACCGCCTTGCACTCCTCCGGGACATCGTCCGCCACCAGCCTGCCGCAGGCGCCCTGCGCAGCCGCAGAGACAGGGTCCAGGCATTCCATCCAACAAGGCGCACACTCGGGTGCTCAAGAGGCCGAACGATGAAAAGCCGCATACTTACCAGCGCCGCCGACAGTATCTCTGACATGTCCAACTTGTATTCCGGGTGGACGTCCAGCGCGCGCACGCTCTCAGGCGAACGGATTGACGGGGGCAGCAGCTGCGCCGCCGCGTATGGCAGCAGCTCTGCTGGCAGGGCGCGTCCGGCTGCCCACGCGATCGCACTCAAGCTTGACTGATCTGGACATGGGGCCTTGAGCGCATCCTGCCGCATGTTGACATGGGCGTCACAGGCGGGCTCTGCCGAGCACCCACAACTGTTTTCACGTGCGTGCGGTGTGCAGCATTGGCTGCCCAGGCAGCTAGGGTGCTGCAGGAGCCGGCGCGGGCTCACCAACAGCGCCGTGTGTATGAAAGAGCCAGGCAAGCTCGCCACCGATTTAACCTTTACCAGTGACGTGAGCAGCGCCTTTGCAGCCGGCGCAACGATGTCGACAGAGCCCACTGCCAGCACCAAGTCAGATGCACAAGTCACTGCCTGCACGCCGGCGGCTGCGTTGAGGGCGGCGGGTTGTAACAGGCGCGCCTGCAGTCTGCGCTGTGACACTGCAAGAGCACACAGCTGCCATGCAGCTGGATGAGCTGCAGCACCTACCGTCAGGAGCACACAGACATGGAGCCAGAGCATGAGCGCGCCTGAGCGGCCACTCCGGCAGTGGTGCTCAGAACGTCCGGCGCGCCTCACCGCTGCCTCCGCGGCTGTCAGAGCGAGCGGCAGCAGGCCCTCGCGTCGCTCGGCGTCCTTGCGAGGGACCATCCCATCAACCTGTGCGGGGCAGGGTTTTGCAATCGAGTGGGCAGCGAAGGGAAGGCCTCCTGTGCGCCTGCATGCCTGCACTGTCTCAAGGGACCACCGGCTGAGGTCGCACCAGCACCGACCAGGGCGGCAGGCAGCGGATGATTGTAACGCAAATGAAGAGGCTGCTCGCCGGTGACCATGCCCGCTCGCGTCATCAGATACCTGCGCCCAGCACGTGCGGTGACGCCCGCAAACGGCATCAGGGTCCCAGCCCAAGTCCCCAGCTTGACAGACGGACAATCGCCCCTGCAAGATATAGATATGTGGGGGTCACCACGGTGGCCTTGCGTGTCCAGCCAGCTCTGACTGAGTCTAGCACTCTCCACGACAGCAGGCTTTGCAATGCGCAGACACGCAGATCGAAAATGGCTTGAGACGCATGCCGCGCACTGACTTGTTCGCATATGCACAAATGGAGGTCGGCACCTATTGCAAGCTAGCGCAGTGACAACCGATAAACAAGCTGCGCATGGATCTCTCGCAACATGAGAGGCGCATGTGCCATAATGAAGCGCACCATCTCCGCAAGGCGCTGCGACGCCCACAGCAGCATGGTGTACAAGTACCGCATGCTGCGGATGCGCTCCTTGCCAGGCACGCGCTTGCAGACCTCCCGGCACATGAGCAGCTTGCCCAGCACGCTGCTGCACAGGCTGGCCGGATGGACATCCAAGTCCTGCCGCTGACCTGCAGTAATGCAATCATGGTTGGAATGGTTGCAAGAACGGAAAGCGAATCATTCTGGAGCTTGTGCTATAACAGCATCGGCACAACGACCTGCACAGCACCGTACCCCTGATCACAGTGGGTGATCAGTGCAGCCCGCCCACTCACCGTGCTAGGGACTACATGGCTGCCGGTACGTGGATGACAGCTGACCATTAACGGCATGCGTAGGCAGCAAATGCGTGCATATGATATCGGCCAGCGCACGTTCAGGGCCGGCTTGGAAAACATATGGCTTTGCTTGAGTGTAAGAGGATGAGAAGGGCGGGCGAACGAGCAGCACGCAAGATAAAGCAAGGCGATGCGCACCGCTGTACTACTTCTGCAAGCAGCAAAGCAACAGCGGCATAACTCGGTCGACCAGCAGGGCCAGCAGCCGCTGCTCAACCTCTGGGTCAAGTGGTTCTGTGCCGGGCTCGAGCAGCGCCGCGCGCGCTGCCAGCGCATGCTGGATGCTGCGCTTGCTCACTAGAGCAAGGTCCAAGGCAGCTGCGAGACTGCACATGGCTCAGTCCCTGCAGGCGCACTTCCTGCCAAACGGTGCGACCTAGCGCAGCATGGCCGCCAGCCTGCACCAAGGGCGCACCGCTGCCGCCCGTGAGCGCCTGCTTCATGACATGGATGAGGAGGTCGCCCTGGGCGGTGCCGCAGAAGGTCTTCAGGTACGCAGCATGTGGCGCCTCGCCGCGCGCGCCCAGCGCCTTGTACAGGTCCGTCGCGGTGCCTATGTGCTGCATCAGGCCGGAACAAGGTCAGGTGCATGCTCACTCGATCGGGCGGCTGTTGCAGGAGTGCGCAGCCATGCGTACATGGGTAAAGAGCGTGAGACTCTTTTTGCGGAAGGCTGCCGCGCCCGGTGCAGACACGCTGCGCGGCAGGGGTCCCGGGGCGCTCGCCAGCCAGAATACCACTTTTGAGAGGCTGGGAATGCACTGCGTTAGGACAGCAGACCGGGGCATGACCGGCTCGCCCCACTCCTCCGACTCATCGGCCAGGCCCCAGTGCGAGACCGCCTGCGCGGCGCGCAGCCAGCCTCTGCAGAGCAGCCTACGCGAGGCGGCCGGCCGTGCGGCGTGCAGCCTGCTCACACCTGCAGCAGCGTGCCCGCATAGTTCTGGAGCTGCGCGCAGGCCGGGTGGTTTTGTTCCAGGCTGTGCTGGCTGCCCGCTGCCAGCACTGCCCAGGACGCAGCCAGGCCAGTAGCCAGGCCAAATACATCGTACTCTGCGTACCTGAGTGCACACAGGCACACCGCATCAGCTGGGCTAGGTCAGCCCATGAAGTCTCCTACAGCTTATACGCCAAGCTGCTGACACATGTGGTTGTGATCGCGCAAGCGCACCTCTCGGCAGCCTCGCGCACAGCAGTGATGCGGTCAGCCGGCCCGCTGACAAAGAAGGGACAGGTCAACAAGAGGCTCAGTGTCTGAAGCGTGCGCTCAACAAGTTTTTGCAAAGTGGCCAACATTCTTGTGTCTCGGGTAAGCCCTTCCGCAGCCGCCAGATCTCGCCACACAAGGCGTCTGGCAACGCCTACAAGTGTGGCAGTCACTGCGCCAGCGCCCTCGTAAACGAGCCTCGCCTCGCGCAGCGTCGTGCCGCCCTCCACTGACGCAGCCTGAAAGAGCTCAGGCACAAGCAGAGGGCCCAGCAGAGCTGCTGCATCGAGGTTCAGCAAGTCGGCCAGGCGCAGTGGGCACGTCGCAGCGGCTGCCAGCTCTGGGGCCCCCGCCTCGAGTGCCCTGAGCTGCGCAGCAGCCCTGGCCGGCAGGCTGGCCAGTGCGCACATTCTTGAGGTACACAGCACCTAGAAAGCTCTTGCGACGCCACCAATGTTCCTTTTCCCGGTGCGCTTAAGGGACATGTAACAGCGTGCGCTGATGATTAGCAGCCCAATTAGGGCTGGTGCGACCCCGTTTGGCTGGGGCCAAATGACAGAAGCTGGCCTGGCCTGGCTCCTGACGAGTTCAGGCAATGTGTCCCAGTCTGCATGCATGCGCAAGAAGCACTGTGCAGGTTGTGTGAACAGCAGGTTCTGACCAGGCCGTTTCCTTTCTACTTAGTACAGAATGAATCACCCTGTTGAGACCAAGGCGCATCACATACAAAGAAGCAGCCACTATTGTACACTAGGCAGGCCCCTGCTCGCCACGCCAGGCGTGCCGCTCCGCTCCCGACCACAAAGACACACATCTCTAACCCTCTTGGACAAAGCGCAGACAACCCATTCGCTCGCCCCGCACACATAACGCCTGCACCCATAGGGCCTTTGGGAGCCGTCCAAGCAGGGACTGCCAGGCAGCCGCGCCTGTCAGGCGCGCGCTCGCAGGCGCCGGCACGCGCCGTTGTGCCCCGCGCGCCAGGCGGCTCTCTGGCACGCCTCTGAGCAGTAGCGCGCCGTGTTGCAGCCGGAGCACAGCTGCAGCCGCAGGCCCGCCTCCGTCACGCCGGACAGGTTGCGGCACCTGCGCGGGCACGGCATGCTCGTGAGCCGATACTCTCCTCTAAAGAGCACTTTGCCGCGCCGTTCCAGGCACCCGCATGCCGCAAGGGCGCACCCCGTGCCCCAGCAGCGCACAGGCCGAAGCGCGGGCGTCTGCAGGCGCAGGTCCTCCAGGCTGGCCTCCGATAGGGCCTCTGCTGCAATGTGCGGCGCAACGGTGGCCTCGAAGCGCGCAATGCAGTCCGCAGCAGTAGTCTGGTCCGCTATAGCCCACAGCTGTTGAAGCGCCGCAGCGCTCGCCGGCTGACTGTTATCAATGGCCTGTGCACGCGGGCGAAGCGCTGCCTGGAAGCCTGCAGCATGCGTGCAGGGCGCAGGCAAGCACAGGCAGAACAATTGCAAGGCATACGCAGGGGCCGCACGACGTCTTACAGCCCATTACTGCCTCGCCCGCCCCTACACCCGACCTCAGCCTGTGCTGGTTAGCAAGACTGACAGCCGAGCAATGCGGCGGGTGCGCACCTCTGTAAGATGCGGCCGCATGGCGCGCAGCACATCCTGCACAAGGCTGAACGCGAATTCCGCCACCTCCGCGGGCTGGGGCGCTAGGTGCATGCAGGGACAACGCTCCGCCAGGCGCATGGCTGCGCCCAGCGCGCCGGCGCGCGCGAGTGCCAGGGCCAGAGCGCGCGATGCGCCGCCCAGCTCTGCTACGCCGCGCAGCGCGCGCAAGACTGCCTGCTCCGCATTGCTGGCCCTGTTATCGTGTGGGCCGCCCTCGTCGCCGCTGGCCTCTCCGCAGCCTGTGGCGGGCACGCCCGGCGGCCCATCTGCAACGTGCCCCGCTGGACATGACAACTGCTCTGCTTCAAGTGTTGGGTGTGCGATGTCACCCGGTCAGGCGTGTTCACATGCACGTGCCCCTCAGTGGAAGCGGCCTGCCTAGGGCCACACGCTGCATGGGCGGATCTGATTATTCTGTGCGTAAGTGTGCAAGCGTACACCGCTCAAGGCGCTATCAATGTGATAGATCGCTGTCAATGTGAGCAGGATCCATGACAGTGATCGTATCCAGCTGCATAAGCACACACCATATTCCATGAACCCTGCCAACCCCCAACTGGCAGGGCACGCCGGGCAGGCACGCACAGAGCTCGGCCAGCTTGTCCAGCGCCGCCTTGACAAAGGGCACCAGGCCCGGGCACGCCAGCACCACCGCCGTGCACTCCTCCGGGACACCGCCCGCCACGAGACTGCCGCAGGCGCCCTGCGCAGCCGCAGAGACAGGCTCCAGGCATGCTCTTACCTCAATAACACGGCGCATGGCAGAGTCCGTGCTCAAGTGAACGAACGGTGACAAGCCGCACACTCACCACCACCGCTGATAGGAAGTCTGACACTTGTCCGGCGCTGAAAAGCAGGTTGTGCTGCGGGAGGTCCAGCGCGCGCACGCGCTCAGGCGGAAGCAGCCAGAGGGGCAGCAGCTGCGCTGCGGCGTATGGCAGCAGCTCTGCTGGCAGGGCGCGTCCGGCCGCGCGCTCGTTCGCAGCCAAACTTGACTGGTGTGGAACCGAGGCCATGAGCGTAGCCTGACGCATGTGATGTGGGGGTAACTGGCGGGTTCTGCCGAGCTCACAAAACTGACTGCATATGCGCGGATTGTGCAGCCATTGGCCGCCAAGGCTGCTGGGATACTGCGGGAAGTGACGCGGCTCACCAGCAGCACTGTGTGCACGGTAGTGCCATGCACGCCCCCCACCGCAAAGGCCTTTGCCAGCGATGTGAGCAGCGCCTTCGCAGCCGGCGGGACACTGTTGACAGAGCCCACAGCCAGCACCACATTAACACCATAAGCCAGTGCCTGCACGCCGGCGGCTGCATCAAGGGTGATTGGCTGTAACAGGCATGCCTGCAGTCTGCGCTGTGACAGTGCAAGAGCAAACAAGTGCCATGCAGCTGCATGAGATCCAGTAGGCCCAGCTTCTACAGCTCAAGACTTGTACCAAAGCATGAGCGCACCACAGCCGCAACGTCGTCGTCGGTGTCAATAACGTCTGCCGCGCGCCTCACCGCTGCCTGCATGGCTGCCAGAGCGAGCGGCAGCAGGCCCTCGCGTCGCTCGGCGTCCGTGCGAGAGGCCGTCACATCGTCCTATGCAGACCAGACCTTGGCAGCCAGGTCGGCAGCAACGGGAAGGCTTCCTGCATGCCTGCATGCCTGCACTCAATTACGGGCCACCAATTAAGGTCGCACCAGTATCGACCAGGGCGGCAGGCAGCGGATGAGTTCATTGCATTTGTTGATAAGGCTGCTCAGCGGTGCCCCGCGCGCGCTCGCCTCAAGAGCGGCCTGCGCCAAGCAGGTGTGGTGACGCATGCAAACCGCAACAGGCTCCCAGGACAAGCTGCCAGCCTGATAGACCGACAACTGCCCCTGCAAGATGTAGACATGTCGGGGGCACCACGGTGGCGTGCCGTGCCCAGCCTGCGCTGAGTTAGACTAGCACTCACATGACGGCAGACACTGCAGTGTGCAGATGTGCAGTTTGAGAATGGCTTGAAATGCATGCCGCCCAGTAATCACACTGACTTTTTTCGAACAGGCACAACGGTGGTCTGTAGTCTAGCGCAAACCAGCGCAGCGACAGCTTTTATAGAAGCTGCGCATGACCCCACCCGCGACACGGGAGGCGGACATCCCACTCGCGCGCGCACCTGCTCTGCAATGCGCTGCGACGCCCACTGCAGCAGGGTGTACAGGTAGCGCATGCTGCAAATGCGCTCCTTGCCAGGCACGCGCTGGCAGATCTCCTGGCACATGAGCAGCTCGCCCAGCACGCTGCTGCACAGGCCGGTCGGATGGACATCCAAGTCTTGCCGCTGGCCTGCATTCATGCAAACTTGGGTGGAACTGTTGCAACAGTGGGAAGCACATTGTTTGGGAGCATGTCCAGAGTCAGCAGGGGCACAACGACCTGCACAGTGCCTTCCACTTCAGCACAGCAGTTGAAGAGGGCACACATCTCACTCATTATGCAAGAGAGTACATGGCTGCCGGCACACAGACGAAATATTACTGACCAATCAACGGCATGCCCAGGCAAAACGGCGTGCATGTGATATCAGCCAGCGCACGTGCCATGGCTTGAGATCAAAAACACATGCTTTGCTTTATGTGCAAGGTGGATGAGCAGTGCAGACCAGCGAGCAGTACCTAAGATTAAGAAAGGCGACGCGCACCGCTGTACCACTTCTGCAAGTGACGCAGCAACAGTGGGACTGCCCGGTCGCCCAGCAGGGCCAGTAGCCGCTGCTCAACCTCCGGGTCGAGCGGATCTGCGCCGGGCTCGAGCAGCGCCGCGCGCGCTGCCAGCGCATACTTGATGCTGTGCTTGCTACCCAGAGCAAGGTCCGTGCCGGCTGCGAGACTGCGCGTGGCTCAGTCCCCGCAGGCGCACTTTCCGCAGAATGGTGCGACCCGGAGACTGCACGGCCGCCCGACTGCGCCAAGGGCGCACCGCAGCCGCCGGCAAGAGCCTGCTCCATGGCGTAGATCAGGATTTCGCCCTGGGCAGGGCCGCAAAAGGTCTTCAGGTATGCGGCATGCGGCGCCTCGCCGCGCACGTCCAGCGCCTTGTACAGGTTTGTCGCAATGCCTATGTGCTGCATCAGGCCGTAACAAGGTCAATTGCATGCTCACTCGATTGGGTGCAGTTGCAGGAACGCGCAACAATGCGTACACGGGTGTAGAGTGTGAGACTGTTCTTTCGGAAGGCAGCCGCCGCTGGCGCGGACAGGCTGTACGGCAGGGGTCCCGGGGCGGTCGCCAGCCACACAACCACTTTGGCGAGGCGGGGGAAGAACTGCGTCAGGACGGCAGACCGCGGCATGGCCGGCGCGCCCCACTTCTCCGACTCGTCGGCCAGGCTCCAGTGCGAGACAACCTGCGCGGCGCGCAACCAGCCTCTGCGGAGCAGCCCGCGCGAGGCGGCCGGCCGTGCGGCGTGCAGCCTACGCGCGCCTGCAGCAGCACACGTGCATAGTTCTGGAGCTGCACACAGGCCGGGTAATTGTGCTCCAGGCTGTGCTGGCTGCTCGCTGCCAGCACTGCCCAGGACGTGGCCAGGCCAGCAGCCAGGCCAAACACGTCGTATTCTGCAAACCTGAGCGCACAGGCACACCGCGTCAGCTGGGCCAAGGTGCTGCCGGTGGAGGCTCAGACAGCAGCGAGTGTGAAGCTACAGGCGCATGTGGTGGTTATTGCGCAAGCTCACCTCTTGGCAGCTTCACAAACAGCCCTGCTGCGGTCAGCCAGCCCGCTGACGAAGAAGGGACAGATCAGCAAGAGTCTCAGCGTCTGAAGCATGACTTCGACAAGTTTATGCAAACTGGCCATGACTCTTGCGGAGAGCCCTTGCGCAGCAGCCAAGTCTCGCCAGACAAGGCGCCTCATGAAGCTGACCAGCGTGGCAATTGCTGCGCCTGCGCCCTCATAGATCAGCCGCGCCTCGCGCAGCGTCATGTGGCCCGCCAATGGTGCAGTCTGAAAGAGCTCAGGCACAAGCAGAGGGCCCAGCAGAGCTGCAGCATTAATGTTAAGCAAGTCGGCCAGGTGCAGAGGGCACGTCGCAGCGGCTGCCAGCTGTGGGGCCCCCGCCTCGAGTGCCCTGACCCGTGCAGCAGCCCTGGACGGCAGACTGGCCAGTGCACACATTCTTGAGGTACACAGCACCTAGAAAGCTCTTGCGACGCCACCAATTGTCCTTGTATGACCCTGGTGCGCAGAATTGTAACAGCGTGCGCTGATGTCAGCACAGACTAGGGCGCAGCATGCTGCGTCCAGGCCCCCAATGCTTACACGACCTGATACATGACCCTACACGGGCACTTATTGGATGCGTTCCAGTCCAATTAGATTGGTGGTGAACGGGTGAATGTACTCGTCGCGTGTGCGGCTCATATCACAGTTTTTAAACAGCAGGTAGCGCTCAGTAAGCGAATATCAACACTGATGTCAGCAAAGCGCCAGCTGTTGGACAGGTACAGCCTTCCACAGGGCAGCGTCCCTGTCAGCTAACCCGGCTGCTCAGGTGCTCCCAGACGTTATGCCTCCTACGGTGGAAGGCTACAAGCGCGCCCTCAAGCGCGCTCTTGTCACGCGGGCATGCCGCTGCTGCAGCAAGGAGGGGTCTAGTAATCATGCTGAACCCATTACAAGTGAGGGCGTTTGGTGCCTCACCGACGTGTCACATCTCTGTGTAGGCTCGGTGTCCGGAGGCCACAGGCACATCGCGTGCTCCAAGTCACTCACGGAAGCTCGTGTTCGGGTCATGCAGCCAGGCACCCTTCCGTGTCAGCCCCGATGACCGCGCAGTCCCCTGGGATACAAGCTCTGCGCCAACCATGGTCCGGAAAGTCGGGCATGCCTCACGTGCGCCCTGCACAAATTCACGTGCAAGACTCTGGCACAGAATGCAAGCTGAGCTCACGGCCGACTGCTGCACAGGCAAGGGGTAGCACCGCTATACATAACAGCACAAAGTCAGCGCCACCATGCTTCCCAGGAGGACCAGCTTGCTTTGGCGGTGCTGTGCCCGCAACGTGTACCCTCTGTTCAGGCGCCACGCGCAGGCGCCTGTTTGTGCCGGGGCATGACTGATGAGGTCGTGGAGCCACACAGGGAGCCCTGAAGGAGACGGGGAGCCCGTATCATGGGGCGCCCGTGCCGGCACGTCAGTCGGGCGCGCGCTTGCAGGCGCCTCGGCAGGCGGCCTTGTGCCCCGCGCGCCAGGCCGCCTTCTGGCAGGCCTCTGAGCAGTAGCGCGCGGTGTTGCAGCCAGAGCACTGCTGCAGCCGCAGGCCTGCTTCCGTCGCGCTGGACAGGTCGCGGCACCTGCGCGGGCACGCCACGCTCGTGAAGCAACACCTCTCTAGCGCTGACGGGAGCTCTGCAGCGGGCGCTCGTACGCCCGTATCCGGCAGGGGCGCACCCCCACTACCAGCAGCCCGCGGGGCGCAGCGCGGGCGTCTGCAGGCGCAGGTCCTCCAGGCTGGCCTCCGGCAGCGTGTCCGCGGGGATGCGCTGCGCGGCCTCAGCCTCGAAGCGCGCGATGGCGGCTGCAAAGCTGGCCAGAGCATCCTGGTACTGCTTGCTGCTGGGCCCGAGCGGCGGCGCGTTGTCGAGCAGCAGCGGGCAGTCCTGCCGCGCCGCCCGCGCAGCGTCAGCGACCCCAGCTCCTGCCTGCAGCCGCTGAGAGCATGGGCGGCGCCGAGCGCGCGCGCACCTCGGGCAGGTGCCGGTCGACGGCCTGCAGCATGCCCTGCATGCAGCTCGCCGCGATGTAGGCCTCGCGTTCGCGCTGCGGCTCCTCGCACGCGGCCACCCAGTGCTGCGCCAGGCGCGCGACTGCGCCCAGCGCGCCGGCGCGCGCGAGCGCCAGCCCCATGGCGCGCGACACGTCGCACATCTTTGCGGTGCCGGCCACGCCAGCCAAGGGGCCCTTGTCCCCGTGCGCGGCCCAGTAGGCCTCGGAGTTGCCTGTGATGTCGCGGCAGAAGGTCCTCCCGCGGCCGTTGGTGCGCGCGGCCGGCCGGGCAGCATCTGCGAGGTGGCAACACGACGTCTGCACAGCATGCACAGGGGGAAAGCCTGCACGTCAGGGGAGCCGGGCGCGGGCCCCCGCCGGCAGGAGCTCGGCAGGAGACGCCCGCTGGCGCAGGGCCGCGCGCCTCACAGGCACAGCTGAGGAGCGCGGGTCGTGCGCGCCAAGCTGCTCAAGCATGCCCACCGCGCACTGCTGTGCAGAGTGAAGCGCCGGGCTGCTGCGGAGGCGTCACGCAGCTCTGTCGGCGCCCTTAACAGGTCACGCCCCCGACACGCGCAGCAGGGAGGCGCGCACAGACGTCGCCCATCTTGCGCAGCGCCTCCACGACAAAGGGCACCAGGCCCGGGCACGACAGCGCGACCGCTCTGCCCTCCGCGGGCCCGTCCACCACAAGGCAGATGACGCCCTGCGCGCACGCAGCGTCGCGCCGCCGCGCTCAGCCCGGTGCCGCCCCGCAGCGCGGCGCACAGTGCGCGGGCCCTGGCCGGCTGGTCAGTGGGAGGGCCGCAAGCGCACCAGCCGACCCGAAAGCAAGGTTGCCACTCCGTTGCCGTGATCGTGAAGGACGCTCTGGACCTGCGCGGCGTCCAGCGCGCGCACGCGCTCGGGCGACAACAGCAGCAGGGGCAGCAGCTGCGCCACCGCGTACGGCTGCAGCGCCGCCGGCAGGGCGCGCGCGACCGCTCGCGTGTCCGGGGTTGCGCACACAACCAGGTCATGGGTCGAGGTCGCCAGCGCAACCTGGCGCGCCCCATGCAGCCGGTCGGGCGCAAGCGCTCGCATGCTTGCACACGGCATGTGTCACACGTGTGAGGTGCGCATCGCCCAGGCTGCAGAAGCGGCAGGGGGTGGGGGCGGGGGCGGCAGGGGCCGCTGCGGCGCACCGACAGCCCGACGCGCACGGCGGCGCCTGGCACACGCGCCGGCGTGAGCAGCTTGGCCAGCGTGGCGAGCAGCGCCTTGGCGGCCGGCACCAGGCTCTCGCACGAGCCCACCGCCAGCAGCACATCAGCCGCGACCGCGACCGCCTGCGCGCCGGGACGCGGTGAGCGCCGAGAGTTGCGCCAGGCAGACATGCCGCACCCTCACAATTTCCCTCCAGAGCACCGGTCAGGCAGTTGCGAGGGCGCAACACCTGCACAGCCGTCAGAGCTCTCAGGCGCTCAGGGCCCAGTCGAGTCCGCGCCTGGGCCACAGCTCTGTCGGGGTCGGGTACCAGCGCCCTGCCCACCACCTCTGGCCCGCGCCTCAGTGCAGCCTCCACGGCCGACAGGGCCAGCGGGAGCAGGCCCTCGAGCCGCTCGGCATCCTCCCGCGAGGCCTCCTCACGGGCCTGTGCGGGCAAGAGGCTGTGGCGCGGCGCCGCGAGCGCTGGTCATGATGAGGTCATGGAGGTACACAATTTGGATACATAGGACACTAGAACATTACTTTTTATTCTGCACACGCCTGGCATGGAGCGCTGCATGCAAACGTGCTTCCACGCCCGCCTTGCAGCCACGTCACCAGCGGCGGCGCGCGCCCTTACCACGCATGCAGTGCTGTCGGAGGCCAACAGGGGTCGCACCATGATCAGCCAGGGCGAGCGGCAGCAGGAAATGTCGTCGCAGATGTGGTGCAGCATCCGGACCTCGTTCTCGCGCGGGCCCAGTGACGTGTCGACCCACGCGCTGTCCCGGTGGGCGTTCTGCACCAGGGAGCTGCGGGGAGATGTACCGCTGCCGACAGATTTCGAGCGCAGGCTGCAAGCACGGCTGCCTCACAGTTATTGCATTCACACTTGGAGCCTGCATGGGCGGCAGTAAGGCACTGCGTGACGCACACGCCCCGATGGCGGCTAGCAACGTGCACACAGGCATCGTGGCGCACGTTCGCAGCAACAGGCGATCTGAGGCACAGAGCGATAAACGCGCTGACGGGTCAGAGCATACAGCGGCAGCAGGCCAGCGGTGCGGCGTGGGCTGGCGAGCAGCACAGGTGCAACTTGCTAGATCGCGTCCTCATGCACTGCCCACGGGATCGCGTGCGCACACCCGGTCAGCAATGCGCTGCGTTGCCCACAGCAGCATGGTGTAGAGGCAGCGCATAATGCGGATGCGGTCCCGCTGCAGCACGCGCATGCACGTCTCCTCGAAGTTCAGCAGCTTGCTCAGCACGCTGGCGCAGGAGCATGCGTCGGCGGCCGTGCACCGCTGCGAGCCTGCCGCCAGCGGGCCTGGTCAGCAGGTTGCCGCATGGAGCGGCTGCGCCGGGACAGCATCTCGCCTGGTCAACCAGCGTAACGACCCGCTCCTTGGCAACAGAGCTCGCGAGGGCATACCCAGGTGCCGTGCACGCGGCAGGCTGCACGAGTGTGGGCACCACGACCAGCAGCAGCTGGCTGCACGAGCGGCACGTCGAGCCATGTGGCATGCAGGAGCCAGGCAGCCAGCGCCCCAGCAGGGCCGCATCCGGCCTGCTCAGGAAGCCCGCGCGAGAGCGCCAGAGCGCGGGCAGCGATGCAGCCAGGCAGGCGCCACGTGCTGTGTGACTGCTGCGGCGCGCACCGGCCTTCCACGTCTGCATGCAGCGCAGCAGCAGCGGCATCGCGCGGTCCACCAGCAGCGCCTGCAGCCGCTGCTCCGTTTGCGGGCTGAGCGCGCCCGCGTCGCACGCGCGCAGCGCGTTGTACGCGTTGAACGCGCACTCTATGCGGTGCAGGGCCTTGAAGAGCGCGCGGCAGTCCGCGTCGGCGCCGCCTGCAGGCGCGCAGCCAGGCTCGCGCCCGGCGCCTCGCGCGCGCGCGCGCCCGGACCGGGCCGAGGCAGGGTCCGCACCGCGCGCAGCATCCGCGCTCGCGCCGCCGCCCTTGGGCAGCGCCTGCTGCATGACGCTGATGAGCAGATCGCCGCCGGCGGCGCTGCAAAAGCCCTTCAGGTACGCGGCGTGCGCGGTCTTGCCGGCCAGGCGCAGCCTGTTGTACATGAGCGTTGTGCTGAACAGGTGCTGCGGCAGACCGGAGCGGAGTCAGCCAGGGGACCGCCTGCAAGGGCTGCAGGGACTGCGGCGCGTGGCAGGGCGCGCCTGGGAGGCTGATGCGAGCTGGCGCTGGCTCAGGCGCGCCGCAAGGGCCGGCCCCCCCGCCAGATACACGCTGGCCGGCAGGACGGCCGGCGCGCTGGAGAGCCACAGGAGCACCGCCGAGAGGCCGGAGAAGTACTGCGTCAGGACGGCCGACGCGGCGGCCTTGCCCCACGCGTCCGCCTCTTCAACCTCACACCAGAAGCGGATCGTCTGCGCGGTGCGCAGCCCAGTGCAGAGTAGCGTGTGCAGAGTGGCCTCCCGCCAAGGTGTGCAGGCGAGCGCCTCACCTTCTCCAACACGGTCGCGCAGTTGCTGAACATGGCGTAGACCAAGGCGCCTATCAAAGTGTCCGGGCTGCTCGCGGCCAGCACTGCCCACGATGTGGCCACGCCAGCGAGGAGGCCATACACGTCGTACGCGGCATACCTGGACGCGACAGGGCGCGCTGCGTGAGTCGGGGATGGGAGCGCGGCCAACCCTGGCAGCTCAGGCAGGTGCAGGCGCACAAGCTGCAGGTGAGCGTGCCTGTGCAGGTGCAGGCTCACCTCTTGGCGGCTTCGCGGACGGCCGTCCTGCGGTCAGGCCCCGCCGCCACTTGGAAGGGACAGGTCAGCCTGCGTTGCACAGCGCGCCAGGACAATGTGTCATAGTTTGCTTCGTAAACAAAGCACAAGGAGGCAGCAGCGCAGAGGCCGGGGCTCGCATTAAACACAGCGTCTGCAGCGCGGTACCAAGTCGTTCGACCACGGCGCCATCCGCATTCCCGTTCACAGCAGGCGCAGCGAAAATGTCCCGCCACACAGTGCGCTTGATTATGCTTGCCAGCGTGGCGATCACATCAGTCGTGTCCTTGTAAACAAGCCTGGCCTCGTGCAGCGTCAGGCTGTTCTGCAGCGAGTCCACCGGCAAGAGGTCCGGGACAGTCAGGGATGACAGCAGAGCTGCCGCACTGGGCCTCAGCAGATCGGCCTTGCGCAGGGGGCTAGCGGCAGCGGCTGCCAGCTCTGGAGCCTCAGCGTTCAGTGCCTTGACCCGCTTAGCGGCCCTGGCCGGCAGGCTTGCCAGCGCGCTCATTGTCGCGCAGCACAGCTCGATCTGAGCTCCGCTGAGACTCCCGGGCCAGGTCGTGAGACAAGTCTGTCTTTGCCTGCGCAGCTAGGCTGATACTTGCATGTGCATGTGCAAATGATTGCGGCCGGGGTAGGGCGGGTGGTGCGCTTTCACTGTGAATTGATCTGAATTGAATAGGTGCATGCATGTGCATGTGTGGCAGTTGTGAGCCCAGCACATGAAGGTCTGATACAAGGGCAGCCCCGTCGACCGTGCAGGGAATCAACCTGTAGATTTGATCGAGCAACATGGTGAAAGAGTCTCTGATAAACGCGTTTGATGTGCAAACGCATGCGGCTCAGAAGACCTATCTGTTGGCGTAGTACGCTGCTTCACCCATGCATACCATGGTCTGTCAGGACTTGCACTGTCTGGCAGCTATCCTCAACACCACGCACACCACTGTGCGTTGTCTAGAATATGAGCAGGTTAAGTTCAGCGGTGCTGCCGCACGAGTCATCGAGTCACTTACCTGCTTGTGGTCAGGCAAAGCGCATGGGTGCTTGGAGCGGGAATATATGGGGAGGAGCAACGCATGATCGCCACGTCCTGCAAGCTCGGCAGGCAAGGGCACTTGCCACCAACGACATCAGAGTGCGCTCGACCAACGCCTGCCATGCAGCACCAGCGGCATGAACTGACACCGCAGCATGTCCATGCGCTGCAACCTGATATCGGCACCCCAGGCCCATGTTGCTCAGGGCTGCTGGCCGTGGCTGAGTGCGTGAGACTGGCCGGTCTGCATCGATACAAGCGCGCCTGTTATTGACCTCAGGCCCTGGCGGCTGTTGACGGCGCCTGCACTGGCTGTTGTGCCAGCAAGCCCTCGAGCTAGCAGTCGAGTTAAATGCGTGGATCGTGATTTGCATTGAGGTTGTCAGCGTTCTCTGCCAGCGCAACGCAAGGTGCAACGTTGCGCACCGCGCTGTGCATCTCTTGCCCTGCTTTCTGAGCACTGTTAAGCATAAAAGTTCATCTGATGCTTACCGGCCTGGGACCCCAGTAGAGCTTGGAACTACTTCCAGACAAGCACGCGATATGAGTGGGCCCTGAGAAGGGGGTAGGAGTTGTGTGAGGTGCTGCTCAGCACATGCTCAGCTCGTGCCGCTCACCACAAAAGCTAGCACGCAGCAGATAACACTGCCATGCATGCTACCGCAGCCATGCGCAGAGGCTCCGGCCGAAATATCTTGCAGCCGCTCGAAAGGAGGCACGCGCATATCAACTTGGCTGGCAAGCCTGGGGCTGTGCCCTGGCTCCGTGCGGAGCGCATGGCTCCGTGCCATTGCGCACCGCCTTGAAGACTTCAGCTCTTGCACTCCTGCACCGCTGCATTTCAGACTTGTGCTGCGCTGGTGCGTTCGAGCACCGCCGCGGCCTGCCCTGCTGCAGCTGCCATCTCCAAGGCCAGCTCTGTCTGCCTGCTTAGCAAAGAGCTGCGTCGGGGTGAGTCTTGACGCGCCCGCGAGTCCCAGTGACCAAGCAGTGAGCAGGGACAGGCCCTGTTGCTGGCGGCCCCGCACAGCAGCGCGGTCCAAGCTCCGCCGGTGCAGCCGGGCGGCGTGGACGCGCCGCTCACAGCCGCCCAAGCGCGCGGCTGTGGCGGACACGTGCACGCCTCGCGAGTGGCCGTGCGGGCCCTGGCCGCACGGGCCGCTCAGCACGCCGGCGGGCGCCAGGAAGCAGCGGGGGTCCGGCGCCGCCGCCAGGTCGATAAACACGTCCCTCGCAGCGCCGCCGGGCGGGCCGGCCTTGGCCGCGCCCGCCCAGCGGCTCCAGAGCCGGCGCGCCCGCGGCGCGGCGCGCACGCAGGGCGGGCC
>JAABVA010002506.1_pt1 | contig 18204 bp, 19 predicted proteins | sample 5560331 | NCBI WGS metagenome assembly JAABVA01 (sample SAMN12812661, study PRJNA571458) | rock metagenome | isolation source: Antarctica rocks | place: Antarctica: Victoria Land, Mt New Zealand sud | collected 2016-01-07 | reverse complement strand
GTCCGTCAGGTCCATTGCTTCCTTCCCTCGTGCTGCGACGTCAGGCGCCGCCCTTATGAGAGAAGTATACGCCGTGCGGGATATGGTAGTTTTTCGGCGTCCCTAAGAAACAGCATGGAGCACGTTTATGATCCGATAACTCGCCACACAACAAACGAATTGTTAGGAACACTGTGGTGGCTCGCCCGGCGTCGCTATCCAGTTGGCGCCGAATATGACATGCCGACTAAATTTTATACAGGCGACACGAGACGCTCTCCTCTCATTATGCGCTCAGTGACATTTCCTCGCGGTTTACCGGAGCATATCCAGCGAAAAGATGAAGGCATTATGCTGAATGAAAACTATATCATCGGCAATGGGTGGCCGCCGCATAATCCGCAAGCTACTTATCAAGTATCAAAAGTTGATGGCTATCGCATAGCGGCACCTTTCAATACCGAAGTCGTGATGAATGAAGGGTTCGTGGCGGATAGGCCGGGAGCGTATGTTGTTGGACCGGTAACGGTGAATGCGGATGTGCCGCGGGAAATCTTTGGCATGAAACTCGGCTATCGGCGCGGATCAGTCACACTTTCTGAATATGCAATTCTTTGTTACGGCGTCAGTGATGCGACATGCGCGCGGGTTTATAACAACGTGGACCGCACCTCGTTTTAGTCTCTTTAAACACACAGCGGTCGAGGCGCGCCTGATCGCGCTCACCTGCGGTGCGGCGCCAGACGGACGGGCGCGCTGGAGCCTGCGCCTGCTCACCGACCGTGTCGTCGCGCTCGGGCATGTCAAGGCAGTCTCCCACGAGACCGTGCGCCAAGCGTTAAAAGCCGGACAACGTCATAGGACGAAGCGCCCCTCGTGGACGGAGCGCGCCAGCGCCGTGATGTCCGCGTGCAGCGGGCGATCCCGTTCCAGCGGCGGCACGATGGCGCGCACGCGGCGCACCGCTTCTTCCACGCCCTGACCCGCGCGCAGGGGGCGCCGGTACTCCATCCCTTGGGCCGCGCAGAGCAACTCAATCGCGACGACGTGCGCGGCGTTTTGCACGATCGTACGCGCTTTTAGGGCCGCCGTCGCCCCCATGCTGACGAAATCCTCCATCCCCGCCGAGGTCGGCACGGAGTGCAATCCCGCCGGCGTCGCCAGCACGGCGTTTTCCGCGACGAGGGCGGCGGCCACGTATTGCGCGATCATGTAGCCCGAGTTGAGGCCGGGCTCGCGGGCCAGGAAGGGGGGCAGCCGGTCTTGCTCGGGTTCGCGGTCGTCCAGTAGCAGGTAGATGCGGCGTTCGCCGAAGGCGGCGAGTTCGGCCAGGGCGATGGCCAGGATGTCGAGCGCCAGCGCCACGGGCTGGCCGTGGAAGTTGCCGCCGGAGAGGATCACGCCGTCGTCGGGGAAACACAGGGGATTGTCCGTGACGGCGCCGAGCTCCGCGCCGATGACGCGCGCGCAGTGGTCGATGGTGTCGCGCACGGCCCCGATGACCTGCGGCACGCAGCGCAACGAGTAGGGGTCCTGTACGCGCGGATCGGCCTCACGGTGGCTGGGGATGATCGCGCTCCCCGCGAGCAGGGCGCGTACATGGGCCGCCGTGGCCGCCTGCCCGTCCTGCCGGCGCGCCGCCTGGATGCGCGCGTCGAAGGGGACGTCCGTCCCGCGCAGCGCTTCCAGTGACATGGCCGCGGCGACTTCGGCGCTTTCGACGATGACGCGCGCGTCGTGGATGGCCAGCGCGCCCACCGCCGCCATCAGGTGCGTGCCGTTGATCAGGGCGAGTCCCTCTTTCGCGGCCAACTCCAGCGGCGCGCGGCCGGCTCGTTCCAGCGCCACGCGTCCCGGCAGCCGCTCGCCGCCGATGGTCGCCTCGCCCAGGCCGATAAGCACGAGGCCGATGTGCGCCAACGGCGCGAGGTCGCCGCTCGCTCCGAGCGAGCCTTTCGACGGCACGACCGGCGACACCCCCTGGTTGAGGAGATCGACGAGGGCTTCGACCACGAGGGGGCGCACACCCGAGTAGCCGCGGGATAACGAGGCCGCTAGCAACAGGAGCATGGCCCGCACCACTTCCTCGGGGAGCGGCTCCCCCACGCCGGCGGCGTGACTCATCAAGAGGTTGCGTTGCAGGGTGACTACATCCTCGGTAGGGATACGGACGCGGCTCAACTCACCGAAGCCAGTGTTCACGCCGTAGGCGGGTTCACCGAGCGCGACGGCCGCCTCGACGACCGCCCGCGCGGCCTGCATGCGCAGGCGCGCGTCATCCCCCAGTGCGACCCCCGCGCGACCGCGCGCGACCGCTACGACCTCTGGCACACTAAGCGCCTGCCCATCCAGAACGATGTGCTCGTCCATCACTATGTCCCCTCTCCATTCCAGTTAAGGTCAGGCCGCGTGGCGCCAGCATGGCGTCACTAGCGATTCTCGACGACCTGGCGTCCGCCCACCCACACATCCGTCACGACATCGGCGCTTGCCCCGAACACGAGGGCGTCGGGTAGGTCGGCGGGATCGGCCCCGCGCAAGGCGACGTGGTCCAGGTCTACCGCGATCACGTCGGCCCACTGCCCCGGATCGAGCGTCCCGGCGGGTAGACCCAGACTGCGCGCCCCCCCATTGGTCCCGGCGGCCAGCAGCAGGGCGCTCGGTGACGCCCGATCCGGCGTCAGCACGCGGCGGCGCTGGTAGCGCATGCGCGCCGAGAACTCGGCCCAGCGCAATTCTTCCAGTGGGTCGATGCGCGTCTGCCCATCCGACCCAATCGCCAACGCGATGCCCCGCTCGACGAACGCCGCGTAGGGAGCGATGCCGTCGCCCAGGTCCCCTTCGGTTGTCGGGCAGACGCACACGCGCCCCCCTGCGGCCGCGATGAGCGCGCAGTCCCCGCCCGTCGCATGGGTGGCGTGGATCAGGGTGGTCGCCGGACCCAGCAGGCCGTGCGCGGCCACGAGTTCGACGGGTGTAAGGCCGTGGTATTGTATGGTTTCCTCCACTTCCCTCGTTTGTTCGGATACATGGATGTGCGCGACCATGCCCTGCTCACGGGCATAGTCCGCGATCGCGGCGAGCCAGTCCCCCGGGACGGCTCGCACTGAGTGGGGCGCGACGCCGATGGTGTGGCGCGGGTCGCCGGCCACCAGCGCGCGCAGGTCGTCGACGAAGCGCAGGTACCCGTTGACGGTGGGGAAGCAGAAGCGTCGCTGGAACGGTTCCGGCGCGCGGCCGAAGCTGGCTTGCGCGTAGGCGACGGGCAGCAGCGTGAGGCGGATACCGGCGTCCGTTGCTGCCGCCACGATCGCCTCCGAAAGGGCCAACGGATTGGCGTACGGCTCCCCGCCGGGCGTGTGATGTACATAGTGGAACTCGCCGACCGCCGTGTAGCCCGCGCCGAGCATCTCGCGGTAGCAGGCGCGCGCGATCTCGTAGAGGCTAGCGGGATCGAGCGTCGACGCCTCCGCGTACATCTGGTCGCGCCATGTCCAGAAGGAATCATGGTCCGCGACGCCACGATGGGTGCGGCCGCGCAGCCGCCGTTGGAAGACGTGGCTGTGCGCGTTGACGAAGCCGGCGAGCAGGGCGCGGCGCGGCAGGCGGTCGATCGGTACGGCCAGGGCCGCCGCCTCCGCGCGTGGGAGCAGGCCCAACGAGCGTCCATCCTCGGCGATTACCAGCCCGTAGCCGGCGTGCGTCGTCGTGGGCGTGACGACGACATCGGGCAGGAGGACACGCGTCGCGCGCGCGCTATCGACATGCAGCATAGCCGAGTCACCCTCCCCTGGCGCTGTCTTCATCGGCCTGCGACTAAAGTCGCATGGCAAACCACGGACACTAAAGTGTCTCTGGCGTGGCGCCTACGAGCGACTAAAGTCGCCGCTTGTTTGCCATGCGACTTTAGTCGCAGGCCAGCGGCGCCCACCATTACAATCGTGGAGTAAACCATCTTCATGGCAAGAGACCTCCCGGAGTGTCGAAATCCGGCGAGGCGTCGACCGCCAGCACGGCGCGGAGCAGCGCGTCCGCCGCCAGCGCCGCGTCGGCAGGCTGGACCGACTCGTCGGGGTTGTGGCTCACGCCGCCACGGCAGCGGACGAAGAGCATGCCCGCGGGCGCCAGCGCCCCGAGATGTACCGCGTCGTGGCCGGCCTGGCTGGCGAGTTCCGCGCTCCCCTCGCCGAGATCTTCCAGCACAGCCCCCAGCGCCGCGCGCACGCGCGCGTCGAAGGTGACCGGCGCCTGGTCCAGCATCGTGGTCATCTCCACCTCCGTCCCCGTGTCTCGCGCGGCCCGGCGCGCCTCCGCGACGGCGCTCTCGGATAGCGCGGCCAGCAACGCCGCATCGGCCGAGCGAAGGTCGGTAACAAGCGTCACCCGGCCGGGTATGACGTTGGGGCTGTTCGGGATCACGTCCAGATATCCTACGGTGGCCGTGGCGGAGGGGTCGGCCGCGGCTACAGCCGCCGGGAGCGCCGGAACAGCCAGAATGAAAAGGGCGGCGGCGCGCAGGGCGTCGCGGCGCTCAGCCATGGATGTGGTACCGGCGTGGCCCGGTGTACCGTGGAAGACGATGCGGTGTCGATAGATGCCGCAGACGCCGGAGACCGGCGCCAGGGCGCGGCCCGCCGCCTCCAATCGCGTCCCTTGCTCGATATGCGCCTCAATGAAGCAAGCGAGTGGTTCGCGCGCGGAGGGCATGGCCCCTAGATCGTCCCACTCGCCGCCGGCGTCGCGCAGGGCCTGCCGCACCGTCCGCCCATCGGGCAGCGTGTTGTCCGATACGTCGGGCAGGCGACCGGCGAGGGCGCGGCTGCCGAAGGTGGATGTTCCAAACGACGTCGCCTCCTCGCCAGTCAGCGACACCAGTTCGATGGTGTGGCGGGTCGCGCGATTCAGGTCCACCAGGGTCCGCATCACCTCGAGGCCGCACACGACGCCCAGTGCGCCGTCGTAGCGGCCGCCGTCTGGCACGCTGTCGAGATGCGAGCCGATGAGGATGCGCGGCAGCGTGCGATCGCGCCCCGGACGAGCACAGAAAACGTTGGCGGCGGCGTCGACGGATACGTCGAGTCCAAGCGCGCGGCAGTCGTCAATAAACCGCCGGCGTAGCTCCAGATCCGGCGGCGAGAAGACGGGCCGGCTCACCCCCCCCGCCGCCGTCGCCCCGTAGCGGGCGTACTCTTCCAGCGTGCTCCAGAGGCGCGCCACGTCGACGTGTAGGCCCCGATCCGGTCGCGACAGTGACACAGCGCCGCCCCTCCTGTCATTGATGGACCCGTTATCGCAGTATAGCCAGAGCCTACCACGTCGCGACCGGCCTGGACAACCAGGGCCATGTCGTTCGTCTGGCTCCCCGCTCTGGACGAGAACCGCGGCAGGCTCTATGGTGAACGTATGTCGATGGATATGGTGAGGTGGCGGGCGGGGCGCCGCCGGCTGGAGCAAGCCGGTCGGTGGCTCCGCGCGCGCCCGCTGGCGGGGGACAGCCTATTCGCGGGCGCGGTCGCCGTGCTGTTCGCGCCGTGGTCGCTGTTCGCCATCGTCGGCGCGACACGGACGCCGCAGCCTCTGGCGCCGGGGCTGGCCGTCGTGGTGGGGCTGTCCGTCCTCGTCGCCCATGGCGCGCTCGCGTATCGGCGGGTGGCGCCATGGACCTCGTTCGCCACGGTGAGCCTGGCGTGTTTAGTGATGGCAGTGATCACCGACATTGCGAACCTACCCTCCGTGGTGGTCTTTCCGTTGGCGCTGTACGCCTATTGCGCCTACGGCCGGACATCGACGCCGGCGATCGGCCTCGCGGTCGGGGCGGTCGGGGCGGTCGTGATCACGGCCCATATGGCGCTCGACGGGCAGGCCGGGAAGGTTTCGCTGATCTCACTGTACGGGAGCTTGCTCGCCGTCGTGCTCGCGGGCTGGAGCCTGGGCCTGTTCCGCCGCGTCCAGCTCGCCTACATCGCCGCCCTCGAAGAGCGTGCCCTGCGCGCCGAGGCCGAGCGGGAGGAACGGGAGCGACGCGCGGTGCGCGACGAGCGCGCCCGCATCGCGCGCGAGATGCACGACGTCGTCGCGCACTCGCTGGCCGTGATCGTCAGCCAGGCCCAGGGCGGCCAGTACGCGGCGCGCACCGACCCGGAGCGGGCCGCAGCGGTGCTGGCGACGATCGCGCAGGCGGGCCGGCAAGCGCTGACCGACATGCGTGGTTTGCTCGGCGTGCTGCGCCCCGACGCCCCTCTGTCCACTGAAGACGGCAATAGTTGGGGACCGTAGCCCACGCTCGCCGAGTTGCCGGAGCTGCTCGACCGCGTGCGCGGCGCGGGCCTGCCCGTGCAGTACACGGAGGCCGGCGCGGCGCGCCCGCTTGGCCCCGCCGCCGAACTGGCGGCCTATCGAGTGGTGCAGGAGGCGCTGACCAACACGCTCAAGCACGCCGGCCCCGCCGCCGCGGCCACGGTCCGATTTACATGGACAGATGATGAGTTGGCGGTCACGGTGTGCGACAGCGGCCACGGTCCCACGCCGAGCGACGGGGGCGGCCACGGGTTGATTGGCATGCGTGAGCGGCTCGCCGTCGTGGGGGGCTCCGTCGCGGCGGGGCCGGGGCCGGAGGGCGGCTTCGTGGTGCGGGCGCGGCTGCCGCGCCGCGCGGAGGCGGGCACGGGGGCGCGCGTATGAGTATCCGGGTGTTTCTTGTCGATGACCAGGCCCTGGTGCGCGCCGGGTTCGTCATGGTCGTGGCGGCGCAGGAGGATATGCGCGTGGTCGGTGAGGCTGGAGATGGCGCCGCGGCGCTGGCGCGGCTCGCCACGACCCCCGCCGACGTGGTGCTGATGGACGTGCGTATGCCCGGCCTGGACGGTGTGGAGGCGACGCGGCGGCTGCTGAACCGACCGGGCGCGGCGCCCAAAGTGATCATGCTGACGACGTTCGACCTGGATGAGTACGCCTTCGCCGCCTTGCGCGCGGGGGCGAGCGGGTTTCTGCTCAAGGACGCGCCGCCGGAGGACCTGCTGGCCGCTATCCGCACCGTACACGGCGGCGACGCGGTGATCGCGCCCTCGACCACGCGCCGGCTGCTCGACCACGTCGCCGCCACGCTGCCGGCGCCACCCGACGGCCCCGATGCGCTGGCCGAACTCACCGAGCGCGAGCGGGAGGTGCTGCTGGAGGTGGCGCGCGGCGCCTCCAACGCCGAGATCGGCGCGCGGCTGTACCTGTCCGAGGGCACCGTGAAGACGCATGTGGGCCGCATCTTGAGCAAGCTTGACCTGCGCGACCGCGTGCAGGCCGTGGTCTGGGCCTACGAACACCGCCTCATTCGCCCCGGCGACTGAGTACACGCCTCCTCCTCTCTGGCTGGCGCCACGATCGGTCCCTCTGTCGCGTCGCGCACTTACCGATTGGACGGGAGATGCTGCGAGTAGACTAGCGAGACCGCCGAGAGCGGCTGATAGGGATGAGTAGAGGGAGGACTGGACCATGGACCTACTGCCGGGCGCGCTGGTTGTGCAGCAGCAGCGGCTGCGGAACGCACGGGAGCGCGAGGGGACGCAGCGGCCCGCGCCGCGCCGTGGGCGGACACGTCGAGCCGTGCGCCGCGGCCTCGGGCGCGCGCTCATCGTCGTCGGGACGGCGCTGGTCCGGTGGGCCGAGCCCGTGCCCTTCCGCCCATCTCAGCCGATTCAACGCGCGTAAAGGATTCAATCCCTGGGAACCGTAGGTTCCATGGTTGGCAGTGACAAGCCGAACGGAGGTAGGCACACCACGCCAGAGGAGGGGTACACATTCCGGTCATATCGGTGACGGACGCTGCGGGTTGGAACGGGTGGGCGAAATATGGTAGAACCTAGGATAACCACTTGACACGCGCAGACATGTTGTCGCCTGTGTGCCCGCTGGGTATCAATGCCGCCATTGCGACGGTCGACCAGAACAAAGTCGTGACGACGATTCGGAACACGGAGGTGATGGCGGATTCGACCAACGCCCTCGCGCTCGAATGCGCCACGCGCCGTCGGCGCCTCCTCCGTCGCGACCCGCGCAGCCGGGAACGCGTCCAGCTCTGCGCGTCGCATCGCCTCGTGCGCGGGCAAGCGTACCGCTCCGCGGGCGCGCGTCCCCACTTCCGTCTCCTTGGGCTCTGTGCGGCCGGCCGCGACGAAGGATCGTTCCAGTTCGAGACGACGAGCCTCGCCGAACAGATCGGCTTCTACCTACACCTGCTACGGGAGGCCGCCCACCTCGGCTACCAGATTGAGCGGGTGCGCGTCGCCGTCACCGACCTCGACCAGGGTCGGCGGGAGCGCGCCCTCGTCGAGCAGGCGCTGAGACCCGTGCAGGCGGACTATCCCGATGTCGCCTGCGCGTTCGACCCCGACCGCGAGACCGGCCGCGGGTATTACGTCGGCGCCTGCTTCCATGTGTACGCCACCAATGAGGCAGGGGTCGAGTTCCAGCTCATCGACGGCGGCTTCACCACGTGGACCCAGCAATTGCTCAGCAACAACAAGGAAAGGTTGCTCGTCAGCGGCCTCGGCGCCGAGCTTCTGTGCGGCCGATTCCGCGCCGCCCCGGCTACATCCGATTGACCTTGACCCACTCTCGTTGCTGTCCCCCCGGTAACACCCGCTCATCCGTCATCGATATGACCGGGGTGTAGAGTTGCACGGCGGCCTGCTTGGTGTAGGCTACCATTCGCTCCGCAGCGCCGCGCGCACGCCCCGGATCAGTCTTTCCAGTTCTAGCCGTAACAAAGCAGAGGGATAAGCAGCCACCGCGGCCGGTTGCCGCTCCGCGGGCTCGCGCCCTGCGACTTTGGGCTGACCTGTCCCTCCGAGACATACCTCTCAGGTCGCATCATTCCACGACTTACGGCAGACGCGGGAGCCCTCCGCCGCCTGGCATCCTCATGGAGGACGGCGCACATCATCGCGCCGGACCCACGAGGAGGAGAGAGAGAATGATCGACATCCTGCGCAACATGCTGCGCCGCAAAACGCGCACTAGCTTGACGGTGCTGGGCATCGTCATCGGCGTCTTTGCCCTGACGGTCATGGGCGCCATGGCCGAGAAGATGAACCTGCTGGTGGCGGGCGGGGTGACCTACTACGGGAGCCACGTCACAGTCACGTCAGCCGGGGGGTCGGCCATGGGCGGCGCGCCCCTGTCCACGGCGCGCCTGCCCGAGTTGGCTCACATGCCTGGCGTCGCGGCCGTGGCGCCCACCGTGAGCCTGCCCCTCAAGACGGACAACAGTGTCAGCCTGGGCCTGCCCGCCATGATCACCGGCTCCGGCCCGAACGTCGCGGACCGTGAGATGTTCGGACTCGCCGCAGCGCAGGGAGCGATCCCGCCGCGTACCGCGCGCGTCGTCGTCGCCGTGGGCTCCAGCATCGCCCGCGAGTATAAGCTGCATGTCGGCGGCGTCTTCGTGGCACGCGGCACGCCGTTTGTCGTCAAGGCTATCTTGCAGACCACCATGACCGCGCCCGACTCCACCGTGTACATGAGCCTGCGCGACGCCCAGGAGCTGTACGTCGCCGCCCTGCCGCCGCTGCTGCGCGGCAACGTGCAGCCGGATCAGATCGCCTCGGAGTTCGCCGTCTATCCCAAGGCCGGGGTGAGCGGCGACGTCCTGGCCGCGCGCCTCAAGCACGCCGGCCTCACCGACCTCGCCGGTCTCACGGTGCTCTCGCCCAGCGAGGCCAAGCAACAGTTTGAGCAACTCAGCCTCACCTTCAACCTGATCGCGCTGGGTTCGACCCTCGTCGCCCTGATCGTGGGGGCCCTCTCGGTGGTGAACACCATGGCCATGAGCGTGTCGGAGCGCGTCAAGGAGATTGGACTCAAGAAGGCGATTGGCGCCCGCACGGGCCAGGTGCTGCGCGAGTTCCTGTGTGAGGCGAGCGCAATCGGCCTCGTCGGCGGACTGCTAGGCCTGGGCTTGGGCAGCCTGCTGGTCGGCGGCGTCAACAGCGCCACGACGCACACCGGCACACAGATCTTCGTGGTGACGGAACGGCTGGCCATCGGCGCCCTGCTCTTCGCCACCGTCCTGGGCGCGGGCGCGGGTTTCTTCCCGGCCCTACAGGCGGCGCGCCTCAAGCCCGTGGAGGCCCTGCGTATGGAGTAGTCAGTAGTCGGTAGCCAGTAGTCAGAGGGCGCGGCTGGCTACTGTCTACCGACTACCCACAACGTATCCACTGACTACTGACTACTGACTACTGACTACTGACTACTGACTACTGACTACTGACTACTGACTACTGACTACTGACTACTGACTACTGACTACTGACTACTGGGAGGAACAACCAATGGCTATCGTTGAACTGCGCGAGGTGCGCAAGACCTATCACGTCGGGGACGAGGATGTGCGCGCCCTCGACGGCGTGACCATGACGATTGAGCGCGGCGAGTTCATGAGCATCATGGGCCGCTCCGGCTCGGGCAAGAGCACGCTGCTCAACATGATCGGCTGCCTGGACCAGCCGACGAGCGGCCGCGTGATCATCGACGGCGTGGACACGGGCCAACTGCACGGCAACAAGCTAGCCGACCTGCGGGCGCACAAGATCGGCTTTGTCTTCCAGCTGCACAATCTGGTACCCACGCTCACGGCGCTGGAGAACGTGCTGCTGCCGCTTGGCTACGCGGGGATGGACCACAAGAAAGAGCGGGCGCGCCAGGCGCTGGAGCGCGTGGGCATGGGCGACCGCCTGGGCCATCGCGCCACGCAACTCTCCGGCGGGCAGCGCCAGCGCGTGGCCATCGCCCGCGCCCTCGCCACGGAGCCAGCCATCGTGCTCGCGGACGAGCCGACGGGCGCGCTGGACAGCAAGCTCTCGGCGCAGGTCATCGCGCTGATGCGCGCCCTCAATGAGGAGACGGGACAAACTGTCGTGATCGTGACGCATGACCCGGAGGTCGCGGCGCGGACGGCACGCACCGTCTACCTCGACGATGGTCACGTCGCGCGCGACGAGGATCGGATGCGTGTGAACACCGGCATGGGCCGAGCGTCGTTGGCCGCGGTGCTCCCATGATGGCTCACCACGGGCGCGCCGTCCGACTTCCGGGTGACGCGGCCTGCCGAGATATACCTCTCAGGTCGCATCAGTCCACGACCCACGGCAGACGCGGTTGCCTCCTGCCGCGTGGCACTCTTGAGGAGGACGGCACATACCGCCGTATAGGAACCACGAGGAGAAAGGACGAAGAGATGGCCACTCAGATAGAGGTAGCGCGCTCCATCGGGCGAGCGCAGGTAGCAGTAGCAGGATGGGCGCGCTACGCCGCGTGCGGGTGGGGGATCGCGTTTGCCGCCGTCCACCTCTACTGGGCGCTGGGCGGCACGATGGGTCTTCCACCCGGATGGTCGCTGCGGAGCAACACCCCGCTGCTGGTGATCGCCGTGATCGCGATCCCCCTGTGCCTCGGCGCCGCGGCGCTGGCGCTGGCGCTGGTGCGGCCGTGGGGGCGACGATTCCCACGATGGCTACTACTGAGCGCGACGTGGGGCGTCGCCGCCCTGTTCGTGATCCATGCCGCTCCGGCTCTCCCGGACTACGTGGGTCTCGTGCTGGGCCGGCGCGCGGGGGCGCTGACACCCCCCGACCGCTTCGACCTGTTCCTCTACGAGCCCTGGTTCCTGGTCGGGGGCATCGTGTTCGGCCTGGCGGCGTGGGGCTACCAGCGGCGCTCCCGCGATGGCCGCTCGCAGGGAGCCCCATCGCGAGGCGAGCCAACGGCCCCCCTGGCACGGGAGGCGTGAAAGGACGCGCATTGTCGCAGTCGGGGTCGGGGGCAGGGAACCTTGTTCCTGAAGGAGCGGATTGATGGACAACAACACAGGTCATGAAAGGATAGGAGAGATGGACGACAACATCGTTTGTGAAAGGATAGGAGAGATGGACGACAACACAGCGCTGAACCACATCGTCATCGCGGGGGCCGGGTACGCGGGGCTGCACATCGCCCTGCGCCTGGCCGCGCGCCTGGAGCGAAAGGGGGAGCAGGACGTCGCGGTGACACTGGTCGACACGCATGACTATCACCAGGTCCTGACCGAGTTGCCGCGGGTCGCGGCGGGCACGCGCGCGGACGCGGCGGTGCGCGTCCCGCTCGATAGTGTCCTGGCGCGCCGGGTCACATTCGTGCGGACGACGGTGAGCGGAGTCGACCTGGACGGGCGCATGCTGCTCACCGCGGATGGCCCGCTGCCCTACACCCGGCTGGTACTGGCCCTGGGCAGCCAGCCGGCCGGCGATACCATCCCCGGCCTGCGTGAGCACGCTCTCTGCCTGTGGTCGGTCGACGACGCCGCGCGGGTGTGGGCGGCGGTGCGCGCGGCCGTCCGGATGGCGGCGGAGTGCGGCGACGAGGAGGAGCGGCGGCGCCTGCTCACGGTGGTGATCGGCGGGGCCGGCGCCACGGGCGTGGAACTCGCCGGTACCTTGGCCGAGGAACTGCCCGCCCTGGCGCGCGGCTGTGGCCTCCCCGCCGACCTGCCGCGCGTCATCCTGATCGAGGCGGGACCCACCGTGCTCGCCGACGCGTCGCCCCGCTTGAGCGAGAAAGCGAGCGGGATCCTGTCCAAGCTCGGCGTGTGGGTGCGTACGAACGCCGCGATTGCCGCGGTCACGCCGGAGGGTGTGCGGCTGGCGGCGGGCGAGGCCATCACCGGGCGGGTCGTCGTGTGGGCCGGCGGCGTGCGGGCGCCGGCGCTGGTGGCGGCGTCGGGCTTGCCCACGCTCGAGCACGGGCGCGTGGCGGTCGACGGCTACCTGCGCGCTCACGATCACGCCGAGGTCTACGTCGCGGGCGACCTCGCCGCCGTGATTGACCCCGCGACGGGGCGCGCCCTGCCGCCGCTGGCGCAGGTCGCGCTGGAGGAAGGCGAGACGGTGGCGCACAACCTGCTGGCCGAGTCGAGGGGCCGTCCACTGGAGACGTTCGCGTTCCGTGACAAAGGCTTTGTCGTCTCGGTGGGCGATCGGCGGGGCGTCGCCGCGGTGGCGGGGCACACCCATGGTGGGCGGCTGGCGCATGTGCTCAAAGACGCCATCGAGTGGGAGTACCGCCAATCGGTCACGCACCTGCACGGCTGGAGTCCAATCTAAGACTCACGCCTGGGCGCGCCCCCAGGCGTGGGCTGGCGACCGACCCGTCCCACCGTCCCAGCGAACAGACGGAGAAACCAAGAGTCAAGAGTCAAGTATGTATGCAAAGGATGAGTGTCATGGGTAGACAAAAAACGGTGGTCATCCTGGGCGCGGGCATGCTCACCGGAGGAGCCATCATCGCAGCCTACGCCGCGTGTTCGCGCCGCAACCCCGCGGCGTGCCCCTACGGACAGAGCCTCTTTCTGGAGCTTCCGCGCCCGTTCGTCACGCGAGAGCGCCTGCGCCAGCTTCTGGACCCTCGGCCCGGCGAGCGGGTGCTGGAGGTCGGACCTGGCAGAGGCTACTACGCCCTCGACGTCGCATCCCGACTGCGCCCCGGCGGCACGCTCGACATCTTCGACGTGCAACAGGAGATGCTTGACGTCACGATGCGCCGGGCGGGCGAGCGCGGCCTCCCCAACATCGTCCCGACGCAGGGAGACGCCCAGGCTTTGCCCTACGCGGATGGCGCCTTTGACGCCGCCTACCTGATCGCCACGCTGGGTGAGGTCCCTGATCAGAACGCCGCCCTGTGCGAACTGCGCCGCGTGTTGAAGCAGGGTGGCCGTCTGGTCGTGGGGGAAGGTCTGCCCGACCCGCACATGATCCCCTTCGCTCGTTTGCGCGGACGGGCGGAAGCCGCGGGGCTGCGCGACGCGCGGCGTCGCGGCGGGCGACTGGGCTACGTCGCCCGCTTCCATCTCCCGTCGTGAGGAGGTAGTTATGTCCGTTGTGAGTTAGTCGTAAGACTTGGGGCTGATGCGTCTCGCCGCGACATCCCTCTCCGGTCGCATCAGGACACGACCTGTGGCAGACGTGGTTGCCCCCTGTCGCCTGGCATCCTCATGGAGGACGGCACACAGCGTCGCGCCGGACCAATCTTGAGGAGAAGAGGGAGGAAGCAACATGCATGGAGTGGCCGCAGGCACGGCGGCGCCGGGGTTGGCGTCGATGATGGGACGTACCGCCGGGGCGCTGAGTGCGCCGTGGATATGGGGGCCGACCCGCACCGACGGCCGGAGCGGAGTGCCCGTCGGGCGGACCGCGTTGACGCTCATCGGGACACTGCACCGTCGGCTGTACCGCTGGAGTGGCGGCCGTGTCGGTGGGACGCTGCGCGGGGGTTCCGTGCTGCTGCTCACCACCACTGGGCGCCGGACCGGGCAGGCGCGAACCTGGCCGCTGTGCTACCTGGCCGTCGGCGATGAGCTCGTCCTGATCGCCTCGGCGCGGGGCGCCCCATGCCATCCGGCTTGGTACCTGAACCTGCGGGCGCACCCACGCGTACGCATCCAACGGGGCGGCACGACCCACACGATGGTCGCCCGCACCGCCGCTGGGACTGAGCGGGCGCGGCTATGGGAGCGCGTTGTCGAGCAGTACCCGGTCTGCGCCGCCTACCAACGCCAGACCAGCCGGGCGTTTCCGCTGGTGCTGCTGCGCCCGACGCCGCCGGTGGACGCCGCGCCGGCACGCGCGGACGGGACAGAGAATAGGAGGGTGGGGGCATGACACCGCTGCCTTTCATTCCCGGCTACGCCCATATGTTCTGGGTGGCGTGCTACCTCTGGATCATCCACGAATCGATCGGCGCGTGGACCCAGCGGGCGCGCGGGATGACGCGGACGCACGACCGCGGCTCCCTGTTCGTGCTGCTGACGAGCCTGTGGGGCGGAGTCGTCCTGGCCGGCGCGCTGGCCTGGCTGCTCCCTGGCGCCACCCTCACCTGGCATCGGTCGACGCTATTCTTTGTGGGCGTGACGCTCATGTTCGCGGGGGTGACGGTCCGCCGCTATGCCATGTGGTCGTTAGGGCGATCCTTCACGCGTGCGGTGGCGGTGCGCCCCGCTCAGGCGGTGGTCCAGACGGGCCTCTATCGCTACATCCGCCACCCGGCCTATAGCGGCACGCTGCTGACAGCGCTGGGGGTCGGGCTGGCGTTGACGAACGGGGCGAGCATAGGGGTGGCGCTGCTGAGCAGCGTAGCCGGGCATCTCTACCGGGTGAGGGTCGAAGAGCAACTCCTGAGCGCCAGGTTGGGGGAGCCCTACCGCGTGTACATGCGCCGGACCCGCCGCTTCATCCCGTTCGTGTTCTAGCCCCAGACCCCCTGACCAATGGAGACGACACAGGTACTGATGAGGATGGAGAGATGGACAACAACGACCGCCATCGGCGACGCAGCGCACGCCGTCGCGCCCTCCTCTGGCCAAGGCGTTGCCCTGGCGGCCGAAGACGTCGTCACGCTGGCCACCTGCCTGTGTGGTCTCCTGCTGCCCGGTATCATGAAGAGGTAGGCGCGCCCGAAGGCCATGCAAGCCCTGTCCTGGCTGTTCGACCACCACATTGACTGGGATGCGAAGATCGCGACCGCCTGATCATTGACGGAATAGAAGGGACACAACCATGAGACGCGCGCGTCGTGCTGACGGAGTCGCGCATACCGGGTCGGGACGACGCGTGCGCGACGCACTCCTGAGCCTCCTCGTCGTGCTGATCGGGGTCGCTGTGGGCCTCATCGCACTGCTCGCCGCGGCCACGGCGACGGCGGTGCCCGCGCTCTTCCTGCTCGCCGGGCTCGCCGCGTGCGGTGCGATGACCGTCCTCGGACTGCTCATCGTGACGCGCGGGGTCCCAGACGACCGTCGGCGGCGCGTCCGCGCCATCGGCGCCGTGAGCGCTCTGGCGGTCGTTGGGGCCTTCACTGTGACCGCCCTGCGCCCGCTCGACGACCCGCGCGTACCGCCCGCGCCCGTGGTCGGGCAACGGGTCTGGGACCTACCGACCGGCTCACGGATCGCCTTCGCGCGGCTGCCCGCGCAAGGCCACCCCCGCGCCACGCCGGTGATCTTCCTCCATGGGGGTCCCGGTGTGCCCGACCTGCGGGGCGACGCGCGCTACTTCGGGCAACTGACGCGCGACGGGTTCGACGTCTATGTCTACGACGAGGTCGGCTCCGGCCGCTCGTCGCGGCTCGCTGACCCGCGGGGCTACACCCTCGCCCGCGACGTGGCCGACCTCGCGGCCATCCGCCGCCGGATCGGCGCCGCGCGGATCATCCTGATCGGGCACTCCTATGGCGGTGAACTCGCGGCCGCCTATCTGGCCACCCACGGCCGACATGTCGCCAAGATGGTGCTCTCCTCCCCGGGCGACCTCTCACCCACCGCGCGCGGGGCGAGCCTGAACAGACGCCTCACCGCCGCGCAGCAACTGCATCTGTACGCCACAGTGCTCCAGCCGCGTGCGCTGCTGGCCTACGCGCTGCTGCAGGTGAACCCCCGCGCCGCCCACGCCTTTGTCGGCGACGGGGAGATGGACGCGCGGTTCGACGTCGTCTACAACCTGACCAGACCCGCGTTACATTGCCGGGGCGCGCCCTCTGGTCCGGCGCTGCACGGCCTGGGGTTCTACGCCAACCAATACCCCCAATCGGCAGGCAGCCTGGCGCATGCCGATTACTGGCCCGCCCTCGCCAAGCAGCGGGCGGCCGCCCTCATCATCAAGGGGTCCTGCGACTATCTCTCGTGGTCCTCCGCCATGGACTACCGGCGCACGCTGCCGCACGCGTGGCTCGTGTATCTGCGCGGTGCCGGACACAATGCCTATCAAGACACACCCGGGCCGTATCTGGCCGCCGTGCGGGCGTTTCTGACCGGGCGCCCGTTGCCCGCGCCGCCGTATACTAACAGCCAGCCACCCCGAGACTACGAGGGACCACGTTAGCTGATCCCGCCTCCTTGCACGCCCGTTGACGCTTGCTGGCGTTCGCGAAACGGCCATGTCGGTTCACCAAAAGGTCGGGAGAGCCTCCAACACGCGACGGACGAAGCGTGTCACGCGTCGCGTGGCGGCGCGCTCTGGCCGTAATTGGCCCGGATACGCGCCAAGAAGTCACGCAACCGTGCGCGTTCGTCGTCGGAGAAGCCAGCGAGGACCCGCTCCTCGGTACGCTCGACGATGGGCCAGAGCGCCGACAGGGCGCGTTCGCCTTCCCCGGTCAGGCGGACGCTGGCGCCGTCGGGCCCACCGTCCCGCGCGACGTACCCGCGGGACACGAGCGGGCGTAGCGCCTCCTCCACCCCCGCGCCGACCGTCGCCGTGTCGCGCCCCACGTCCGCCGGCGTCATCGCCCCGTCGCACTTGAGTTGCATGAGCAGGACGCTCCCTACAGGTACCAGCATCACGGATGGCCGCTGTGACCGGATCGGTCTGGAGGCGGATCGCAGATGCGGCCGGCGACCGATTCTATGCCCTGGCATCTGTAGATGCCTGCCGCCGGTCCTTTTCACCCGGTGGTATCGGTACTTTTCACCCAGACGCGCCACGACGATGGTCGCCGCGTTTTCCCCCCGTCCTACCCTGGTGGCGCCGTGCGGCCAACGCCTATGCTGGTAAGTGAATCGAGCACAGTTCTGGCTCGATACACACAGAGCTCTCTCCAAGGAGGTAATGAGGACGATGCAGACAGAAATGCAGGGCGTGGGAATGACCACGGGAACGACCAGAGGCACGAGGGGCAGTCATAACGAGGGAATCGCCTGGAGACGGCTGCCGGTGGTGACGCTGCTCGCCGCTCTTGGCGCGGTGGTCATCAACGCCATCATCTACGTCGCCGCTTCGGCGCTGGGATTCATTTCCCGCACCCTTGCTATCCCGACGCCGGGTGGAATGCATCCGCTGACGGTGGGGCCAGTCGTCACAGGGTCGGTGGTTGGGGCCATGGGGGCCGCGCTCGTCTTCGCCCTGATCGGCCTGGTCGCGCGGCGTCCGGTGCGGCTCTTCCGCATCATCGCGACCGTGGTGCTGATGCTTTCGTTCTGGGACCCGCTCACTCTCCAGAGCGCGCCAGTGGCGATGATCCTGTCGCTGATGATGATGCACGTGGTGGCCTGGGCGGTGAGCGTCGGACTGCTCACCACGCTCGCCCGTCGGGATGTGAGTGCATAAAGCATGCTGCTTAGGTTATTGCCTACAAGTTAAGGTTCTGAGCCACATGTCAAGTACCCGCATTTCCGCCGCTCGGGGTGGCAAAGGGAGCGTAGCAGCATATACG
>JAABVA010002505.1_pt1 | contig 18204 bp, 16 predicted proteins | sample 5560331 | NCBI WGS metagenome assembly JAABVA01 (sample SAMN12812661, study PRJNA571458) | rock metagenome | isolation source: Antarctica rocks | place: Antarctica: Victoria Land, Mt New Zealand sud | collected 2016-01-07 | reverse complement strand
CCGTGGTAGTGGTCTTGCCCTCACCGGCCACCGTCGGCGTCATCGCGGTGACGAGGACCAGCTTGCCGTCGGGCGTCGCGCGCAGGCGGTCGAACGCGGCGGGCAGCACCTTGGCCTTGTAGCGGCCATACAGTTCCAACTCGTCCTCAATCAGCCCCGCCCGGCCGGCGATCTCCGTGATCGGCCGCGGCCGCGCCGCCTGCGCGATCTCAATGTCGCTCTTCATAAGTCCTCTCCCACCGACACTGCCACGGCCGCCGCGAACGCGCGGCGCGGGCGCTCCCTGGAGCTACGTCCCCTCGCCGGGACAACGGAGCGATAACGATCATCCGCAGAGCCTTCGCCCGCTCCGGGCCGCGGTCAGCATCTCTTGCCTCCACTTCTCCGTGCCCTCGACCTGATTGAACGTATTGAGGTGCAGTCCCCGTATATTGTAGTGCGGATCACCGAGGTAGGGGGCTAACTTCTCCACCAACTCGGTTGGGCGATAGCTGCCGGGCAGGAGGAGCCGCGCCGCCACGTCATGTGCTTGAAGACGAAGCGCGCCGAGTCGCCCACCCCGATCTTCATGGAGATGCCCAGCAGCTTCGTCCGGTCGACCACGCCGGGAAGCCCGATGTAGACGGGCGACCCTATGCCCTCTCGCCGGACATCGGCCAGCCACTGCGCGATGACGTCCGGGTCGAAGCAGATCTGGGTAACCATGTAGGTGGCGAACCGCTGCTTGTCGGCGAGGGCTCGACGGAGCGTCGGGTGGTCGATGAACGGATGGCGCTCGGGGTAGGCGGTGACACCGATCTCCGCGAGGTTATGGTCCAGATCCGCCAGGGCCTGGAGCAACTCGACGGCGCCCGTGAAGGAGCCGGTCGGCTCCTTCACGTCGCCCCCGACGACGAAGATCTCGCGCAGGCCGAGCGCGGCCAGCCGCCGCACGATGCCCCGGAGATGGGCCTCATCGACGACCAGCCGCGCGGAGATGTGAGGGACGACCCGCAGGCCGCGCTCCGCCAGGCGCTCGGCGCACTGGAGGGTGTGCTCGATGCCCCGCACCGGCGAGCAGGTCACGGTCACCGTCGCCCCCGGCGGGAGGTGGCGAACCTGATCTTCCACCCCCTTGACGGGGATGACCTTGAAGCGGGGGTGCGCCAGCGCCCCGACGAGAGACTCTGTGCTTTCCTTTTCCTGTATCATCGTCGATACTCCTCGAAGCGCCACAGGATCTCGCGAACCCGCTGGCAACGCCCCCGACTACCCGACTACCCGACTACCCGACTACCGAATCGCCTTGTGGGCCTGCGACTGCCTCCCCAGAGGGAACCCCGATGGCAGCGCACGGGCACTGCGGCGCCAGGACGCGGGGAGCGGGGACACCGCGCCCGCGCCTCCAGCCCGACCGCAGTCGGCGTTTGCTGCCATCTGGGGTCCCGCTTGCGGGAAGGCAGTCGCAGGCCTAACGACGCCACTGATTCACAAGCTCACCAGCATTACCCCTTGGGGATCTCCTTCTCGGGGTCCATGAAGGGCTTGCGCACGACCACGGCCGAGTTCCGGCCCGCTGGCGTCTCGACCACGACCTCCGTCCCCAGCTCGGCTTGCTCGATCGGCAGCATGGCGAAGCCGATGTTCTTCTTGAGCCGCGGCGAGTAGCACGCCGACGTCACGCTCCCGATCCGCGCGTTGTCCCCGGTGGCGTAGACCGGGAAGACGTCGACAATCGAGCCGTCGATGTAGGAGCCGAGTTGCCCGCCGCCGATCTCGACGCCGACCAGCTTGCGCTTGACGCCCTCGGCCTTGATGCGCTTGAGCGCCTCCTTGCCGACGAAGTCGGCCTCCTGTTTGAGGTCGACCATCCACTCGTAGCCCATCTCGACCTCGAAGGGGTTGGTGTCGAACCACATGTCGCAGCCGTGGGCGAGGATGCTGCCCTCGATGCGCCGGATGTGGCAGGGGCCAATGGGCGTCAGGCCGTGCGGCTGCCCGGCCTCGAAGATCGCGTCCCATATCTTCGGGGCGTTCTTGGTAGCGTCCCTGACGTAGACCTCGTAGCCCAGCTCAGAGGTGTAGCCGGTGCGCGAGACGACGACCGGCACGCCGTTCAGCTCCTTGTGCGCTATGTAGTAGTAGGGCACGTCCAGGATGCTCTCGCCGAACAAGTCGACCATGACATCCTTGGACTTCGAGCCCTGGATCTGCACCGGGGCGACGTCGACCTCCTGGACAGTCACGTTCAGGCCCGAGTTGTACGCCAGGCCTTTGGCCCACAGCAGGATGTCGCTGTCGGCCAGGGACAGCCAGAAGTGGTTCTCGCCCAGGCGCAGCAGGACCGGGTCGTTGAGGATGCCGCCCTCCTGGGAGGTGATGAACACGTACTTGCACTGCTCGACCTTGCACTTGTTCAGGTCGCGTGGGACAAGCATGTTGGTGAATTTGAAGGCGTCGGGGCCCGTGATCTCGACCTGCTTCTCGACGCCCACATCCCAGAGGGTGACGCCGTTGAGCAGCTGCCAGTACTCCTCGACCGGGTCCGCGTAGAGCCTGGGATGGTAGACGTGGTTGTAGACGCTGTACAGCAGGGGCTTGGGGTGGCGCGAGGCGTAGAAGAACGGGGACTTGTGGATCCTGGTATACAACAGGATGCCCGGGGCGGCCTTTATGCTGGCCATGGAATCTATGTTGGCCATGGAATCCGTGCTCGTCTGAGCCATGTGATGCTCTCCCTCCTGGTTGATTGTGCTAATCGGTGTCTAGGCGGCATCGTTATTCGGTGTCTAGGCGGCATCGCTATGCGCGAACGGTATCTCGCACCACCCCCTCTCGGGCCTGATTACCGTACGGTGAGGCCGCATCGGCAGAGATGTGATCATGCTGCTGCCCACCTCGCTTCGTCTAGGGCGCTACCGCCGCAGCGTCGGGCGTCGTCGCCCCGATCTTTCGGTGCGGCGCGCCGGTGGACGCGCCGGTGGACGCGCCGCGCATGCGCTCCATCGCGGGATCGAAGAGCGGCTCCCGGGCGACGGTGGCCGCCAGGCGCTCACCGAAGTATGCGACGTGTAGCGCGGCGCCCACCGCCGCGCACTCGGGCGGCAGCCACGCGTAGGCGATACCCCGGCCGATCGAGTAGCCGTAGGCGGCGCTCGTCACGAAGCCGACGGGCGCGTCGCAGGCGTAGACCGGCTCGCCGCCCATGACCACCCGGGACGCGTCGTCGAGGGTGAGGCAGGTCAGGCAGCGGCGCGGCCCCGCGTCCTTGCGGCGCGGCAGCGCCTCCCTGCCGATGAAGCCGCCCTTGTCCAGGTTCACGGCGAAGCCGAGACCAGCCTCGAAAGGATCGTGCTCGCTCCACATGTCCTTGTCGTACGAGCGGTAGCCCTTCTCCAAGCGGAGGCTGTCGAAGGCGCCGCGCCCGCCCGCGATCACGCCGAAGGGCTGTCCGGCCTCCCACAGCAGGTCCCACAGCCGCGGGCCGAACTCGGCGGGCGCGTACAGCTCCCAGCCCAACTCCCCGACGTAGGAGAGCCGCATCGCGGTGACGGGCGCCTCCCGCAGGAACACCTCCTTGGCGCGGAAGAACCTATGGCCGGTCTCCGAGAAGTCCGCGTCCGACAGCCCCTGCACGAGGTCGCGCGCCCGCGGGCCCCACACCCCGACGCAGCACGTCGCGGAGGTGACGTCGCGCACCTGCGCCGAGCCGTCGGCCGGGAGGTGGCGCGCGAACCAGTCGAGGTCGCGCGGGCCATTGCAGCCGACCTGGAAACGTTCGGCGCCGAGGCGGGCGACGGTGACGTCGCTCTTGATGCCGCCGCGGTGGTCAAGAAGCAGCGTGTACGTGATGGCGCCGACCGGCCTATCCATGCGCGAGGTGGTGAGCCACTGGAGGAACGCCAGCGCGCCCGGGCCCGTGACCTCGACCCGCTTGAGCGGGGTCATGTCGAACAGAGCGACCCGCTCGCGCGTGGCGCGGTGCTCCGCGCCAGCGGTGGGCGACCAGTAGCGCGCGGACCATCCGTCGCGCCCAGGGATCGGCCCGCCGGCGACGAGCGAGGCGTTGGCCTCGTACCACTGGGGGCGCTCCCACCCCGACGCCTCGAGGAAATAGGCGCCGAGGTCGCGCTGGCGGCGGTAGAACGGGCTGACGCGCAGCGGCCGGGGCTCCTCCATCGGCTGTAGCGGGTGGATGATGTCGTAGACCTCGCGGAACGCCTGCGCGCTGCGCGCCAGCACGTAGGCGGGGCTGTGCGCGTAGGGCTCGACGCGCTGGACGTCGCACTGGCGCAGGTCGACACCCGGAGCGCCCTTCACGATCCACTCGGCCACGGCCTTGCCGACGCCGAAACCGTGGGTGATCCACACCGCCTCGGCCATCCAGAACCCGCGCACCGCGCGCGACTCGCCCAGCAGGGGGAAGCCATCGGGCGTGAACGAGAAGATCCCGTTTATCCCCTCGGCGATCCCGCTGTCAGCCAGGGCGGGCAGCAGATGGACGGCGTCCGCCCAAGCCGGGGCGAAGTCCTCCTCAGTAAAGGCCAGCACCGACGGCAGCACAGCGGCCTCCTCGTGGCGCGGGATAGCGTCGGTGGACAGGGGCATCGGCCGGTGCTGATACGACCCGATGCCGTAGCGGTCGCGCTGCTGCCGGAAGCACAGGTCCCTATCCTGGTGGCGCAGGATGGGATGGGCCACCTCCCGCGTCTCGCCCGCCAGTTGCGGCAGCGCCGGCGTCCACGCGTACTGGTGCTGCATCGGCGTGAGCGGGATAGACACGCCCACCATCCGCCCGATGCGCGGACCCCAGATGCCCGCGCAACTCACCACGATGTCCGCCTCGAACCGGCCCTGCGTGGTCACGACCGCCCGGACCCGCCCGCCGGACACCTCGATTCCCGTGACCTCGGTCTCCCCGTGGAAGGTCGCGCCGCGCGCGGTCGCCGCGCGGGCCAGCGCCTCGGCCACGCGCACCGGCTTGGCGATGCCATCCGACGCGACGAAGAGCCCCCCGTAGACCCTGTCTCGATCGAGGAGGGGAACCTTCTCCGCGCACTCATCGGGTGTGATGAGCTCGGCCGCGCCGCCCCACGACGCGGCCCACCCGGCCTTGCGCTTGAGATCCTCCCACCGCGTGCATGGCGAACTCGGTCATCGTCTGTGAGGCGTTCGTCTGGAAGACGAGGCCGGGGGCGTGGGAGGTCGACCCACCCGTCGCGAAGAGCGGCCCCTGCTCCAGGACCACGACATCCCGGCAGCCCAACTGCGTCAGGTGGTCGGCGAGGCTACAGCCGACGATGCCGGCCCCGATGATCACGATGCTGCTATCCACTGTATCCACGGCTCCAGTACCCCCGCTCCTCTGCTCCAGTACCCCCGATCCCTCGCTGTGGGTGGCATGCCAGTCCCCTATCTCACCCTCTTGTTCCTGTCGCCGGCGGGACATGCGCCACCCACAGCGAGGGATCGGGGAGCCTTCGCGCCGCCGCCTCCTGTTGCGCTTGGAGAAACTGTTTCATATACTGGAACATATATCACACGTCGCCGCGGCGGTCAAGGCGGAGTTTCCTGGGAGGTTTGTATGAACGCCAGCCACACTGTCTATATAGGCGTGGGCTCCAATCTGGGCGACCGGCAGGCCAACATCACCGAAGCGCTCCAGCACCTGCGCGCGCAGGTGCGCATACGCACCGTCGCCTCCCTGTACGAGACGGAGCCTGCCGGCTATCTGGACCAGCCCCGCTTCCTGAACACCGCCGTGGAGGGCGAGACCGACCTCTCGCCGCGGGACCTCCTCGGGTTCCTCAAGGGCATCGAGCGCCGCCTGGGTCGCCAGCCCTCGTTCCGCAATGCCCCCCGCCCGATCGACATGGACATCCTCGCTTATGGGGACGAGATAGTGGATGCCCCGGGGCTGCGCATTCCGCACCAGCGCCTCTCCGAGCGCGCGTTCGTGCTCGTGCCCCTCGCGGAGATCGCCCCCGTGCTCCGGCTGCCCGACGCACAGCAGACCGTGGCGGAGTTGCTCTCCCGGGTCGACCAATCGGGCGTCCGGCTGGCGCGTCGCGGCCTCGGGCTACGCCTCGCCCGCGACGTGCAGGGGGAACCGCCCGAGGTGGCCGTCAGGCTGAGCAGGGTGGGGGTGACGGACGTCCGCAAGACCATCCGGCTCCTGCAAGGCGGCAAGACGCACTCCCTGCCGGCGGAGCTGAGCCTGTTCGCGGACATAGGCGCCGAGCAAAAGGGATTGCACATGTCCCGATTCAGCCATGCGCTGGACGATGTGATCGATGAGTCCGTGGGCGAGCACGTCCCGGACGTGGAATCGCTCGCCGCGCGTATCGCCGAGCGGGTGATCCAGCGGCATAAGGCGCGCCGCAGCGAGGTCCGCGTCCGCGCGCATTTCCCCCTCCGCCGCTACGCCCCTGTCTCCGGCCTGCCCACGCAAGAGATGTACACGCTGCTCGGCCTGGCCGTGTGGCGGCCCGACGGGGGGCGCCGGATGGTGGGTATCGAGGCGGAGGGCATGACGGCCTGTCCCTGCGCCCAGGACATGATCCTGCAGCATTCCCGCGAGCAACTCCAGGCCGCAGGCTTCGGGGGCGAGGAGATCGAGAGGATCCTGCGGGCGGTCCCGACTGCGACGCACAACCAGCGCAGCCGCGCCACCGTGATGGTCGGAACGGACGCCAGCATCAGGGCGCAGGACCTGGTCGAGATAGCCGAGTCCTCGATGAGTTCCGAGAATTACGGGTTGCTGAAGCGGCCCGACGAGTTCTTCGTCGTGCACAAGGCCCATCGCCGGCCGCGCTTCGTGGAGGATGTCGCGCGCGAGATGCTCGAGGCCGCCGTCAATACCTACGCCGACCTTCCCGGCGACGACTTCCTCGTGGCGCGGGTGGTGAGCTACGAGAGCATCCACAAGCACAACGCCTACGCCGAGGGCGAAGGCACGCTGGACGAGTTGCGCTCCCAGATACTACAGGGCCAACCCGCGACGACGGGCACGACGCTGGAGCAGTGGCTCGGATGAGCACAGGGGATCGTCCGCGCGATGAGGGCGCACGACGTCATCGCCCTCACCCGCCGCTCCCCTCGCCCTGCCCGCGGGAGAGGGGAGCGGTGGGTGAGGAGAGCCTTCATGACGCCGCCGACACGCGATAGCCGAGTTCGCGTGAGGCCGCCATGGCCGCCTCTTTGACGCGGGCGATACAGTCGTCCAGGTGGCGGCCTGTGAACCGGAAGCTGGGGCCGGGCGCGCTGATCGCCGCCACCACCGTCCCCGTGTGATCCCGTACCGGCGCGGCCGCCGACGTCAAGCCCTCGGCCAACTCCTCCAGGCTGAGGGCGTAGCCGGCAACGCGCGCGCTCCAACTCATGTAGCAGTTGGTCGCGGTCGGTCGCCGTACGCGGCGCGACCGCCGGCAGCCTGGCGTCGAGGATGGCCGCGCGCCGCTCCTCGGAGAGCCCGGCGAGCAGAATTTTCGTTAGCGCGCAGAAGTCCTGGGATGAGCGACTGGGACCGCGGGCGCTCATCTCACCGGACTCGGGGGCGGACGAGACGCCCGCGCTCCCAGAGCCGACGGGGGCGGGCGAGACGCCCGCGCTCCCAGAGCCGACGGGGGCGGGCGAGATGCCCGCGCTCCCAGGACTTTTCACAGACCCTGTCACCACGGTACAGCGGATAGCGAAGGCTAACGCCGCTATGCTACCCTAGTACTGATGAACGGAGGACAATGGACCTATGAGCACGATGCTGAAGTTACCCCCGGCGCCGTTCGTGCCCTGGGCGGAGATCGTCCCCGGCTATGGGCCGGTCACGGTCGATTTTCTACTGACCGTGCCGGACGACGGCTATCGGTACGAAGTGGTCGAGGGGGTCTTGGTCCGCATGGCCGGTAGCGGATTAGACGCGACGACCATCGGCGGGCTGCTCGTCATTGCCCTGGGGTCTTTCGTCTACGCGCATCGTCTCGGCCTCGTCACGCCGTCCGATGGCGTCTACAAATTTCCGGGCGCGGAAACCGGCCTCCTCCCGGACGTGGGCTTTGTGGAGGCGGCCAAGGTCGCGCAAATCCCGGATCGCCGGAAGCCCGTGCCCTTTGCGCCCGATCTGGCCGTCGAAGTGGCGTCCCCCTCCCAAGACGCCGACGACATGGCCGCGAAGGCGCGGACCTACCTTGACGGCGGCACGCGCCTGGTATGGGTGGTGTGGCCCGACCGGCGCCAGGTCGATGTGTGGCATGCGGGTCGCAGCGTCGGGCCAGTCGCCGTGCTCACGGTCGATGATACGCTCGACGGGGAGGACGTGGTACCCGGCTTCGCGCATTCCGTCGCCGCCGTGTTCGCCGATCCGCTGGGATAGTGCAGAATCAAGGCGGTTACTTTGACACTCCCACGGCTACAGCCTGTGGGATTCTCGCGTGTAGCCTCCACTCTTTGTGGGTCGTCACGGAGCTTCCGGCCACGCGTGTCCGCGCGGTCGGTCTCCCCGCAGGGAGAGCGGAGTGCCATGCACCGTTCCCCGCCGCACGAACGCCGCCATGACACCGACGCCCCTCTCAAGCACGACGGGGAAGGACCGTTGCCTCCGCTGAGGCCGGTCTCCAGATAGCGGATCACCTCAGACCGCTATCCATGCCCGGAACACCCGGACCATCCGGGGTGACAACGACCCGGACCATCCGGGGTGACAACGACCCGGACCATCCGGCGCTGTCCTCTCCATTTTACCATGCGGGGGGGCAATCGCGCCGAGGCTACAGCCGCTACAGCGGATGAAGCCCTGCTATCCCAGGGCGCCAGGCGCCTGGGCTTTACGGGCTAGTTCAGTAACGAGGGCCGCCGTGCCTTTCAATAGGGAGCGAAACTTTTGGCTGTTCTTCGTCGGACAGACTATCTCCAGTTTCGGAACATCCTTCACCCGCTTCGCACTGCCGCTCCTTGTCTATGAGCTAACGGGGTCGCCCCTCTCGTTGGCTCTTACGACGGCTCTAACCTTCCTGCCCGTGGTGCTCTTCGGCTTACTCATTGGCGTCTGGGTCGACCTGGTTGATCGCAAACGTCTGATGATCGGTGCGAACATGGGGCGGGCGGTCATCATTGCGGCGCTTCCCGTCCTAGCCGGCGTCCATCTGCTCTCCGTCGGATGGATTTATATCGTCGCCTTCCTCAGTTCCGTGCTCGCGATGTGCTTCGAGACCGGCCAATTCGCGGCTGTGGCGAGTTTGGTCAGCGCGGACGACCTCATGCGAGCAAACGGACGCCTCCAAGCCAGCTACGCCATGGCGACGATCACCGGCTCCGTCTTGGGTGGCGCTGCCCTCGCGGTGATCGCGCTACCCGCACTTCTCGTCATCGACGCCGCCTCGTTCCTCGTATCAGCAGGCTCACTGGCTCTCATTACGAGCAGTTTCAACAACGTACATGCAGTGCGTGAGCCTGCGTCCACGAACCTGCGCACGGGTCTACGCAAGGGGCTGCGCTACGTGTGGGATCAGCCGGTGCTGCGGAGTATCGTCGCGCTATTCGTCGCGGTGAACGCGTTCGCGCCGACGGTCTCAGCGCAGCTGGTGCTGTTCGTGAAGCGAGACTTGCGGGCCGACAACGCGCACGTCGGCATCTTCTATGGGGCCGGCAGCCTCGGCGTCGCCGTCCTGGCGCTTGGAGCAGGGCGCGTACATCGTCGCTACCCCTACGGCATCATTGTCCTGGGTGCGTTGATGCTCAACGGCGTCCTGACCGTGGCCCTGGCCCTCACGCGCTGGTATGATCTGGCCCTCCTGCTGTGGGCGGCTATCTCTGGTCTCACGGCCTTGGGCGACATCGCGACGGGGAGCCTGACCCAAGCGAGGACACCCGGCGCGCTGATGGGACGCGTGACGAGCGTGTCGCGGGTCCTCGCCTGGTCAACAATCCCGCTTGGGACCATGGTAGGTGGTTTCCTGGTTGCGCGGACGAAGCAAGTGACGCTTGTCTATGCGGTGATTGGCACCTTGATAGTGCTGATCGCTTGGATATTTTCCTTCACGCCGCTACGTCGCGCGGATTAGGCCCGCAGCATGCCTCCGTCAACGGGTAAGACGACCCCGGTCACGTAGGAGGCGCGATCGCTCAGGAGCCACGCGGCGGCCTCGGCCACCTCGTCGGGGCTGGCCGCGCGGTGGAGGGGTGTCCGGGCGTTGAGCTGCTCGATAATGGCCGGCTCCTGGGCGGCCCATCTCTGGATCATCGCGGTCATGGTCGTCCCCGGGGCAACCGCGTTGACTCGAATACCCTCCGGCCCGTACTCGACTGCGGCGGTCTCGGTGAGGCTGTTGACCGCGCGTTTGGCGGCGCCGTACACTCCATGCCCCGCCGCCCCCGCCAAGCTGCCCACGCTGCTGTTGTTGACGATGGCGCCGGCGCCGGCCGTGGCGCGGATAGCGCGGATCTCCGCGACCATGGCGCGCCAGACGCCCTTGAAGTTCACGGAGTTGATCAGATCGAAGCCCTCCTCTGTCAGGTCGGTCAGCGGCGTTACGGGGATCGAAACCCCCGCGTTGTTGAAGGCAACGTCAAGGCGGCTATGCCGCCGCACCGTCGTGTCGACGGCCCGCCCGATGCTCATAGGGTCAGCAAGGTCGGTGACCACATAGTCGGCCGTCCCGGCCGCCGCCCTGATCTCCTCGACCACTGTACGCAGTTCAGGCTCGGTGCGGGATGCCAGCATTACCAGGGCGCCCTCCCGGGCGAAGAGTCGAGCCGCGGCCGCGCCAATGCCGCGACCGGCGCCCGTGACCAGGGCCACCTTGTGCGTGAGGAGCCCGATGGAGACAGCCGTATTATCATCGTTTCGGTCCATTGTTTTCCCCTTGTCGTCCCTTGTCGTAGAGTTGTAGATAGGAGCGTCCGGTCGCTGGTACACGACGTGTCCCGTTCCTGGCATACCGGGAATACACGCGTGTGTTCAGGTCATCGCGACCCCGCTGCTCGACTTGAGTATGCCGCGTGGCGGTTACTGGTACCAGGGTTTCATGATCATAGGTCTCCGACTACCAGGAGAAGGAGAAGACGCCATGCAGGAGAGCGAACGTCGTCAGGCCCTTGCCGAGTTTTTACGCGCGCGGCGGTCGCGCCTGTCGCCCAGTGAGGTGGGATTGCCCGCTGGCGTGCGCCGGCGCACGCCCGGATTGCGCCGCGAAGAGGTCGCGCAGCTGGCCAACATCGGCGCTTCCTGGTACATCTGGCTGGAACAAGGACGTGACGTGCATCCCTCGGCGCACGTCCTGGAAAGTCTGGCGCACGCGCTCCGGCTCACCCTCAATGAACGCCGGCACCTCTTCGCGCTCGCTGGACAATCACTCCCTCCGCGGGCCTTTCCCGTGGAGGAACACGTCAGCCCAGCGCTCCAGCGGATGCTCGATGAGTTCCATCCCGCGCCCGCGTATGTGCTGGGGCGACGGTGGGACTTTCTGGCCTGGAACAACGCTGCCGCGCAGGTCTTTGCCCTGGCTCCCGCAGCGCCTCCCTATCAACGCAATATGGTCTGGCGATTCTTTACCGATCCAGTTAGCCAGGAATGCTACCCCATGTGGGCACAGGTGGCGCGCCGCGTCGTCGCGGAGTTTCACACGGCCAGCGCTCGCTATCTCGGGGATGCCTGGTTCGCGGAATTGATTGAGGATCTCAAACGGGTCAGCCCCGCGTTTTGCCAGTGGTGGCCCCAGCATGAGGCGCCCCACTCGCTGGAGGCGCGCAAAGTCGTGGAGCATCCGACGCTGGGACATCTGGAGTTCGAGTATCTGACCTTGCAAACGCCCAGCGATCCCGATGTGCGGATCATGGTCTACACTCCCCTTGGAGAGACGGGTGGAAAACTGCAACGATGTCTGGGCGAGACAAGCAGACGCTAATCGGAGCGTGCCCCGGGGATGACCGGCGGCGATGCGAAGGCCGGTTCGTCGCCGTGCAGATACCGTTTGAAATCCGGCGCGTTCAACCGCGCGCGGCTGAACATGAAAATCCCCGCGATCAACAGCATCCCGAGCAGGAGCAGATAGCAGAGCACGACAAACGCGTCGTGGGCCGCCCTGACGGTCGCCTGCCGTAGCAGCGCGCGCTGGGCTGGCGTCAGTCCGGGCGCCGCTCCGCTCTGTAAAAAGGTCTGCACCGTGCCCGTCGCGCGCGCCGGCGCGACCTTCGCGAGTGTCCCATAATAGCGAGCCGCCGACACGCCGACGGCCCGGAGCGCCACCGGTGCGCCGAGATACGTCGCCGACAAACGGAACAGCTCGACGAGGGCGATGGCCCGGCCAACCAGGTGGAGCTTGGCCGAAAACGACGCGATCAAGCGTCCGGGCGCGACTGTCAGGCCGGCGCCCAGGCCGACGATCGCCGAGCGGAGCGCGACATCGTCGAAGCCCGCGGTCACGGTCAGCCCTTGCAGCACGTACGCCCCCAGCGCCAAAATCCCCAAGCCGACGACGATGAGCGCGATGGCCCAGCGCGTGTTCAGACACACGACGAAGAGCGCGCCCCCGACGGCGGTTGTGACCACGTTGGGCCACACCGCTAGCCCGTTTTGTAGCGGCGTGAGCGCGGAGACGATTGTCAGAAATGTCGACGAGAGCTGGAGCATCGCGACGTAGGCGGCTCCGGAGACCATCGCCGTGATGGTTCCCATCAGGGGAAATGCGGTCGATAGCGGCTTCACAGGGAGCAGTGGCTCCTCCGCGCGGAACTCCGTCACGAGCAGGACTGCCAACGCGATAAGACCGGCGGCCAAGGGAACGACAACGATGGGCGCGCCAAAGCCCGCGCCGGCCGCGATCTGGCCGACCCCGAAGAAGAGCCCGCACACGCCGGCAACCGTGTAGATCAACGCGCCGGCATCGACGCGTTGGGTTGCGCCGGCGGGGTCGCGCTGTGCGACGCCCAGATAGGCGAGCACGAGACCGCTGAGCGACATCCCCGCCTCGGCGACGAACAGCGCGCGCCACATATCGAACTGGGCGACGTATCCGCCGATGAGCGGTCCCGCGCTTGCCGCTCCGAACAAGACGATGACGGCGATGCTGACGGTTGGCTTGATGCGCTCGACGGGGAAGTCGACGAGGAGCGGCGGGAGCGCGACGATGATCAGCATGCCGCCCAAAAGCCCCTGTACAACGCGACCGACGCCGAACGTTAGCGCGTTTGGCGCGACCGCCGCGAGCAATTCAGCGGCTACGGACACCACGAGCAACGTACAGAGAAGCGGACGCCGGCTGATCCGTCGCGCCAGCTCCGCCGCCAGGACGCAGCCGGTCGCATAGCTGGCGGCGCCGACGAGGCCGATCCAAGTGAGCGTCTGCGGTGTGGCGCGGAGGGTGTGCTCGACCGTACGCTGGATGTGGGGCGCGGCCGTACTGCTGATGAGTTCGGGCACGAGAGCGAGAATCGTCACGAGGGCGGTCAGCCAATATGCTTTTGGAAGCGCCGGGCCATCAGTCATAGTTCGTCGCCCGCCTCACCACTCATTGGGCGCGAGCGCGGGATCGGTGTAGGGTTCGCTCCACAGCGCGACCTGGAGTTGCACCGACGCGCACCACGCGCGGTGCATCTTCGCCACCTCGTCGTCCGTGTGCCCTTTCGCGGCGAGGAAGGGCCGGGTGGTCTCGTTGATGACGGCGGCGAAGGCCAGGATATAGCGCAGCGGAATGAACGGGGCCGACTCCACCCCATCCGTCGTGTTTTTCTTCAGGCTGGTGTGCCGCAGCGCGATCTCCTGCTGGTAGTTGAGCCAGTCCTGGTCGTAGGGGCGCAGGCAGGTGTCGAGGATCCACTGCTGGAAGCGCAGGCCGCTATCGCCGGCGTAGTGCGGGTCGGGCTGACCGTCCGGGCGAAGGGAATAGTGGGCCAGGCGCGGCTCGGCCGAGAGAACGCCGCGCCAGCGCGCGACGAGCTCCGCTGTCTGGCCGGCCAGGACCTCACCCGCGAGCCGCAGATAGTGTTCATCCTCCTCCGTGAGCCCGGCCGCTTGCTTTAACACGTCCAGATCGCGCGGGGAGACCGGAGAGGGCGCGACCGCGTCTGTCCCATAGGTATAGCCCGGTATCCGCGCGGAAACAGTCTTCATCATCGTGTCTCCTTCCATGAGTCATCCTGTCTCCTTGTCTCCTTGTCTCCTGTCGTCCATTCGCGCGTACGGGCCGGTTAACGTCGTGGCCCTATCCACTACATTGTTATACCGTGCGAAAGCTTCGACGCGCATCAAAGTGTTGAGGGGGTATCATGGCGATATGAACACAACAGTATCCGTCCAAGACATCGACTTCAGCGCCGTCGGCGCCCTCCTGGCCGATCCCGCGCGCGCGGCGATCCTGCTGGCCCTGCTGGGCGGGGTCGCCTTACCGGCCGGCGACCTGGCGCGGCGCGCCGGCGTCACCCCGGCGACGGCCAGCGCCCACCTCGCCCGGCTCTTGAAGGCGGAGTGGGTGGCGGTGGAGCGGCGCGGGCGGCATCGCTACTACCGCCTCGCATCATCACAGGTTGCGGCGCTGCTGGAGCAGGTAGCCTGCCTGGCGCCGCGCGTGCCGGCGCGCTCGTTGCGGGGACAGCAGCGGGCCGCGGCCCTACGACTGGCGCGCTCCTGCTACGACCACCTGGCCGGCCAGTTAGGGGTCGCGCTGGCCGAGGCGCTGCTGCGACAGGATGCGCTGCGGGTGGAGGGCTCGGACTTCGCGCTGACACCCCAGGGCGCGGCCTTCCTGCGGGAGCGCGGCGTAGATGTACCGGCGGCCACCGGGACGGGGCGGCGTCGGGCGTTCGCGCGACGCTGCCTGGATTGGAGCGAACGGCGCGATCACCTCGCCGGCGCGCTGGGCGCGGCGATCTTCGCGCACTGGGAGGCACAAGGGTGGATCGCGCGCCATGACCACAGCCGTGCCGTCGCCCTCACACCCCAGGGCTTGGCCCAGCTACCCGCCTGGGGCGTGGCGTGGCCGATCGACGGGGAAGAACACTAGCAACCGAATGTGCAAAGATAGAAAGAGTGAGAATATGCTGTATACAAGGTGCCCGCCTTCCCCTATCTCCCGACCGAGGACGTGAGCTATTACCATGGCTGAACAAGCGGCTGTTCCTCAACAGAAAGCGACCAGAGCGCCCAACGGCAAGCCTGCCGCTCCGCTCCTCTATCTCTCCAGTGCCGACGCGGGTTGGGACGGACTGGTGGCGCAGGCGTTCCACGAGCCAATGGAGCTAGAAGGCTGGATGACGCCTGCTATGTCCGACGTGTCACTGGTATTGTTTAGCGGTGGCGCGATGCGCATGGAGCACCAGCGCGCGCATGGTCCCTGGGAAGCGATCCACATGCATCAAGGGGACCTGATTCTGCGCCCTGGCACGGGCACGCCTTATGAAGTGCGCTGGAAGAGCCTGTCTTCCACGCCCATACGGACCCTCCATCTCCGTTTGAGTATGGATCTGGTCGCGCGCACGACCGAGGAGTTGGCGGGCCACGAGCCTACGCGCCTGTCGTTGGTCGAGCGCTCCGGCTTCCAGGACCCCTTGCTGGCACAAATCGGATTCGCGCTGTGGCGAGAACTGGAACAGCGCTCCCCCGCCGGGAAACTGTATGCGCACACCGCCGCCCAAATGCTCGCCATCCATCTATTGCGCCATTATACGTCCGTCGGAGCAGCCATCGAGGAACCGTCACGAGGGTTGACGCATCAGCAGATGAAACGGGTGCTGGACGTCGTCCAGGATCAACTCAGTCAGGATCTCTCCGTCGAGGCGTTGGCCCGACAGATCGGCTTCAGTCCCTATCACTTCGCCCGCTTGTTCCGCCAGACGACGGGAGAAAGCCCGCACCAATTTGTGCTACGCCAGCGGATCGAGCGCGCGCAACGCCTGCTCGCGGAGGGGGGCATGCCCCTTGCCCACGTCGCAGTGGAGAGCGGATTCGCGGATCAGAGCCACTTAACCCGGGCCTTCAAGCGGCAGCTCGGCCTGACCCCGCGCGCCTATCGGCGGGCTCGCTCAACCTGAGCAGACTTTTAACAAAATCGCACGAATGTGCAAGATGACCCCCTTCCTTCCGCTGTATCGTAAAAGTACGACGGGGGCGGCAGTTCCGCATCGCCCTGCCGTGTATGCGTGTAACGCGAAAGGATACGGAATCATGGCTCTCGAACTCTACATGGTCGGCCTGATCGCGCGGGATATGGATACGTCACTGGACTTCTATCGACGGCTCGGCCTTGCCATTCCCGCGGGGAGCGACGACAAGACACATGTCGGGGTCAAGATGGAGAGCGGGCTGACCTTCTTCCTGGACTCCCGACCGTCGGCCTGGGACGCTAAGCCCGGCACAAAGGCTGATCCAGGGCGCGTTGACGCAGCGGATGGTCTCCGCGTTATCCTCGAGTTCTACCTGGTGAACAGGGCCGAGGTGGAGACAAAGTACACAGAACTCACGGGCTATGGCTATCAGAGCCGCCGCGAGCCCTTTGAGACCTCCTTCGGGATGTATTTCGCGCTGATCGATGACCCCGATGGGAACACGATCCTGCTCTCCGCCGACTGAGAAGAGGACCCTTCCGCTGTTGTCGCCGCGCCTCCTGCAAGGCGGCGTGCTCCTCGCGCCTTCGGGAGACCTAGTCAAGCGATTCCCCATAGTGGACGTCGAGGAAGTGACGCACGATCGTGTTGAACGGAGCCGCGTGCTCGAAGTAGGGGGAATGCCCACTCGCGGGGATCACCGCGACCGTGCTCTCCGGCCGCGCGGCGGCGGCCGCCTCGACGAAGCCCGGCGGGCAGAACGGGTCCTCGTCGCCGTAGAGGAAAAGGGTGTGCGCCGGGACGGCGAGCCGGTCCATCGTGGGGATCCGCGTCGGGTCGAGCGTGTCCGGGCGGTTGAGTCCGGCGATCATCTCGTAGAGCCGGGCGAGCGCGGGCTGCTCGCGGTACAGCCGGGCGCTGACGCCGGGATGCGGGCCATGCCCGGCGCGCCAGGCCTCCGTCAGCGCCCCGGCGTCGCGGTCGATCTCCCCCTTGAGCGCCTGCATGGACGGCGGCACGACGCCGCCCGTCGACTCGTTCAGGACGGCGGCGCGGACGCGCTCTGGATGCGCCAGGCAGAAGGCGTTCGCGACCACGCCGCCCAGTGAGTGCGCGACGATGGCGCACGTCCCGACGCCAGCCGCGTCCAGGACGCGCCCGAGAGCGGCCACGATGTCCGGGAGCCGCGGCCCCGACCCTGGGCGCGCGTCCAGAGACCGGCCCCAGCCGGGCAGGTCGAGCACGATGCAGCGGTAGTCCGGCGCGAAGGCCGGGATCTGCTGCCACCAGACCAGGGTGTTCCCGGCCTGACCGTGCACGAAGACGAGGGGCGGCCCCGCCCCATACTCCTCGTAGTAGAGGGCGCTCCCGTCGTGCCTGATGGTTGGCATGGTCCTCTCCTCTCCGTCGCCGCGGCGCACGAGCGACACCCGCTCTCCTTCTCCTCCCCCGATACCCACGCGAAGTCGGGGCGCAGGTAGGCCGCGACGACCCCGCGGTGCTGCTCGGCCAGTTGCGCCAGGGCGAAGGCGTAGCGCTTGAAGCGCATCAGGTCCTCTAGGTAGTGGTCGGAGGTGTCGCGCAGTGCCCGCTCCTCCATGCGCTCAATCTCGACCTGCATGTGCTCGTTCAAGGCCTCGTAGTAGGCCAGCGTCTCGTCGAGGACGACGTAGAGCATGAAGGCCGCGTCGAGCGTCACCAGTGCGGGGCTGGAGCGCGCCCGCGCCACCAGGTGGTCGGCGAAGGGCAGCGGCTGTTTGTGGGCGCTCACCATGTAGTTGTGCCCAACGAACAGGTCGAGTTCGGTCGCTGACCGGCTCCTGTCTCGCGCGGAACAGCCAGGCGATGGCCGTGTCCAGCAGGGCCCCAGGCGCGGCGGCCTCCGCCGCGCTCTCGACGTCCACGACCTCCGCGTACGGGGCGACCGGCTCGATCGCCCCACCTTCGCCTACCTCGGGCAATACACTGTCGCCGACGATGGTCGTCCCGGCCTCCCCCTCTGTGTCGTGCGCTATGGTTACTGCCCCGCGCGGGGGTGGCGTGAATCGCTCGGCGCGGAGAGCGCGCCCGCCGCCTGCGACGACTGGCTGTTTACAAGGGTACGCGCGGCGTCGACGCCGCCCAACCCGAAGGCGATCCCGCCCGCGATGGCGAGCATGCTGACGATGCCCGCGAATAGGATGAAGATCATGTTCT
>JAABVA010002504.1_pt1 | contig 18206 bp, 18 predicted proteins | sample 5560331 | NCBI WGS metagenome assembly JAABVA01 (sample SAMN12812661, study PRJNA571458) | rock metagenome | isolation source: Antarctica rocks | place: Antarctica: Victoria Land, Mt New Zealand sud | collected 2016-01-07 | reverse complement strand
CCAGGCAGGACCGGGAGGCCGGCCGTCGTGTCCCAGGCCCTTAACCTGCGGTGTTGGCACCAGACGCCCAGTGCGTCCGGCGGAGGCGAACGTCGGGTCGGAGCCGACCGGGCTCCACCCCGGGGTGTACACCTAGGCAGAGCCGCAACGCCGGCTCTGCCCCACACAGTGCGCTCGACGCTGTTTCGACGGGGCAGCGGGCAGGCGACACGTCCTGCGGTGCCTGGAATGCACGTGCGGCTGCGCCATTCGGGTGATGTTACGCAGAGTAACCGTTTGGTGGTGGTTGTGCTGCCAGAGTCTGGTTAGCGGCTGGGACTTCCTGGTTGCTTTGAGTAGTGACGACGCGTAGATCCGGACAGTCCTCACCGACACCTGTTGGGTGCACGGAGACGATCGGTCGCCAGACCGTCCGGGGAGTGAGTGGCGAGACCGCCGTTCATCAGCTGGGGCCTGACATCGGTCCTGGGATGGGGCGCTCGTGCTTGTGCAACTGACCTGCGGACTGCGGCGCCTGGTGATGTCTTGGCTGGTGCTGGTGCTGGTGCTGGCGCTGGCTGTGGCGTTGGTCGGGCTGGGCGCCCCGGCGGCTACCGCCGCGGCAGCTTTCCCGACGGCCGCTGGTGTGGTGGGCCGGCTGGTGACGCTGCAGGGTGTGTACACCGAGATCCATGGCGCCCCGGCCCGGCCGGGAAGCACGGTGGACACCGACACCCCGTTATTCGAGCTGTCCACTGGCGGCCGGCACTACCGGTTGAAGTTCGCTCACGAGCCGCACGTCCGGTCCCGCGCCACGATCACGGTCACCGGGGTGCTGGTCGGCCACACCATCGACGTGACAGCCCCGGGCAGCGGGGTGGCGCAGGTGGCCGCACCGGCCCCCGCCCCGTCGTCGTCGGCGACGTCGACGGGAGCGGCGGCCGGGGCGGCGGTGCGGACCGGGACGAAGTCGCTGCTGACGATCAACTTGACCTGGCCGGGCGCGGCGCTGACCGCGACCGCCCCGGCGGAGCAGAACTTTCTGTTCGGCGCCGACCGGCGGTCGTTGGCGAGCTACTACCGGGAGGTCTCCTACGGGCAGCTGAGCTGGACCGGGACCGTGACCGCCAACCTGACCGGCACCGACCCGGGGAGCTGTGACCTGACCGCACTGAGCGACCAGGCCGAGGCGGCGGCGACCGCGCACGGCTACACCCCCGCGGCCTACGACGCCCTGATCATCAACGTGCCGAGCTTGCACTGCCCGTCGGCCGGCTACGGGGAGATCGGCGGGAAGCACACCTGGATCCAGGACGGGCTGTGGAACCTGGCCGACGGCTACGCCCGGGAGGTCGCCACGCACGAGATCGGCCACTCACTCGGGCTCTACCACTCCCACGGCCTGGAGTGCGGCGCGGTCACCGTCAGCCTGAACTGCCTGACCAACGCCGGCACCAACAGCCAGGAGTACGGCAACGCCTATGACCTGATGGGTAACAACTGGCCCGGTGACGCGCACGACGCGGTCACCTGGTTCAGCGCCCAACAAGAACTCACCTTGGGTTGGCTGTCCGGCAGCCAGGTACGCACCGTCACCACCACCGGCAGCTACCCACTGGCCCCGCTGGAACAGGCCGGTGCCACCACCCCGCAGGTGCTGGTCCTGCACAGCGCAACCCACAGCTACTACGTGGAGTACCGCCAGGCGATCGGCCAGGACGCGTTCCTGTCGGGGTACCCGGCGGCCACCAACAGCATCCACATCAGCGTGAACAACCCGGGCAGCACCGACACCGGCCCGTACGCCCTGGACTTCACCCCGGACTCCAACCTCGGGCCCGGCTACCAGGACTGGTATGACGCCCCGCTAACCGACGGCAGGTCCTTCACCGACCCGGAGAACACCTTCACCCTCGCCCCGGTCGCCGGCGGCAGCGTCGCGGTCACCTTCCACACCACCGGGCCGTCCAGCTAGAACGCGCAGAGCGGACAGGGTGCGGTGGCCGGGGTGGCTGGCCGGTTCCATCCCCTCAGCCCGGCGCGGGTGCTGGACACCCGCACCGACGGCCAGCCCGGTCCGGGCCGGCACCGACCGGCAGGTCCCGGTCACCGGTGTGGGCGGGGTGCCGTCGTCCGGGGTGTCCGCGGTGTTGCTGAACGCGACTGTTCCGGCGCCCCCGGCCAGCGGTTATCTGCAGCTCTACCCAGCGGGAGTAAGCCGACCAGCCCCACCAGCAGCGTGAACTGGCGCCTGGGGCGCACCGCGGCGAACGCCGTCACCGTCGGGGTGGGGGCCGGCGGCAGCGTCGGGCTGCAGGTCGGGGCCGGCACCGCCGACGTGGTGCTGGACGTGTTGGGCTGGTACGGCGACTCGACCGACCCGGGGGGCGCCCGTTACCAGCCGCTGGTCCCCAGCCGCATCGCCGACACCCGCGCCGTCGGCGGTGGCGGGCCGGTTACCCCGGCCGCGGACCGCACCGTGCCGGTGGCCGGTCACGGGGGGTCCCCAAGCTCCGGGGCCAGCGCGGTTGTGCTGACCGTGACCGCGTTCCACCCGACCATGGCGGCCTACATCCAGACCTACCCGACCGGCAACCGCCCAGCTCAGCCCACCAGCAACACCAACGTCGTGCCCGGCCAGAGCGTCGCCGCGCTGGTCACCAGCCCGCTGGGCACCGGCGGCGCCGTGCAGTTGCACGTGTCCCAAGGCAGCGTCGGCTTCGTGGCCGACGTCCTGGGCTACTACACCTCCAGTGGCAGCCGGTACGTCCCGCTGACCCCCCGCCGGATCCTGGACACCCGCACCGGTACGCCGGTCACCGGCGGCGCGGACCGCAGCGTCACGGTCGCCGGCCGCAACGGGGTGCCCGTAGGCGCTACCGCCGTCGTGGTGAACGCCACCGCCGTCGGAGCCAGCCAGCCGCTGAACCTGGAGATCTACCCCAGCGGGAACGCGCCCTCCCCCCGGACCTCGACAGTCAGCCCGCAGGACGGCTACCCCGTCCCGGACCTGGTCGTGATGCGCCTGGGCACCGGCGGCGCGATCAACCTCAGCGCCAGCAGCGGCAGCACCCACGTCGTCCTGGACGTCGTTGGCTACCTCATCCCCTGAGCACTGCAGTCACCCGCCCTCGGGCGTGTCTGCGCGATCTTGGCAGGGTGCGCCTCGAAGATGTGATCATGAAATCTCACCACGTGCTGTCTGATAGTGAGTGGGCGCGGATCGAGCCGCTGCTGCCCAGCTCAGTCGGCCGTCGGGGGCATCCGTTCCGGGATCACCGGCAGGTCGTCGAGGGGATCGTCTACCGGCTGCGGGTCGGGATGCCCTGGCGGGAGCTGCCAGCGGAGTTCGGGCCGTGGCAGACGGTGTGGAAGCGGCACCGCCGCTTCCACACCGATGGCACCCTGGCACTGATCCTGGCACTGATCCTGGCCAGCCTGCAGCCCGACTGCGCCGACGCGGGCGGCCGAGGACAGGACCGGAGCGCCGCTCGCGGCGGCGGTCCCGGGGCGGCTGCCTGCGGCGGCCCCCATGCCAGCGAAACTGCTCCCGCCGGCGGCTTCAGTCACGCAGTGTGACTGCCGATGGCTAGAGGATGACACCTACCCCGGTCCGGTCTGTCTCCCTATTGCGGCGGAGTGCCGCCGCCTCCGTCGCGCTGCTGTCCTGCGCTGGGCTGGCCAGCCTGTCGCTTGCCGCCTCGGCCCAGGCCGCCGCGGTCGGGGTGGGGTTGGGTACGGCCAGTCCGTTCGGGGTGCTGGCCGGCGCCGGTGTCACCAACACCGGGCCGACCACGCTGCGCGGTGATCTTGGGACCTACCCGACCACCAGCACGACCGGCACCGGCACCCTGACCATCACCGGGGTCAACCACGGCGGGGACGCGGTCACCCAAGGCGCCAAGCGCGACCTGCAGACCGGTTACGACACCGCCGCCGGCGAGGGACCGCCCCAGCCGATCACCGCAGACCTGGCTGGCCGCACCCTGACCGCCGGGGTGTACCGATCTGCCTCCACGCTCGGATTGACCGGTGACCTCACCCTGGACGCCGGCGGCAACCCCGACGCCGTCTTCGTCTTCCAAGCCGGTTCCACCCTCAAAACCGCCTCGGCCAGCCGGGTCACCCTGACCAACGGCGCCCAGGCCTGCCACGTGTTCTGGCAGGTCGGGAGCTCGGCCACTCTGGGCACCGCCTCGGTGTTCCGCGGCAGCATCCTGGCCCTGACCTCCATCAGCGTCACCACCGGCGTCACCATCGACGGTCGGGTCCTGGCCCGCAACGGCGCCGTCACCCTGGACACCGACAACATCACCACCCCGACCTGCAGCACCCTCAGCAGCCCGCCCAGCACCCCACCGCCCAGCAACCCTCCCGCGAGCAGCCCACCCAGCAACCCTCCCGCGAGCAGCCCACCCGCGAGCAGCCCGCCGGCGAAGGCCCCACCGGCCAGCGTCCCGCCGGCGAAGGCCCCACCGGCCAGCGTCCCGCCGGCGAAGGCCCCACCGGCCAGCGTCCCGCCGGCGAAGGCCCCACCGGCCAGCGTCCCGCCGGCGAAGGCCCCACCGGCCAGCGTCCCGCCGGCGAAGGCCCCACCGGCGAAGTCCCCACCGGCGAAGTCCCCGCCGACCGCAGGCGGCCCTTCCGGTTTCAGCCACACCAGGCCGGCCGCCGGCACCCCGGGTGTTGTCGTAGTCCCGGGCCGAGCACTGAGCCCCATCGCCCCGGCCGGCGGGCTGCCTGCCGGCACCTTCTTCGCAACGCCCGCCGCGCCGAACCAGCAGACCGGACAAGCCCCGGTGACCGGGCAGGTGCCGGTGACCGGGCAGGTGCCGGTGACCGGGCAGGTGCCGGTGACCGGGCAGGTGCCGGTGACCGGGCAGGTGCCGGCGACCAGCCCGGTCGGCTCCGCCGCTCAGATCCGCCAGGTGCCGATCGGGGCGGTGCACGCCGGTGACGGCAGCGCCAGCACGGACAACCAGCCCTCGCCGGTGCCCTCGGGCGTCGCGCTGGCGCTGGTCGTCACCGGCGCTACCGGGGTGGTCGTCGCGGCCCGACGTCGCCACGGCCAGCCCTGACCCGCAGACAGCGCGTAGCTGACCCGGCCCGGTCTGGGCCGGGTCAGCGCGGTGCGCGGCGGGCAGTGCTGGCGCTCGCCCTGACCGCCGCCGGCGCGCTCGGTGCCGTCTCCTGCTCGGCCGCCTCCCATCCTCGAGCCGAACCCCCGACAGCCAGGCCCGCCTACTCGGCACCAGCTACCGCTGCGCCAGCCCATGGACGGGCTGCCCCAGCTACCGCTGCGCCAGCCCATGGACGGGCTGCCCCAGCTACCGCTGCGCCAGCCCATGGACGGGCTGCCCCAGCTACCGCTGCGCCAGCCCACGGACGGGTTGCCCCAGCGCTGACCAGGTCGGTACCGGTGCGGTTGAAGATCCCGTCCATCGGGGTGGACACCCCCCTGATCGACCTGGCCGTGACCCCGGACGGGACGTTGCAGGTGCCGCCGGACGGCACCCGCGCCGGTTGGTTCACCGGCGCCCCGACTCCCGGCGAACGCGGCCCAGCCATCATGACCGGGCACGTGGACTGGAACGGCAAAGGCGTGTTCTTCGACCTGCACCAGCTGAGCGACGGCAAGCGCATCGAGGTGACCCGCCAGGACGGCAGCACCGCGGTGTTCGCCGTCACCCGCGTACAGCAGGTACCCAAGGGCAGCTTCCCCACCCAGCAGGTGTACGGCGACGTGGACCACCCAGCCCTACGACTGATCACCTGCGGTGGCTCGTTTGACCACAGCGCCCACAGCTACCGCGACAACATCGTGGTGTTCGCCGACCTGATCACCACCTCCACCGCATAGCCGCCGCCCAGCCACCCACCTCGACGATCGGCTGCCGGGCGTCAAGCAGGAACCTGCCAAGCAGCGCGGCACACGGATCAGTCAGTGACGGTCAACTATGGCGCGGTGTTAGCTGGACGGACAGAGGCGTCCGAACAACCTAGGAGTGAACTCATGTCCGCATCGATGACCAGCGCCACGCCTCCGGAGATGAGCTACTGGGACATCGAGGAGATTGAATGGGAGCAACAGACGCCACATAGCCGCCGCAAGATCCTTCGGCTCGAGGACGACCTGTACGTCGCTATCGTCCAGTGGGACGCTGGCTTCACCCTTCCTGTTGTCGATGAACACGGCGCCGAAGAAATGGTGCACGTGCTGGACGGGACCTTCTGCGACCAGTACCGCACCTCGCCGGCGGGCTCGATCATCCGCGGCGCGCCCGGAAGTTCACACACGCCCAGCACGCCTGATGGAGTCACGTTCTACGTGATCCGCCGTCTGGTCCCCGGCGAGCGCGACAGGATCGCCCCAAATTGGCCAGGACTCCCGTATCCAGGATGACGGCAAGCAGTCCTGGGCGTATGCGGTTGCCTCACTCACCGGCCGATCACGGTTGCACCTGCAAGGCAGCAAGGCCGCCGCGGCGGGCACCCCCGTGCCGCCCTAACAGCGCCTTGCTTCACCGCACCAAGCACGTGCCTGCCGCACGGCCGGGGCGTACAGCAGCACCCCGGCTTGGGCTGTGCGCGCAGTGGATTTGCGGCGGCGGTCAGGCGGCCGGCTGGCGGTTGTTCAGGCGCTTGCGGACCAGCAGGGCGGCGCCGACGATCAGGAGGACTGCCAGGGCGTACAGGCCGTACCGGGTGGTGGTGTCGTACAGGGTCTGGATCTGGCTGCCGGCCAGGTACCCGGCGGCGCACCAGGCGCCGACCCACAGGGCGGCGCCGAGGGCGTTGAAGGCTAGGAAGCGCAGCCAGTGCATCTTGGTGAGCCCGGCGATGATGCCGTTGGCTTGGCGCAGCCCGCTGACGAACCGGGCGATGGTGACGACCTTGCCGCCGTGCCGGGCGAAGAACGCCTCCGCCTTGTCCAGGCGTTCTTCGGTGAGCAGGACGTACCGGCCGTAACGCAGGACCGCGGCCCGTCCTAGCTTGCGTCCGATCAGGTAGCCCAGGTTGTCACCCAGCACAGCTGCCAAGAAGCCGAGCCCGAACACCACCGCGATGTTGAACCGGCCGGCGCCGGCGTAGACCGCGGCGGCGATCAGGATCGTCTCGCCGGGCACGGGCACGCCGAAGTCCTCGACGAACACCAGACCGGCGACCGCGAGGTAGCCGTAGTTGTCCAGCAACGGCTCCAGGCTGTGGAACACACCTGGCAGGGCGGGGGCAGCGCTCATCGGTTCTCCTCATGGCGCGGTGTGCCGCCCGATGTTGGTGTGGCTTGGGACGGCGCTCAGCCGCGCGTGGTCGGGGCCGTCGGTCGTAGGGCGGCCCGGGTGGTGAGCAGTGGCCGGAGCCGGCTGGTTTCCAGGTGGGTCAGTAGCCGGGCAAGAGCTGGCCCTGCCTGTTGCACGAGCAGTGCGACGACGGCACCGACCGCGAGGCCGGCGAGGACGTCGAGGGGGAAGTGCGCCCCGACGTACACGCGAGCGAAGGCCATGAGCAGCGCCGCGAGGGCGGCGACGGTCCCGAGCTTGCGGTACACGCAGAGCAGGCCGGCGGCGACGGCACCGGCCATGGTGGCGTGGTCGGACGGGAAGGAGGCATCCATGCTGCGGTGGACCAGCAGCAGGGCGTGGGGCAGTTGGGTGTAGGGCCGGGGCTCGTTGACGGCGTGCACGATCGGTTGGTTGACCGCGACGGCGAGCAGGGCCCCGGCGCCGGCGAGTAGCGCTCGCGCCAGCATCAGCGGCCGTTGCTTGGCGCGCGCGAGCAGGTACCCCACGATCAGCAGGACCGCGAACAGCGCTACCCCCTGGCCTGCGTAGGTGACCATCGGGGCGTGCAGCCAGCCGGTGCTGCGGGCGAAGTCGTTGACGGTCGTGAAGTCGCGGGTGTCGCCGGCGGCGAGCAGCCTGGCGCTGAGTTCGGCGGCCGAGCTGTGCCCGGTCATGAGCTGCTGGTTTCGTGGTGGCTGCGACGTAGCTCGAGGGCGACGGGGATCAGGCTGACGACGACGACGCCGTGATCACGGGCAGCAGGTAGCGGTCGATGTTCGCCACCGAGGACCCGAGGGCGTAGCCGGACAGGGTCACTCCGACGGTCCAGACCACACCACCGACGACCTGCCAGCGGGTGAACTGCCCGGCCGGCATGCCGGTCACCCCAGCGAGGGGGTTCATCACGGTACGGACCAGCGGGACGAAGCGAGCCAGGACCAGGGCCTTGCCGACGCCGTACCGCTCCAGGAACGTCTCTGCCCGGGCCGCCGCGGCGCTCAGCCTGGCGTTGCCGGTGCGGTCCAGCAGCGGCCGGCCGGCCTTCACGCCGATCAGATAGCCGACCTGTGCCCCGGTGAGCGCCCCGACCACGGCTGCCGCCAGGGTCGCTGCCAGGTTCAGGTGCAGCCCGGAGGCCGAGCGGGTGGCGCACACCCCGGCGGTGAACAGCAGGCTGTCGCCGGGCAGGAAGAACCCGATCAGCAGTCCGGTCTCGGCGAACAGCACGAGCAGTACCGCGGCGACACCCAAGGAGCTGAGCAGGGACGTCGGGTTGAGCAGGTTCACCGCCAGCGGGTGGATGGCGAGCAGCAGCGATGTCACGAGAGCCTTCCGGACGGGGTAGGCAGCGAGAGGGTGCAGGAGCCGTGACACACGCCGTCGGTAACAAGTTGGTGGATCAGCAGCGCGGCCAGGCCGACCGCCGCCGCGAGCAGCAGGACTTCGTCGACCGGGCGGCCACGCACATTGCGCTGACCGGCCGGACGCAGCCCGAGCCTGACGGCCAGCGCCAGACCCGCGAGCACCGCCAGCACGGCTGAGCCGGCGTCGTACACATCCAGGCCCGCGACGTGCTGAGCGTGCAGCGGCCCGGTGGCCAGGGCGAACATGGTCGGCGCCTCCACGCCAGCGATGTACCGCCGACGGCGTCGACAGCAGCCGGCACCGTAGGCAGGGCGACATGAAGCCAGGATGAAGCGGCTACGACTCGTGCAGGCGGGGGCGCGGCCGCACCCGGTGGGCGTCGGGTGCGGGCGTTACTTCTGCCCGGGCCAGTGCGACCACGGCGGTGACCGTGACGAGCAGTACCGCTGCCTGGGCGGCGCGGGTCCCAGCCCCGCCAGTGATCTGTTCGGCGAACAGCCCAACGCCCACCGCGATGCTGGCCACCGGGTCGGACAGGGTCAGCGCGGGGAGCGACGCCGCAAGCGGTCCGGAACGGTGCAACACCACCCGGCGATGATCGACAGGTTGCTCAGCAACCATCCCGGCCGTCGGGCCGGCTGCAGCACCAGATGACCCGTGCCGGTCGCGGCCGGTGCAGGGCCAGCGCGGCCTGGTGCTGCATGGCGGAGCCGACCGCGAACAGCCCGGCGCTGGCCAACGCCAACGGCGCCGCCACGAGCGGGCTTACGGCCTGGCCGTGGCCGCCACGACCAGGCTCACGGCCTGGCCGTCCCCTCCACCGTAATCGGATCAACGGTGTCCGCAGGACATGAAGCCCAGATGAAGCCACCAGGTCGGTGATCCTCTGGGCGATGACGGGGGGTCAGCCAGGATGAGGGGCGTGTCAGCCAGGGAGGCGAAGACCGGTGCGGGTGCTCGTGGTGGAGGACGACCAGCGACTGGCCGCAGTGATCGCCCAGACCCTGACCGAGGCCGGTCACCACGTCGTCGCCGCCCACACCGGACCGGCCGGCCTGCGGCGGCGGCCGGCACCGACGATGTGATCGTGCTGGACTGGATGCTGCCTGGGATGGACGGCCCGACGCTGTGCCGCTCCCTTCGCGGGCGGGGCGTGATGACACCGGTGCTGATGCTGACCGCGCGCGGCGAGGTGCAGGACCGGGTCGCCGGGCTGGACGCGCTCGCTGACGACTACCTGACCAAGCCGTTCTCTCTCGATGAGCTGTTGGCCCGGCTGCGCGCCCTGGTCCGGCGGGGGAGCGCCCTGGGCCTGCCGGTGGTGCAGGTCGGTGACCTGCACATCGACGCCGAGCGCAGGCAGGTACGCCGCGGCGAGGTCAGCGTCGAGCTGACGGCCCGGGAGTTCGACGTGCTGCTGCTGCTCGCGCAGCGGGCCGGGCGGGTCGTCACCCGCCAGCAGATCCTGGACGCGGTGTGGGACGGTGAGACCGATCTGCGCAGCAACGTCATCGACGTGTACATCGCCGCGCTGCGCAACAAGCTCGACAGACCCTTCGGCCGGGTCAGCATCCGGACGCTGCGGGGGGCCGGGTACCGCCTGGACCCGGGCTGCCCGTGACGCGCCGAGCCGTACGAGCACTGCGTCGGGCGCCCCTGCGGGTCCGGCTCGCCGCCGGTTTCATCGCGGTCATGATGGTCCTGCTGTCGGCGGCCGGTGTTTTTGTCTACTGGCGGGTCGAGATCGCGCTGGACCGCAGCCTCACCGATGACCTGACCAGCCACGCCGATGAGCTGCGCAGCGCCATCACGGCCCACCCGGGACAGCCCCAGGACGCGCTGGCGTCGTTGCGCTCCTCCGGCGTGCTGGACCAGGTCCTGGACCTTCGCGGTTCGGTACGCGCCCGCACCGCCGGCGCCACCGGACCGGCGCTGCTCCGTCGCCGCGACCTGGTCCGGGCACGCACCCACCCGGTCGGCTATGAGGCGGGGCGCCTGCTGCTCGACGACGACCACCGGCTGCGGGTGCTGGCGTTCCCGGTGACCAGCGCGGCCGGTCATCCCGAGCTGATCGCGGTCACGGCAGTAGGACTCGCCCAGCGTGACGAGGCCTTGCGTGAGTTGCTCGCGCAGCTCGCGGTGGCCAACCTGTCCGCGCTGGCCGTGGCCTCACTGGTCGGCTACCGACTGGCCCGTGCCGCGCTGCTGCCGGTCGAGCGGTACCGGTCCCGCGCGGAGCAGATCGCGCTGGGCGCCGCCGGCCTCCGACTGGATGTGCCGACCGGCACCGACGACGAGGTCACCCGGCTCGGCCACACCCTCAACCGGATGCTCGCAGCGCAGGACAGGGCAGCGGCCCGGCAGCGGCAGTTCCTCGCCGACGCCAGTCACGAGCTCCGCGCTCCCCTGACGCTGATCACCAGCGAGGTCGAGCTGGCCCTGCGGCGTCCCCGCCCCGCCGCCGAGCTGGAACAGACCCTGCGCCACGTCGCTGAGGACACCACCCGCCTGGTGCGCCTCGCCGACCAGCTGCTCGAGCTCGAACGAGCCACCGCCGGGCAGCCAAGCGCCGCCGCAGCCGGCGCCGATCTCGCCGCGGCGGTGCAGCGGGCCGCCCGACGGGCCACACACGCGCTGACCGGAACTGGCCGCCAGGTCCATCTCGGCCCCGGCGCGAAGGTTCAGGTTGACGCGAGCCTTGAGCAGCTCGACCTGGTCCTGGGCAACCTGGTCGACAACGCCGTCATCCACTGCGCTGGAACAGTCCAGATCGCCGCGTCGCTGAGCGGCTCCGCGGTCCGCGTCATGGTGCAGGACGACGGGGCAGGGCTGGACGCCGCCTTCGTGCCGCACGCCACCTAGCGCTTCCGGCGCGCCGACGCCGCACGCACCACGCCGGGTAACGGTCTCGGCCTCGCCGTAGCCACACCGTCCTCGCCGGCGTCGGCGGCGACCTATGGCTGTGCAGCGGCAGCACCCACCACCGCTACCCACCCGCCCAGTACGCACAGGTCAACTGCGGGCACGGCCCCAGCCAACCCAGCGGCACAGTCCTCACCGCGGTCCTTCCGCTTACTAGCGCGAAAACTCCGCGCGTCGAGGGACGCGAACGCGGCTCGGCCCTGCTCGGCGAGGGCCTGGGCCCGGTTCCAGACCTCGCGCGCCGCGGCGGGGTTGAAGAACCCGAAGGCCGCGGTCCCCGCTATCGCCATCCGGCGACATGACCCGCCCGACGGGCTGCCGTTTTGGCCCGCATTGCTGGGGTTGCCTTACGACTGCTCTGCGACTAACCGGGTCCGGGTAGCGGCGCCGCAGGATCATGCGCTAGGTCGTGTCCGGCCCGCGGATCCGCCACGACACTCTTATAGCGCGGACCGGTCCAGACCACACAGATCGCGCCGACCATCCTGGCCCTGCTGGGCCTGGACCCCTGCGACGTTGCCCGGTACCGCGGGACACCCGAGCCGGTAGCTCGGGCCGCCGGACCGGCTATCTGGCGGAGTAGACGTCGCGGCCGAACCGGGGCAGCCCGGTCTGCGTGGCGAAACCGAGGTGGGGCAGCCTGAAGGCGTCCTCGATGCTCGCGAGCAGCGAGTAGTGGTTGTAGCCGACCGTGGACGTCGTGCCGGGCGTGGTGTGCCGGGACAGCACGACGGCGCCGACCCGGCCGCCACCGGGCCCGGTGATGCCGGGCAGTGGGGAGTTCGGGCCGGCCATCTCACCGGCGGAGGCGCTGGCGTCGGACTGCGGGCTGTCGGACTCGTCGAAGGTGACGACGAGCAGGCCGTCCTGGCGGTAGGCCGGGGACGCCAGGATCCGCGGCGCCCAGGTGCGCAGGAACGCATCGGCGCTGGTCAGGCCGCCGGGTTCGCCGTTGACGCAGGGGGTGTCGTGGCCGTCGTGGCACAGGTTCGGGGTGATGTAGGCCAGGTTCGGGGTGGTGGCCACCGTCTTCAAGTCACCTGCGAGCTTGCTGAGATTCACGTCCCGCTTCGCGCAGGACGGCGACCCGGTGATGGAGCTGAAGTAGACAAACGGGTTGTGCCGGGCGGCGTACTGGTCCTTCACGGTCGCCTGCTGGGTGTTGTCCCGGGTGTTGAGGGCCGGGTGCCCGCAGGTGGCGGACTCGCGGCTGGGGTCCGCGCCCATGTCCTCCTGGTAGCCCTTCCAGCTCAGCCCCTTGGCGGTGAGCTGTCCGGGCAGGGTGGGGACCGACGCCGGGTAGACGCAGCCGCGCCCGACGGCTTGCTGGTGCGAAGCGGTGCCCGCCTGCGTGAACGAGGAGTAGACCTGGCAGTCGGCCTGCTGCTCCGGGTCGGGGCCCTGACCGGAGAGCTGGGCCAGGTAGTTGGGCAGGCTGTTGTGCGCGGTGCCGTGGTACTGGGTGAGCAGTACACCCTGGGCGCGTAGGGTCCGGGACAGGTACGGCGCCTTGGAGCCGGGCCCGAACGTCGTCGCGTACCCCTTGTTCTCCAAGTTGATGACGAACACGTGCCCAGGGGCAGCCGGCTTGGCGACCGGCGGGCAGGCGTAGGCGGGTACGGCGACCGCTAGGGCACCGACCGCGGTAGCGGCGGACAGCAAGCGTGGGCGACGGATCATCGAAGGTCCTCCTGGTCGGTTGGGCGGGACGGGTGTGAGGCGCGGTCAGCCGTCGGCGTCGGCGGAGCCCGGCGGCGCGGTCAGTCCGGGTTGCAGCGGCGCGCACCCGCAGCTGCGACCGGCGGCCCAGGCCGCCGCGGCCCGGTCGTTGACACCACCGCGGGACCGGACCTCACGCACCAGCGCCGCCGGCATCGGCGCCCCGGGGTGGGTGGACTGCCACAGCTGCGCCTCCAGCACCGGACCGGCCACGTCGACCGAGGACGTGTTCACCGGCACCGAGGCTGCCGACCCCGCCGTTGCCGTCGGGTTCTTGGCGTCCTCGGGGTAGGTCGGCTTCTCCGCCGTGTAGGGGCGGGTGTCCGGGTGGGAGGTGAACATGTCGTAGGGCACCGGCGCGTACTGGGTGTAGGTCGACAGCGGTCGCAGCCCCAGGATCAACTCGATGGTGTGCAGCACCCCCACCTGGGAGATGTGCACGCCCGACAGCTTGGCCTTCGCGGCGTACGGGGAGGCGAGCAGGAAGATGTTGCGGTGCCCGTCGCGGTGGTCCAGGCCGTCCTGGCTGTCGTCCTCCATCACGAACACCGCGGTGGAGGACCACTGCGGGGTGTGGCTGAGGTAGTCGATGACCCCGCCGACCGCCTCGTCGTTGGTGGCGACCAGGCCCTGCGGGGTCGTCTTGCCCGGGGTCGCGCCGTCGGTGTGGTCGTTGCCCATCAGCAGGTAGCTCAGCTGCGGGACGGTGTTGGCGGCGACCAGCGGGGCGTACTCGGTCTTGAACTCCTTCAGCCGGTCGGTGTCCTTGACCGAGGTCAGGAACAAGTTGTTCGGGTAGGCCGGCGCGGTGTTGGCCGCCACCTTCGGGTCGTTCGTCCCGCCCGGGACGGCGCAGGCCGCGCCCGGTGACGGCGTCGAGGGAGCCTGGCTGGTGGCCTGGCCGACGAGCTCACCGAAGTCCCGGAACGTCTTGCCCTGCGCGGCGAGCTGCTGGAAGATCGCGCCGCAGCGGGGGTAGACGATCGGCGCCGTCGGGTCGTACGGGTGGTTACGCGCGGAGTAGTAGTGCACCCAGGACTTCTCGGTGTAGTCCGTGGAGGTGCCCTCGGCGGTCCAGTGGTGGCCCTGGATGCTGGCCTCACCGTCGGAGTAGAAGTTCTGGCTCAGCGCGTACCGGTCCGCCAGGTTGTGGATGTTGGGGGTGACCGTCTGACCGCTGGCGTTGCGCCGGCCGAACTGGGTGAACGCGGGCTCCACGTCGGCGTTCGTGCGGCCCAGCAAGCGCAGGTCGCCGAACTCCTGGTCAAAGGTCCGGTTCTCCCGCACGATCATCACGACGTGCTTGATCGGGCTGGTGCCGCCGAGGGCGGCCGGCACCGGGCTGTCGGCCGGACGGCGACTGTTGGCCTTGGTGGCGAACAGCAACTGGTCGCGGGACTGCTTGGTGTACGCGGCGAGCCCGCTCGTGGTGGGCCGCGGGACCCGGCTGAGCAGGCCGACGATGTCGTTGCCGTCGTACTGGGTCCGGCGGGTCACCGGCACGCCGCCGTACCCCTTCGCGCTGCTGGTCAACAGATCACCGGAGCGGGGCACGACCGACACCGCCGTCGGGTAGTTCCCGGCCGGGACGAAGCCCAGCGCCCGGAACTGGGTCGGGTTCCACCGCGACGGGCCGGCCGGGATGGCGGCGCCGAGCACGGCGACCGCGTTGTCCCCGGCGTCGGCGACGTACACCAGGCTCTGGGCGCTGTCGATGGTGATGCCGTTCGGCGCGGAGCCGTTGGCCTCACCGGGCAGCAGGTGCACCGAGATCCGCCGCACCTCGGTCGGCACGAGCCGGGTCAGGTCCAGGATCGACACCGAGTCGTCGTTGGTGTTCGTCACGAACGCGAAGTGGCTGTTGCGGGTCACCGCGATCGCGGACGGGTGGTCACCGACCGCAGTCCCCCCCCGCAACGTGCCGGTGGCGACGTCCAGGGTCGCGACGGCGTTGTGGCCCTGCTCGGTGACCAGCGCCCGCGTACCGTCGTTGGACAGCGTCACCGCGCCCGGGTAGGCCCCGCCTCCCTGGCCGACCCCGCCCAGCGGCGTCTCCCAGCGCTGCGCCCCAGTCACCGGGTCCAGCGCCGTCACGGTGCCACCCTGCTCGTTGGTGACGATGACGGTGCGCCCGTCCGGGGTGACCGTCAGGCCACGGCTGTAGCCGTTGACGTCACCGACCAGCGGCGCCGTCGCCGGCACACCGCCGTTCGGTGGCCGGGCCGGGCCGGGCGTGCTGAGGTTCTTGGTGCTGCGGAAGCGGTGGGCCAGCGTCAGGTGTGCGCCGCTGACGGCGTAGTCGTAGACCTGGTCGTTGCCGCCGCCGGTCACGTAGACATGCGAGCCGTTCGGGCTGAACGCGACCCCGGCGTTGTAGAACGTCGGTTGGCCCGGCTGGTGGTCGGTGACGGTCTGCACGACCGCGTTGTCCCGGAGCCGGACGACCTGCAGCGACTCGTTGCCCTGGTCGGTGCCGCCCTGTCCCTCGCCGCTGTTGACCACCACGGCCAGCGCGCCGTCCGGGGAGACCGCCGAGGCGACCGGGAAGTCCCCCAACGCCCGGACGACGCCGGCCGGCTTGACCAGGCGGCCACTGACGAGCGAGGCACCGTTGGCGTACAGCCCGGTCGGGCTGTCCGGGGTTGCGGTCGGTCGAACGGGACCACCGGCGGCCCCGGCATAACCGGCCGCGCCGACGTAGACCGCGGCCCCGACGCCCAACGCCATCGCCGCACGGGACCTGCCGGACCGGAACTGCTGCAAGGCACGCATACCGGTCACCCTAGGTCGCTCCGAGCCGCCCACCGGGTGCAGACATCCACTGTTCAGCAGGGCTTCACCTGCACCGCGACGGAGTCCCAGCGCGCACCTTTGCGGTGGCGTAGCTGCTGTAGCGGGGCGAGGCCGATGATCTGCTCCTTGGTGTGCGGCATCGACGCGGACGTGTAGAGGGTCGAGTCGCCCGCCCATCCCGCGGTACGGGCTGATGGCCTGCGCCGGGGTGCTGTGCGTCGTCCTTGATCACGAAGATGGGCGGTGGTCAGCATCGTCCGGGTCCGGCAGGAGCGGGTCGCCGGCGGCTACGACCTGGGCCACCTGCAGCGTTCCACCGGGCCGTCTTCGGCGCCCTGTACCCCTGGGCCGGGCAGCTACGGACCCTGGACATCGGTGAGGACGGGGACTGGTTCCACCCGCATCATCGGCTGGAAGCCGCCAGCGCGTGGGCATTCGGGGAGTTGGCCGCCGACGGGCAGCTACGCGGGCTGGACCGGGACGGCTTCGTCAGCCGCCTAGCGGCGCCACCCGGGCGACGCCAACGAGCTGCACCCCTTCCGGGACGGCAACGCCGTACCCAGCGGGCGCTGTTGGTCAGCTCGCTGCCGACGCCGGCTGGGGGCTGGCCTGGGAACGGATGGAGCCGCCTCGCAACCTGGCCGCCAGCCGGGCGGCGCACCACGCACAGGCCAGGAACACACGGTTCCGGTTTGTGCCGCGGGCACTGCATCCGGACAAGGCCGGCGACGTTCTTACGGTTGAGGGTGCGTACGGCCGGGGCCGCTGGCCGGCGACCGGGGTGGGGGCGCTTGATCAGGTCGGCAGGTAGGCCATGCCGTGCGGGCTGGTGAAGCCCACGATGATCGGCGTGATGTTGCCGGTGCCGGTGTTGAGTCTGCCGACGAAGCCGTTCACGCCGGAGTCGTCCGGGGTGGCCACCAAGGGCGTCTTGGGGTCAAGCGCCCCGGAGATGGCGTACACGATGTTGGCCTTGGTGTCTGAGACCAGGAGCCGCCCGCTGGCCGCAGCCGGGTAGACGGTGTCGTCGATCTGCGTCCCGACGGTCAGCTGGGTGACCGACTGACGGGGTCCGGGCTGATGGATGCTGACGAGCGCAGTGCCCGCTTGGTTGTCCAGGGTGAGGTTCCCGGCCGGATCGATGAACATCGAGTCCGGGTCGATCGCGGCCACCGCGACCTCGGCCCCGGAGTTCGCGTCCTTGGCCTTGGCGTTGCCCATCAGGACCGGTGTCGTCCGGACGGTGCTGCCGGTCAAGACCGCCGACACCACCGCTGGCGCCGGGTTGGTGGCGTTCTTCACGGTCGGGTTCGATGCTGACAGGTACGCCTTCCCGCCGGTGAAGACGATGTCGTCGTAACCGCCGCCATGGGGCGTGGGGGCGAAGCCGTACGTCTTGTGCGCAGCGGTGCTCGCATCGATGGTCACCAGCTGCGGGTGGCCGTCCTCGTTGCTCATCGACCAGAGCAGGTGCGTCGCCGGGTCCATCCGCATGCCGTCCTGGTGGCCTGGAACGTCGAACGTCTTGAGCTTTTTGCCCGACAGGTCGTACTGCACGACGGTGCTCGTTTTGTGATCTGTGCCGTCCTTGGCGGTGACGTTCTGGTACCCCACGTAGACGTTCTGGCCGTCGACGACGATGGAGTCGGGGTTGGACTGGGCACCTGACCCCTTCGCGAACACACCCACCGAGTAGCCGCTCGTCGCGGCGATCCCGGTGGACCCAGCAGCCGAGGAGCCGGCACTCGACGAACTGGCACTGGACGAACTGGCAATCGAGGAACTGGCACTCGAGGGGCTGGCACTCGAGGAACCGGCGGCGGAGGAAGCGCCGGCTGGAGTCGACGCGGCCGGGCCTGCTGACGTCGAACTGCCACCGCTACACGCGGCGACGCTGAGCACGGCTCCGACCAGACCGACGGTGCACAGCAGGGGTCGTGAGCGACCAGGCACAGGAACTCCGTATGTGGGGGACGTGCGTACGTCCTGTCTAGGGGACCAGGGTGGACCGACCGTGAAGAGGATGTCCCGAGTTCCGTGGAACTTCGGTGGCGGCCCGTTGATCGTCAGGCCACGCTGACCAGGTCATCATGGCAGGTGGCTCCGACAGTTTCGGCGGCCTCGCGTTCGAGGGCGGCGCGCAGG
>JAABVA010002503.1_pt1 | contig 18207 bp, 13 predicted proteins | sample 5560331 | NCBI WGS metagenome assembly JAABVA01 (sample SAMN12812661, study PRJNA571458) | rock metagenome | isolation source: Antarctica rocks | place: Antarctica: Victoria Land, Mt New Zealand sud | collected 2016-01-07 | reverse complement strand
CGCCGAGGAAGCCCAGGAAGAGGCCGTATACGAGGGCGTAGGCCACGAGCGGGTAGCCCGTGACGCAGCCGATCGCAAACGCCAGGTACACGTCGCCCAGCCCGAGCGCACCGGACCCGAAGGCCACACGGGCCGCGACGAACAACGCGGCGAACGCCACCAATCCGGCGAGCCCGCCCGTCAGCGCCCCGGTGAGCCCGATGTCCGGCCACGCCTCGGCCCCGCCCAAGGCGATCAGGGACACTAGGGCCACGAGCGCCGTCGGAATGAGGCGCGTCCGGAGGTCGACCAGGAGGATGGCGACGAGGGCTGCGGTCTCGCACAGGCTCACGGCCAGCCGCAGCAGCGACGCGTCCCGCGCGGCTAGCGCGCCGAAGACGCACGCCGTCGCAACACTCGCGGCGAGACCCAGGGTGCGGCCGCCCGTGCGCGTGGGCCAGAGGTCGCGCGGCAGCAGGGTAGCATCGCGCGCAAAAGCCGCCGCGACGGCGTCGGCGAAGGTCCCGGCGATGCTGCCCGTGACGGCGACAGCCGCGACGAGCGCGATGTTCATGGAAAGCCTCTCAGGAAGTCCACGATAGGCGCGGGAGGAATTGGGTCACACACGTTAATGGGCCGCGACAAGCGTCGCATCGGCTGTGAATAATCCATAGTGAGCTACCCGGCCTTACAAAGGGCTGGGCTTCCCGCTTCGTCGAGTCCCGCGCTCCGGCCAACGGCCTTTGCGTCTGATGGTCTCTCCACGGACTTGACGTTCCGCCGCTCCGGCGGTAGCGTGCGTGATCGTGATGGCGCTGCTGGTCGTGATATGACCGGTCGGTTCCCTGGCGCCACGGTCGGCGCCGCGAGGATGACCCTGGCCGCGTTCACGTCGCGGTCGTGCACGGTCCCGCATTGCGGGCATGTCCACTCCCGATCCTTGAGGGTGAGCGCATCGTTCTTGTACGCGCAGACGTGGCACGTCTTGGTGGAGGGATAGAAACGGTCGATCTGCTCCACGACTCCGCCTCTCCACATAGCCTTGTACTGGCAGAAGCTGACCAGCGTCGCCCATCCACTATCGGCGATCCCCTTAGCGAGCGAGTGGTTTTTCAACATACCCCGGATGTTCAAGTTTTCCATCCGAATGACGCTGTTTTCTCGCGTGAGACGATCGCTGAGTTTGTGGAGGGTGTCGCGGCGGCAGTTGGCGACGTGCTCGTGTTGGCGGGCAACCAGGACGCGCGCCTTCTCGCGGTTCTTGCTCCCCTTGACCTTGCGCGAGGAGGAGCGTTGCAGCCAAGCCAACCGCTTCTCCGCTTTCCGCAGGTGCGCGGAGTGTGGGATCTTCTCGCCCGTCGAGAGGGCCGCCAGAGCTTTCAAGCCCACGTCCACCCCAACCGCAGGGCCAGTGTGGACAGGTATTTCTAGCTTCCGCTCACATTGGACGGAGGCGTAGTACTTGCCTGCGGCCGTCTTGGAAACGGTCACATTCTTGGGTGTCCCCACCATCTCTCGATGGAAGGCCGCACGGACCCATCCCACTTTGGGGAGGTAGATGCGATTGTCCTTGAAGCGGAAACGCTGAGGATAGCGGATACTCTGCCGGTCCTTCTTGGTCTTGAAGCGGGGGAAGTCTGTTCGATGCGTAAAGAAGCCTTTGTAGGATTTCTCCAGGTCCTCTACCTTGGCTTGCAACACCTGGCTATCGGCCTCTTTGAGCCAGAGGTGATCGGGCTCAGACTTGAGCGCCGTGACAGCGCGCTTGAGATCGTAGAAAGAGAGGGCTACGCCGGTTTTCCGGTAGTGCTCTTGCCGGCGCGCAAGAGCCCAATTGTAGGCGTGCCGCGCATGACCAAATTGCACCGCCAACTGGTGACGTTGCTCACCGGACGGATACAAGCGGTAGCGAAATGCCTGGCGCACCAACATGAACTATCTCCCTCTTTCTCAGTCTATCAACGCGCGGTATCTCCATCGGGATCGGTACGCGCCAACCGCTCGTGCGGGCTAAAGCTGCTGAAGCGGGTAAAGGGCTTACACTCTATCTTTACACTTTTTATTTGACTACCACATGTTGCAGGTAGAGGAACGAGAAAACGCAACATATAGAACGCGAAGGCTGTCCTACTTGACCATAATCGAAAAGTGCAAAGATAGAGTTATATTCCAGCCCTAAAGGTGCTGGGGTTTACGCCCTACCTCACTAATATAGAGATGTAACTGATCATGACAAGCGACGTCCGGCCGTCGAGTAGCGCGATGCGCAGGCGGTCTTCGGCCGCCTGCTGCGCACGATCGATGATGACAACGACCAGGTCAGGCTGCTGGTGGATACATGCCGCGAATGGTCATCACGGCAAGGGCGCCTACTCCTCGGGGACGATCTCCTGGAAGAGCGCGGGTTGTATCTGCAACAAATCCCGCTGTGCCTGCTCGCGCTCCAATTGCTGGATGCTCTTCTCGGGCGTGGGCAGCTCCTCCGGCATCGCGCCGCCCAACTGGGCGATGCTATCCCGCACGACTCGCCCCACGTCGCGGTGTGCTCGATTCGCGTTGTCCTTGCCTTCGATACCCTCGCGGCGCAACTTATCCGTCGTCTGTGTGATCCTGAACCAATTAGCCGCGAGCTCGGTGCTCTGCATGTTGTCGAGGATGTCCTGACCGCCCGTCAGCCCTTTGCGCTTGTGGATACCCCTTCGCGACAGACCATTATAGAGCCCCTTGTAGCCCTGGTCCTGGAAGACGGCGTGCTCGGTCGGCGTCTGGACACCGGCGTCCTGTGCCGCCGCCGAGAGGTCTTTGTTGTCCACCCTAACCTGCTGCCGGAGATAGAGGCGCTGGCGGCTCTCGGGGAGCAACGCCAGGTCCGCCAATTCCTGGCGTCGCGTCTGCAAAGCAAAATAGGACTGGGCGAGCGCGACCATGGGTTTGGAGGAATCACCGTTCTCGAAAATGAGGTAGCAGGCGTACCGCGAGAGCCGGTAGGACGGGAGATTGCGCTTAGCGCCCGATCCGATGGGGACCATCTCATGGATAGCAATGAAATGGTCAGCGACCTTCGCCACGTTGCCATTGACGCACGCCGCCATGGCCCGCTCGATGGCCGCCTTGAAGGTCTGCCATTGCGAATACTCCAGCAGCTTGGAGAGCGCGCGGGCCGACCACCACTCGTTCCCGTTGTCGTCGAACTGTTTGATGGCCTCGAACGGAGATCTGTGGTCGCCGGGGGAGCCTTGCTTGGTCTGCGTCGTGTCCTCGTTCACTGCGGCGCCTCCTTCCTATACGTTCTCTTACGTTCTCTCTAAATGGTAACACGCCCACGCGCGCGATGACCATACCATGCCAACCAGGAGATGGTCGCCGCCGTTTTGCGCTCGGGTACGCCCACGTCACCGCGAGGATACGGCGCCGCGAACGCATAGGGCAACGTCAAAGCTGCTGCGTGAAGCCAGCGACGGTAGCCATCTCATGGCCGGTCATGAGATGGTCGTGGGTAATGCTACGTGGTCCGTTTCACAATAGCTTGCAAGGTCCTCCTTCACCGGCCCAACATGGCGCACGCTAAGAAGAGACCGCATGGTCCACGGGTCATCCTATCACTAACTATGACATAGACCGCTCAAGGCCGGGTTGACCACACACGATTTTGCGGAATCAGACCTGCGAGTACGACCGCATGGCGGAGTACGGACACTGCGGTGCCAAGATCCGGCCCGACCGGGCGTCGTAGACGCGACTATCACCCGACCGCGGTCGACGTGGTTTGCCATGCAACGTCAGTTGCAGGCTCCGTCCCACCTGTTCTACTATTTCCTGCCGCGCGCGCGTTGTGGACGACGCCTGGCGCCTGCCCCTATCTGTTCTGTATCCTATCAAGAAAGCGCGCGTTTTAGGGGAAGGTGGATAGGTGGCGACGAAGCGGGAGTCACGGAAGCGTCCGTCCGATGCATATCTCCAGCAGATTGGCCTCTCATCGCGTGAGCTTGATCGCCTCTCCCCTGAGACGCTCGCCCTCTACGCGAGCCTCGAGCGCGCCGAGCAGTGGTTGCGGCGCTACGCCATGCCGGTCGAGCCGGCTCCCGATCAGGTCGACGCCTGGGGCGAGGCGTGCCGCAATGCGGACGACGATCACGCCGGCGTGCGCTGGTGGTGGGAGACGCATAATCTCATCGCCTACGGCGTCGGCGACCAGTGGCTCTGGCGGCCGCGCACGATGCCGCCGCCGCACGTCATCGACGCGTTCGTGACCGCGCCCCAGGCCCCACCCACGGCTATCGATGAGTCAGCGACCACGCAGACGCGCCAGCGGCCCTACGGGTTCGAGGCCGTGCGCGGCGTCCTCGCCGCGATCCAGAGCGGCGGACGCGGCTGGGAGCTCGGGACGGACGGCGCCCCCGACTACTGGTGGACCGGGGCCAGCAACACGGTGATGACGACGGTGCGCGGCACGCTCACATCCGACGATGAGGCCGCCCTGCAATCGAGCTTGTGGTCGGTGGCACGCTCGCTCGACGACAACGATGGCGACGTGCTCCTGATCGCGCTGGCCCACGCCATCGATCATCAGCGCCACCAGCCGGACGGCACGGTCTGGCTCAATGCCGACTCAGTCCTGGACTACCGCAACCTCGTGCCGAAGATGCGGCGCAACAAGGGCGGCGGGTATGTGCGGCACGGCCACCGCGCCGAGGACCGCGCCGATGTCGCCGCCAGTATGGAGCACCTCGACCGACTCTTCGTGACGCTGCAGGAGCGGCGCAACGGCGCAAACGCCGAGGCGTACGAAACGAAGCTGATGCTCGTGATCGGCCGGGCCGTGCAGAAGCGTCTCGAAACGGGCGAGCGGCAGATCCTCTCATGGCGCTATCGCCTCGGCGAGTGGATCGACACCGGCAGCGAGGTTCATCCCCACCTGGCCGCCCTGTTGCACAAGGCTGTGCGGTACGACCGTCACAATGAGCTGTGGGAGAAACGTCTCGCACGGTTCGTGACGCTGGTCGGCTGTGGCGACGCCCACGCGCGCAAGAGGCAGATCGTCTGCACGGTCCAGCGCCTGCTCGACGACACGCAACTCCTGGCGCACTGCGATCCCGGACGCCCGCGCGAGGACCGTCGCCGCCTGGAAAAAGCGCTCGACCGCCTGCGCGACGATGGCGTGCTCGCCGATGAAGTCGACGGGCGTGGATCGCTTCTGGCGGCTGCCTGGGCATATACGTCGGACGCGCAGGATATTCTCGCACGCCTGCCGCGCTATAACTGGGCCGAGAAGTGGCAACAGGCGACGCTGTGTCTGACGCTGCCCAGCATGGCACAACGGCTCCCCGCCCCATCGATGCCCATCGTTGCCCCGCCCGCAGCCATCACCGCCCCGCCCGCAGCCATCACCGCCCCGCGCACGCGCGATCGGTCCCGCAGAAAACCGCTGCCTCCTCAGCCCTAGCCCTAAAACGGCCACACTATCCACACATCACCCACAAGTTATCCACATCTCGTCCATTGGAAGCGCGCCATCGTAGACGTTCGTTCCGCACTCGCCATAGGGCGTCGGTCGGAAAAAACGGGACGGCCGATCCGCGCTGGCGGCCGCGTAATTGATACCTACACGGGACGCTCGTCCCACGCTCCCCTGCTGTCACGAGATGCCCACGCGGGACGCTCGTCCCGCACTCCCGGCAGCTTGGAGAACACCATCGTTGCCCGCGACACGGGACGTTCGATCCGCACTCGTGGCGACTGGTCATGGGTCGACGCGGGGAAACAACGCGCGAGCGCCCAGTGTTACCGGCGGCGGGCGCGATCAAAACCGACGGCTCCCGCCCCTTGATCGCCCGCCCGACGTCTCTCAAGGGACGATCGGGGGTGCGCGCGGCTCATACCCGCCATGGGCGACGCGGGACGTTCGTTCCGCGCTCGCGATACGTCGTGGGGCGCGATAGCATGGGACGTTGGCTCCGCGCTCGCGCGTCGGCACACCGTCGCGTGGACAGGACGTTCGCTCCGCGCTCGCGACACCTTTGTGGACTCGTCATCCGGGACGTTCGATACGCACTCGATACATCTCGACCGGAGATGAACATGGGACGTTCGCCCCGCGCTCGCCCCATGAAACAGCGTCGCAGCGGCATTGACACCGTGGAATACTCGCTCAATACTAAGGCAGCGATCCGTCTCTGGCCACGGCCTGGCGGTCGCGATCTAGCGGCGCCGTGCGCTACCTGGTGGCGTCCCACGCGACGTTCGTGTCGTCGATAGAGCGGGCCTAACTATGCGCGGACCGTGCGAGATACGGACGGCGAGAGCGAGTCATCCACCGTGGCCGCTGAACCTGGGCGCGGCAGGGCGATTCGAGGAGGACGAAGACCAAAGGGAAGAACGGGGAGCGTGCGGGATGCACGAAGCCCGCCGGTGAGAGCCGGCGGGCCACGTACGAGTCTAATATGTCGGTTTCGGTCCCCCACGGTTGCCAGACCGGAGACCGAAACGTCCACCGTGGGCCGGTCGCCTTGTCGAAGGGTAATCGGTTCCCCCAGGAGGCCTTGTGCGCCTCGAGGAGGATTCTATGTCCCAACTACAGCATACCGTCGCCGAAACGGACTGTCAACTGAGCGGACGTGAGGATACGTCCCGCGTGACCCGTCGCTTCGGCGCGCCCGCGCTCGCCGACGGATTCACGGCGTTGCCCACCCGTTTGCTCGTACGCCACGCCCACCTGGGCGTCACACGCGACGAATTGGCGTTCATCGTGGTCGTCGTGTCGTACCAATGGGGCGACGAGCCACCCTATCCCTCCCAGGAAACAATCGCCCGCGACCTGGAGGTTGACGTGCGCACGGTGCGCCGCTACGCGACGAGCCTGGTCGCGAAACGTCTCCTGCATATCATCGAGCGACGCGAAGGGGGAAGGGCGCCTTCTCACGCCTATGACCTGCGCCCACTGTGGGCCGCACTCGGCGCACTCGACATAACAGCCGGTCGAGGACGACCGGCGGACAATCCCGGCAACAACGACCGGACACTATCGTCCGCTAAATCAGACGAACTCGTAACCCAGACAGATTGTGATCATGATATGACCCCCTTACCCCCCACCCACACAGATGTAGCCGAGGCTGACGGCATGGAGGCCAAGATCCCGGCTATCCCCCGCTACGATGACCCCGCCTACCACCTCGTCGCCAACCTCATGGCACCGGTGAGCGCGACGCTGGGCGATCGCACGCAGCGATCCTCGGCGACCCGCGCATATAACCACATGCGTGCGGCGAACCTCGCGCCTGCAGGACTCGCGCCTCTCCTGACCGAAGCGCTCGCGCGTGTCCGCGGCCGCGACGCGCGACGGCCCATGGCGTACTTCTTCGCGACGTTGGAGAGCCTCATCGCCCCGGTCGAGACCCCACCACGCGGGGGGGACCGCGCGGGGAAACATCGATCGGGGACGAGGGCCGCGCAACCGCGCGTGCACGCGCGAGAGGGGGGTCATGCAATCTCGACCAACGTACCGCCGCTTGCGCCCGAGATCGACGGAGGCGACGAGCTCTGGTCGACGGCGCTGCGCGAACTCCGCGACGAGATGACCCCCGAGAACTACGCGCGATGGTTCGATCCGACGCGAGCCGTGAGGCGCGATCACCCCGAGCCGGGTGTGCTGCTAGAGGTCGCCGTGCCCGACGCGCTCCACCAACAGTGGCTGGACCGGAAGTTGCGCGGCGCGATCGAGCGCGCGTTGGGACGCGTTGCGCCCGATATACGGGTCGCTTTCACGATCGGGAGCGCGTGGGCCTGATCACATGACCCTTGTCATTTTTGGGGCGCGCACCTTCCCCACCTGCTATAGGACGGTTGTAAGACGCACGATGGGGTGCGGCCGATGAGGCGAGAGTAGAGCGTAGGATCTTCACCTTTGTGGACGTACGCCCGTATTTATTCGTATGCCGATGCGTAAAGTGCGCCCCCCACCACGGACAAACGTCATGGCTCTCCCGCAGTCTCGATGATCAAAATTGGGGGGAGATGGGGGCAAATGGGCACGACATCTCGGGCTTTGTGACGCTACCGATAGGTCATGAGATCTAGCCGTTTCTACAGCGGTAATCGACGCTCAACAGCGTCATCGAGACTGCGGGAGAGCCAACGTCATGCGAGCAGGTCCAGGAGCGCGACCCGGCTCTCGACAACAGGGGCGTGACTGGAGCGAATGCAGGGCATGGAGCGTGAGGATCGCCCCTGTTGTCCAGGAGATAACGATAGTGGTGCGGCGTGTCCACGCCACGGCGCGCTTTCCCCCAGCTCCAAGGGGCCTACCTTGTGTCGCTGCGCCGGTGTGCGGTCGCGGGCATTGGGAGGCGTTAGCGGCCGCCGCTGGACACGACATCCCGGATAACAGACGCCGCGTCCGCGCGCCAGCCGCCCTCGTCGGGCGGGAGCGACACCGACAGGGGCGCGTCCGTGCGGTCCACGGCCGCGGCGAGGGCGTAGAGATCCAGATAGTAGGCGGGGTCGTCCGCGAGGTCGGCCACCTTACGCTCCATCTCCTTGGGGAACTCCGGCCCCATCCGCGCGCCGTTGTGTTTGGTCACGGTCACGATGACGTCCGACGTCAGGCCGACGGCCATCTGGTAGGGCGCCGCGCCCCGCGCGTCCAGGGACGCGGCAGTGTCGACGAGGCCACACGTGGTGAACCCGGCCGTGACCAGCCCGGCCACCTCCTGCGCGCGCTTGATCCGATCCGGGGACAGACCGCGCGCCGCGCAGCGCGCCCCCACGGCCTCCCCCACGCGCCGCTTCATGTAGGGGCGGCCGAAGGCCAGCGCCGTCTTGACCGCCCGCACGAGCGCATCCCGGTCGTCCGTGTCCAGGGGGCGGTCGGCGATGTGGGCGCGCACGAGGCCGGGGATCTTCCTGTGGTCGGGGTCGCGCGCCAGCCGCGACGGAGTTGTCCCTGTTCCTCGCGCCCCCCGATGCGCGGGCACCTCCGGCGCGTCGTCTCCCTCATCCGGCGCGAACAGCAGTGTCTTGACCGGGCCGCCGTGTCGCGCGAAGATGGCGCGGATCGCTGCGGCGATCGCGCGATGGCGACGCCCTGGCCCTGGCGTACCGGGAGGGTTGGGCCTGCCGTCGACGAGGTTGGCGACCTGGACGACCGCGGTGTTGTGGTGGACCATCCGCCGTATCTCATCAGTCGTCGGCGGCGTGCGCGCGCCCGCGTCAGTCTTCGCGCGCGCCACGGCCCGTCGCTTGCGCGCGGTCTCGACGAACGCATCGTCGATGAGGTCGGCGGCCGCGCGGTGCCACTCCTCGATGGGGTGGGTCGGGTCGGGCTGGGCGTGCCCTTCGACGAGCGCGGCGATCTGTTGCACGTCGCGCTGCCGCCGGCGCATCGCCGCGTCGTCGCTCGGGGCCATGTCCGCTGCCAACTCGGCGCGCATCGCCCGGTCGATCTCGGATAGGCTCGCGACGAGCGCGGCATCGGTCGCGACCCCGCGCAGGTCCGGGGGTAGCGTCTCGTCGTAGGTGGCGAGGTCCGCCAGGACCTCCGGTTTCACGGACCCGCGCGCCCTCGATCCGCCGGGTGAGCAGCTGTATGCGCTCCTGGAGCACGTCGGCGAGGGCGGAGACATCCCCGCGCAGTTGCTCTATATCGGCCTCGTTCGCAGGGAGGAGCTTACGCCCAAGGCGAGAGAAGAACTTGACCATACTCGTACCCTCACAACGTCGTGACGTTGTAGCTTCATGACGTTGTAACGCCGCAGCACCGGCGCGCCCAGGATGGATGAGCTACCGGAGGCGCGCCGCCGCGTACGCCAGGACCGCCCGCACGCTCGCCGCCGGGTACAGATATACACCTGGTAGGCCGGGTCGTCCAGGCCGGAGCACACACAGGACGCGCAGTAGCGCCGTGGCGGCAGGCCGACCGGCGCGATGACGTCGGCGTAGAAGTCGTCCCGGCCGCCGTCCACGACATCGACCAGGGCCGTCCCGCGCGGCCAGCGCGGCCGCAGCCGCAGGAGCGGCCACACCTCGCCCCAATGGAACTCGTACAGGATGCCCTCGGGGTCGGGCTCGTAGGGCACCGGATCGGACGCGTAGCGCGGGCAGCGCCGGTAGGTGCCGTCGTGCTGGAAGGTCGCGACCTGGCGTGGATCGACGAAGCGCGCGCTGACGCCGCGCCGATAGTCGATCAAGGCAACGGCCCACGCGTAGGGCGTGGACAGGTCCGCGTCCTCCTCCCCACAGATAACGCTGCTACACAGCGCCGTCCACCCCTGATGCACGACGAACTCGACGCTGTAGGCCCCATCGGAGGCGTTGATCCACGCGCAGAAGCGCAGCATCTCGTCCAGGGTGAGGCCCCGATGCATCCGATACACGGTCACCATTCCCTCCTCTGCCCCTGCACACCAACGTCGCGCCGGTCGGCCCGGTCGGCAGCGTCAGCCGTCCCATGGAGCCTCCCGTGCGGCGACATCGGCGCAGAAGCGGCGCAGTTGGGCCACCAACTCCAGCATCGGCGCGTGCGCGGGGAGCCAGCTCAGGGGCCGCCCCGCGATCCGTTTCAGGTCCCTGACCGCCCCCTCATCGGGATGGAGAATGGAGATGGGCGCGCCCGTGCGCGCGATAAGCGCCGCACAACGTTCCCGGTCCGACGGCTCCCCCTCAAAGCAATCGACGATGAGGACGACCGGCCCCCGCGCGCGTGTCACGGCCGCCAGCGCCCGGTCCAGCGTCGTGACGACGGTGACGGGTTGGCCAGAGAGCGCCGCCCGCGCCAGGCCGCGCACAATCGGGCCGACCTCGCTCGGCCCTTGCCATACGATCGCGCGCATCGGCCCTCCCATTGTCCCGTTGTCCGCGTGTCCCTGTCCGTGTTCCTTCCACCATACCGCGTGGGGGCTGTATGTGTCCACTGACGCGCTCACTCCGTGTACCACTGCCGGTCGAGAGACACGAAGCGCCGCTCGCGATCCGCGTACGCCGGTGCCCGCGCGGCCGCGGCGACGCGGTCGGCGAGCGCGGCCAGGGCTTCCGGCAGGTCGGGCGCTGCCCGCGTCGTCACAGACACGAAAGATCCGGACGCCTTGAGTTGCACCGTCGTCAGCGTATCTGGGTGCGGAGTGGGGTAGAGGGCCTCGACGAGGGCGGCGGTCACCCCAGGCGGGGCGGTCGGCGGGGCGACCAGCGCCACGAGCGGGGGAAGCGCGTCGTCCCAGGCCAGCAGCGCCACGCGGCGCGTGTTGTCCCCCCGGTCGGGCATAAAGGCGCGGTGCGCGACCGCGTAGCCCTGCGCGCGCAGGGTGGCGACGAGCGCGGCGGCCACCATATCGGCGGTCGTTGTCAGGGTGAGCGGCGTCATGCTGGCGTCATCATACGTCGCCGGCCGTGCGCTTGGACGCCGCGCTGCGGCGGTCGTCCCGTTGTGTTGTCGTCATGTGTCCTCGCATCGTCTCCTTCTTCTGTCATGGCGCCGGAAAGTGGAGCGAATCGGCCGCGCGCCGCCTCACCTCGTCGCCGCACTGGTCGTAGCGTTGGATCGTAGCGTTGGGTCGTCGTCATGCTCGCGCGTTTCGGGCCTGACGCCGCCGCCCGATGTGGCCCGCTGTCGATCAACGACGTTGTGATGGCTGCAGTTTGTACATATAACAACGAAGGTCCGGCGCATGTCGTGGGGCGTCAAGCGCGGGATACCGGCCTGAGCGGCGCGCTTATTGAGCATTTTGTAGATCGCGTGGGCGCTCAGGCCTGCGTTAGTGCCGGCGACGCGGCCGGCCTGGTCGATGGGCACGAACAGCGCGCCAGGCTCTCGGCCGCGCCGCTCTAGCCACCGATCGAGGGCGGCGGCGCTCGCCGGGATCGGGACTGTTCGATCGTGGACGAGCCCACAGCCGGGCTTGACCCCGTCGAGCGCGTGCGTTTCCGCACCTTACTAGCCGAACTGGGCGCGCGCGGCACAGTCCTGCTCTCCACGCACATCGTCGCCGACGTGGGCCACCCTAGCGGGCGCCCGCTTCGTCCGTGTCGGCGCGCATGGTACCGCGGCTGTCCTCTATACGCATGGGGCCATACCTGGGAGAGATCACGCGACGATGAAGATTCTCTGGGTGTTCGATAATCCACGCGCAAGCGATGTCCTTGGCCCGCTCACCATGTTGAACTAAGCCGCTCCCTCACGAGAGCGGCTCGTCTTCAGAACCGGACGTGACACGTTAGCGTCATCCGGCTCCTCAGTCATGCGGTCCCTGTCATGAACACCGCTCTGTCGTCGATGGGCTAGTGACCCGTCGGTGGCAGATTTACGATCGTGGCAATGACGGTGCAGGGCTTGCATGTTGGTCAGATTATGACTCCCCCCGCGAGAGCGGGGGACGACGTGATCGACCTCGATGCTATCCCTGTCCGTGAAGAGCAGCCCGCAGCTCGCGCAGACACCGCGCTGTCGCTTGAGCAGGATGGCTATCCGGCCCGTCGTCAGCGGGTGGTCGTGCAGCCTCTGCGCCCAGTACACAAGGTTGCCGTCATAGGGACTGGCCGTCCCGCGCACTTTCACATGGCGGCGGATAGGCATGTCGGCATGATGCACGAGGCGGAGGCCGTCAGGTGTCGAGAACTCCAAGCGGCCGCGCGCACTCCTGCGCCAGTACTTGCCGAACACCCACCCGGCGCTTTTGTGCCCGTGGCGGCGGCCCGCCCAGTGGACAAGCGTTGCCATCAGGTGATAGTCGCATGACGCGAAGATGCGTTTGGCGACAACCGAGCGGTAATACAGAGTCCAGCCACGGATGACCGGATTGAGCGCCACCAACAGCGCCAGTTGGGACGCTGCCTTGTGCGCTCGGACCACCGCCCGCAGGGCTTGATGGTGTCGCTTGACGGCTTCTGTGCTGGGCCTGATGAGCATCTTGTACGGGCGTTGTGCCCGTCCGTCCCATCCTGGCCGGGTCTTGCCGGTCGGGTAGTGGCGGATCGAGAAGCCCAGGAAGTCGAACCCTACACGCCCGTCGAGGGCGTGTAGGGTGTGGCCGATCCTGGTCTTGCTCGCCTTGAGATGCAATCCCATGCCGCCAAGCCAGTCCTCGGCGATCCGCTGTGCCTTCTCGACGCCCTCGCGGGTCGGATGCAGCACCACGAAGTCGTCCGCGTAGACCACGACCTGGGGCCGGTCGCGGACGAGGAACGCCGACGTGATTGCTGTTTCCAACCCATGCAGTGCGATCAGGGCGAGCAACGGAGATATGACCCCACCTTGCGGGCTACCCCGCTCGGTCGGTTCCCATGTCCCGCTGCTCAATACGCCGGCCTTGAGCCAGCCCTTAATGGTCCGTCTCATGGTCGGGTACGTGTGCAGCTTGTCGAGGAGCGGCCGGTGCGCGATGTTGTCGAAGCACCCGAGGATGTCTGCGTCGAGGACATATTTGTCCTTGTGGCAGGTGGCTCCGAAGATGGCTTGGATCGCATCGTGCGCCGAGCGGCCGGGGCGGAAGCCATAGCTGTTCGGTTCAAGCCTCGCTTCCCACTCCGGCTCCAGGGCCAGTTTGACGAGGGCCTGGTGTGCCCGATCGAGCATGGCGGGGATGCCTAGGGGCCTCTTGTCCACCTTACCCGGCTTGGGTATCCAGACCCGTCGTGTGGGCTTGGGCTTGATGGTCTCGGGGCGGCGCAGGAGCGCGACGAAGGTCGGACGCCGCTTGGCGGAAACGGACTTGATGCCGTCCACGCCGGCGGTGTTCTTCCCCCGGTTGTCCTGCGTCACCCGCCTGACCGCCAGACAGCGTGCGGCCTCCGACTTCATCAGGAGGCGTTGTAAGCTGTGGACCGCCCGGACGTTGCCACGGCCGGCGGCTCGGAAGATGCGCTTTTGCAGGCGGTACACATGGACCTCTAGCTTGCGCCAGGGGATCTGTGCCCAGTCTTCGATTGGGTGCGGTTCACCCATCGCTTTCGTTTCTCCCCGCTACTCGGACCTCTCCTATCCGCGTGACCGTGCCCGCGTCGGCGTATCGTGGGCGTTACCCCACGCCTTGGCTTCTCGGGCAATCCTCCCCTGAGCGGGCATGCGGCCTGGTCGCCTGCTCATCGCCTCGACCTGCGCGATGAGAGCACCAACTCAGGGTTACTCCGTTCCGACTCTCCGTGTGACGCTGCCGGTAGGTCCGCACTATCTGCCGGGTGTCCGGTGGGTGTATGGATGGGCCCCTGGTAACCGACCCATCCCGACGCTCCGTGCCCTTTTGGGCCAGGCCCGTGACCTCGCGTGGGCCTGTTATTGCTGACGGCAGTTCAGACATGCGTTCGTTTCCTGACCGTGGGCAGCTTGCTAGAGGCGTCCCGGCGTCGAGGTCGCCGGTGAGCCCCATTACCTCCCGCTTTACGGCGGCAACGACCAGTCGTCGCCGTAGGGATGTTGCTTTTCCTCCATACATCGTGAGGGGCCGGGATTGCACCGGCCGTCGGATGAGTCAGTTGTGACCAGGACTACTCCTGGCCCCTCTCGTCCCCCGCTATCGCCAGCAGTTTAGAGAGAACGGGTCGCACCACCGGCCGCAACCTGACGGGCGCCGGCACGATGCATCACGTCATTCCGCGCGCAGGTAGTCCAGGAACGGACTATCCCTCCATCGTCAACATCCCCATGCCGGGATGCTGGCGACTCCTGTGCTGGCCGCTTGGTACATCCGTTCGAGTATAATGGTATACAGGGCCAATTGCCGCGAGACATGGGGCGCGGCGCGAGCGGTGAGAACGAGGGGTCGAGACAACGAGAGCCGTAGGGCGTACACTGGGACAGTGACATTGCCATGGTCTCTCCCCGATCCAAGCGCGCTAAGGAGTACCCCCATGCCGGCTCATTTCCTCCATCGCATCGCCCGTTTCGGTCGGAACCTCGCGCAGCGGCTCGAGCGCCGCCTCTTGGCCGCGATGAAGCCGGCTGCCCCTGTTCTCATCGTGGGGACGCTCGCCGACCTCACGCGGAGCAAGCCTGTCCTCGTGGCCGAGAATGCACTGCTGCGGCAGCAACTCCTCATCCTGCGGCGGAGTGTCAAGCGCCCGCGCTGCACAGCGGCTGATCGCACGCTCCTCGTCCTCCTGGCCAGTCGCATCAGTGCGTGGCGGCAGGCGTTGCTCATCGTCCAACCCGAGACCCTGCTGCGCTGGCACCGGCAGGGCTTCCGCCTATTCTGGCGGCGGCGGTCACGAGCCATAGCGGCACCCGCGCCGAAAATCTCAGCGGAGACGATCGCGTTGATCGGCGAGATGGCCGCAGCTAACAGGTCGTGGGGTGCTGAGCGCATCAGGGGCGAGCTGCTCAAGCTGCACATCCGTGTCGCCAAGACCACGATCCAGCGGTATATGCGCCACGCTCGTCCGCCGCGCCGCCCTGGGCAGACGTGGGCCACGTTCCTGCGCAATCACGCCGCCGATATTTGGGCCTGCGACTTCCTACCGGTCACCGCTCTCCTCTTCCGGTCGCTGTACGCGTTCGTCATCGTCGAATTGGCCTCGCGGCGGGTGGTCCATGTCGGTGTCACCCGCCATCCAACCGATGCGTGGGTCGCCCAGCAATTGCGCGAGGCGACGCCGTTCGGCGTCACGCCGCGTTATCTGATGCGGGACAACGACAGCAAATGCGGGCCGGTCTTTGCACGCGTCGCTCGGACGAGTGGAATAGATGTGGTGCCCACCGCGTATCGGGCGCCGAAAATGAACGCCATCTGTGAGCGTTTTCTCGGCAGTGTCCGGCGCGAGTGCCTCGATCACCTCCTGATCCTTGGCGAGGCGCACCTACGGCGTGCGCTGAGAGAGTATGTCCAGTACTTCAGCGATGCACGACCGCATCAGGGTATCCAGCAGCGGATCCCTACGTCATCTACGCCAACTCGCCTGATCCAGGGGCACGGGGCTGTGCGGGCCATCCCTATCCTCGGCGGGTTACACCACGACTATCGACGCGCGGCATAGATCGCCGGTAAAGCACGAACGGATGGCCCAAACGGCCAGTGCAGCCCTGTCTGGCCAGCGCCGGCCTCGGCCCGCCGTCTGCGGCGCGGAGGGACGAGCGTCTAGGGATGCAGACAGGACGGGAGCGGAGCAAGGAGGGAAGGACGATGACGACCGACGACCGACGCGATGACCTAGATCGGCCCAATCCAGCCCGGATTTACGATTACGCGCTCGGCGGCGACGCCAACTTCACGGCCGACCGCGCCGCCTTCGACGCGCTGAGCGCGGTGTACCCGGACAGCGCGCTCGTCGCCCGCGCCAACCGCGCCTTCCTGCGCCGCGCCGTCACCGTCCTGGCCCAGGCGGGCATTGACCAGTTCCTCGACATCGGCTCGGGGCTGCCCACCGTCGGCAACGTCCACACGTTGGCCCAGGCAATTAACCCGATGGCCCGCGTCGTCTACGTGGACACCGATCCCGTCGCGGTGCGCTTCAGCCGGCAACTCTTGGACAGGGACAAGGTGCCCCACGCGGCGGCGATCGAGGCCGACCTACGCGACTCGGCGGCGATCCTAGCGCATCCCCGCGCGCGCCGGCTGCTCGACCTCTCCCGGCCGGTCGCGCTTATCCTGGCGGCGGTGCTGCCGTTCATCCCCGACGACGACGCGGCGCTGGACGCGGTGCGCGACATCACAGCAGCGCTACCGGCGGGTAGCTACCTGGTCATCTCGCACGCCACCTACGACGGGGCCTCGCCGGAGACGCTGGCCCAGTTCACGCGCCTGTACGCGGCGTCGACGCACCCGGTGAGCTTCCGCTCGCGCGCCCAGCTTGGTCGCTTCTTCGACGGCTTCGATCTTGTATCGCCCGGCCTCGTGTTCGCGCCGGCCTGGCGTCCTGACGGGAGCCCCAGCCCGTTCACTGATGAACCGGAGCGAGCGGCTGTCCTCGCCGGTGTTGGGCGCAAGCTCTAACCCCATCGCACGCCTGGCACCCTCTGCCCCCGAGGCTCTCATGATGGACATGGTAATGGCCTGTGATCCTGAGCGGGCCGTGGTTTATATGCCGCCGCTGCTACGTGGCGACCTGTTCTGGCTGCCCTTCGCATCCGTGCGCCTGATTGAGGACGAAGCACTCAAGATAGACGTATCATCGCGCGCTAACATCATGTGATTCGCGGCCTTCTCAGCCCCGTTTGCCCAGCGGCCACGCCTGCTGTCGCACTGGATGGCCGTATAAGTCGTGCCGTCCGTGCGCCACATCCTCTATTATGGAGAGAAGGGATGCGGTGACCGATAGATAGGCCCATCGTCGGCGCCGCGATGGCTTGGTTGTGGACAGGGAAGGAGCGGTTCGTGGAAACTCTCTCTACCACAACAGTTCCGCGCTTTGTCGTTGTCGAGGGTGTGGACGGCGCGGGCAAGATTACTCTCGCGCGGGCACTGGCGCGCTATGACGCGGCCGTTGCGTCGGACAAGGCGTTCTCTGGCGAGTCGTTCCGGGGCGCGGATCCTGGCGTGCTGGGCGTCTGGGTCTATCGCCTGCACCACGACCCGGTGGTTGACGCGCCTGCGTCGGACACGATTGCGCCGGCGGCCTTGCCGGTGCGCCACGTCGCAGCCCACGTCGACGCTATTCTGCACGGCATCGCGCCCACGTTGACGTGGGACGGCGCCGTGATCCTGAACCGCTACTGGTGGAGTACGTACGCCGGCGCGCGCCGTCACCTGTCGCCCCACCAGATATGGTCCCACGTCGGCGCCGAGCGTTCGTTCTGGTGCGATCTGCCCGCTCCTATCGTCATCGACCTCAGCCGTGGCGCGAACCACACGGCTGACCGCGAGATCTTTGCCAGGGAGCGGGCGTGCGCGTGCATGACCTGGACAACGATGGCCCGCTGGCGCGCGCATGGGCCGCGCTCCTGGAGGCACGGGCCGTGCCGTATCATCTGATGGAGGGTAGCGATGGATCATCCCGTGAGTCGTACGAGCTTTTGCCCTGATCGACTGGACCTCTTTTGGCGCTTCGTCTGTGAGCGCCAGGCCATCTGGCGCCGGCGACACACGCAGGAGCCGCCGCCGTGGACGGCCGATCCTGTCTTGCGGCACGAGCGCTTCACCAACGTCTATCGCGAACTCGATCCAGGGACGCGCTACGCCATCATGCACATCCTGGAGGTCCCCGCGCCCAAGCCCGACAAGATCTTCAACATCATGCTCTATCGCTTGATCGGCCGCGCTGAGACGCACGCGTCCATCGGGTTCCAGCCCCTGGCGACGTTCGACCCCGCAC
>JAABVA010002500.1_pt1 | contig 18224 bp, 17 predicted proteins | sample 5560331 | NCBI WGS metagenome assembly JAABVA01 (sample SAMN12812661, study PRJNA571458) | rock metagenome | isolation source: Antarctica rocks | place: Antarctica: Victoria Land, Mt New Zealand sud | collected 2016-01-07 | reverse complement strand
GGAAATCCATCGACTTCTCCACCGGCGGACCGGCCATGAAGGCACCAGGCCCGCGCCGTGCTGCCGGGTCTGGCCCCGGCACCCGAGCCGGTGTCGGCCTGGTCATGCCGCTTCCTGAGCGGTGAGCTGAGAGAGCACGATCTCGCGGTAGACGGTGTTGGTGTCCATGAGCTCCTGATGGGTTCCGGTGCCCCCGACGGCGCCCTCGTCGAGCACGACGATGCGGTCGGCGTGCCGGATGGTGCTCACTCGTTGCGCCACGATGACCACCGCCGCGTCGGCGGTCTCCCGCACGAGTGCGGCGCGCAGCGCGGCGTCGGTGGCGTAGTCCAGCGCGGAGAAGGAGTCGTCGAACAGGTAGATCTCCGGGCGGGCGACGAGGGCGCGGGCGATGGCCAACCGTTGACGCTGCCCACCGGAGAGGTTGGTGCCGCCTTGGGAGATGGGTGCACCCAGCCGCTGGGCCAACTGCTCCACGAAGTCCCGTGCCTGCGCCACCTCCAGGGCGTGCCACAGCGCGGCGTCGGTGGCGTCCGGGTTGCCGTAGCGCAGGTTGGACGCCACCGTTCCGGTGAACAGGTAGGGCTTCTGCGGCACCAGGCCGATCGCCGCGGACAGCGTGGCCGCGTCGAAGTCCCGCACGTCCACCCCGTCGATCAGCACGGCTCCCGCCGTGACGTCGATGAGCCGGGGAATAAGGTTCAGCAGTGTCGTCTTGCCGCTGCCGGTACTGCCGATGACGGCCGTGGTCTCGCCCGGCCGCGCCTGCAGGTTGATTCCGCGCAGCACCGGCTCCTCGGCGCCGGGCAGCCGGTATTCGACCTCGCGCAGCTCGAGCTCGCCCCGACGAAGACCGCGGCTGCTCGGTCGAGCGGGCAGCACGACGCTGGAGTCGGTGTTGAGCACCTCCTGGATGCGCTCGGCGCACACCTCGGCGCGCGGCACCATCATGAACATGAAGGTCGCCATCATCACGGCCATCAGGATCTGCATCAGGTAGGTGAGAAACGCCGGCAGCGCACCAATCTGCATGGCGCCGCTGTCGATGCGGTGACCGCCGAACCACAGCACGGCCACGCTGGAGGTGTTCATCACCAGCATGACGAGCGGAAACATGTACGCCATCAGCCGGCCGACGCCGCGGGAGACGTCGAAGAGTTCCGTGTTGACGCGTGCGAAGCGCTGCTGCTCGTCGGCCTCGCGGACGAACGCCCGGATCACCCGGATTCCGGTGATCTGCTCGCGCAACACCCGGTTGATCCGATCGATGCGCTCCTGCATCAGCCGGAAGAGCGGGCGCATCCGGGAGATGATGACGCTGACGATGACCCCGAGCAGCGGAACCACGATCAGCAAGAGCGCGGACAGCGGCACATCCTGGTTCAGCGCCATGGCGATCCCACCGACGCACATGATCGGCGCCGAGACCATCAACGTGAAGGTCATCAGGGCAAGGAGCTGTACCTGCTGGACGTCGTTGGTGGTGCGGGTGATCAGCGAGGGTGCGCCGAACTGTCCCAACTCACGGGCGGAGAAGGTCAGTACTCGGTGGAAGACGTCCGCCCGCAGATCGCGCCCGAGCGCCATGGCAGTCCGGGCGCCGAAGTACACCGCGCCGACCGAGCAGGTGATCTGCACGAGCGTGATCGCGAGCATGACAACGCCGGTATCCAGGATGTAACCGGTGTCGCCCCGGACCACGCCGTAGTCGATGATGTCGGCGTTGAGGGTCGGGAGGTACAGCGCGGCGAGCGTCTGCACCAGCTGCAGCACGACCACCCACGTGACGACCTGGCGGTAGGGCTGCAGGTAGCTGCGGAGCAGGCGAATCAACACCGTCAGGATTGAACACCCGCCGCCGCCCGCTCACCAAGTTGCACAACATGGCGGGCGGGCGGCGCCGGGCATCGCCAAGTTGCGCAACATGGCGGGCGGAGGGCGGCGAGCATCGCCATGTTGCACAACTTGGCGAGGGGGACGGGACGGGACGGCGGCGCCTCAGGTCAGGACGGGGAGGTACACCTGTGACCCCTTGCGGGTGAACTCCTCGGACATCTCCTGCATGCCCTCCTCGATCGCATCCACAGTGGACAGTCCGTGCTCCTCGGCGTAGGCGCGGACGTCGGCGGAGATGCGCATGGAGCAGAACTTCGGCCCGCACATGGAGCAGAAGTGCGCCGTCTTGGCCGGCTCAGCCGGCAGCGTCTCGTCGTGGTACTCCCGGGCGGTGTCCGGGTCGAGCGACAGCGCGAACTGGTCGTGCCAGCGGAACTCGAACCGGGCCCGGCTCAGGGCGTCGTCCCGCTCCTGGGCCCGGGGATGCTGCTTGGCCAGGTCGGCGGCATGCGCGGCGATCTTGTACGTGATCACCCCGGTCTTCACGTCGTCGCGGTTGGGCAGCCCCAGGTGCTCCTTGGGAGTGACGTAACAGAGCATCGCCGTGCCGGCCTGGGCGATCATCGCCGCCCCGATGGCCGAGGTGATGTGGTCGTAGGCCGGCGCGATGTCGGTGGCCAGCGGCCCGAGGGTGTAGAACGGCGCCTCCTCGCACAGTTCTTCCTCCAGCCGCACGTTCTCCACGATCTTGTGCATCGGCACGTGGCCGGGTCCCTCGATCATCACCTGCACACCGTGGCTCTTGGCGATTTTGGTGAGCTCGCCAAGGGTGCGGAGCTCGGCGAACTGCGCCTCGTCGTTGGCGTCGGCGATCGACCCGGGACGCAGCCCGTCGCCGAGGGAGAAGGTGACGTCGTAGCGGCGCAGGATCTCGCACAGCTCGGTGAAGTGGGTGTAGAGGAAACTCTCCTGGTGATGGGCCAGGCACCAGGCGGCCATGATCGAGCCGCCGCGGCTGACGATGCCGGTCACCCGCTTGGCCGTCAGCGGCACATAGCGCAGCAGCACGCCGGCGTGCACCGTCATGTAGTCCACGCCCTGCTCACACTGCTCGATCACGGTGTCGCGGTAGATCTCCCAGGTCAGCGCCGCTGGGTCGCCGCCCACCTTCTCCATCGCCTGGTAGATCGGCACGGTGCCGACGGGGATGGGTGCGTTGCGCATGATCCACTCGCGGGTGAGGTGGATGTCCTTGCCGGTGGACAGGTCCATCAGCGTGTCCGCACCCCATCGCGCGGCCCACACCATCTTCTCCACCTCCTCGCCAATGGAGGAGGTGACGGCGGAGTTCCCGATATTGGCATTGACCTTCACCGCGAAGGCCTTGCCGATGATCATCGGTTCGCTCTCCGGATGCCGGTGGTTGGCCGGGATGACGGCGCGCCCGGCCGCGACCTCCTCACGCACCAGCTCAGCCGGAAAGCCCTCCCGCTCAGCGCAATACGCCATCTCAGGGGTGACGATGCCCGCCCTGGCCCAGGCCAGCTGGGTGGCGGCGCCATCGACGGGTTCCGGGTGTTCCCAGGCGTCCCGGGTCTTCGGCAGACCCGCATCGAGGTTGATGGTGGCGTTGTCGTCGGTGTACGGACCGGAGGTGTCGTACAGGTCGAAGTGTTCCCCGTTGCTGAGGTTCACCCGGCGAACCGGAATTCTCAGTTCGCCCTGGTAGTGCTTGGTGCTGCCCTGGATCGGGCCGGTGGTGATGGTGTTGTCCATGGTGTTCGTCATGCTGGTTGCGCTCCCTACGCCGGCATTACCCGGTCAGGTTCGACGGTCGACGGCCCTAGCCGCCCTCTCAGCTCACTGGTGTGAGCTCCCGTGGGATGTGGAGTTGTGCGTACGCGCCTACCGTAGCCGTACCGGCGCCAAGTTGTGCAACATGGCGCCAGGGCCGGGCCGCGGGACCGCCAAGTTGCACAACTTGGCGGGGGTCAGGAGGGGGTCAACCCTGGCGTAGCTCGGCGATCGCCTTGTCGATGCGCCGCTTGCGGGTATCCGCCGCCTTGGCGCCTTCGATGGACAGCACCCAGCGCCGCTGGTGGCTGTACGACAACCCGCCGAAGCGCTGCCCGGCGTTGGCGTCGGCGGCCAGTGCCTCGGCGAAGTCGGCCGGCACCTGCACCTCCCGGGGCTCGGTGTCCAGCACGATGTCAACGTCCACCTCGTCGCCGGCGGCGATACGGGCGGCCGCCCGGTTCTCCGCGCTTACCGGGAGCATGAAAACCCCGCCCATGGACGCGACCGTGCTGGGATAGCTGTGGCCGTTGATCGTCACGCGCACCGGCGGCCGCTTGCCCGCGCCGAGGGCGGTCACCACCTCGTCGGGCACCTGGACGCCGGTGGCCGTCTTGCCGCCGAGCACCAGGGTGGTGCGGAAGCGGGTCACTGCGCCGTGGTGAGTGCGAAGACGGGGTGGTCGGCGTCCTCGGGCAGCTGGGCCCAGTAGCCGCGCACCTGCTTGCCGGCCTTCTCCCGGTAGGCGGCGATGACGGGGGCGCGTTCGCTCACCGGCAACTCCGACGCCCGGTATGTGGTGGCGCCGGACTTGTTGCTGACCACCACCGCCGGTCGGCCCGCAGGTTGCGGACCCATTCCGACTCGCCACGGGTGGAAACGAGGTAGCGGACCCCGGCCACCTCGACCGGATGCGGGAATCGACTGGGGTGCGCCCGTGTTGCGCCCCCGCACGGTGAGCTTCTCGCTGCCACCGATACCCGTGGACACCGCGATCGGGTTGAAGATCTTGCTCGCGAACTTCGGCGGCTTGAGGTAGCTCATGGGGGGAGTATGCGACTCCCCTCTCGTCCTGCCAAGCAGCGCGGTTACCTTGCCCAGTTGTTTAGTTGACAGCACACAACTAATATCGGCCTCGAGCATGAGGAGGCCTGATGGTGACCACCACCGAACCGAGGGCTACCGGTGAACCTGGCCTTGGGTCGGGTCGCGCGGGCGCTGCGGCGGGCACGGGGATCGAGCGAGTTCGGTGCGGGCACCATCTCGGCCCTGGCCACCCTGGCGCGGTGCGGGCCGATGCGCCTTGGCGACCTGGCAGCGCGCGAGCAGGTCGCCGCCCCCACCATGTCCCGCATCGTTGCCGCCCTGGAGGGTGCCGGATACGTCCAGCGCGGCGCCGATCCCGACGACGGGAGGGCCCGGTTATTTGCCGCCACCGAGGGCGGCGAGCAGCTGGTCGCGGGCGTGACCTCTGAGCGCATCGGTGCGTTGGCGGAGCGGATGGAGCAGCTCACGCCCGAGCAGCGGCGAGGTCTGGTGGACGGCGTGCTGGCGTTGGAGCGGGCGTTCGCGCAGCAATGAGTCTCAGGCGGGGACGGCGTAGCGGTAGCGGTGATGCGGGGTGAACCCGAGCCGGGTGTAGAGCCCCAGGGCAGCATGGTTGTCCGCCGCCACCTGCACGTACATCCGCTGCGCGCCGTGCTCCCGCCCCCAGGCGGCCATTCCCGCGCAGATGCGGACGCCCCAGCCCTGACGGCGAGCGGTCTCCGTCACTTCCACCGCCGTGAGGCCGAGCCAGCGGGTGCCGTCAGGCGCGGCGGTAACCGCTCCGCGGGCGATCGCCTGGGTACTGGTGGCGTCGCCGATGCGTCCGAAGCCGAGCCGGCCATCGAGCACCGCGGCGAGCACGGCCGGGGCCTGCGTCGGAAGCGGGGCTCCGCGGTAGTGATAGCCGCTGAGCCATTCCTCGTCCGGGTGGTCGGCGATCGTCACCGGTGCTCCTGTCACGACCGGAGCATCGGCGGTGAGAACGACGACCTCGTCGGAGAGCCGCCAGCCGGGGAGCTCGACGGTGAGCCGGTCGGGTAGTTGGAAGCGGGCGGCCAGCCCCCGCTGGGTGTACCAAGCGCGAACCTCTTCGATGGCGTCGGCCGTTTCTGGCTCGCCCAGCGGAAGCACCGAGTTGGCGCGCCCGGTAAATCCGCCTCCGGCGCGCAGCAGCCATCCGCCGAGCCACCGCTGCTCCAGTCCCGGCCACGCCAGCGCGGCCGCATGTTCCAGGTTGCGGACGGCGGCTCGGCTGACCGGACGCGGCGGGATGGCCTTCAGTGCAACGACGCGACTACGGTCCACTGTGGTCAGTACACCGTCCTCGGCGCGGACCGTGACCGGCTCCAGCGACTCCAGGATGCCCAGCACGTCAGTCATCGGATGCGTCGAACCGGCGGGCAGCAGATAACGCAGCATCACCCGCTGGCCCGGAGTCGGCATCAGTGCCCGAAGGGGTCGGGGACAGCGCCCGGGGTCCAACTGAGGCCGGGCACACCCCAGCCGTTGCGCTTCACCATCTTTTTGGCGGCACGCTGGTTGCGGCCGATCAGCACGTCGAGGTAGAGCAAGCCGTCGAGGTGGCCCACCTCGTGCTGCAGGCAGCGGGCGAAGAAGCCGTGGCCCTCGATATCCACCGGCTTGCCATCGCCGTCGGAGCCGGTGACTCGGGCCCAGTCGGCGCGCCCGGTCGGGAAGTTCTCGCCGGGCACCGAGAGGCAGCCCTCGTCGTTGTCGTCGGGATCGGGCATGGTCTCGGGGATCTCGGAGGTCTCCAGCTGGGGATTGACCACCACGCCGCGCCGGATGACGTGCTTATCCGGGTCCTCCGCGTCGATGTCCGGGCAGCCGTAGACGAAGACCCGCTGGCCCACCCCGATCTGGTTGGCCGCCAGACCCACCCCGTTGGCGGCGTCCATGGTGTCGAACATGTCCGCAATCAGCTGGCGCAGCGCGTCGTCGAACTGCTCGACCGGCGCCGTGGGGGTGTGCAGCACAGGATCGCTGACGATGCGGATAGGGAGGATCGACACAGGGACGCAGTCTAGCGGGGGTAACGGACGGTGCGGCGCTACCCAGTGTGAGCGCTCCAGCATGGTTGAATGACGCCGAACAACACGCATGTAATTTACCCGTGTCGCCGTCAGTCGAGGAGTGATATGGACGCCACAGCGTCGCACCCCCCTGCCGAGAACGGGGACGGTGCTCCCGATGCCGCGATTCCCGACGGACTGTCCCGTCGCGAGTACGAGATCCTCAGCTTCGAACACCAGTGGTGGAAGTACGCCGGAGCCAAAGAAGAGGCCATCAAGGAGCTCTTCGACATGTCCGCCACCCGCTACTACCAGGTGCTCAACACCTTGGTCGATTCCCCGGCGGCCCTCGCGGCCGACCCCATGCTGGTGAAGCGGCTGCGCAGACTGCGCGCCAGTCGGCAGAAGGTCCGCGCCGCACGGCGACTCGGGTTCGACATCAAGTGAGCCTCCCGGCGCCGGGTGGGCCGCGGCCGCCACTGCGCGTGATCGGCTTGGGGCTCGTCGCGGTGGCCGTCGGCTTCATCGGGGTCGGTGTGGTGACCGCCGGTGCGGGTTCCGACTCGGGTAAGACAGCTGCGGCAGCCACCACGACGCCTGCGCTGACCACCACGACGCCTGCTCCGCCAACTACGACGGCGGTCGCTAGCGCCACCCGTACCAGCGCCGCTGCCGCGCCGACGACGACAGCGGCGCCCAGTTCGACAACCACCACAACCACCGCATCCGCCGCCACGACGACGACGCAGGTCCCCGTCGGCTCCGTGGTCGAGACCCCGACCGTGGCGCCCACCACCTCGGCTGCCGGCTCCGCCACCGCCGTCCCGGTGCGGGTGTTCAACAACAGCACCATCGTCGGGCTGGGCGAGAAGGCCGCCAGGGAGCTCCGCGGCAATGGCTGGCAGGTCGTGGAGGTGGGCAAATTCCAAGGCCGGTTCCCCACCACCACCGTCTACTACCGGCCAGCCACCGGGGAGCAAGACGCGGCGACGACGCTGGCCGCGTCGATCGGAGCCACGAGCGCACCTCGCATCGATGAGATCGCCGCAAGTGCGCCGGGACTCATCGTGGTCGTGACCAGCGACTTCCGGGGCTAGCCGGCACCTCGCGTAGCCGCGGTGGGTGGGGTGCCCGTGCAGGCCCGGTCGGCGCAGGCAGCGCTTGAGGCATAGTGGTGCCCGTGTCAGTCCTGGCTATCGCTCCGGTCACCGACCTCAGCACCTGGGCGCGCAGTAACGGCCTGCAGATCGTGCTCGACATCCTGGGTGCGCAGCTGTTCGCGCGGTTCATCAGCTGGTTCGGCGCCCGCATCACCGACCGCATCGACAGGGTTTCGATGGTCGGTGATGCCTTGGTGCGTTCAGAGCAATCCAAGCACCGGCACGCCGTTGCGCAGGTGCTCACCTGGATAGCGATCGTGCTGGTGTATTGCGTGACCGGCGTCCTCATTATCGAACGCCTCGGCATCCCCGTCACCAGTCTCGTCGCGCCGGCGACCGTGGTCGGGGTGGCGCTCGGTTTCGGGGCGCAGCGCATCGTCCAGGATCTGCTGGCCGGCTTCTTCATCATCGCGGAGCGGCAGTTCGGCTTCGGCGACGTCGTCCGCATCTCCGCGTTGGGCTCGGTCACCGGCGTCACCGGCACGGTGGAGGACGTCAGTCTGCGGGTCACCCGACTGCGTACGGCCGACGGTGAGGTGATCACCGTTCCTAACGGGCAAATCGTCCAGGTCACCAACCTTTCCCGGGACTGGGCGCGTGCCGTCGTCGACGTGCCGCTGCCGCCATCGGTCGACGTCAGCAAGGTCAACGATCTGCTGCACGAGGTTGGGGCGGAGGCGTTCAACGACGACTCCTTGCGTCCCTTGCTGCTCGACGAGCCCAGCGTGATGGGCGTGGAGAGCTTCAAGGCCGGCCAGATCAACATCCGCATGGTCGCCCGGACGCTGCCGGGCAAGCAGTTCGAGGTCGGCCGCCGACTACGGAGCCGGGTGGCCGTCACCTTCCGCAGGAACGGCATCACCGTGTCCGCCGACTCGGAACCCAGCACGGCCGGGGTGGTGAGCTGATGGCCAGCCGGGTGCCGGCGAGGCTGTTCCACGGGCGCGTACGGACCTCGACCCTGGCGCTCGCCGTGGCGTTCTTGGCCGTCCTCGCGCTGTACCTCGTGGTGCGGCCGGATCCGGTCGACGGTGCCGCGTCGCCTGGCGCGGGTGCCGTCGTCCCTTCGCAGCCGACCACGTCGGCACCACCTCCGCGCACCTCGCGGACCCCGACGACCACGGTGCCGACGACCACGGTGCCGACGACCACGGCGCCGACGACCACGGCGCCGACGGTGACGGAGACACCCTCACCGACGACGTCGCAGCCAAAAGAGACGCCGCGTCCTTCGGGCTCGACATCCACGTCACGCCCCGCGTCCCCGGCGCCGTCGGTCAACTCACCCTCGGTGACACCTTCGGCACCGGAATCCGCGGCACCGACGTCATGACGTCGGCGCTCGAGCTCCGTGTCGGTCGTGACGCGGCGGAGTCCCAGGCGGTCAGGCCTGCTCCGCGCCGATATTGACCATCCACGGATCCCGAACTTGTCGACGCACCTGCCGAACTCGTCACCCCACATTTGCTTCTCCAGTGGGACCGACACGGTGCCGCCGTCGGAAAGCTTGGCCCAGTAACCTCGCAGGTCGTCGACGTCGTCGACGTCGTCGCCCGCTCACGCTGACCGCGATGTTGTAACCGGGGTTGTGGTCCATCCCCGTTGGCGTGGCGGCATCCATCAAGGTGACGCCATTGTCGGTCTCGAGCATTCCGTGCATCACCTTGTCGGCGTCCGGAGAGTTTGCGCGCCGAACTCGCCGAAGGTATTCACGTTCAAGGCGCCGCCAAAGACCGCCTGGTCGTGAGAGGCGGTTGTTCCTGCACACTAGCGAGGTTTGCTTCGCCCAAGTGCCCCCGAAGACACTCGCCGCTGTCTACTTCGTTATCGCCCTGATCCTCGCGCCATGACGCAGTCTCCTCATCGCTGCGCGTAAGCCTGTAGGCTCGCCACCTGGGCCGCGTCCAGCGACGGGCGTACCGCCTTGCGCGCGGCGGCGACGTCCGCAGCGGTGACGTCGGCGGCGTCCATCGAGCGGCGCATCGCCGCGAGGGCCGCCTCCCGCAACAGGGCGGCGCAGTCAGCGGCGGAGTAGCCCTCCAACGATCCCGCCAGCGCGTCTAGGTCGACGTCGTCCGCCAGGGGCACCGAACCGCCCGCCGCCCGCAACACCGCCGCCCGCGCCTGCGCATCGGGCGGCGGAACGAACACCAACCGCTCCAGGCGGCCGGGTCGCAGTAGGGCAGGGTCAATCAGCTCCGGCCGGTTGGTGGCGCCGAGCACCACCACATCGCGCAGCGGTTCGACGCCGTCCAGCTCGGTGAGCAGCGCCGCGACCACTCGGTCACCGACCCCGGAGTCGCCCGACTGCCCCCGCCGTGGAGCCAGGGCATCCACCTCGTCGAGGAACACCAGGGAGGGCGCCGAGTCGCGGGCCCGGCGAAACAGGTCGCGCACCGCCTTCTCCGAGGAACCCACCCACTTGTCCAGCAGCTCGGCGCCCTTGACCGAGTGCACCGACAGCTGCCCGGAACTGGCCAGCGCTCGCACCAGGAAGGTCTTCCCGCAGCCGGGCGGCCCGTACAGCAATACCCCCCGCGGGGGGTCGATACCCAGACGGGTGAACGAATCCGGATACCGCAGCGGCCACAGCACCGCCTCGGTGAGCGACTGCTTGGTCTCCGCCATGTCACCGACGTCCTCGAGCGTGAGACTGCCCACGGACAGCTCCTCGCTGCTCGAGCGCGACAGCGGGCGGATAACGGACAACGCACCGAGCAGGTCGTCCTGGGTGAGTTCCGGTTCCGTGCTTTCGCGGTACGCCCGCGCCGCGGTCCGCAGGGCAGCCTCCCTGCGCAGCGCAAGCAAGTCGGCGACCACGAAGCCGGGCGTCCGTGCGGCAACTGCGGGCAGGTCCAGCTCCCCGGTGGGGACATCCCGCAGCAGCAACTCCAGCAGCGCGGCGCGCACGCTGGCGTCGGGCAGGGTGACGGTGAGCTCGCGGTCGCACAGGTCGGGCTCGCGCAACCGGGTATCGACGCTGTCCGGCCGCGCCGTGGTGACCACCAACGCCGCACCCGCGGTGGCGACCAGGGTGCGCAGCTGGTCCAGCACCAGGGTGCCGACCGGCTCGGGCTCGGCGGGCAGCAAGGCATCGACGTCGCTGATGAGCAGGATGCCGCCGGAGCGCAGGCCGGTGACCGCATCCCGCACCGCGGCCAGGCGGGCCGAGGCCTCCAGTGCCCCGACACCCGGACCGTCCAGCTCCACCAGAGTGCGCTCGGCGGCCACCGCGCGGACGAGTGTGCTCTTGCCGACCCCGGCCGGCCCCGACACGAGCACCCCCAGGTGCGCCGCCGCACCGAGCCGGGCCAACAGCTCGGGCTGCTCCAGCGCCAGCTCCAACCACTCGCGCAGCTTGGCCGCCGGAGCCTGCGCCCCGAGGAGGTGCTCTGCGGGTACCGCTCGGGGTGCCGACGAGACGGGTGCAGCGTGGGTAGGTCCGGCAGCGTCTCCCCAGCCGACCGCCGTACTCGGCTGCACGCTCACCGGTCCCACCGGGTCGGCGGCGGCCACGCTCAACAGCTCCGTGGTCCAGCTGATGCCCACCGCGGCGGAGAGCATGCCGCGGGCGGCACGCGCACCGGACTCCGGGCCGAGGTCGCGCGGCAGCAGCGACACCACGTCACCCGCGGTGAGGACCTTGCCCAGCAGGGCCTGCCGCAGCGTTGCCGGGTCGACCGAGCGCATGGCGAGCGCCGACCCGGTCAGCGAGACTTCACGAGCGGCCGCCACCTGCGCCCGCTCGACCACCACACCGGCACCTTCGCGGAGTCCGGTGTTGGACAGCGTCACGTCGTCGAGCAAGGCGACGCCGGGCGGATCACCGCAGCTGCGGGCGACGACGGCCGCGGTGGGGCGCGAACCGACCAGCGTGACCGCATCCCACTCGCGCACGCCGAGGGCGGTCAGGGCCTCCTGGTGCAGGCGTACGACCCCGCGGCGGGAGTCGGCCGCGGAAGTGTTCAGCCGGATGGTCAGGGACAGTTGCGCGGGCACGGCTATCGGTGCTGGCTGGGTCAGCGCCCTGCGGGAACGCGCCTGCGCACCCGGGGCGGCCGCAGCCCGAGGCGCCGGCTGGACGGTGAACGGCGGATCGCCGGCCGCGGGACCGGCTGCGCGTCCCGCCACACCTCCGGGTGTTCGCGCAGCCATCGGAACCGGTAGATCGCATAGGGAACGTGCGCCGCGTAGACGACGAGCAGCGCGACCACGAACACGTAGGGGAAGACGATGAGGCCGGCGAACACCGTACCGACCGCAAGCAGCAGCAGGCTCGCATAACGCAGCGGAACCCGGGCTGTCTTCAGCGACAACGTGGGCACCCGACTGATGACCAGCGCCGCGATCAACAGGACCCAGATCATCGACGCGGTGGTTCCCGAATACCAGCCCTCGCCCCACTGGAGGAACAACGCCACCGGGAGTAAGGCCAGCAGACCGCCGGCCGGACTCGGTACCCCGGTGAAGAACTCCTTGGCGTAGAGCGGCGCCGAGTCGTCGTCGAGCAGGGTGTTGAACCGGGCCAGTCGCAGCACGATGCTGACCACGAAGACCAGCGCCACCACCCACCCGCCGTTGGTGGACCGCAGCACCGTCACGTACAGCACCAGGGCCGGAGCGACGCCGAACGACACCGCGTCCGCAAGGGAGTCGAGCTCGGCGCCGATGCGGCTGGTTGCGTCCAGCAGTCGGGCAATGCGCCCGTCGAGTGCGTCGAGCACCGAGGCGGCGCCGATCATCGCCAGCGCGGTGCCCAGCTGGTGGTCGAGGGCGAACTTGATCGACGACAGACCGGCACACAACGCCAGCACCGTCACCGCACTGGGCAGCAACCGCACCCCCCCGCGCCCGTTGGACGCCGCGACATCGGCGCGCGCTCGTACCGGGCGGGCGTTCATCGGGGCTCTCACGGAAGTTCCGCCAGCACGGTCTCGGCGCCCACCATCCGCTGGCCGATGTCGACGAGAATGCGGCTGCCGGCCGGCAGGTAGGTGTCCACCCGGGAACCGAAGCGGATCATCCCGTAGGTCTGGCCGCGGCCGAGCTGCTCGCCTTGAGCCACGTCGCAGACGATGCGGCGGGCGAGGAGGCCGGCGATCTGGACGACCGCCACGTCGTGGCCGTCCTCGCTGCGCAGCCACATCGAGTTGCGCTCGTTCTGCTCGCTGGCCTGGGGCAGGTCGGCGGAGAGAAACTGGCCCGGCCGGTAGGCCAGGCGATGCACGGTGCCGCCGACGGGGCTGCGCTGCACGTGCACGTCGAGGACCGAGAGGAACACGCTGACCCGGGGCAGCGCGGTCGGGGGCATACCGAGCTCAGGTGGCGGTACGGCGGTGTCGACCAAGGCCACGGTTCCGTCGGCCGGAGCGACCACCAGCCCCGGACGTTGGGGGGGCACTCTGCTCGGCTCGCGGAAGAAGGCGGCGCAGGCCAGCGCGGCGAGGGTGCCGGTGCGTCGGAGCAAAGGGGAGTGTCTGCCCAGCACGGCGAGAGCGGCCGGGGCGAGAACGAAGGGGCGACCGGCGGGATGCAGCGGCGGAACCGACTCCCGCACCAGCTCCAGAACATGACGAAGGCTGGTCGGGCGCTGTGGGTCGGCCGCTGCGTCGGCGGGCTTGGGTCGGCGGGCCATGGTCGGTGAGCCATCTCCTTGCAGATGCAGTGGGCCCGCCGACGTTGTTCAGACACGCCGATGGGCGGGTCACACGTTACGTGACCCGCCCACCGTGGAACCTCAGCGTCGTGCGCGACCTCGGGTGACGAGTTTGACGACGAAGAGGAGGATCACCGCGCCGAACAGGGCGACGAAGAAGGTGAACCAGTAGCCACCGCCCGCCACGTCGACGCCGAATGCGCGCAGAATGAAGCCGCCGATGAGCGCACCGACAACACCGACGACGATGTTGAGGAGAATGCCCATCTGGGCGTCGGTGCCCATGAACTTGCTCGCGATCCAACCCGCGATCCCACCAATGATGATGTACGCGACGAGTCCGACGCTCGTCTTGACGCCGCTGTCGCTCGCGGCGAGAACTAACTGGTTCATGATCCGCTCCTTCGTTCACCGTGGACGATCGCCACGCTCGGGACAAGGAGAGCCTGAGTTCGCCAATCGTCACGTAGAAATCTAACGCCGAATCAGTCGATGAGCCACGCGTTCACTTCGGCGCCCGGTTCCAAGTGGGTAACGTCCTCCGGCAGCTCGAGCAGGCAGTCCGAGGCCGCCATCCAGCGGAGGAAGTGCGAGGCGGGCGGCCCAATCGGATGCACCGTGGCCGTCCCGCGGTCGAGCACGCCCCGGCGAAACTGTCGACGACCGGCGGGGGAGTCCAGTGCCTCGGTCAACGTCGCCCGCAGGGCCGGACGGCTGACGTCGGGAAAGCCCATGGCCGCGCGCAGGGCGGGGCGGACGAACACCTCGAAGGACACCAGCGAGCTCACCGGGTTGCCGGGCAGTGTCACCACCGGCACGCCGTCGAACAGACCCGCGCCCTGCGGCATGCCCGGTTGCATTGCGACCTTGACAAACTCCACGCCCTGCCCGGCCAGTGCGTCCTTCACCACCTCGTAGGCCCCGGCGCTCACCCCGCCGGAGGTCAGCACCAGGTCCACGTGCCGCAAGCGGGAATGCAGGGCCTGCAGGAACTCGTCCACGTCGTCGGCCACGAAATGCAGCTGCTCCGCGGTGGCTCCGGCGGCGCGGACGGCGGTGGCCAACATGACGCCGTTGGACTCGTGGATCTGCCCGTGCACCAACGGTTGACCGGGCTCCACCAGCTCGGAACCAGTGGAGAGCACCAGCACCCGCAGCGGCGGAACGACCGTGACGGCCGGCTCGCCCAGCGCGGCGACGAGGCCCAATTGCGCGGCGCCAAGGACCGTTGCCGCGGCGAGCACCGTGTCGCCCGCCTGGACGTCCTCGCCCGCCCTGCGGATGTGCTGGCCGGGCTCGCGCGTCTCGTGGATGGCCACAATCTCGGTTCCGCCGTCGGTGGCTTCTACCTGGACGACGGTGTCGGCGCCCGCGGGCAAGGGTGCGCCGGTCATTATGCGGTGCGCGGTGCCGGGGTACAGGGCTGGCCCGTCCACCCGGCCGGCGGGCACGTCCTCCACGACGGGCAGCGATACCGGATTCGTGGCGCTCGCGCCGGCGATGTCGGCGGCCCGCATGGCGTAGCCGTCCATCGCGGAGTTGTCGAAGGCGGGCAGGGGGCGGGCGGCGACCAGGTCGCGGGCCAGCACTCGGCCGGCGGCGTGCTCCAGCGACAACACCGTCGGCTCGGGCGGGGAAATCAGCTTGGCGACGACGGACTGGTGTTCGGCCACGGTGCGCACAGTCGTGCATCCTGCCCCGTGCGCATTTCGGGCGCACCTTCGCTCCAGCTCTTTCCAGCCAAGTTGCACAACGTGGCTGGAAAGCGACCCCCTAGCGCGCCAAGTTGCACAACTTGGGCGCAGTGGTCCGGGCGGCCAAGTTGCACAACTTGGGCTCGGCGGGGCGCTCCTGGACCACCAAGTTGCACAACTTGGCGAAATGTGGGGAACGGGCAAAATCGGAACCGGGCGCGGGATAGAGTCGACCCCGTGCCCGGGGAACAGTCAGCTGATCTGGTCGGCCGCCGCCTTGGTCACTACCGGGTGGACGGGATCATCGGCCGCGGCGGGATGAGCACCATGTACCGCGCCACCGACGTTCGCCTCGGTCGCACAGTGGCGCTGAAGATCATGGCCGAGGACCTGGCCGACGACGCCGAGTTCCGGGAGCGGTTCGTCGACGAGGCCCGCAACACCTCCGCCATCGACCATCCGCACATCGTTCCGCTGTATGACTTCGGAGACCTGGACGGGTCGCTGTTCCTCGCGATGCGCTACGTCGAAGGAGCCGACCTGTCCGGTCTGCTCGCCGACGGACCGCTCGCGCCGCGCCGCGCGCTCACCCTGCTCGGGCAGGTCGCCGAGGCCTTGGACGTGCTGCACGAGCGCAAACTGGTCCACCTCGACGTCAAGCCGGCGAACGTCCTGGTGACCAAGCGGGAGAGCGCCGGACGGGAGCACGTCTACCTCGCGGATTTCGGGCTCACCCGCCGCGGAGCCGCCGGCCACCGCACCAGCAACGGCGACTTCCTCGGCTCCCCGACCTATGCCGCGCCCGAACACCTGCGCGGTGAGCACGTGGACGGCCGCACCGACATCTACTCGCTGGCCTGCATGATGTTCGCCTGCTTCACCGGGCACGCCCCGTTCCGCGGTTCGGTGGACGACGTCATCGCCGGGCATCTCAGCGGCCGCGTTCCCCCGGTTTCGGCGGAGATGGTGCTGCCCGCCCAGGTCGACGAGGTGGTGTGGCGCGGGATGGCCGCCGACCCGGCCGCCCGCCCTGCCAGTTGCCGTGAACTGATGATGCTCGCCCACCGCGCGCTGGAACACCTGCCTCGTCCCGACGATGCCCCGGTGCGCCGGTCGGCAGGTCCGCCGGTGGCGGCGCCCCATGGCGGCGGGCAGTTCCCGGTGCCGGTGCACCTCGCGACCGCAGGCGCTCAGAACGCGGTGCGCCCACCGGACGTCAGCACCATGCGCCTGCGCGACCCGCTGCCTGCTTCCGCCCACTCGCCGCTGGTCGGCGAGCCGCTGAGCCAGCACCGGTGGCTCATCCCTGCGCTGGTGCTGCTGGCGCTCGCTGGGCTGGTCCTGGTCTTCGTGGGCCTGGTCGCCCTGCTCTCCTGAGTCGATGTCCCGGGGAGCGACCTTGCACTCGACACCGCAGAGTGCTAAAAACTGAGTTGGCACTCGCAACATGTGAGTGCCAGGTCGGGACGGTGAGGCCGGGGTAGGTGAACCCAGGGTCGTCCGTCGCGGGCACCGCCTGGCCAGCATCGTGTCACCCCCAAATCCGGAGGATCACTTCGCAATGGCCAAGATGATCGCGTACGACGAAGAGGCCCGCCGCGGTCTCGAGCGGGGTATGAACGCCCTCGCCGACGCAGTAAAGGTGACGTTGGGCCCGAAGGGTCGCAACGTCGTGCTCGAGAAGAAGTGGGGCGCGCCCACCATCACCAACGACGGTGTCTCCATCGCCAAGGAGATCGAGCTCGAGGACCCCTGGGAGAAGATCGGGGCCGAGCTCGTCAAGGAGGTCGCCAAGAAGACGGACGACATCGCAGGCGACGGCACCACCACCGCCACCGTCCTGGCCCAGGCCCTGGTGCGGGAAGGTCTGCGCAACGTCGCGGCCGGCGCGAACCCGATGGCTCTGAAGAAGGGCATCGAGCAGGCGGTCGAGGCCGTCACGGCGAGGCTCATGGAGACCGCCAAGGAGGTGGAGACCAAGGAGCAGATCGCTGCCACCGCCGGTATCTCCGCAGGCGACCCTGCCATCGGTGAGCTCATCGCCGAGGCGATGGACAAGGTCGGCAAGGAAGGCGTCATCACCGTCGAGGAGAGCAACACCTTCGGGCTCGAGCTCGAGCTCACCGAGGGCATGCGCTTCGACAAGGGCTACATCTCGCCCTACTTCGCCACCGACACCGAGCGGATGGAGGCGTCCCTCGACGACCCCTACATCCTGCTGGTGAGCTCCAAGATCTCCACGGTGAAGGACCTGCTGCCGCTGCTGGAGAAGGTCATGCAGTCCGGCAAGTCCCTGGCGATCATCGCCGAGGACGTCGAGGGTGAGGCCCTGGCCACCCTGGTCGTCAACAAGATCCGCGGCACCTTCAAGTCGGTTGCCGTCAAGGCGCCCGGCTTCGGTGACCGCCGCAAGGCGATGCTGGCCGACATGGCCATCCTCACCGGTGGCGAGGTCATCAGCGAGGAGGTCGGCCTCAAGCTTGAGACCGCCGACATCTCCCTGCTGGGCCGGGCCCGCAAGGTCGTCGTCACCAAGGACGAGACCACCATCGTCGAGGGCTCGGGCGACTCGGACGCGATCGCCGGACGGGTCAACCAGATCCGCGCGGAGATCGAGAACTCCGACTCCGACTACGACCGCGAGAAGCTGCAGGAGCGCCTGGCCAAGCTGGCCGGCGGTGTCGCAGTGATCAAGGCCGGAGCCGCCAGCGAGGTGGAGCTCAAGGAGCGCAAGCACCGCATTGAGGACGCGGTGCGCAACGCCAAGGCCGCCGTCGAGGAGGGCATCGTCGCCGGTGGTGGCGTCGCTCTCGCGCAGGTCTTCTCCGTCTTCGAGGGGCTCAAGCTCGAGGGTGACGAGGCCACCGGTGCCAACATCGTGCGCGTCGCGCTGGAGGCCCCGCTGAAGCAGATCGCCATCAACTCCGGCCTCGAGGGCGGCGTCATCGCGGAGAAGGTGCGCAACCTGGAGACCGGTCACGGCCTCAACGCGGCCACCGGCGAG
>JAABVA010002498.1_pt1 | contig 18248 bp, 20 predicted proteins | sample 5560331 | NCBI WGS metagenome assembly JAABVA01 (sample SAMN12812661, study PRJNA571458) | rock metagenome | isolation source: Antarctica rocks | place: Antarctica: Victoria Land, Mt New Zealand sud | collected 2016-01-07 | reverse complement strand
GCTTCTCGTGATAGTCTAGATAGAAAGATAGACGTTGAAACTGAGTATAGAATTCACTGAATTTCTTGAATTCTTGAACCAAGTTGTAGTATTTTCTACGAAAGTTGACTTTCTTATTCGAATCATCGAACAACTGAGCTAGCTCTTTCAAAAGATCGTCGACGATCTTATAGAGGTTGACACAGTCACGTTCGCATCTAGCTTGAATGATCTCAGCTGCGTCATCGAATAATCTAGAATGTATATAGCTCAATTTGACTCGTTCATTAGAAAAGAGATCGGCGTTGATCTCTAGTTTATCCTGAATTTTTCCGTACCAGTTCTCTCAAGTAGAGTTCTTTTCATCAGTAAACAGCGAAGGATCAGGTATTTTTTGAGATCTAGAACGCTCAGAGTAGGTGAAATCAGAAGAAGTGTTTTCTTTAGCTTGAAGTCTAGACTTCAACTCGTTGATTTCGTCTTCTTGTTGTTTATCTAACTCGTAGAGTCGATCTGTTTCTTCATCAAGGGCTAGGCTTCGAGCCTTTCAGGTTTCGTAGAACACGAAGAATATTATCGTTTCAGCGAATGATTCGTCATCTTCATGAATGAATGATGCAGCACTTGATGATTTCGTTCGTGATTTCGATGAATCAGCATCAGAGATTTGAGAGAAACGATTTCGGAATTCTTCGGAACGCTCTTCAGTAGGCGAACAACTAGGCATGATGAGGTTTGTTTGAAAGAAGGCCGAACGAATGACGATGTTCGACGATTTGAAAAAGAAAGACGTATAGAATGATGTTTAATCTTCAACAAAGAAGATGAGATTTGTTTGTTGATTGATTTGGTTGATTCTCTAGCAAACAACGAAGATCCTTTATCGTTGAATCTATCGATCGATTTGATTCTTGAGCAATCCACGAAGATTCTTTATCGTGATTCTCGTAATCGAGTGAACTTTGCGTACTTAATGAGCGATAAGTAGTCTAGCAATTCAAACAGTCTCGCCGTTGATTCTATTCAATCCTCTAGTGTTGTTCTATCTTTCGATTATCGTCGATCATCAGGTAAACGAATTTCTTTAGACTTGTTCTGCCTAGACGAGTATGTTGAATGGATAATGAGACCAGTATCGTGTGGTTAACGGATTCTTAATATAATGTCAGGACCGTGCCTAGATGATACAACCAATGAAGATCAGGATTGATAGTGCTTGATCTTTAGAGATAGCTATAACTGAATATTAAGAATACAGAAGAAGGTTGATACAAAAGCTTCTATTTATGTAATGTTCAGAGGCTGCGCTAGGCCTGAAAGGAATGTGTTTGTGACACGAGAAGGATGTGATGTAGGTGAACAAGGTGTTGGTGAAAGAAAAGGGTGTTGGGGAAGGAAAAGAGTGTTGGGCCATATCTGGGCCATATCTGAGCCAAACCTGATGCGAATTGATTAGGGCTTCAGCCTTGTTCAGCCTTGGTACGCTCGTAACAGTGTATAGCGAAGCTTCTTTTTTAGATTCTTCGACCGATTCAGCGTTTGTTCGTTGATGTAGATATACATTGATTTATTCACATTAACGTTGCTAAGAGAGTTTCTAGTCTTCGTCTTTATGAAATTCATGATTGATCAATTTCGTTCGACTAAAACACTGTTATCAGATATTCTGTTGACTCGTAAAGCGAGCTTGAAGAGCTGAGATGCAAATGACTCGACGCAGAATCAAAAAAGCTTCAAGTCTTCAGTTCATCTTCAGCAGTCGACAGTAAAGTGAAAATTGTCAATTCGATTTCTAAAAGCAAGTCATTGCTTCATCGTTGATTCAACAGCATGATGATCATTGATGTGCTTTTCAAAGAAGTTCATCATAATAGAATCGAATGTTGAACTGCCTGTTAAGTCGATGATCTTAATGTCATGATTTCAAGATAGCAGCAAAGCAGCTACTACATGAAGAGATGTAAATTGACTGAGTATTTGATTCTTTTAAACGTGATTCGTTATGTGATTCAAACACTCGATGATGAAGTATTGTTTGACTTTGAAGTATAAATGAGCTCAAATTTTGTTTCAATTTTGAAGCATTCTGAATAGATCTGTCGTCGAGTTCGAGTTGCTTAACCCAATTCAAGTTGGGTTTCAGAATTGAGTTGGGTTGAAGAGAATCAACTCAACTCAATCAACCCGACGAGTTGACCCGAACCCGATTGCAGGCCTACTTTCTACCAAATTCCCTACCAAATTCCCTATCAAAGTGACCAAACTCCCTACCATATTCCCCACCATGTTCCCTACCATATTTCCCACCATGTTCCCTACCATGTTCCCTACCATATTCCCCACCATGTTCCCCACCATATTCCCTATCAAATTCCCTACCAAATTGATTGCAAAATTGATTGCAAAAAAATTTGGAAAAAAATAAAGAAAAAGTATACTATTTTTAGTACATAATATACTATATTTAGTATCAAAAATCGGATCCGAGCAACTCAACTCGAACTCAGAATTGGGTTGGGTTGACTCTTCTCAATTCAACTCAATTCTAACTCGATGACAGATCTAATTCTGAATAGCGAATAATCTTCTGCTTCTGAAAGATATTGAATTTGATGTATAGACTCAAGAATATCACAAGCTTGTTTTAAAGATGTTCAAAAGTTGAGATTCTTGAGATGAGATATGATTTTGATAGTGTTTTTATTCTTGTTGATGTCGATTCTCGACTTAAGTTGTCTGACATATCTGATTATTGTCTTCTCGTTCTTTAATATCGAGTTCATGAGTTCTATGATAATTTCTCAGCATGTAAAGACGTTGAGTATAAGCGAGCATCTATGATCATATGTCTAAAGAAAGAAAATAATTAATATGTGAATTAATCAATAGAACTGAGAAAGACTCTCAAGCAAGCTCAACAAAGAAGAATTTTGTCGTGTGATGTTGAGTTTTTTGATTTTAGATAAATAAAAGACTAATCGAAAGAGAAAAATGATGAGCGTAGAGCTGAGAAATATCAAGCATCTTCGATGAAAACATGAGATTGTACTAATCATTATCTGAAATTTTCACAGAATTGTCAGCTCTTTAAGAGCAGCGAGGAAGAATTTAACAATTCACTGTGCTTTCTTTAGTATCTTTGTAAATCACGAAAGCTTCATGATGTCATCAAGCAACAGCTGAAGATCATGACTATCACATGAAATGAAAAATACATGCTTCAACTCGTCAAATGCTTCAAGCTCACTTCATAAAGCTCGCATTGTAGAGCATGTATCGATGACAAATGTATTCACTCTTCAAAACTGATTCTGAAGAGTCTCGTCGATGTGATTTAATAGTCAATGAGCTTGTGTTTTTGCATTCATGATCTCTGTCACGTCGACTTCGATTCTTAAATGAAATTCTTCTTCATTTGATGTAGCTGTTTTTGATACGTGCATACATAAATTTATGACTCTTTTCTTTCGTATATTAATCGACTCATCGCTGAAGAAGTTTAGATAATGACTCATGAGCATAGAATCAATCTTCGTCTTCATCATTTGATAAATCTCATTCAACAGCACTTCTGTCATGATCAGATGCAAAGAAGATGTGCATTGAGTATGAAAGACGTGCTCATGAGCTCGAACGTACGAGTTTTCGTAGTGATTGAATGATAAATTCAACATGTAGACTGTCATTGCTGTCGTTCGATTCAGTGTCTTAATAGTTGAGCTCGGCAATGATCGAATTTGCGATGAAAGCTTCGTTTGAACTGATGAAGAGAACAAATTGAAAGATCTATTGATGTAAGCAGTGCACTTATTCAAATGAGCCTGCTGACGAGTTGCTTTCATTGTCAGTACATATTGACAGTGACGACATCGAACTGTAGTAAGAGCTCTTCCAGGTACGATTATCTGCTGAAAGGCTTCAGCAACGATCTGGTTTCGGGGCTTATCACCGCGTTGCTGAGGCATGGCTGGTGGTAGGAAGATAGATCGGATGAAGGTCTATCTATTGACTGGCGACAGCTAGGTCAAACCTTCTGAGCTAGATCAGGTGGGTTAGCTTGCTTATATAATATAAAACCAATAAACATACATGAATAAACCGCTAAGAGGTATTATACACGTTTATTGTAGAATAAACGGTTTTTTTCTAGCCCTAGCTGTGGGGGCGACCATTGTGTTTATTTCAATCTTCGAACAAACCCCACAATTGTTTGATGCGTCGGTTCCTCGCATAACGTCCTTACCATTGTAGGCACGGGCTTTCAAGCATTCCGTGGCTGCTTTATGGGAGCACCTTCAAGGTTGTCGACAGTATGGCTTCGAATAAAGACGGTTCAGGGGCGAAGAGGTCAACCGGGCCGAAGGTGGGTCTCTTTACCATGCAGATTCCCGCTGCAGCGAGCCTCCCACGTAGCAACGATCACTGACAACTTACTGACGTTCATAGGCTAGTAATGATATCCATCAGACGAAAAGGCATTCTTCTTTAAAAGAGTTGGAACCCGTAATCCAACAGAACCGACAGTCTTCTATTTCGTGGACGAACCCTCGAAAGAGACCGCATAGCTATAACCCTTCGAGTACTTCTGAACCGATCCGTGATCAGATCTTACAGGAAACAAATCATGACAAGCTACTACACGTCTCCAAGAGAAGTCGAGCCTCTGAGTGGCCGCTTAAGGACCCTGCTGAGCAGGCCAAGGCCCGCAGTGGTAGCTCCAAACCAGCAAAGAAATCACTATCGCCTCACCAGAAACGCAAACCATCCACCACAGCTCGAGATTCGAGATTTCTTGAGGGTAGCATGAATGATCGTGTCAGTCAGAAACCTCCGGGTGCGTACATGCACGAAGAGGAGGCAATGGATCGGTCTATGACACCTGCTGGAGCTACATTTCAATCACGGGAACAAGTTACCGACAAGCAAGAGACGGATACATTCTATGACGCTGGGATCATCTCATCAAAGCACTCAGGCATGTTTCGTTTTGGTAAAGCCATTGTCAACGCTTTCAACCCAGCCAATGTGTGGCAGGGGATCAATGGCATCTGGAAAGAGACAGAAGATTCGAAATCTCCCGAAAAGACCGTTCTGCAGGAACGCCAAGCCAAAGCAGAAAAGGCATACGCAGAGCTGAAGAAGAGTGGATTCAAAGGGACAAAAGCTCCTCCGGCAGGCAGAGCGAGCAAAGACTTACCAACAATCAGGTACGAGGATGTCGTTCCTCGAGAGGCTCCGTTTCGTGACTCTGGCGTCGACATGGATGGATACCCGTCATCAACAGAACGAAGCAAAGACAATCTGGTAACTATTCCTGCCGAAGCATTAATGCCACCTCCGCTTATACCAGGACCTGGTCGATCCCCAAGTCCTATGGGTGGTATAAGTACGGGTCGTAGGTCGTCTTTAAATCTTCACAAGCCCTCTTTTCAGGATCTAAAAAAGATTAAGTCGCATTTTCACTTGTCGCCAACGAAGAGAGCGCAATCTGAAATCTCGCTTCCCCTGCCGTCCATTGAGATTGACGCTACAGCGAGTACAGCAGTGACTGCTCAACCATTGCGGAACCACCCGTCAAAACAGGAGCTTGTCAAACAGCAGAAGCTGACCAAGAGAGTGAGTGACCTGGAAACGAAGCTGGAGAGAGCTCGGAGAGAGCTCGATGGGCTTCAGGAGCCATCCAAGCGAGGTTCGAAGCCTTTTAAGCCTGGTGCTCTACCTTCTCTGCCGTCCCAGCGTATTCTCAACAGTCTTGGTGGCAGTAAGGACTTAGAGGGGGGAAATGAAGTCAAAATCTATGATAAGAGCAACTCTACAAGAGACTTAGGCCCAAATTACGGGCGTGACGTGACACCTCAAGTCAATGCTCAGCTTCAAAGTGAACTCAAGTTTTCAGTCTCGAGAAGCTCGCTTTCAAGGAAGCGTAAGAGTGACGACGCTCTGTTCAATCCTGGTCGTAACTATGAAGATACATGCGGTTCTGACTTTGACCCTGCCGGAAAGGACGTTACCAGGAAAGCATCTGTACGCTCTCGGAAGTCGCAGAAGATCGAAAACCCCACTGCTATCGATTTTGTCAAGTCTCGCAATGAGACAAACGTGACACCAAATGGTCCACGTAGGATCTCTTCTCGAAGAACACTCGATCCTGTGCCACCGCTTCCTACGAACCCGAAGGTCTTCGATCTGATGGAGATTGATCAAGCCAAAATACTTTCCATGCGCCCAGTCTCTGACAGCAAGCTCCCCTTTGGCAAACTCTCAGACGACATCATCAACCTACGTACCCTTTACCCTTCTATGAGTGAATCTCAATTGGACGATTACATTGCCAACCTTCCCGCGAACAAGAAAAAGACAGACCATACATCGCTTTCCCACCATGACCGTCCAGCCTCTCCTTTCCTCGCGCCTCCACTTTCTGCGTCTCCAAAAAAGACACGGGCTCGAAAGGCAAAGCGTGGAATATCTCCGCCGCCACCTAGTTTGATCTCGCCTAAGAGACGTGCGATCGAGGTCGAGCCAAAAGAAGAGGAAGATGCGGCGACGGTAGACTCCGAGGGACACGACACAGTGGCTCCGCTGCCGGAGTCCCTGTTGAATAGTAAGGCCAATGCTACAGCAAAACATGCAGACAAGCCACTACCTAGTATTCAAAAAGAAGATTTCGAGTGGCCCGAAGACGTCTTTTAGAATTGCCGTCCCTGCATATTTACTCGGAGTAGTGGCACGTTGCCAGCATAGCCTACTGTCCGACTAGACGAATGCCTTGACCAGCACTGCCTTACTCACTCTTCCAGTCAGGCAGCAGTACAGTACATCCAGTAAAAACACAAATTGACAAATTTCTTACACTTCTAGCGACCGAGCGTCGATATTTCTCGGGTTTTTCCTTGGCATGAGGCCAAACACAAACGTTCAGATATCTCGACTCACCTCGGAACATACAACCTTTGACGATTGACGATGGAAAGATTCGGCCGTCTTTATGAACATAGCACACCAAATTGCCAGTGATCCTGCGATTCTAGCGAGCCACTTTGAGGTTTTTGAGCGTTGCCATTTTTCGGCATAGCAGCAGGCGTATTTGTGTTCAGGCCAGGTTGGAAAGGGGTTGATGATTTATGAGATGGTGGAAGTCGATATGTCGTCGGGTTGATACTGTTCAATGATCCGAGGATAGGTTTTGTATTTACGAAACAAGGGGTGGTCTGGTTACATACTTCAAACACGTTTTACCATGATGAGCGATGATGGAAATGGATTGAATATGCCTGAGGCAGCTCGGTATTCATTGGATCCTTGTATACATTTCATCGCACACCTTCCCCTTTCCTCGGAAGTTTGCCCCTTTTTTTCTTCATCTTCTTCTTTACATGTAAGCTCACCTCGCTCTCCAAACTCTCTACCCGCACCTCACCCAACATCTCCCATCTCCCCTCTCCCATCTCCCCTCTCCCACCCTCCCATCTCCCTCAAACTTCCCTTTTATATATATATATCTATCAAACCTCGCATCCCACTCCCTCCATCTTCCCAATTTCTAAACCCCCCCCCCCAAAAAGAGATTTTTTTTCTTTCCGTATCCGCATCCCATATTACCTAGCTATGCATGCTCTTTACCTCGGTCTCCGCGGTCTATCGAATGGTACTGCGTGTTCTACGTTTGGTTGCTGGGTTGAGGTTGTTCGTGGGGTGTGTAGGGAGTGTAGGGTTTGTGTGTGTGTGTGTGTGTATGTGTGCGTGTGAATGTGTGTGTGTGTGTAAATGGCGGAGGGAATTGAAAAGGGCGACTGAGGGATGATGGTCATGAGGGTGGGGAGGGTGGGGAGGGTGGTTAGTAACTCTTTCATCATGTCACCATGTCAAGATGCTCGGTTTTCGGCCTTGACTACAGTAAGATATTGGTGTTTTTTTGGAAATTGCAGAATTTGCTGTTTTTTTTCGATCATGTCGGCTGGGTGGATGGTGTGCCTACCGTTCGTTCTTCCAGCTTCACCGATCCTCATTTTCGAAGAGATTCAACATCTTCTTCACCCTTCGCCCTTCTCCCCTTCCCAGCTACCAGCTACCAGCCGCCTTCCCATTATCCACTTCCCCCCTCCTCCTCCTCCTCCTCCTCCCCCTCCTCCCCCTCCTCCTCCTTCCTCCTCTCCTTTCCGCCTCTCCTTTCCGCCTATGTCTGTCCACTAATACACAACCAGGAAATATTCCCTTTACCTCTGAACCATCATCCCCTAACCCTCAAACCACCACCCCTTCTTCCACAACCTACAACTCACGACCTTTCGAAAATCCATTAACCAACCCCCTTGCTTCAAACCCCCCTGGCCATCTTTACCCCATCACCACCACCACCACCACCACAGAAGCTCGAACCCCAAAACCCCCCAAAAAACAATCCTCAGCATATCCCTTCCTCCCCATCCTGCAGAAAACCCCTATCTACCTAACCCACTCACCAACCATCCCACAACAAACGGCCCCCCTCGCCAACGAGAAAAAAAAAACCGGCGCCCCCACCACCAACAATAACAACAACAACGCCTCGCGAGTTGGGGATAAGAGGATGGGGGTTTAGGGTTTGATGGAGATTCAAGAGGTGGGGAGGGAGTGTTGAGATGCTGGGGATTGGTGGTTTTTGCTTTTGGAAGGACGGGGACGGGGGACGAGGAACGAGGGAGGGGTTAAGATCAAAGGGCTATTTGGTTGTTCTGGAAAGCATTTCCAAATGACATAGAGAGAGGGCTATTGGGAAGGGGCGATATGGACAGAAGGTGCGAACTAAGGAGATGCAGCAAGATCTAGTCACCAAGCATTGGGAAGCCCGAATAGCTGATTTGACAGAGATTCCTTGCCCAACTCCAAAAACCCAATCCCTAAAATTAACCCTGTATAAGAGACCCCCACTCTCATTATCCAACCTATCCCGATGCTCACCAAAGCCCCGCCTCAGTATAAAAATCCAATAACCCTTCCTCTCCAAAGGAACTATACTTTTGATTTACAATCCTCCTCCCACAATAGCGACTGTATCTTTTCTTGAACAAACGGCCCGCCCAGATGCAAAAGACAGGCGAGAGGGGGTATCCGCCGAATGCAAGAACGAGCATGTTAGATGTTGGTGGTATACGCAAAGGTATCGATGATGCTGGAAACTTAGATGTGTGTGGGGAAAGTACATGGAAAAGGACATCAAGAACGATATACGCTCAAATGGCGCAAGGATACCCCGTTGAAGACATGGTTGAATCGTTACCGCCAGCGCTGGGAATCAAGTAAAACGGAACCATTTGCGCTGCAACACCCAATTTTATCCGACCAGGCGTATTCGTCCATTCAAGCGGTGTGTGATAATCGTTGCTCAAAGCTTACTGGCTGAACGAAAGTGAAAAAAGGTGGCTCCAGGCAGTCATTCGGATATAGGGGAAGGACATTTCTTCAACTGCTGGGTGCCATCCGCGCGCTTGTACGACAGAAGCTTCTTGAAATCCTGATCATAATCCTCCTCTACTAGACCCTCATCCGTCTCGACCTGAACAACGTCTTGGCCTTGGTTACTTGGCCGCATCCCGCTGTGCATGGGCTGGTTCAGGTGAGCCGAGTCAAAGACTGTGCCGAACGAACGTTTGCCGAGGTGTGATGTGCTGGTGGCAGATTGCGGAGTCGCCGAGTACGGAGTGAACTTACTCTGCAGGCTGTCGTAGCTGGGAGTCGAAGGTGCAATGCTTGATACCGGCACTGCGGATGCGGGTAGAGCTGGCTCGTGCTTTCTCTCGAGCGGTGGATGGAGGGTCTTCAATGGTGGGAGCACTTGTCCGCTGACGGGCGTTGCGGCTCTCGGCACAGGAGCCGGGGCAGGCTGTGGGTACCATGTTTGCTGCACGGGAGGTGCACGATTCTCCACAGGAGGATAAGAGTTTACTTGCGATGGGTAGATCGGGTTGTTCATGAGACCTGTAGCACGGTGGTAATCATTGTGGGGACGATAATCCTTGGTGTCGACGTATGGTTGAGCTTGCGGAAACTGTGGCTGTTGAGGTGCCTGGGGCTGTTGAATCCCATAGTTGTTTCTCGGAACAGACATCTGGCGAGTGTGGGTGGCGGGGTATTGAAAGCCATTGCCATTCGGCATGTAGTTCTGTACTGGTTGAGGTGCTGGCGCAGGAGGTGGCTGAAATGTAGGCGCGGCATATTGATTGTTGTTGGGGACACCAAATGAAAGATGAGATGTGTAGTTGGTGTTCGCTGGCTGAGCTGGCTGTACCGGCGGAGGAGGCTGTTGGTAGTTGGGTTGATTGAAGAAATTCAAGTCTTGCGCCGAGAGCCGGCGTGGCTCCACACTGTACGGCGTTGGAACATCCACACTTCCATGACTCGATGACCGTGGACGATCTGGCATTTGGGACTTTGCATACATGTCTGGTGTGACATATCGATCAGACCGTGCATAGGCATTCTCTTCGTCGAACTCGTCATAACCTTGGTTAGCCTTAGTGTCCCGTCTCCTCATGCGAACATCCCGCCTAATCCGTACGCGACAGCCCTGCTCTGCAACCACACGGCTAAGCTGGGTGCTCTCTGCGAGACCAGGGAACTTCTTGGCACTAAAGACATTAAAGGGCACCGACTTGACTTCGAGACGGAAATGGACATGATCTCTTGCCGACATTGGAGTCATTTGCGAAGGTTTTCGGTCCTCGATATTCGGGCTCGGCGTTGCAGACTCTTTATCCGCGTCCCTGGTCTCTTTGAGTTCCTCGAACAGGTTGAAGCTCAGCCGGTATTTACCCTCGTGGCGGACGGACAAGTCCGGAAAGATGAAATAGCCAGCAGGATCGGGTCGGTCAAGGTATGCCATACCAGCAACGGGCATGCCGGTCAAGACTGGAAATGGAGTCGGTGCTTGGGGGACACGTCCTTGCGCGATTTGGCGCGCAGATTCAAGTGTAGTGTAGAGGAAGAAGTTGGCATTGTATGAGAAAGTAATGTCGGTTTTCGCTTCTCCTTCAAATATACGAAGCTGAACAACCGGCGGAGGATCCACCGGACGGCGATCTGCGGAGGCTACATGATTGTCAGTCGGGAGATCATTCACGTATAGGACGAACAGCACGGACACTTTGCTCCCGAACCACATGCTCGGGCTCGTTCCGGCTGTTGGATAACCTCCATTTCGTACGTCAACTGCCTTCCCTCCTTCGTCACCCGACTCATTGAGCTCTTCGTCTCATTGCTAACCGCCAGAACACTCGCCATGCTGGAAGCTCTTCCAAATTATATCCAACGATCGGATCCAACTACCGAGTACCCTAGAAGTAACGCTGAAGATTCCGAACGGTACGGTGTGTCGCTTATGCTTTTCGCCAGCCGAGTAATTGCGATGGTGTATGAATCAATGCCTATCTTCGGCTTGACTCCTTGACCAAATATACGTTACGAACAATTGCAGCGAGCGATAGAGCGATAATAACTTCACGTCAACGGCTGATGGACTCGAGCGATGATTCCTGGTGAACTGTAAGATACCAAGCCGCTGGGTTCCCAAGACATTCGTATTTGCTTGTCGGAAACGAAGGACCAAGATGGTGGGACAAGCGACAGAAACTCAACTTACGGCGCGATGCGATCGATGATTAAGAGACGGCTTGTGGTTGCAGAATATTACGATAGGAATATAAGAATGCAATCGAGGACGATGCAGATGTCGAGTTCCAAGAGTGCTAAAATATATGGGGTGAGAAGGCGGAGGATGAAGGGTGCGACTGGCTGAGTGGTTGTCGGGATGCCGAATTTCGATTCCCGCGAGCCCAATCGTGGGGGAATTTTGATTATTCTATCGCAGGTTGAAGAACGTTCGCTCTCCGGACGAGTGATAGACTCAAGTCTGAGAAGGAAGCAAATCAGTCGAGGTCTTTTGCAAGAACCATTGACCACAAAGTATGGGGCGAATAGAAAGGAGGAGGAGGGTGAGCACGGCTGAGGTGGAAGACACACAGCAGCAGTAGGTATGGTAATCCGTATGGAAACCACAAGCTAGGGCAAGCGTCACTGAGATTCTTATGGTGTACGATTACTACAGTACTGTATAGTACGCTCACCGCCAAGGTAACAAACAGCTACCTACTCCGTAACAAGAGCCAAACTCTAGCCGTCAATCAATGATTGATTGAACCGTTACGGAAGTCCAGTACCCTCGACTCCAGAGGGGGAGCATTTTCGGGGCGATCCATAGGCGGCCGAGCAAAAGTCACCGCCTATTCCTTAGCTGGGGATTTACCTGCCTTAGTGGGGTCAAAGGATGCGGGACGACGAAAGCTAGGGACTAGGGAGTCGCTCCCCTACCGTACTTGAGGGACCAATCACACCCGTCCCAAGCGCTCCACCTTCACCCTGGACCGCGAGAATGGGCTCACCAAGAGGCTGGGGGGCTACTGTACCTTAGGTAATCCACGAACTGATTGATTGGGATGGTTACACTGACACCGGTGGCGGGTTTCTTACGTTACATCTCTGATTCGCTTGGTATCTCGAAGCCAAGCGAATAGAATAATACAGTCGCCCCACCACCCACGCCACCTTCATGAACGATGGTGTGCCACTGATACCTTACCGTACTGATGGATACCAGATGCTGCAGAAAGACAAGCCACCATCTCGGCGTGCATCAGTCGAAATTCAATGGGATAAGGTAGGGACGGAGTACTCCGTACATGCCCAATTCATTCTTCTACCTTATCTTCCCAGACTCCAGTGTTGCTGCTCGAGCAAAAGCCCTTTCGTCACGACGTTCCGTGTCTCATCGCAACCAAGATTCACACGTTCTGGTTCGAATCTTGAGGTAAGTTAGGCTTGGGCGGACCGAGAGAAGCTCTAAAAGAAGTTCATGCAAACAAAATGTCTCACTAGGCAAAGCCCAGACACTATTCCGGTTCTAGCGCGCTTCTCAAGTTTGAGACCTCCTTTGGCAGCAGTCTTCAACCAGAGTTCATCGGTACTGTATCGTACGACGTTGGCAAAGAGTAATCCCTACTACACCATTTGAGGAGATGGACGGTCATGATGGCTTTGCAAGTCAGTTTCTTCATTGATCAACCCCCACCCCCAGTTACGCGGTATGATTGGTGGCCAAAGATCGAGCATGCCAAGGCTTCTTGAATGCTTCTCAAAGTTGGGTGCGCAATCAGCCCCGAACGGAACGGATACGAATACCTTAGGTAGGTAGCGCTACGTATAGTATTCCGTAACGTACTCGAAGCTTCCCCCCGCGCAGACAATTCCGCTCTCCCGTTGTTGGCCCAGTCTCCCAGATCTGCAGCCTCAAGCCGCCCCGACGGTCTCACTGAATCTTACAGTACCTCCGGTTTCGACGCTAGCAGTTCTCAACATTGGGGTCGTCGTTGGTGCATACAGGGGTTCCCAATTCCGCCATACGGTCAAGTACTGCAGCCAGCTAGGTCGTGCATGCATCGACGTTAGGTATTTTACCAGTTGGAGCCTGTGGCAGAACTGGGAATTTAATTTCATTCGGTACAAAGTCACAGAAGATTCGTTCGCATCGCAGCAGACGCGCAGTACCGGGAGAAGAGCAGCATATGCTTCCTGGTTGTGGGCTTCAAGCCTATCAACTATCGAGTCGCGCACCAGCATGGCAAGGACCTCTTCTCCTTCCGTCGAACCATCATACTGTGTGCATGCCGTATACGGTGCTCCTTTCCCGTACGCTGGACGTTTCATCGTAGACTTCAAGCCCCACATCCCCAACACCAACGATACTAGTACCGAGCTGTACATAGTAGTATCTGTAATTTTCGAAGCACTGGACATGACTCGCGTTGTCCTTCCCATCCGCCAAGCTCGGTGGCTCGTTCTTTAAACTTTGCGGCTAACCGTTCGGCGCACCAAATCCCTTTAAGCTCGCTTGGCTGATCTCCTCGATCGATCGCTTGCAGGAAAGTCAAATACTTGCAGATCATTCGAATTGGGGCTTTTCGGATGCTGAACCTTGGCACTAACATCTTTACTCTCTGACCTTCTTGATAGGCACCATCAATGAGATAGTACGGAGTACTACCTATGTACTGTGCTCCGTAATATAGTATGGATGATAGCCCGTTGCACATTCATCGTCAGCAGCCTGTACGGTGTGACATGCCGGTCACCACTTGAATCTCTATGACCCGGTATACCCGCCATGCACCGACGATAACCTACCGCCTACAGCCTACAGAGATCATTGATCGCTGCGAGAACCAATCAAAACGATCTGTTTCAAGACTTTGATATGCGCTCTGGGTAACATGCTTGCTTTGAGTAGTACTACTACTGGACAGTTCATGTCTTCGGATCGTTCTACCGACGCGAGGAGCCGTTGCGGTAGATATGTCTTGCCTTGTCCATCCCCTCGATCGCTCGGTGCTCTTGTTGTCGGTTGGAGCCGATCTTTGATATCAAGATCCTTCATGGTGTCCTAGGGAGCGTGAATGACCACTAGTCATTGCTTTCAGCATCCTCGGATAAACCCTTCTCTGGTCATGCTGACGATGTTCTCCTTGCTGGACTTTTGGCTGTTGGAAAAACGCTTGTGCCATACAATGAACACCATGCTGGCGTCGATCTTCTGGCCCACCTCGTCTCCGTTTGCAGCGATCGCCCTCATAGCGCCGTAAGATGCACTGACCACTCAGAAAGCCGTTCAGGTCACGCATCGTTTTTAGTGGTCGGTTTACAACCGCAGCGACTGCGGTCAGGATTTGTTGTTGATGATGAGCCTAAGTCGGAGATCGGGGTTTTGAGTGACCTTGGCACCCATCAAAGTGGAGGCGAAGCTTCACCCAGAGTTACAAACCTTAGAAGGTGCACTGATGGTACGCTATTCCATAGGCCTTCGCCTTTTCGCCTGGTCTTGAATGTCAGATAAGAAACTTTCGCTGCTTGGTTCCCTTACCAGCCCCGATTTCCGTATGCACCCCTTTCTTTTCCCATTGTCTTCTGCAGAGGCACCCAGTAGTGGCTCGAGCATTGCAAACGTCTTGCCTGTCGTGGTGGTCTGGTGACCATAGTCATCCATGTGGCTTTACCTCCTTCCCCTGTAGCGTCTGTTGGTCAGACTCAAAATCAATGCAGAGTCGTCTCGTAGGCGCCACAGACCTGGTCCATGGTAAGAATCTGGGGGAATTGATATCCTATTGGGCAAGACCCTTCTAGAAAGACAGATTTCTTCGTTTGGCCACCTGCACCTTGCCCATCTCTTTCTCCCGCATCATTTAATCTGGGGCCGCTGTAGGGTCCTATGGAGTTCAACATGCTACTAGAATGTATGCACATTCTATCTAGATAGGTCTTCTCGACTGCCATTCGTCCGACCTCAAACCTACTTAGCCGTTATACACATGAGCTTGCATGCCTCAGGCAGAGCCTCCATCAGACACCTAGGCCGCTTGATACAATATAATTTGAGAAAAAGTGGTCCCATGGCCAACCTTTGGGGCTTGCCAGCTCAAAGAAATTACAGTATGGATTTTAGTCCGAGTAAAAGACGGTGAGCTGTCTAATCTAGAACCTAGACCAGAGTCAGACTTCGCCATGCTTCAAGACCCACCAGTTAGGGGAATGGCTCATGGGCCCCCGTTTGGGGTCAAAGCAGAAGTCTACTGTATGAGCTCGCAGATCACCCAAGTCTCTGTCCAGCTCCAACCATGCTTTAACTAGCCCAGGTGATAGGATTTTGCGAGCAATAACCTAAGGCCCTCGTACATGGTCTGTATTTTAAGCCATCACCTCTAGATGCCCATCAACGACTGCTCAGAGGTCGAATCTAAGGTCAGACAACGGATCCTACACTGACTCGTGGTTCGAACTCCAGGCTCAATGCACTATCATTACAGCCGCCGAAGCAAACCGACTCTGACTTAAACCAGAAGGAGATTCCGAGCCAGAGTAACACAGAGCATCATGACAAGGACTGGGTCTGGCCAGTATGATCAAGTCAACCTAGAACACCCTGGATAATATGACGACTACGAACCTCCTGTGTAATTTAGGAGAGCTAAGAAATCTTACAGATCTGATAACAAATCACGCGGTGATGAACCACATGGAATCTCTCATAGGTTTACTTAGAAGAGCATAAGATTCTGGAAACACATAAGAATTATGCGGAGCGTTGCGCTCGATATGACCTTTCGATATAAGACGAAACACCTCTACGATAACGTTGCATCAATAATCTCTAAAACAAATGTTGATTAAAGTGTTTGGTCTGCTGTACATCATGACCAGAAAGTGAAATTGGCCCACACCTGTGTTTCTAGGCATCCTTACTTAGAATGAAGACTTTTGATTCCAAGAAACCGCTCTACAAGTAAGAGAATGGTGTCATAAGTTATGCATAGAGGCGGAAAGTTTTGTTTGCTCTAGTCCATGTGTGCCAATGGCAAATTGCAGCCAGGAGAAGGGATACAGCGGCCAAAACAAACAAAACTTTCCGCCTCTATACATGACTTATAGTTCATTCTACTACTACAGACATTTTGGAGAATTAAGAGAGAGAATACACGTTTCAGAGGCTTAAAGCCACAAGGTGTTCTCAAATACATTCAAAGCTGCATACGACGCCACTCCAGTACTTGGATATAGACCTATCTACGAGTAATAGACCTTTCCAAAGATCTTATATTCTTCAGGTACCCCAAGGAGCTTTGAGACGGGACATTTAACCTCTGTCATGGTTTTTGATATTCTACATGAAGGTGTAGCGAGATACATGTTGGTGATGTCCATTCGATTATCAAATTCTGCCACACGTCCGAATTCGCCTCATAATAACCGAAAGTTGGGCCTACAATCAGGTCGTACGGGACGTACATGTAAGAAAAGGTGTTGCACCAATAATTTCACCCAACCCTGACCCCCCACCATCTACCCTGCCGTCACCCATCCATCTCCTTTCAGAACCCCAGCATCACCTCAAATCTCTCATTCCAAACCTCACCCATCATGAAATATATCCAGCATCTCCCCTTGCCGCTTTGAACACAAGGATCCGCGGAAAACCTTATTTGCAATATTTACGCTGGAAGAAGAAGGACGTGTATAATTCCACGCAGGTTCGAAGAAGAAAGAATATATATTGAGAACACCCTCGTCTCTCGACAACGACCTTTCTACAAACTTAACCATCAACCCCCTCAAAAAAACTACCTCCCCGCCATCCACCCGGCCCCCTGCTGTAAACCCAACTGATCCTTCTTCGCCTTATCTCTTTCGACGCAGAGGAGTAGCTTCTTTTGTTCGAGTTTATTGAACGGATTTTGAGGGTACGGGTGGGTGAGCGAGGCATGAGGGTGAGGATGAGTCCCGTTCAGCTTTTAGTAAACCTCGTCTCTTGGTGCTTTCGTCTTGGCGAGCGCAGCGCATCAACAGTCTCGTCTTTCCAAGCCACCCTGCATTGCTCACCCGTCTCTCATAACCAAACACCAACTTTCTTCATTCACCCCTCTTCCTCTTCGCCAGCGGTGAATGTGGTAGAAAGTATGTGTTGAGTACAGCTGTTTCTTATTTCCGGCAAAAGGATGGATGGAAGATGCAGGGGGGATGCATGGGGGCCGAGGGCGGTGCGTAAGACGGGGGGGATGAAAGGGTTAGTGAGGCTAGAGGGGCGAATTTCAAAAGCGAAGGGTTGGTGGAGATACTGTAGATGAGCTGGGGGGTGTGTGGTGGAAGGGACATCGAAACGCACATTCTCCCGCCAATCCCCCCCTACTACACCACCCAGCGTTTTCAGTCTCAAACCCTCCTCCACCACACCACAACCCCAAACCTTTCCACACCACTACATCAAAACCCCCCCCCTCAACCTCACACCCCCCCGATCTTATCCCCAAGGCCGTCCAAAAAAATCCTATGCAACACATTCTGAGCGCAAAACGTACTCCAAACCGGCAGGGCTTATTTTATTGTACAGGCGGTTTGATTGCATCTCTCCTGCAGTTCTGAAGATATGTAGATCCAAGTCCAACGAACAGAAAACGGTATCCCAACCCATCAAAACCGAAGCTCTCGATAGATAAGCCTGAACGCCATCAATACAACTTTCAGGAGGAGGCACGAAAACTGCAGCCGCGAGCAACGAACCCTCACTTCCCTGATCAAGAGGTTGTGAGACCACAATAGCCGAATGCGTCAAGGACGGCTAGGAAATTCACGAACCGGGGGGGGCTTAAGCTATTAGGAGAATTGGGGGGGGGGGGGGGGGGGGGGGGTTAAAC
>JAABVA010002496.1_pt1 | contig 18257 bp, 24 predicted proteins | sample 5560331 | NCBI WGS metagenome assembly JAABVA01 (sample SAMN12812661, study PRJNA571458) | rock metagenome | isolation source: Antarctica rocks | place: Antarctica: Victoria Land, Mt New Zealand sud | collected 2016-01-07 | reverse complement strand
TCGCCGGCGCCAAGCACGTACGCCGCCGCCATCCCCTCCCAACCGCTGCTACCCCTGGCGACGATTCAGAGCGGACATGATGTCCGGTCTAACTCGGATTCAGAGCGGACATTGCGGCCGGTCAGAGCGGACATTGCAGCGGTTCAGAGCGGACATAGCTATGTCCGACAACCCCATGACCTCATAACCTCCACCTCCTCCCCACCTCCGGAACCGGTGCAAGCCGCGATCCTCGTTGCCCTTCCCCGCGGAGGTGGAGGAGGTCAACGTGACGCCAGCGAGGACCTCCGGAGTCGACCCATCACAGCCACCCGGCACGAGCCGGAGGTGGATGCCGCCTGCGACGCGACCCTGACAGCTCTCCAGCCCTCGCCGGCCGCGTTCCGGGACTGTCGCCTGCACCGCTCACGCTGGCGCCCCGATGTTGTCAAGGCCGTAGCCGCTGGCTGGTCCGCTGAGACCTTGGCTCCGGCGGTGACCGCCGGCTCCTGGGAAGGCGTGAAAAGCGCAAGCGCGGTTCTAAGCAGTCGACTTCGGGACGCCGTAAGCGCCGGGCCGCCGCCCGTCACGGTCGTCTCGCCGCCTCCCAAGCGGTGTGGCACGCATCCGAACTCGGGGAGACGGCCAGACGATGAGTGCGCAGGCTGCTGGTCGGACCGCCAGAGCCAGGTGGCGTGGGCATGACCGATGCCGTAGGGGCGGCACAGCAACCCTGTGAGTCCCCGAAACCGTGCCGGTACTGCGGTGCAGCAGTCCGCTGGCTCCCCATGCTCAGCGCCGCCATGTGGCCCTTCGAGGCCCCCGTGCCCGCAGAGCTGGTCGCAGCTGGCGACGCGTACGGCGTCAAGCGGCTCGGTGGTGTTCTGACCGCGGTACCCCTCGTCGGCAGGCGTGCCCCGGGAGGGCGCGTGCTCCGCCGGCATGACTGCGCCGAGCGCCGGCACCACATTCCCGGGATGGCAGCAGCATGACCCGCGTCGCCGGCCCATCGATCGACCAGCCGGACCCGGACGAAGCCCTCGCCCAAGTGCGAGCCCGCCTGTCGGCAGCCCAGCGCGCGAGAGGCCCGCTCACCGTCCGCCGTGTCGGCCCTACGGCGTGGATCATCGAAGGTAGCTGGGGCACCGTTGCTGTCGCCCGTACCGAGCCCGACGCCCAGCTCGTCGCCCATGCCAGCGCCGACCTCCTGCTCCTCCTCGGCCGCGTCTCAAACCCCGACACCGACAAACGCCCAACCCGGCAGGCGTCGTGACGGGGTGGAGCTGCGGCGCGGCACGTGCCGTCCCCAAAGCGCGCACGCGTTAGCCCACATCTAAGCCTCGATCCACGTGCGTCCAGTAGTCCGGGCGCCATGACTGAAGGAAACGTCATGACGTAACCGGGCGCCAAGTTCGCGGCAGCCAGCCGGTGAGAGTCCAGTCCGGGGCATCGACAGTGCTGCCGAAACGCTCGACGAGCTGACGGACCCCGCTCGCCAGGCGGCGGCGGCGCTAGCGACGCTCGACGAGCTGGCGAACCCGGAGGCGATGCCGCACCACGATGAAGGGGCACAGGGGGCCCGGCGGGCGGCGACTGCGTACCTGGCCCCCGGGAACGCCGCTGAGACCCCGGGCAGGAACCCATGTCACCGGAACGGCGAGGGCGCGAGCCGACAGCCACCGACGCACCGACTTAGAGTGCGCGCGAGGGACTCAGTGCGTCTAGCCCTGCTCTGCGAGCTGCAGAACCTCATCAGGGATCGGTCGCCCAGTGCGCCGCCGCACCTCGACTAGACCTTTCGCAGCCGACACCTTGGCAGCGTGTCCTGCGCTTGCGGTGTTGCTGGTGCCGTCGACCGGGACCCTCGACAACGACGCTGCCGTCTTGCCGCTCTCGTCCCAAATATCCCGGATATCGAGGGGAGCGCGGTCCCGTGCGATGCTCGCGCGCAGCTCCGCCTCACCAAGCGCGACCTCGTGGAGCGGCACCTGTTCGGCTGCGGCACGCTCCGGCTCGGTCATACCACCCATGGTCCGCCTGATATCACGATCTGTCGACCGCGCGCACAAACGCGGCATCTAACACGTCGAGGTCCGCGGTCGCCGCCGTAGCATCCGCCGCGAGCACTCGCATGGCCTCAGTGCCAACAGTCCTGGTCCGAGGATCGTCGCTCAAACTGTGGTCGATTGCCCATTGGGCTCGCTTCCACCAGGCGTCGTGGCGGTCGGTGCGGGCTTTCTGCGCAAGCGCGAGCATCGCGCCCATAAATGCCAGGCCAGAGGTCAGGACACCGAGGCCAGCTGTCACCTCGAGCGGCGTCACGTGGAAGGGCACCGCGTCATCCTCGCTGACAGTCGGCGTCGGGGTGGCCGCGCCGCATGCTCGTGACCCTGGCTCAGCCGACCGGCTGGCTCTGCTCAGCCCCCTGCTCTCGCAGGTCAGCCCGGGTCACAGCCTTGCTCACCTGACCGTCACGGCGTCGCCGGCGTCTCTCCCACCAACCCTCCCGTGGTTGCTCAGCGGGAATCGGTGCAGCTGCAGGCGACGGCTGAGAAGGAGTCCACCCAACGTCGAGCATCCGCAGCGACGTGCGCAGGTCCTCGACGCGTGCTGCCCGTTCGGCCGCCAGCCGCTCGGCAGCGAGCCGGCGCTCACGCTCGACGGCCAGCTCCAGCTCGAGCGCGCCCACCCGGGCATGGAGCACGCCCGCGGGGCCACCCTGCTCATCAGTCTCATCGTCCTGGTCAGCCCCACGCTCAGCGGGCGCGCTCTGCCCCTGGCCTGCCGCCCCGCTGGGCGCGCCCATGCGGCGCAGGTGCAGCCCCGCGGCGAGCAGGTCGTTGACGGGGATGCGCCAGGCCCCCGCTTCGTCTTGCACTGCATTGGGGAACGCGCCGTCCTCACGGCGCCGGCGAATCGTGGACCGGCTCACTGAGCAGGCCGCGGCCGCGTCGGACAGGGTCAGCGTCGGCCGCTGCAGCGGTAGGTGAGCGGGCGCCTGGTCAGGCTGGGCGGCCTCGCTGGGCGCGGTCATGGCGCGACGATGACGGCGGTGAGCAGGGCAGGCCAGTCGCCACGCCGCAAGCTCTGGGCTTACTGCGCTGGCTGGTGGTACTGCGGTGCGCCGGGGGGCACAGTGCCGGTCATGGTGACCATCACCGTCATGGCCAGCGGCGGAACACACAGGTTCGGCTTCAGCGGCTCCATGGAGGAAGCACGACAGCTCGTGGAGGCGTTCAAATCCAATCGCGGTGCTGCCGACCGGCCCTTGCTGGAATTCACCTCAGCGGAGGGGGCGCACGTCGTCTTCGACTGGCTCCGCGTAGACGGTCTGTCGATTCAGGATCAGGGACGGGAAGCGCGCAGGGGTGGGATTCTTGGCGGCGCGTAGCAGAGGGGCGTTGCCGCAGTAGTGCTATGCGACGAGCCCGAGCCTCGCTGGCACCCAGTGCCAGCCGCGGTCTCCCGGCCGGCGAAGCTCGTCCACGCAGGCGAAGCACACGAACCGCGAGTCCGCGTCGGGCAGCATTCGGGCCGATGGCGCGACCGGCTCGGCGCAGCGCAGGCAGCGGTACTCCCCGCCGGCGAGCGTCACGCCGCTCTGCCACTGCCCGGCTCGGGCGGTCAGCACCAGCTGGGAGGCCATATCGCTACACGGCCAGGAATGGGAAGTGCAGCAGCCCGGCTGCCCGCCGCTTGGCTGCCTCCGGGCGCCGGTCGTACCGGGCGGTCGTCGTGACCGTCGCGTGGCCCATCAACCGCTGCACCGTTGAGATGTCAGCGCCCGCGTCGAGCAGGTCGCCGGCGTAGGTGCGCCGGGCATCGTGCGGTGAGAACGCTGCGACGCCCGCCTCGGCCGCCCGCTTCCCGAAGGTGGCGTAGACCGCGCGCCCAGTCATCCGCCGGACCGTGACCCGGCCGCCTCGATTGACCGGGCAGAACAGCGCACCAGCTTCGTCGCCCCGGACTACCAGCCATGCCTCGAGGGCCGCCTGCGCCCCGTTCTGCACATACGACAGCCGCTCGACCGCGCCTTTGCCGTGCCGGACGTGGACCTCGCCGGTCCCCGCGTCGTAGTCGGCCAAGTCGAGGTCGACCAGCTCGGCCAGTCGGACCCCGGCGGTGAAGGCCACGCCGAGCATCGCCGCGTCGCGAGCACCGGCCGGGGAGGGGTCGGCCTTGCATGCGGCGACCAGGGCGGCGACCTCGCCGGCGCCGACGTTGCGGCCGCTGGGCAACGTGGTGCCCTTCACCGTTGGCAGATCGGCGGCGCGGTGGTAGTCCTCGGCGCTCATCAGTCCGAGCCGCCAAGCCTCCCGGAGCACACCGCGCAGCGCAGCGAGGTGCTTATTGACCGTCGCGGGCTTGAGGTCCTCGGCAAGCGCGGCCCGGATGGCTTGGGTGTGCTGGTAGCGCAACTGGTGCCAGGGGAGGCTTGCCGCGGTGCTCTGTCCGCCGCTGGCGAGGTCCGCGATCCGTTCGAGCGCTCCCCGCATGGTCCGCTGCGACCCGGAGCCGAGCCGGGCGAGATAGACGGCGGCCGGGTTGAGGTCGGCGCGCTCGACGATGGCGGGCAGCAGGTCGCCGGCGAGGTTTACGGCGGCGCTTCCGGCGCTGGGCTCCATATCCAGAGAAGATACATTCTCTGAACCTATCTAGCAAGGATCAGGCATAGCAGACAGTAAATCCGGCATAGCGCCGCGTGACCCGGTACCTCGCCGACTGACCCTTGCCCTTTCCTCGCACAACGACCAGGACCGCACCCGCGCTCGGCAGCCCCACGCTCACCATGGCCGTCGGCCTCGTCCTGCCGCGGTCAGTGCAGGGCCTCGGCCCTACCGAGCCCTGCGTCCCCGACCTGCGGACGTTCGCCTCTCGAAGCCCTTGTCCTTGCCCTCCATCCAGCAGATGACGTCAAACACCCGGAGCGCGCTCACCGGCTCGGGCAGGCCGGCGGCCTCCCGCAGCTCCAGCAGCCGCCGGTGCAGCGCCCGGTCGTGGTCTGCAAGCGCCGACCGGAGCGGCACCCACTCGTCGGTCTCGGTTCGGGTGACCTTCGTGACGACCGTGTCCCAGATCGGCAGGAGCCTCGGGCGCTTCCGGGCGAGGAGCTTGCTGGCAATCACCGGCCCGACGTCGTGTAGGTCCCGCAGCCGCGTGTTAAGCCGCCACGCGGGCCAGTCGCGAGTGATCGGGCCGGTCTCGTCTGCCAGGTCCCGGTCCGGGCCGATCTCCGCGAGCAGTGCGTTGAACTCGTCGGTGCGGTCCCGCAGCACATGGATCGCGGCTGGCCCAGGCGTGTCCACGCTTAGTAACGTGACCGCCACCAGGTCGTCCGCGGTGAACCGGACCGCGTCGCCCGCCCGCACGGGTGCCGGTGCTGTCCCACACGTCGAACATCGCTCCTGTGAACGGCGACGGGCCGAACGGCTCGCCGTAGTACCGGCGCAGCAGCCCAAGCGCGGCGGCGTCGTCCTGCTGAGCGAGGGCGTCGGGTAGCCGAAAGGTCACACTGCAGCATGCCCGCAGCCGGGGCGGGGTGCCGATAGACCATCGGGTCGCCGGACTCATGGGTGGGCCCGGCGGCCCTCCGGCTCATCGTCCAGCGGGCCGGCGCGGGCCACAGGGTCGGTGCGCCGCCGGCTGTCAGGTTGCGCCCTCGCTGTCCCGTCGACGTGGGTTCGTGCCCGGGGGCTCAGCAGCGCGACCCCAACGTCCAGGTAGGTGATCGCTGCCCGCCGCGGCCACGCCTGCACCCTTCCTCGTCAATGCTGATTGCGGCCGTCTGGCAGCTGGTGGTCCCTGCCGCAGGAGCGGTCGTGCCGTCTGCCCGCTGGGGAACGGGCTCGGTGTGCTGCCCCGGGCCGCCGAGGCGTTGGGCAACTTTCACTACCCCGGTGCTTTTACACCCAGGGTGTGACGGATACATTCACCTACGTCGGTAGTGCCCCCGCCGGGAGTTGAACCCGGAACCTTGCCGCTGCGAACGGGATGCTCTGTCCTTTGAGCTACGGGGGCTCGCCCGATACCGACCCCGTCCGGCTGTAACCGGGCGGGGTCAATCACGTGCGACCCAGGCCTGGCTACTGCCCGGTAACACGAACGGTAGCCGGTCCGGGTGACGGATGCTCCGTCTCTGCCGGCGTGTCGGCCGGCGTGCTGATCCTTCTATGTCGCATCCTCCGGGTCATGGCGATGTCAGAAGCACCGCCCACCCGCCCGCCGAAGTCCGAGGTCCGCCAGCGCGGCAAGATCCTAGGGCTGCGCTGCCTGCCGGACGAGGAGCGCGCAATCCGTCGCGCTGCCGAAGCCCGCGGCCTCAGCGTCGCCGCCTTCCTCCGGGACGCCGCGCTCCGCGCTGTCAGCCCCTAGGCGACCCTCCGCTGCTCGCGCAGTCGCCCCGCAGCCGGTTCACGGTCACCGGGTCGGCGCGCAGCGCGGCCGCAGTGTCGATGAGCTGACCAAGAGGAACCATCCGACCGGTCACTACGGTGTCCCGATGGCAACCCGGCGGGCGCTCAAGCCATCACGTTGGGGACTCGCTCTATCGATCGCAGCGAGTCTCGTCGCACTCCTCCTCACCGCTGCCGGTGTACTGGTACTCGGTTGGCTGGGCTTGGGACGCCCCTCCGTTCCTCACCGAATCAAGGACACGAGTCAGTTCTTCGATGCGATCAAGATTGGGCTCGCGGTTGTCGCGGGCCTAGCCGCAGCCGTTGGTCTCACAGTCTCCTACCGCAAACAGCGCGGCGAGGAGGAGGGAGCCTTCACCGCCCGGTACTCGAGCGCAGCAGACCAACTCGGCCACGACAAGGCCGCTGTGCGCCTGGCCGGTGTGTACGCGATGGCTCGGCTAGCCGATGACTGGCAGCCGCAGCAACAGACCTGCATTGACGTCCTCTGCGCCTACCTGCGAATGCCCTACGACCCGGAGAAGGCTGCCGAGGGGGAGCGTGAAGTCCGTCAGAGTGTCGTCCGCCTGATCCGTAATCACCTGCGTGGAGCGGCCACGGTCTCCTGGCAAGGCCGTGACCTCGACTTCACCGGGGCACTCTTCGACGACGCCAGCTTCGAAGGGGCGACGTTTAGCGGCGGGGGCATCTACTTCGACCGGGCGACGTTTAGCGGCGGGCAGGTCAGCTTCGACGGGGCGACGTTTAGCGGCGGGCAGGTCAGCTTCGTCGAGGCGACGTTCAGCGGGCGCGTCGGCTTCGTCCGTCCACCAAGTCGTCCACTCTATCGACGGGTCGCAGCTGCTAGCCGACACCACCGTCCGTCACGTCTTCACCTTCGACGACAACCAAGGCCTGGTCCGGCGCTTCGACATCGAGTGAGCAGGCGCTTCAGTTTATGGCGCCGGGTGGGGTCACAGCGGCCAAAGGAACAGCGCGAGGTCGTCTCAGTAGCCGAACCCTCACCGGTGGCAATGGGTACCTAGGGGATCGTTGACTGGGATTGAGATGCGCTCGCCGCCTCGGCGCCCTTCAGTGGCCGGGCTGGGGTCATGCGAGCTGGCGCTTGAGTCGCCTGAGCGTGGTGTGCCCAGCGGCGATGCCTGCCACCGCGATCACGACGGCCAACCATGATGGTGCACCGAGGTCGAGAGCGGCGATGATGACGAACCCGTCGAACAGGGCGACGAGAGTGAACCCGATGTGGTCGATGCGGCGGGCGCGCTGCTGAAGGCTGGTTGCCTGCTGCAGCCCGTGCGCTTGGACGGCTCGCCAGATCATGTATCCGCCGAGTCCGGTGAAGGCCGCGAACACGGTCCGCGAGGCGGTGTCCAGCCCGGCCCAGTCGACGGCGACGGCGGCGGCCAGGAACACCACCAGCAAGACGAGGGAGCAGAAGTACACGGTGAAGTAGGACCGCCGGGCGAGGGCGACGCACCCGGCGGTGAAGGCGGCAAGTCCGGCCGCGGCGTGCGCGGCAATGAGCAGGGTGTGTCCCATGGGTCGGCTCCTGTCGGCGGCGGCCAGCCGCGGCAATAGTGGGTTCAGCGGGCGTAGGTGTCATGGCGGGGCACGGTGTCGCCTGCGCATGGCGGCTGCGGACACCGTGTCGTCGTTGGTGGGCGACGGGGCCACCAGACCCGGTCGCCCAGGTCGTAGGTGAGGGCCGGCACGAGCAGGGAGCGGACGAGGAAGGTGTCGAGCAGGACGCCGAGGGCGACGGCGATTCCGGTCTCGGTGAGCACGACCAGGGGCAGCACGGCGAGGGTGGTGAAGGTGGCGGCCAGGACGAGGCCGGCGCTGGTGATGACCCCGCCGGTGACGGCCAGCCCGCGCAGGGTGCCGGCGCGGGTGCCGACTTGGAAGGCTTCCTCGCGGACCCGGGTCATGAGGAAGATGTTGTAGTCGACACCGAGAGCGACGAGGAACAAGAACGCGTATAGCGGAACCGAGGGGTCGGTGCCGGCCAGGCCGAGGGCGTCGAACAGGGTCACGCTGACGCCGAGCGCCGCGGCGTAGGACAGCACCACGGTGGCGAGCAGGACCAGCGGCGCGAGCAGCGCACGTAGCAGCAGGATCAGTACCAGCAGGACGACAGCCAACACCAGCGGCATGACGACAGCCCGGTCGTGGGCGGCGCCGCGGGCGATGTCGAGCTGGACGGCGGTGGCGCCGCCGACCAGGGCGTGCGCGGCGGGCACGGCGGCGAGCCGGTCGCGCAGCACCGTGATGGTGTGCTGTGCGGCCGGGCTGTCCGGCGGGGCGGCGAGAGTCGCCTGAAGCAGGGTCCTGTCCCGGGTGGCCGGGACGGCGGTGACCTCGACGATGCCGGGGGTGGCGGCGACGGCGCGGCGGACGGCAGCGACCTGGGCGGTGTCGGCGAGGACTTGGGTGGGGCTGCTGGCGCCGGGCGGGAAATGCGCGTCGAGCAGCTGCTGGCCGGTGACGGACTGGACGCTGCCGCGGAAGATGCCGGCCTGCGGCAGGCCGAGGCGGGTGTCGCCCAGGCCGGCCACGCCGAGTGCGAGCAGCAGCGCGGTGAGGATCCACACTCGACGGGGGTGGCGGCCGACTGATGCCGCGAGCCGTGCCCACATCCCGACCGACGGCGGGGGGAGTGCTGCCGGACTGTCGACCGTCCCCGGCAGCTTGGTGGGGCCGGCGGCATGGGTGGGGTGGGGGGTGCGGGGCCAGAACACCCGGCGGCCGGTGACCGCGAGCAGCGCGGGCAGCAGGGTGAGGCTCGCGACCAGTCCGCCGGCGATGCCGAGCGCGGCGACCGGTCCGAGTCCGCGGTTGGCGGTGATCGTCGCGGCGAGCAGGCACAGCATCCCGGCGATAACGGTGCCGGCGGAGGCGGCGATGGCGCCGGTGGCGGAGCGGACCGCGGCGGCCAGGGCCGCGCGGTGGTCGTGGGTGGTGTGCAGCTGTTCGCGGTAGCGGGCGATGAGCAACAGGGCGTAGTCGGTGGCCGCCCCGAAGACCAGCACGTTGAGGATGCCAGCGGCCAGGTCGGTCACGGTCAGCGCGCCGTGTCGGGCGAGCAGGGTGATGGCGGCTTGGGCGGTGAGCAGGCCGCCGGTGACGGTGAGGATCGGCAGCAGCCACAGCAGCGGGCTGCGATAGATCAGCAGCAGCAGGACGACGACCACCGCGGCGGCCGCGATCAGCAGAATGCCATCGATCCCGGCGGCGGCGTGGTTCGCGTCGGCGGTGTAGCCGGCCGGACCGGTGACCGCGACACTCAACCCGCCCGGCGTTAGCAGGGCAGCGCTGTTGCCGGCGGCGGTCGCGGTCAGCTGGCGCAGCTGCGGCACCGCGACGTTGAGGACCGCGTCTTTGCTGGGCAACTCCACGGTGAACAACGCGGCCGCGCCATCGGCGGACACCTGCACCGGGCCTGGCTGTCCGGCGTGGGTCACGTGGGCGGGCACGGCGGCCCGGTCGGCGGTGATGCGGGTCCGGTCGGTGGCGGTCAGGCCACCGGGACGGGCGTAGATGACCACCGCGGGGGACATGTCGCCGCCGGGGGTTGCGGCGAGTTCGTGCAGCAGCGCGGTCGACTGCGCCCCGGCCGGTAGGTAGTTGACCGGGTCGGTGCGCTGCGTGGCGCCCAGCCCGGCGGCCAGCGGCGCGGCCACCACCCCCAGCAGCACCCAGCTGGCGATCACGGCCCACGCCGAGCGGCGCCCGGTGACCAGCCGTGCCCACCCGTCGAGCACGGCGCTCATGCCGACATCTCGCTGCGTACGGGCCGCGGCGGCGGGGTGCTCGGACGGATGCTCGGGTGGGTCACGCGCTGCACGGCCCGGATGATCAATGGCGTGCCGACCGCGGTGGGCAGCACCCAGGCCAGCGGGCTCGCCCAGTTCACCACCAACGCGGCGGTGACGAACGACAGGTACGACCCGCACATCAGCCGGATGTGCCAGCCCAGCCAGCCCGACGAATGCTGACGGCGCACCGCCCACCCGGCCAGCGCCGCCGCCTCCGTAGCGACGGCGATCAGCCCCAGCCACCACAGCCGGCCCGGGGCGAGCGCGACCAGACCCAGCGCGCTAACGGTCATCACCGCGATGGCGCCCTGGTAGGCGACACCGAGGCGCGGATGCCACCCGACCCGCTTCGGGACGACCAGCGCCAGCGGGCCGAGCAGCAACCCGATGGTGCCGGCACTGATGTGAACGCCGAGGAGAACGGTATGCACCATGAGGCACCTTCCACAATGGACTGTCAGACGCCTAGCCTGTATGGTCCACAGTGGAATGTCAAGCGGTAGGCAGATGGAGGAATCGAATGGGCGCGCGGCCGATCAACGCGACCGTCGGATCGCTGCTGGGGTTCCTGCACGATGGCCCGCAGTCCGGCTGGGACCTGGTCACCACCGCCCAGCAGACGATCGGGAACTACTGGAGCCTGACCCGCAGCCAGGTTTACCGAGAGCTCGCCTCCATGGCGCAGGCCGGCTTGATCGAAGCCGACGAGGTCGGCCCCCGCGACCGCCGCCCCTACCGGCTCACCGACGCCGGGCGGCACGCGTTCCAGACCTGGCTCGAGCAGGAGCCCGGCCAAGAACAGATCCGCTACCCGCTGCTACTCACCCTCGCCTTCGCCCAACACCTGCACCCCGACCAGATCACCGACTTCCTCACCCGTCACCGCGTCGTCCACGCTGCCCGACTCAAGACCTACCAAGATGAGCGGGCTGCCGCCGAAGCCGCCGGCGCAACACCACGCGACCTGATCACCCTCGACTTCGGCCTGCGCTACGAAACCGCCGTCCTGGACTGGTTCGACCACCTACCCCACGACCTCACCGCACCACAGCGATAAGCCGCGACCCTGGCGGCTCTCTGGGGCACCATCCGCCTCGCCAGCGAAGCCAAGATCATCCAGTCGCACAAGCCGAACGGCCTGCGGCACCAATCGGCCGGGCGATCTCGATGCACGGCGGCTCGCCGCAGAGTGTCAGATGACGATCCTCAACTGGGGGCGCCAGCGCTCTACTGCGGCCGATCTACGCGCCGCTGAGAGCGGCGGCGAGGTCGGCGGTGCGCCCGAGGAGCCGTGCGGTGGCGATGGCGTCCATGTAGTCCTGGTAGTGCACGATCTGACCGTTGCGGACCCGGATGACACCGAGCGCCCGGGAGCGGTAGGGCTCGCCGGTGACGAGTGATCGGCCGTGGTGCTCGATCTCGGTGACCACCACTTCGGGGTCGTCGGTCTCGCGCACCAGCGCCTCGACGCCGTCCATCGCGAACAGCTGCCGCGATCCAGGCGCCGTGACGAAGTAGGAGCGGATCGCCTCCCGGCCGCGGAGCTCTCGTGGTTGGCCGGGCAGGGTGAAGGGGTACTCCAGCACCCCGTCGGGAGCGAACAGGTCGGCGAAGACGACGCCCTCGCCGGCCACCATGCGTCGGACCTGCTCGACGACCTCGCGCGGGCTGCTGGTCATGCCGTCTCCCTAGAATCGGAACGATGAACCCGCTTAGAGGATACGGAACGGTTGCCCCGGTTAGCAATGGCCGCTGACCGGCCGCTGCGCTCTGACGCGCGCCGCAACCGGGACCGGGTCCTGCGGGCAGCGCAGGAGGTTTTCGGCGAATCCGGGTTCGACGTGCCGCTCGACGAGATCGCCACTCGGGCCGGCGTCGGTGCCGGGACCGTCTACCGGCACTTCCCGACCAAGGAGGCGCTGTTCCAGGCGGTGGTCGCCGACCGGGTGGCCGGCCTCATCGCTGACGCGCAGCGGCGCGCCACCGAGGCTGATCCGGGCGTTGCCTTCTTCGACTTCCTCGCCCGGCTCGGCGCTGAGGGAGCGGCGAAACGAGACACCTCCGATGCGATCGCGGTGGCCGGGCCACTGCGCGATGAGCTGCATGATGCGCTCGCGGTTCTCCTCCAGCGAGCCCAGCACGCGGGCGCGGTCCGTGCCGACATCACCGCGGCCGACCTCGTCGCGTTGTTCAAGGGCCTCCTCGACGTCGCGCACGAGGCTGACGATCCCGGTCGAGCCGGGCGTGTTCTCGCCCTTGTGATCGACGGACTACGCCTGCCGCGCCTATGAGGTGCGGCGCCACCGAAACCCGTTCCCGCTTGGGGATGGGCTACCGACACACATGCGCCTGCTCGGCAGCCGTCGCGGGCAACACCACAGATCACCGGTCGCCTGCTCATCCTCGTCGGCGAAGAAGACCAAGTCGTTCCACCAGAACACCGGCGACCGGCGAGCCACCTACGACCCCACAGCGGCCCACGATGCCTGGCAGCGCGTGCAGGACTTACTGACCGCTGAGCTTTCGATCCACCCGGGGCCCAATTCCTATGAACGAACGCCCGGTGAGCATCGCTATGCGGTTTCGGGTGCAGCGGTCCTGGCGACTGTGACGAAGTCGTTGACCAGGGTTCGTCGGGTGGGGTCGGCGACGGCGAGGCTGGTGGGCACGGTGAGAGCCGGGTCGGGCGTCAATAGCCGCACGTTGGCGGTAGCGGGTGGGGCGGTTGCGGCGTAGAGGATGGTCCAGCAGTGGCCGGCGGCGACGGGGCCGGCGAGTAGGTCCTGCACGCTGCCCAGCTGCGGGCCGGCCTTCGGGCTGAACCCGGCGGCCCGGCAGGCGGCGACGACGAGGTCGAACATTCCCGGGTTGTGGTCACGCGGGGTCTGGGCGAGGGGCAGGTCGGCCAGCGCGCTCAGCTCCGCCCGGTCACCGGGGAAGCCGACGGGCAGGGCGAGTAGCAGTGGTTCGTTCCACAGTTGGTGAAGTCGCACTCCCGAGTGTGGTTCGGGAGCGCGGACGAACGCCGCGTCTAGGTCACCGGCGGCGACGGCGGCCAGCTTGGCCGGGGTCGTTCCGGCGGATAGCTGGACGGTGGCCGACGGGTGCTGCTGTCGGAAGGCGGCCAGGATCTGGTCCAGGCGCGGGCTGAGGCCCTCGCTGCTGCCGACCCGCAGGAGCCCTCCGGCGCCGGCGGCGAGGTCAGCCGCGGCGTTGGCCGCGCGGTCCAGGGCTCGCAGCACCCGGCGGGCGTGCGGCAGGAATGCCTGCCCGTCGGCGGTGAGCGCGATCTGCCGGTGGGAGCGGTCGAACAGCGTCAGGCTCAGCTCACGCTCGAGCCGGGCGATCTGCTGGCTGACCGCGGGCTGGACGATGTGCAGCCGCTGCGCGGCCTTGCCGAAATGGCGCAGCTCGGCAACGGTGACGAAGTACCTCAACTGCCGAACGTCCATCTCTCACCTCCCGTGACCGATCACCATTAATGATTGTTGCGCAGCGCGTCCGGGTCTTGGTCTCGCGGAGCGGACCGCGTGTACTGGCGGGCGTGCACAACACGCGCCGGACAGCGAAACGAGACACTGCGGAGGTCAACATGCGCGCCATCGTCAACACCCCACAAGGCCCCGGCCGGATCGAGCTGCACGACGGCATGGTCGAGCCGGCGCCCGAACCGGACCAGGCGCTGGTCGCGGTCGCGGCGGTCAGCATCAACCGCGGCGAACTCGCCCTGTTGAGTAGCCGCCCGGCCGGGTGGCAACCCGGCCAGGACATCGCCGGCACCGTCCTCGCCGCCGCCACCGACGGCAGCGGCCCGCGGGCCGGGAGCCGGGTCGTAGGTCTGGTCGAGGGGGCCGGCTGGGCCGAGCAAGCCGCGGTCCGGGTGCGTCAGCTCGCCGAACTCCCCGAGCAGGTTGACACCGCCTCAGCGGCGACGCTGCCGATCGCCGGGCGTACCGCGCTGCGCACCGTCGCGCTCGGCGGTCACCTGCTCGGCCGGCGCGTTCTGATCACCGGCGCCGCCGGAGGTGTCGGCCGCTTCCAGGTCCAGCTCGCCGCCCTCGCCGACGCCGAGGTCACCGCCGTCACCCGCCGCACTGACCTCCGAGACGACCTACTGAACCTCGGCGCCACCTCGATCGTCGAGCAACCAGCCAACGCTGACGGGCTGTTCGACCTCGTCCTCGATGCCGTCGGCGGGCGTCAGATCGGCTCCGCCGTGGCCAAAGTCGCGCCCGGTGGCACCGTCGTGCTGATCGGAGCTTCGGACCCCGAACCAGCACAGCTGAGCCTGCTCGACTTCGCCGGACACGAGAACGCGATCCTGCGCAGCTACTTCTCCTACGCCCAACCCGACACCATCGACTGCGACCTGGCCAGCCTCGTCCGCCTGCTCGCGGACCACCGGCTCACCCCGCACATCGGCCTGCGCAGCTCCTGGACTGACACCAACGCCGCCCTCGACGCATTCGCCGCCGGCCGCGTCGACGGCAAAGCCGTCCTCGACGTACACGCGTGACCGATCAGCGATCCGGCACTGGAACACGCAGACCCTGGGCCGAGCAGTCGGCCAGCACACCGAGCATTGACGGCGGGTGGCTCCGTCCCGCGTCCCGCAAACCGATCGGCTATTGGGACGGCTTCGGGTCGACGGCGGCTAACTTGACTTGGTGGAGTAGTTCTCTAGAGTCGCTCTCTATGGTGGAGCGGGTGGCAACAGTCGACCGCATCGCGGACGCGGCGCTGCACCTGTTCACCGTGCACGGCTACGCGGGCGCGTCGATGGAGCAGGTGCGCCGAGCGGCCGGGGTGTCCAACGGCAGCCTCTACCATCACTTTCCTTCCCGGGCCGATCTTGCAGCTCGGCTACTGGTCGACGGGATGGCGCGGTCCCAACAGGTCGTGCTGGGCGTGCTTGGCGGCGCCGGCGACGCCGAGCAAGGCGTGCGGGACGTGGTGCACGCGCAACTGACCTGGGTCCAGGAGCACGCCGAGCTGGCTCGGCTGCTCTACGGCGACCTGCCCGATGAGGTGCTGCTGGCGGCCGAGCCGAGCTTCGGTGAGCAGAATCGGCAGTACGTGGACGTCGTCGGCGGCTGGCCGCCGGGATCGATGCGCTCAAGCGCTCACCGGGCGGCGACATCCTGCTGCTCGGCAGCCCGACGCTCGTGCGCTGGCTGCTCTCCCGAGGCTTGCTCGACGAACTCGCCCTCACAGTCTTCCCGATCCTGGTGGGCTCCGGGCCCCGGCTCTTCCAGGACATGCCCGCCAAGCGGGTCGGGCTGCGCCTCACCGACTCCCGGGCGCTCGCCAGCGGCGCCCTCTCGCTGCGTTACGCGCCGGCGAAGGGCTAGCCACCGTGCAGGATGAGTCGCCAAGCCTTGGAGGCATCGATGTGACGTTCACCGCGACCGTCACGACCGATAGCAACAGCGGGCCAGGAGTTCGCCCGGCACTGGCTGCGCGGCCGCTCCAAGCTCGCGCCCACCGACGCCGCCGCCGACCTGGCGGACGGCGCCTGGTGCGCCCTGGCGATGTGAGCACCCCCGAGGGGTTCACCCCCTACGCCAGGTCTAGTCGCTATCTCGACCTGATCGGCCCGCTGTATGAGGCCATGGGCGACCCTGCGGTGGTCGGGCTGCGCATCGATGGACGGCACACCAACGCCCGCGGCTTCCTGCACGCGGGGGTGCTCGTCGCGGTCGCTGACGTGCTGATGGGCCACACCGCGCACCGCGCCAGCCCGCCTGGCACCGGCCTGGTCACCGCCTCGCTCACCACTGACTTCCCCGGCTCGGCGCAGCTCGGCGACTGGGTCACCGGCACGGCGGCCGTCCGACGGGTCGGCCGCAAGCTCGCCTTCACCACATGCGATTTCACCGCGAACGGCCGACTGGTCCTGGCCGCCAGCGGCGTCTTCGCCACCACCGCCCGGAAGGACCCTCAACCATGACCACGACCGACCGGAGCTTCCGGCAGGACATCGCGGACGCGGTGCTCAGCCTGCCCGTCGCCGCCGCGTTTGGCCTGACCTTCACCGAGCTCGCCGCCGGCCGGGCCCGGACCGAGCTGGCTTGGCGACCTGAGCACTCCCACACCCCCGGCGCTTTCCAGGCCAACCCCATCGCGGCCCTGGCCGACTTCACCGGAGTCGCAGCCGGTGTCACGCTGCTCCCGCCCGGCAGCGCGGCCGCCACGGTGGACTACACCGTCAAGTTCCTCGCTGAGGCCCGTGGCGACCAGCTCGTTGCCCGCGCCCGCGTCCTTCGCCCCGGCACCACCCTCACGGTCGCCGCGGTCGACATCTTCGTCGTACGCGATGGGACGGAGACGCTGTGCGCCGCCGCACTCGTCACCATGCGCAACATCGTCAACACTGCGCGCTCGGCGGCCGCTGCCTGACAGCCCTCGTCCCCCTACACGATCGTGACCGGAACCTCATAACAGATGCACGGACGCCCTGTAGCCGGGTTAGGTCGGTGCGGTGCGGGTTCGTTCGGTGGCGAGGCGGACGGCGAGCGCGCCCAGGACCCCGCCCATGAGGTAGCGCTGCACCCGCAGCCAGGTCGGTCTGGCTGCCAGGAACGCGGCCAGGGCACCGGCGAACACCACGATCAGCGTGTTGACGCTCAGGGCGATCGTGATCTGCGTGAGGCCCAGGACCAGGCTCTGCAGGGCGACTGACCCGCGCTCAGGGTCGATGAACTGTGGCAGTACCGACACGTACAGCACGGCGATCTTGGGGTTGAGCAGGTTGGTGAGCAGGCCCATCGCGAACAGCCGGCGTGGGCCGTCGATCGGTAGCGGCTTGGGAGCGAACGCGTTGGTGCCGCCCGGGCGGACCGCCTGCCAGGCGAGGTAGAGCAGGTAGGCGGCCCCGGCCAGCTTGAGGGTGGTGTAGGCGGCCGGGACCGCGACGAAGACCGTCGCAAGTCCCGCCGAGGCCACGGCAAGGTAGACCAGGAACCCGACCGCCACACCGAGCAGGGAGATCAGGCCGGCTCGGCGGCCCTGAGTGATCGACCTCGACACGAGATAGATCATGTTCGGCCCTGGGGTGAGGACCAGACCCAGTGCCACCGCTGCGATCCCAACGGCCGCCGATGTCGTCACCATCGCCTGCCACCCCCGTCCTGTCTGCGTCGGCGCTCGAGTAGGCGCACGGCCTGCATCGTCGCCGCGACGACCGCAGCCCTGTCGGGGCACCGGCTCATGCGGGCGTCACCGGGTTCACGCGCAGCCATTCCAGTACCTCGACGGCGTGGCTGCCCGGCGGGAAGACCGGGTAGAAGACGCGCTCGATCGCGGCGCCATCGACAACGAGGGTCAGCCGCTTGTACAGCGACCGGCCGTCCGCCTCAAACAGTGGCAGGTCCAGTGCCCCGGCCAGAGACAGCTCGGGATCGGACAGCATCGGGTAGGGCAAGTGCAGCCTGCGCACCAGGTCCTGCTGATACCGCGTGTCGTCGCTGGACAGCGCGAGGACCTGCTGCGCGCCGTGCTCCTGCAGCGCAGCGCGGTTGTCCCGGAAGCTGCACGCCTCCTGGCTGCACCCGCGGGCGCCGGGGATCTGGTCCCAGCCGCGGGGCATGTCCACGCCCGGCTCGCCCGTCAACGGGTAGAGGAACAGCACCCACCGGCCGGGACTGACCGCGTCGAGCTGGATGTGGCCGCCGTCGGTGGCCGGAAACGACAGCGGCGGCAGAGTGCGCCCGGGCAGGTGCCGGGCCGCGCCGTCGTCCTGCGGCACTGGCAGCTCATCGGGCAGAGCGTCGGCGACGGGCAACATCTGGGGCATCTCCTTGGTGGGGTAGCACCGGAACCCGCGGCGGGCAGCGGTGTGCAACTGCTCGACCAGCACGTCGCGGGTGCTCGTCAGCCGGCTGATCAGGCAATCAAGACCGTCGATCTTGTGCTGGTATGCGGCGAGCGACTCCGGGCAGTCGTCGCCGACGGTGTGCCCTGCGCGCAGGCAGTCCAGGAACGGCCGGGTCTCCTGGGTCGTCAGGCCCAGGGACGTCAAGACCCGGATCTCTGCGGTGAGCCGGATGTC
>JAABVA010002495.1_pt1 | contig 18266 bp, 17 predicted proteins | sample 5560331 | NCBI WGS metagenome assembly JAABVA01 (sample SAMN12812661, study PRJNA571458) | rock metagenome | isolation source: Antarctica rocks | place: Antarctica: Victoria Land, Mt New Zealand sud | collected 2016-01-07 | reverse complement strand
AATCTTACCTGAAAGCTTTATCGAAAATTCAATAATGTGCGTACAACCTTGCGATTGCTGGCGGCAGCATCGCTCTTGAGGTATGCCTCGAATGCTGCCTGCTGAAGCCCTGTTACCATTGTTGGGTAAGCATGGATGGTAGTGTAAATGTCGTTGATGGTCATATTGTGCTGCATCGCAAGCGTCATTTCACCCAGCAGCTCGCCCGCCTGTGAACCAACGATATGTACACCTACAATCTCCTCTTTCTTCCCAGCTAGAATGAACTTGATAAAGCCCTTCGTCTCGTTCTCGGCCTGAGCGCGGTCAACCTCGGTAAAGGGAAAGACCTCTGTGCGTATATCCTTGAAATGCTTCTCCGCCTCTTCATACGTCATACCGACACGTGCAACCTCTGGATCGGTAAAGGTACACCACGGCACGACACGGTAATCTACCTTTTTCTTGCTTACAGGCACCAATGCATTACGTACCGCGATACCCGCTTGATAGGCGGCGACATGCGTAAAGAGGTAGCCACCGATAACATCACCGATAGCGTAGACATGCGGTGCCGATGTTTGTAAATGCTCATCAACCGTGATACTTTTGCTATCATATTTGATAGCAGCATGCTCTAGCCCCAACCCTTCGGTGTTCGGTTCGCGTCCAAGTGCGATCAAAATCTGCTCTGCCTCGAAGGTCTTCTGCCCGCCACCGTGTTGTACCGTGACCACTTTTTTGTCACCTCGACGTTCAACCTTGAGCGGAGTCGCTTCTGTAAGTAGATGAATTCCTTCTGATGTAAATACATTTGCAAGTGTGGCCGACGCATCGTAATCTTCCTTTGGCAAGATGCGATTGGCACGCGTGATTAGCGTCACCGAGGTTCCGAGGCGTGCAAATGCCTGTCCCATCTCTACACCGATAGGACCACCACCAATCACGATAAGCGACTTTGGCAAACGTTGCAGATCAAAGAGGTCATGATTGGTATAATAGCTTGTCTCTTCCAGACCCTCGATATCTGGGATAGCAGGATGCGATCCAGTGGCGATAATCGTGTTGCGACTGCGAAATTCTTCGCCATTCAAGATTATTTCTGTTGGCGACTTGAAAGCGATGTCACCGAATTTGACGGTTACATTTTCGATGTAAACCTTTTCAGCGTCACCCACGCGCCCGATAACGCCCTGAATATACTGACTCACCTTTGCCATATCCACACTCGCATGTGCAGACGCTAGACCAAAGCTCATGGCCTCCTGTGCCTGTCGCACGATTCGGGCTGCGTGAATAAGGCTCTTACTGGGTATGCACCCATAATAGAGGCAATCGCCACCTAATCTTTCTTTATCCACAAGCAGCACCTTTGCCCCTAGCGAAGCCGCTATCCGTGCCGCTGTGAGTCCACCAGACCCACCCCCAATGATCGTCATATCGTACTGTGTACGTGCCATATCTATGAATTTCTCCCCTCTTTGCTGCCTGTTTCATCGCCGCTCTGTACTTGTAGCTGTCCATTGTTACGTACTGGTCCCCATTCAGAACCAACGTTACGCATGCTTTTGATGTCAAATATTGGTTCTCCGTCAGGTTCTCCTCTCCGAACAAAGTTCTTTCACGCCATATCCTCGAGTAGTGTAGCAGATTCCGTTGGTTCGTGCTAGTAGCTCATTCCATACTATAGTATAGAGGAAGCCATTGCTCAATCGAGCAATGGCCTCTGCTGTTTTCCGTTCCGCGTTTTCCATTCCGAGAGGACGAGTGGTTAGCAGTAGAACTCGGTTAGGGTTGTGGTATCAGCATTGCCTCCTGCCCACACCGAACTCGTTCCAGGAACACGTGTCGCACTGCTCAGTGAGTTAAAGCCTGAGGCTGGCGAAGGACTGGCGACGAGACTCCATGTCCTGCCGTTCCAATGCTCGATGACCGTTGGGCCAGTTCCGTTTCCTGTGAAGGAGTATCCTACTGCCCAGACATTGGTGGATGAGACAACGGCGACACCACTCAGCCCCGATAAGGTGCCGCTGGTATTCGGGCTGGGGATGATGCTCCACGTTTTGCCATTCCAATGCTCAACGAGCGTCTGACCGATACTGTCAAGGGTGAAGGATGATCCCACCGCCCAGATGTCGTTCGCGGAGACGGCCTGGACCGCGTTCAGCAAGTCGTGGGTATTGGGCACATTCGGGTTGGCGACCACACTCCATTGAATTCCGTTCCAATGTTCGATGAGCGTCTGATACGCATTGGTGGACGAAGCGTAGTAGCCTACTGCCCAGACGTTGTTGGCTGCAATCGCCGTCACGCTGTCCAGCACATTTGCACCAGAGGTTGTTCCAGGATTGGGACTCCGTACTATACTCCATTTGACGCCGTTCCAGTGTTCAACGAGGGGTTGCGAAAGGCCACCAACAGCCCAGATGTTCGTGGCGGAAATGGCGGAGATGGCGGTCAACTGGCCCCCATTCGGGCTGGTTACGACGCTCCACCGAGTGCCATTCCAATGCTCGATCAAGGTATTCCCACTGCCCTGACCAACAGCCCAAACATTCTTTGCAGAGATGGCTGCAACACCATACAAATCGTTATCGCCCGTTCCGACGTTGGGACTGGGAACAAGGCTCCAGTGCGTGCCGTTCCAATGCTCAATCATTGTTTGTGCAACACCACTTTTGGAGCTGGTGGTGATAGAATCTCCAACGGCCCAGACATTGGTTGAAGAGATCGCCGAGGTCGCACGAAGGTAGTCATCGGTCGTTGCGTTGGCACTGGGAATAACGCTCCATACCCCACATGTGGCGGAAGCCGCGTTTGCCCCCGTGCTGCCAAACATGAGAGAAACGAAGGTAAGCAAAGTCAGAGCGAGGAAAAGAATGCTGCTCCTTGACCGTTTGAAGAGGAAACGTGTTTTCATTTAAGAAACTCCTGCATCATGTTTTTCATATCTATCATTGTTATAAGGAGACAATAAGCTATAAGGAGACAATACAAAGAAGAATAGTTGAAGGAACAGCGTATAAAGGAACAATATATAGAGGAAGTATAGCTTCTCTTGTGAGAAAATACTATGAGCTTGGTCACATTTTGGCCTGAATGTGTACGCGGCATTTCAGACATCACAAATCGGCTATGCCCAAGGGTGGGTATGAACCATTTTATGCTTCACAGAGTTGTTTTTCTCTCTAAAATACGGTATGCTTGTGCTGTACCCACGCGGGGATGTGTAACGTATGACGCGAGTAAAGATCGAGGAGTGATAACAATGATCAACAATCCCTTCTACACCTCAGATGTCCACGGCCCCTACGAGATGAACGATATCGGCGATCTCGTCCTTGAGGAGGGCGAGACTCTGCGGAAGTGCCAACTGGCAGTAGCTACCTTCGGAAAGCTCAACCAAACCAAAGACAACGCCATCCTGATTCCCACTTGGTACTCGGGCACACATCTGACCTTCGCTCAGACCTACATTGGACCAGACCACGCGCTGGATCCAACGAAGTACTTCATCATCGTGGTCAACCAGATTGGCAGTGGCCTTTCGACTTCGCCACACAACATCGACGGGCCGTTCGCTATGGCGAACTTTCCCAAGGTGCGGATCGGGGATGATGTCGTTGCTCAGGAGCGCTTGCTGCGAGAACACTTTGGCATCGATCAACTCGAACTAGTCGTTGGCGGTTCCATGGGGGCGCAGCAAACCTATGAATGGGCTGTGCGCTTTCCACAGAAGGTCAAGCGGGCGGCACCCATCGCGGGCACCGCGAAGAATACCCCACACGACTTTATCTTCACTCAGACTCTTAACGAAGCCATCACCTCCGACCCCAATTTTCGCGATGGCTGGTACAGCGCATCTTCTGATGTTCATGAAGGCTTGGCTCGCCACGCCCTCATCTGGTCGGTGATGGGCTACTCCACCGAGTTCTGGAAGCGCGAGCAGTGGAAGACCCTCGGCTTCAGTTCGGTCCAGGACTTCCAGATCGGGTTCATGCAAGCCTACTTCGGCGTGATGGACCCCAACGATTTGCTCTGTATGGCATGGAAGTGGCAACGGGGGGATGTCAGCCGACACACCAATGGAGACTTGGCCGACGCCCTTGGGCGCATTACCGCCAAGACCTTCGTTATGCCAATCAGCGAGGATATGTTCTTCCCGGTGCGTGACTGCGCCTACGAACAAAAACTCGTTCACAACAGCGAACTTCGAGTGATTGACAGCGTTTGTGGACACCTTGGTCTATTCGGGCTGGAACCCTCCTACATCGAACAGGTTGACCGACATCTCGGAGAGCTACTGGCTACCTCCGCCTGAGAGGTTCGGGTGGGTATGTCTATAAAAAATTGTGCAGTCAAACATTGTTTGACTGCACAATAGGTAATAAGCCTGTAATGTTACGCACATTCGCGGATATTTGGTTGAAAAAGTGAAACGAGCCAGTAAAAGAGGCAACGATACCGAATCATGTCTGTTATCATCCGAAATATCCCTTTCTATCGTGTACTGTATAGGGACTGGAAAAATTTCAATAGGAGAAACATTTTATGACACAAGGTGTTCAAGTTGGGACTTCGCTTAGTCAACATTCGATATGGCAGGAAGGTCACACACCTCAACCATGCGCTATCGTCATTTTTGGTGCAACCGGCGATCTCGCTCAACGAAAATTATTACCTACCCTTGCACATCTCATGCACGATCATCCCTTAAAGGAAGGTTTTAGCATTGTTGCCTATGCGCGTCATCCGATGAATGACGAACAGTGGCGTGCAATGGCTCTTGAGTCGATCAACAAATATATGCCGGAAAATGATCGGCTGAATGACGACGCACAGAAGGCGTTCGCGCAAAAACTGTTTTACTGTCAGGCAAATCTGGACGACGACGAAGGCTATAAAAAGCTCTCTGACCTGCTCGAAAAGCTAGATAAGGAGCAAGATACCCAGGGCAATCGCCTCTTTTATCTTTCTACGCCTCCAGAGATGGACCCAAGGATTGTCGAGCATTTGGGGCGTGCTGGTCTCGCACAACCAGAATGGCAGCAGGGCAAAGAAGGGCATGGCTGGACACGCCTGATCATTGAAAAACCCTTTGGACATGATCTTGCGTCAGCTCAGGCACTGAACGAGGATATTGGTAAGTGGTTCCGTGAAGACCAAATCTTCCGTATCGACCACTACATGGGCAAAGAGACCGTGCAAAATATCCTGGCATTCCGCTTTGCAAATGGCATCTTTGAACCTCTCTGGAACCAGAATTATGTTGATCACGTCCAAATTCTCGTTGCTGAAAGCTTGAGCATTGGCTCGCGCTCAGAATACTACGAATCAGAGGGAGCGATTCGTGATATGGTGCAGAACCATATCATGCAAGTTTTGTGTCTCACCTGCATGGAGGCACCAGTGGCTTATGACGCCGATGCTATTCGTGATGAGAAGGTGAAGTTGCTTCGTGCCATTCCGCTGCTTACACCTGAGCAGGTTGATGAGCGAACGGTACGTGGACAATACACAGCGGGTGTTGCTGGCGATAAACCGACGGTTGGCTATCGTGAAGAAAAAGGTGTGGACCCCAATTCAAAGACAGAAACCTACGTCGCGCTCAAATTGTTTATTGAGAATTGGCGTTGGGCTGACGTGCCGTTCTATATTCGTACCGGCAAGTGTCTACCCTCACGTAGCACTGAAGTTGCAATCCAGTTCAAACGTGTTCCCCATCAACTGTACAATCCAGATGATACAAAGGGACTCGTTCCTAACCGCTTGACCATTCGTATTCAACCGGATGAAGGCATTTCACTGAAATTCGCGGCTAAAATTCCTGGTGCTGCGCGACACCTTGCCTCGGTTGATATGAACTTTTCATACAAAGCCGCGTTTGGTATTCAGTCACCAGAGGCATACGAGCGACTGATTGCCGACTGTATCCTAGGCGACTCGACTCTGTTCATACGACGTGACGAAATTGAGGCATCATGGCGTGTGATCGACAGCATTACCAAGGTATGGGAAAAGACATCTGAGCCGCCAGTATACCCGTATGTTGCTGGCACATGGGGACCAAAAGAAGCTGAGGAGCTTATCCAGAAGGATGGACGCGAATGGGATAATCCCACAAAGTAACGCGCAACGAGACAGGGCATCCCCCATTAGAGATGTCCTGTCTCGTTGCGGTTATAAATTTATCGAAGTTGTTTTACTTCTTGTCTGGATCGAGAGCACTGTCTACTTTTTGCTCTGCGTTGCCGAGAGTAGACTTTGCGGTACCACCAACCTGCTTGGCATTGCCTTTGGACTCCATCTCAGTGTTGCCGGTGACCTGACCAGCTTTTTGCTGTACCTTGCCAGCAGCCTGATCCAGTTTACCCTTGAGGGTATCTTTCTGGCCCTGCGTGCCTAAATCTTTGTTGTCATCAGCCATTATGGTGTTCTCCTTCTCTCTTGTTACAAATTTATGGAACATCGGTGTTCCTTCTACATATGTATACTCATTTGCAGGGTAAAACGTATACAAAAAGGAAGAAATTTTATACAAAGAGACACGCAATGAGATGCAATGGTACACCTTACACCTCATTGCGTGTCTCTTTTGCGTTAGCCTAAAAGTTGCTCCATCTGTGTCAGACGTGAGTCGAAAAGTTGGAATGCCTGACGCATCGGCTCTGGTGATGTCATGTCCACACCCGCCTTCTTGAGCAGTTCGATACTGTAGTCAGAGGAGCCAGAACGGAGGAACGTGAGATAGCGTTCGACCGCTGGCTGTCCTTCCTGCAATATCTGCTGCACCAGGGCTGATGCGGCTGAAATGCCTGTGGCGTACTGGTACACATAGAAGTTGTAGTAAAAGTGTGGAATGCGTCCCCACTCGATGCCAATCAAATCATCAATGACCGTCTCGGCTCCATAATAGCGTGCATTCAAAGCCATATACTGCTCACTTAACACGTCCGCCGTTAACGACTCACCAATCTCTGCCAGATGATGAATCGTCTGCTCGTATTCCGCGAACATGGTCTGACGGAACAGGGTGCCGCGAAAATCCTCTAACGAATGATTGAGGAGCGCAATACGGGTTGCTTTGTCTGTCGTGTTTTTCAGCAGGTATTCGGTTAGCAATTCTTCGTTTAGCGTAGATGCAACTTCGGCAACAAAGATGGTATAGTCGCCGTATTGATAAGGCTGGTTCGTGCGCGTGAAGTATGAATGCATCGAGTGCCCTAGCTCATGCGCCAGCGTATACATACTGTCACGCTTGTTTTGAAAGTTGAGCAGAATAAACGGCTGCGTCGCGTAGGCACCCCCACTATAAGCACCCCCGCGCTTCCCAGGTGTCTCATACACATCAATCCAACGATGCGTAAAAGCACTTTTTAGAATGTTGCTGTAGTTTTCACCAAGCGGTGCCAGTGCCGCGATCACGGTATTATGCGCCTGCTCATATGTCATCTCGTCGGTGGTCTCCTCGACAATCGGCACATAGAGGTCATACATATGCATTTCATCGAGTCCGAGGATGCGCTTTCGCAGTTGCATATAGCGATTGAGCAACGGAATATTTTCGTGAACCGTCTCGACCAGATTGTCATAGACGCTCACCGGAATATTATTGGCTGCCAGCGCACGCTCACGACAAGAGCTATAATTGCGTTGCCGTGTGTAGAAGAGATCAGTCTTTATCTGCGCTGATAACGTTGCCGCCAGCGTATTGCGCTGCTTCAAGAAAGTACCTTGCATACCATCAAAAGCGGCCTTACGCACATCACGATTTGCACTACGAATATAGGTGAGATAGTTGCCTTTCGTCAAGTCAACCTCTTTACCCGTTTCATTCCTAATTGTAGGTAGTTTGAGGTCTGCATTGTCGATCATAGAGAAAATGGCGTCGGGCGCGTCGGCAACTTCGCCAGTAGCTGCTAACACTGCCTCTACCTCGGCGGAACGAATATGCCCACGTTTGCGGTTCAAATCAGCGAGTTGCTGCTTGTAGATCGCCAGTGCTGGTGTTTCCTGTACGAACCGATCAAGCGTCTCTTGCGGCAATGCGAGAATCTCTGGCTCAATGTATGAGAGTGCGGTTGTGGCATGAACAACCAGTTGCATCGCGCGGTCGGCCATTGCCTGATATTTACCGTTGGTAGTATCCTCATCGCGACGCATAGATGTATAGACATACAACTTTTCGAGCAAGAGTGATATGTCGTCGCGCTTTTGCAAGACGGTAGCGAGTGCTTGTCCATTCTGTGAAAGTGTGTCCTTGAGAGCTTCTAGCTCCGGTAAACGTTGCTGTAGAGCCTGAAAATCACGCTCCCACTCCTCGTCACTGGCAAAAATGCTTTCGAGGTTCCATGTATAGTCTTTTGCAATATCTTGTCTTTTTTGTAGTGTTTGCAAGGGTAATAACCTTTCAAGATTTACTCTTCGCCTTCATCGTATCCTGGCAACAAATCGTCGCGCTCTCCCCACTTTTCGCGAAAACGGTAGAAGTTTCGCTTGGTAAGGCGTGTTCGTTCAGCATCGGACAATTTGGCATCTGGCTCGATGGCATGACGAAGAATCGGCAAATTTGGCGTGACGACGAGCGTAGTTCCTAAATCACGCACTGTGAAGTTGAAATCGACATCCATATAATACGGAAATCTGTATCGTTCGTCAAACAGCCCTGCCTTTTTCAGTAAGACACGCCGAAAGGCCATACATAATGTGTCAATAACATCAACTTCTGTATTCTGGCTCTCTTCATAATTACGCAGGTCTTCAGCCTGCAAGCCGCGTAACCCTGTGATGCCCACGCTGCCATCTTCAAGCGTTTGCATCAGTGGTGTGAAGATATCACCTGTAAGTTCGACGCTTGTATCTAGTACGAGAATATAACGGCCTCGGCTTTGTTTGAGGCCGACGTTGCGTGCCTCAGCCTCGCCCATTGTGCGCGTAATGTGTAGCACGCGCAGACGGGCTTCCTGATATTTATACGCCTCAGCCCACAGGTCTATACCGTCTTGCGATGCATTGTCTATCAGAACAATTTCGATATCAGTAGTGTCAGCAAAACGTAATACACTTTCGATACAACGCACTGTTTGCTCATAGCTATTGCGAGAGAGGATATTCACCGAAAACGTGCAACGATCTGGTTCATCGAGCAACGATGGTAACTGACGTGCTGTACGGTAGACTTGCCCATCAATCTCGATACTTGGTATTGTGACAAGATGTCCACCACGTGGATTGTCTTTAATGATGTAACCCGCATCCTCTATCTGGCGTTTCAAGATATCGGCGCGGTCATATTGCCCACGTCTTCGCAGGAGATCGCGCTCATGCGATAGGGCGAGTATCTCTTCGGGGATACTGTGACGAAATGAATGGGTAGTCATATAGGTTTCTCTATCCTCCCTGAACTACGCTAAAACTCTATCTACAACGGTACAACTACCAACCAAGCGCGAGTCCATCGCAGCGTGAGTTGGTGCCTCCTTCAAGTGCCTCGAACCAGCCATCGACTGCCCCAGGTACATTGATCGAGAGCGGGCCGCGTTCAGGAATGGTTTGCAGACCATGAGACAGAAAGTATTCTGGTGTCATGCCTTGTGGAGCGCGACTACTCCCATTAAGCGCGTAGAGCTTCTGCGTTTTCTCGTCCCAGATGAGCATAAACACATCGCCACCAGCCGAACAGGTCGAGGGATAGACAACGGTCATTACAATGTTGGCGGCGATTGCGGCATCAATTGCGTTTCCACCTTGCGTCAGGATACGCACTCCTGCTTGTGTGGCGAGATAATGAGCGCAAGCAACCATGCCGCGCGTACCGAGGACAGGCTCCTGGGAGAACATGGCGAAGTCCTCTCTATGGTTTAATGTCAGTGTTAATTTGCTATATTATAGCACAGAGAAAGAGAGATTTCGCAAGATTGAAACCAGGACACCCATATTGTTTATGTCTATAGAGGTCTCTCGCATTTTCTCTTAAAGCTTCTCTGTAAGTCATTGACAAAACCAAACAAATGAAATATATTTGATAGTGAACGAACGTTCTATTACACAACAAGCGAGAGGAAAGGAGAGACAGTTGTGATAGATTCAGCAGATGCCAATACGAAGGTTTCCTTTCCCGTTGCACTTCGTGCAAAGGTTGGCAATCGAGATACTGTAATGGCGGCAGGTCATACTGTTCGTGAGATTATCGATGCACTCGATCATGATTTTCCTGGCGTGCGCTTCAACCTGTGTCACGAAACAGGTGAGCTACGCCCCTTTGTGAACATCTTCCTGAATCGTGAAAACATTCGCTATTTGCAGGGGCTTGACACACCTGTACACAATGGAGCAATGTTACACATTTTGCAATCCGTTGCGGGTGGTTGAGAACGGCAGCAACGTTAGGAGAAAAGTTGTATGACCGATCTGAAATCGTATGTACCTGGCACCATACTGGTAATGGTTGGAACGAAACGGGGCCTCTTCATTTTGAGTACGAAAGATCGAGAGCGATGGGAAGTTTCCGCCCCAGCTTTGAAGGGACATCGTATCTTCAACGCTATACTCGATCAACGCAATGGTCATCGGCTATTCGCTGCCGATAACGGCGACTTCTTCGGCAATTTCTTGCGCTATAGTGATGACTTTGGTCAAACGTGGCATGAGCCGGAGCAAGGCATCCAGTTTCCACGGGAAAGCAGTGAAAAGCTAAACAATATCTGGGTGATTGAGCCGGGCCGTCGCGACGAACCTGGCACGGTTTATGTCGGCGTTGATCCGGCCAGTCTGTGGGTTAGCAAGGATAGTGGGCTGACATGGGAACTGAATACTAGTCTCGCCAATCATCCTACACGTGTACGCTGGGAGCCGGGAGCGGGTGGACTATGTTTGCACACCATCGTACCCGATCCCTCAAATGCATCAAGAATGTGGGTGGGTATCTCTGCCGTGGGCTGTATGCGAACGGACGATGGTGGTGATACATGGGTGTTTGCCAATAAGAACACGCGTGCTAGCTTTCAGCCGGATATATATCCAGAGTTCGGCCAGTGCATCCATCGATTGGTGCAGCATCCGACGCAGCCAGATGTATTGTATCAGCAGAACCATTGCGGTATTTATAAGAGTACCAATGCTGGTGAGGACTGGACGGACATCCAACAGGATTTGCCGTCTGAGTTTGGTTTTCCCATCGCACTCGATATCCACCATCCCAATACAGTGTATGTGATAGTAGAGGACCCCTATGGTCGGCAAAACGTTGGTCCACATTTCACTGTCTACCGAACTGAGAACGGCGGAGAGCAGTGGGAGCCACTCACTAAAGGGCTGCCCTCTGGTAATGGAGTGGTATTGGGTGTGTTACGGCATGGTATGTGTACAGATTCTATGAATCCATGCGGAGTGTATGTTGGCACGAACACTGGTCAACTCTTTGCCAGCAGAGATCGTGGTGATAGCTGGAATCTGATCGCCGATTTTTTGCCACCGATTTATTCAGTGACGACAACTGTGCTTGTATAGCCTGACAAAAACCTGAAGCTCGTGCTTATGAGGGCATCTTTTGCAGATGCCCTTGTTTCAATTTTGCAACAACCTTATTGTCAACAACTACGCTTTTTTCTTTTGTTGCTCGGCTAGCTCTTTGACACGCTGCACATGATCTTTATGGCAGATAACGGTCGTGTTCTCCATTTCGACCACAACCACGTCTTCCATGCCAATGGTGTAGATGTAGCGTTCGGTATTGTTATACACCACGATATTCTGGCTTCCCAAGCCCAGATGGTTGCCGACCGCTCGAATGCCTTGCTCATTTGCGGGGAAGAGTGCGCCATACTGTTCCCAGTTGCCCACGTCATTCCACGCGAGGTCGGCAGGGATAACCACGAGATTGTGTGTCTTTTCGAGAATGCCGTAGTCAATAGAGATACTTTGCAGCGTGGGCCAGAGTTCGTCGAGCATAGCTTGCCCATTGACTGTCTCCATTGCAGCGACGATAGTGTCGATTTTCCGCATCAGTTCGGGTAGATGTTCGCGCAATTCTGCCAGGACCGCCTCAACCTTCCAGATAAAGATGCCTGCATTCCATACATAATGACCGTCACGGAGATAGCTTTGCGCGGTCAGCAGGTTTGGTTTCTCGACAAAGCGTTCGGCACTGAATGCCTGATGCTCATAGCCCTCATCGACCTCATCTGCGAAGCGAATATAGCCGTAGCCAGTTTCGGGTGAGGTTGGTTTGATACCAATTGTCACCAGGCGACCTTTTTCCGCCAGATTGTGGGCGAGATGCAGTGTTTTGAGAAGAGCCTCGACGTTGAGGATTACTGCGTCCGCACTAAATATAGCCATAACTGCCTGTGGGTCTTTTCGCGCAATCGTCGCGGCTGCCCATGCGATGGCGGGACCAGAGTTGCGGCCCATCGGCTCACGTAGAATATGTTGTGCTGGAACAGAGGGAAGATGCTCTTGTACAAGGTCTGCCATGCTACGACCCGTTACCACCCATGAGCAGTCTGGCGTCGTCAGTGAAGCAACTCGTGCCAGTGTCTCTTGAATCATGCTTTTTCCGCTTGGCAACGGCAGAAACTGCTTGGGAAATGTTGGTGTGCTGAGCGGCCAAAGGCGTGTGCCACTGCCGCCAGCCAAAATAACGGTATGTAGGTGTTCCATCTATACAAATCTCCTCAGAAACATTTTTATCGCGCTTTATTTCATTGTATACCTAACGCAAACTCACGATGTTTATGTCATACGAGGCGATTGTATAGGTGTTTTGCTGTGCTGTCAATCAGGAGAATTGTTGAAAGCGGTTAAGCGGCAACTAACGGAGGAGGGACAGGTTCCCCTGACTTTATTGCATCATCAATCCAAAGTTCGATAACTTCAATCGCGTTTTTAATTGCTTCTGCATATGTCTTACCATGCGTTCTACAACCAGGAAGCTCAGGCACACTCACAACGTAGATATCGTCCCTTGGATCCCATCGAATAACCATTGAATAGTGTTCAGGATTCATAAGTCTTTGCCTACCTTTCTCAATGCATCTCGAACGTCATCAATTTGATACTGTTGAGCATCACTTCCATCTTTTCCAGAAAGAGCAACACGAAGTTCAGGAAATGCAGGATGCTTCCACATTGTGTGACTACCTTTAGCTGACCTCGAATAAAATCCTGCTTTCGAGAGGGCTGCTTTAAGTTTTTTGATTTTTAAGAGGCACTTCTACAACGCACTTTTCACTATTATCATAACATAAAAAACAGAAAAATAGCACTTTCTTAGCAAGACTACCTGATAAAGCTTTATCTAGCCTACAAGAAGGTAGTCTTGCCAAGGAGAAGATTGCGTTTTAGCGCGAAGCTACCTGTTCTCGTTCAATGTCTACAGGTACTACGTTGTTTACCGCAACCGCTGCCCCGTGTTTTATAGCGCGACGTGCGAGCATCTCTGGTGAGACGCGGTACACATCCTTCACGAGGCCGACGCGCTCAAGCGTCCAGATGACATAGCCGGAGAAGTCGAACTGCCACCAGCGCAGGCCGTGAAAGGCTGAGCGTGGAAAGGCATGGTGATTGTTGTGCCAGCCTTCACCTAAGCCAAGCAAACCAACAACCCATTCGTTACGGCTCTGATCGTTTGTCTCGAAGTCGCGCTTACCGAAGGTGTGGCAGACTGAGTTAACGCTCCATGTGACGTGGTGCGCCAGGAAGATACGCACCAGACCACCCCAGAGTAGACCTTGCCATCCGCCAATCAAGAACGGAATGAGCAGCGAAATTCCTACCCATAGAAAGAAGGTGCGGCTCACAAACATAACAATGGGGTCTTTGAGCAAATGACGAGCGTAAATTTCAGGTGGTGCTGTATTATCTTTGAAGAGCCAACCGATATGTGCGTGAAAGAAACCTTCGACAGGGCTATGTGGGTCGCCCTCTTTATCGGCTTGAGCGTGATGTTTTGTGTGTGTTGAGGCCCATTCTAGCGCGGACCCTTCTAAGGACATGGAACCCATAACCAGGAAAAGAAATTTGATGACGGGATGTGGTTGAAAACTACGGTGTGTCAACATGCGGTGATAACCAGCCGTGACACCGAGAGCAGTGATAATATACATGCTCACTAGCAACACAAGGTCTATTGGATGTACCGCACGTTGCCAGAGCAGATTGATAGCGTAAACAGTAGCAAGCAGTGGACCTACAACGACCACAAGGATAATAGCCTTGTAGATGGTCTTAGCGTTCATTGAACCTCCGAGAGATTGACTCCACCCTTCATACGGAATAAAATTTCCATCACTCACTTTTCAGGTGGTCTACTAGTAGGAGGTATTCTCGTGCTATTTTGTTTCATGAGTTTTTATGCAGTTGGTGTTCTGTTTGCTCTCTTGAAACTCGCGATTATTGGTGGTGTAGGCACTTTCATCTACTTACGTGTCTCCTGGCTCATCAAAACACTGGGAAGCCGAGAACTTGGCTCGGTCCATCGTTTATTGAATCGTCTGCACTTGTCCTGGATTTAGACGGATTCATCAGGTCTGTATGCATGACTTTCTGCTACCATACTAGCCAGATAAAGGGCTAGTATGGTATGCTTTACAAACACAACGAGACCTTTTGTCGTACTCCTACGTAGTATATCAATGGAACGACTTTTTTCTGTGCATTGCACATTCATGTTATAAAGTGGGAACAGTGGGAAACGAAGGACAGCAACCACCTCTGCCACCGCAAGGGCAACCAGGGCAGACGCCGAATTACTACGGTTGGCAATACGATCAGGAGCATCCGGCAATGGCACCTCAGCAACCACCCGTTGCACCGCCTGTGCCGCCGAACGCTCCACAACAACGTGTACGCATCAATGGGGTATATCCATCCGCACGCTATCAAGAGCCTATTGCAGATATGGGCACTTCACTTGGCTATAATCAGGGGAGCGAGTACCAGTATTCCAACGCACCGCAACCTTCGCAACCGATGGCGCAGCTTCGTCAAGAGCGACTGCAACAGCTTCGTGAGGAGCGTATGCGTCGTCAGCAACGGCGTATGGGCCCGGATATCACAACGGTTATTCCCTGGCGCAATAAAAACTCGAAGGCACCAAACCAAAACGCACCACTATGGGGGTCTGGAGTTCAACCATTACCACCATACGCGGCTAGTTCACAGGTAGCACCCCCTGTACAACAAGCATCGCCCTTGCTATCGCCTACACTACCAGAACCAGTACCAGATGTATCGACAAATCTGGAAAATCAAGAGAAAGAACTATTGCAGGCTGCTGCCGCGCCATCACAAGACACAGGGATGCTTCAGCGCGTGAATATCCAACGCGCCTCGCTAATCTTGACGGGTGCATTTATCTTTAGCCGCATCCTAGGTCTCTTGCGAACCTCCATGTTCGCCTTTGTCTTTGGTACGGGTCCAACTTCGGACGCATACCTGCAAGCATTTCTCATCCCCGATACCATTTTTAACATTGTCGCGGGTGGTGCGCTTAGCTCTGCCTTTATCCCTGTGTTTGCCAAATACATGATTGGTGAGCGTGACGAAAAGACAGCGTGGCATATTGCCAGTTCTGCATTGAACCTGGCAATTGCGATCATGACCGTGCTGGCACTGATTGCCATTATCTTTGCACGGCAACTGGTACCATTGTACAACCCTGGGCCTCCTATAGGCGATAAACTCTATCCAGCATATCTTGCTCATCTTGACCTTATAGCGACTCTAACACGTATTATGCTGCTGCAATCCATCGTCTTAGGTGGCGGCGTTATCGTAAACTCAGTTCTCAATGCACGACAGAATTTCTTGCTTCCTGCTATCGGCACCGTACTCTACAACTTCGGCTTGATTGCTGGTCTGCTACCCGGAATATACTTTGCCTTTCGCGGGCAGCGTAGCGATAGTGTCGCGGTCCTTTTTGCGACATGGGGCGTGGTGATCGGAGCCTTATTGCAGGTAGCGATACAGGTTCCAGGTCTGTTCAAGGTTGGCATGCGTTACACACCGTCGTTCGATTGGCGAAATCCAGGCGTAATACAAATTGGGCGGCAGATGGTTCCACGTATCATCAATGCTGCTATGCTCTCACTTTCAACCTTTGTTGACCGTTTTCTTATTCTCTTGCTCGTGGTGGTCGTTGGAGTTGCTGGTATCAATGGTCTGGTAACGCAATACTATCAATCGCTACAACTGGTCCTCCTACCGCTTGGTGTTTTCGGCATGGCAGTCTCTACCGCCGCCTTTCCTACGTTAGCCGAGAACGTTGCCAAAGGGCGTTTTGATCGTGTGCGTAGTACCATCTTGGAGACGCTACGGAGCATTCTCTTCATGTCGATTCCATCGAGTATCGGCCTTATTGTGCTAGGTTTGCCCATTATTCAGGTGTTGCTTGAGCATGGACGTTTCAGTCTAGCCGATGCCGAATCGACCGTATTCCCACTTGCATTTTTCTCTCTGGGATTGGCGGGGCTATCAGCAGTCGAAATTCTCACACGCTCGTTCTATGCCATGCGTGATAGCACCACGCCTGTTTTAGTGAGCGTTGGGCAATTTATATTTAAGATTGCGCTGAGCCTTATACTCATCAATGCAGCCAGGTGGGGTGTACAATGGGGTATGGCAGCATTAGCCTTTTCAACCTCGCTTGCTGCACTCATCGAGGCTATCGTGTTGTTCTGGCTCTTACATCAGCGTGTCGGAGGTCTACAGGTACGCGAAACTGCATTGTTTACGGGACGTGTGCTGCTAGCATCACTGGCAATGGGGCTGGCACTGCTGCTCGTGCGGATTGTGCTTGGCTCCATGTTTGGACTAATAGCGCATATCCCCTTCCTGATCTGGCTCGACACGACCCGTACTCAGTCGCTCGGCTTGATTGGTACCTTTGTCGCATTGTTTAAGCTGATTATCGAGATGCTGGCTGGTGTGATTGTCTATGTGCGTGTAGCGCGTATTCTGAGTATAGAAGAATTGAGGCCGGTGAAACGCCTCCTGGATCGTCTCAAATTATCGTGGATATAGTGGCTGGTTCGAGCGTGAGTGAGTATGAAACATATCCGTCTTTCAATTGTCGGCTTTGGTGTTGTTGGTCAAGGTCTTGCTGAACTGCTGTATACAAAAAAAGACTTTTTGCAACAGCAATTCGATCTTGCCGTGACACTTGTCGGTGTCGCGAATGCACATTATGGCTTTATCTATAGAGAAGACGGCCTGGATATTCCAATGCTGCTGGAAATGGCTGCCTCCCGTCAGCCAATCACGCAGCATCCAGATGTGCAGCATTGGGAATACGCTCTTGAAGGATTACAGGCGACGCAGGCTGATATGCTTGTCGAGGCAACGGGAACAAATTTGCACGATGCCGAGCCGGGGATGAGCCATATTCGAGCTGCTCTGATGAAAGGGATGCATGTGATCACCGCCAATAAAGGCCCTGTTGCCCTTGCTGCGAATGATCTCCTTGCGCTGGCACAGCAACAACATGTGCAACTACGCATGGAAGCAACAGTCATGGCAGGCACTCCTGTTCTCAGTACTATTCAGCAGGGGCTGGCAGGGAGTCGCGTGCGAGTTGTGCGTGGCATCCTCAATGGCACAACAAACTATATACTCACTGCAATGGCAGAGGGGCGAGAATATGCCGAAGTGCTGAAAGAGGCACAGGCACAGGGCTACGCCGAGGCAGACCCGACCGCCGATGTCGAAGGCTATGATGCTGTCGCGAAAATACTTATTCTCGCTACTCTTGCCTTTGGTCATTCGCTCAAACCCGATCAGGTGCTACGACAAGGTATTACCTCTATCACGAAAGAGCAAATGGTACACGCAGCTCATAATCATGCTCGCATCAAGCTGATAGCCTCGCTGAAAGTTGCCTCTGAACTTGGCAACACACCACTTGAGGCGCGTGTCAAACCCGTCGAAATTCCATTAAGCGATCCTCTTGCTCACGTCAACGGCTCAATGAACGCCCTCACCTTGCAAACAGATACATTGTCGTCTGTAACCATCATTGGCCCCGGCGCAGGACGCCTGGAGACAGGGCAGGGACTACTCTCCGACCTCATCGCAATTGCAAATACCAAAGTTCATCAATCGTCATTAGATAATTTTTCGTAGGGACGCGATAATGCTCTTTAAGCAAATAATAAAGGAATTAAAAAACCAACGGACGCCCACAAGGGGCTACCCTACTATACAACGCCTGTGCGTGCGAAGCACGCCGAGTATAGTAGGGTAGCCCCTTGTGGGCGTCCGTTGAGTTCCCAGAGTAAATTTTCAAACAG
>JAABVA010002494.1_pt1 | contig 18269 bp, 17 predicted proteins | sample 5560331 | NCBI WGS metagenome assembly JAABVA01 (sample SAMN12812661, study PRJNA571458) | rock metagenome | isolation source: Antarctica rocks | place: Antarctica: Victoria Land, Mt New Zealand sud | collected 2016-01-07 | reverse complement strand
ACGGTGTTGTTTGACACCCCGCTCGCGCTGATGCCCAGCACGAGCGCGAGGTTGCTGACCAGGCCGTCGTTCGCGCCGAAGACGGCGGCCCGGAAACTGCCGGAGAGTCGGTTGCGGCCCCGGGCGGCGAGGGCGCGCACCACCTCCTCGTGGATGCGTTCGTCCGCCGCCATGGTGGCCGTGGCATCGACGTCAGCCTCGTACGGTGACCGTGCTTCCGCACGCTGCGCCAGGGCGAGCACGAAGACCGACCCGAAGCGCCGGGCCAGCAGGGCCAACATCCGCGTCCGGAACTCACCTCGACGCGGCCGCCCGACCTGGTCACCGAGCAGGACCCGCCAGTGCTCCTCGTGCCGGCCCTCGGCGTCGGCGAGGGCGAGCAGGATTTCCCGCTCCTCCCCGCGGCGACGTTCGGCCAGGTCCCGGTACACGGCGGCCTCGGCGCGTTCGTCGGCCAGCCGCTGCCGCCAGCGCCGCAGGTCGGACGGGCGCGGCTGATCAGGCGTGCCGCCCGCCGAAGCGGTCGAGGCAGGGGGGATCGCAGCGGACATGACTTCCTCGGTGCGGGTCGGCGGGGTCGCGGAGGGCGCTCACCGTCCACCCTCGGGCACCGGCCGATTCACCGGTGCTGCTGTGGTGCTGTGGTGCTGTGGTGCTCACCAGAGCGTACCCAGGGCCGGTGGTGCGGGGAAGCCGAGCCCGGGGTCGGTCGATGCCGCGGACAACGCCTGCGGTAACGCGCCGGGGGGACGTCGTCGCCAAGTCAGGCAGATCTGTTCTGTCGATGTACGCCGCCGCGCGCGACGACGCCCGCGGCATCAGTCGCGCGGCTGCTGACGGTGCCCTTCGGTCCGGCTCGACGACCCGTCCGCGCCGCGGTCGTCCCGAGCGTCGCCACCGTGAGCGGGTCGGTCGGTGGTGTTGGCAGCATCGTGGCGGCGCTCCTGGTCGACGACGTCCGGGTCGATGTCGTCGGCAGCGCGGAGGCGGTCACGCTGCTCGGATCGCGTGGCGGACGCGTGCTCACCTCGCTCGTCGGCCTGCATCTGCAGCTTGTCCGCCGTGGCAGCCTTGCGGTCGGCCTCTGCGCGGGCCTCGCGGGCGAGCGCCTCCTGCTCGGCGGCCTCGGCCTCGTGCACGCGCACTTTCCGCTCGTCCGTGCCAGCACGCTCCCTCAGGTCACGGGCTTCGCCGCGTTGAACCTCGCGCTTGCGCTCGGCGCCCTTCCTCACCGCCACCAGCGCCAGGGCCAGTAGGACCAGGACAACGACGATGACCACGATAACGACGGTCGTACTGTTCATGACTTCCTCCTGTGGGTGGCGACCCGCGAACTGGTCTGGCGGGCAGCCCACCCGAAGATCACTCGCGGCGAGGTGGAGACGGCAGACGATGACGATCAGCGCAACAGTAGCGCGGCGTTCCATACTCTTTGCATGCTGCTCGCCGAGGAACTGCTCCTGCTGGGACTTCACCCCGTCAAGGGCACTGTGGTCAACAGCGCCCGCCAGCAGTTACTGATCGCGCTGGCTGGCGCGTTGGTCGGCGAGCTCGCTCTGGCGGGATCGGTGGACCTGTCCGGCAAGCGATTCGTCGCGGTGGGCGGAACACCGGCCGACCTGTTGCTCGCAGCCGTGCACGCGGTGTTGGCCGAACCGAAGGGCCGAAGGGACGCTGACCAGCTGCGGCGCCTGGACAAGCGGATCGGCGGCATCTGGCCGCGGCTGGTAGACGGGCTCGTCGATCGGGGAGTGCTGGGGCGGCGTCGGGACCGCGTCCTGTTCTTCACCATCACCCGGCATCCGGTGCTGCAGTCGGCCGCGCGCGACGAGCCACTGGAGCGGGTACGGGCCGCGGCCGCCGGCGACGGGCAACTCGAACCGAGGACCGCAGTCGTGCTGGCGCTGGCCGGCCCCGCGCGGCTGCTGGAAGTCGTGTCGCCGGACCGCTCCACCCGTCGCCACGCCAAGCGCCGAATCGCGACTGCCACCGAGTTGACGCCGATCGCCCCCGTGGTGAAGAAGGTGATCGCTGCGATGCAAGCCGCAGCCGGCGCCGCGGCGACGGCTTCGGGCGCAGCTGCGGCGAGTTCCTGAGGTGGCGCCATCCTCGCTGACGGAAACGGCTCGGCCGCCGCGACGTTCTCCTGCCTGGGTCGTATTGCCGCGGGTCCGGAAAGGGCGGACAGTGGCTTCCAGCGCCGCGATGTGGCCGGCGTCACCGTACGAGCCACGGAGGACGAGATGACCGAACAAGGTCCCGGCAGTTCGAATCCGTCGGGCTCGCTGGGCTCGCCTGACCACGACCGCAGCGGTCCCACCATCGACGATGCCGTCGCGAAGGCCGAGGATGGAAGTCAGGTCGACGGAGTTCACACCCCCTCGGGGGAGGCTGCCTCAGGGGAGTCCCGGGTAGAGCAGATGCCGGCCGTCGAGGGGGTCACCGAAGGTAGGGTGGACGGCAATCCAGGCGAATCGGTGACGCCGCCGAAACCCGGGCCGTCACCGACCGAGGTCGGCTCCGGCGGTGCACAACGGGTCGTGGGTGCGCGCACCTCCGATCGGGTGGCCGGCGGGGAACCGGTGCCCGACGGGCCACCATTCGACACCGACTCCGAGGGCGACCCCCGCGGCTCCGCTGGTGGGACCTGAGTTCTCCCGTTGCCGGGTGCGTTGCCGGGCTCGCGCGTTGCGGGGCTCGCGCGCCGAGGGAGGTGTCACCCGTGGCCCGCACTCCGCCCGCTCAGCGGGTCAGGAGCACGACCTTGCCCAGCGCCTCACGCCGCTCCAGTGCGCCGATGGCCGCACCAGCCTGCTCCAGGGGAAATGCCTGCGGCTCGGGTGGCATCAGCTCCCCCGACGCCAACAGCGGCTCGAGTTCGGCCCACTGCTGCGCCAGATAGCCGGGGTGCGACATGAACCACGCCCCCCACCCCACCCCGACGACGTCGATGTTGTTGAGCAGCAGCCGGTTGACCTTGACCGTCGGGATGTCACCGGCGGTGAACCCGACCACCAGCAGCCGCCCGCTCGGGGCCAGCGCGCGGAGGCTGTCGATGAAGCGGTCGCCGCCCACCGGGTCGAGCACCACGTCCACCCCCCGCCCGCCGGTGAGTTCCCTGACGGCGGCGAGCCAGCCCTCGGTGAGCACCACGTCCGTGGCGCCGGCCGTACGGGCCACCTCAGCCTTGGCCTCCGTGCTCACCACGGCGATGGTGCGTCCGGCGCCCAGCAGCCCGGCGAGGCGCAGCGCTGACGTGCCGATGCCACCGGCAGCCCCGTGCACCAGCACGGTCTCCCCGGTGGCGAGCCGCCCGCGCTCAGCCAGGGCGAAGTGGACGGTGAGGTCGTTGAACAGGATCCCCGCGCCGGCCTCGAACGACACCGCGTCCGGCAGGGCGAACACGTTCTCCGGCGGCAGCACGACCACCTGGGCCATGCCCTCGCCGAGGCCGGTGAGCCCGATGACCCGGTCGCCAGGGGCAAACCCGCAGCCCTCGGGCGCGGAGCGCACCACGCCAGCGACCTCGCTGCCCGGCGTGAACGGCGGCGTCGGCTTGTGCTGGTAGCGCCCCCGGGTGAGCAGCGCGTCGGGGAAGGCAACACCGGCGGCGTGGACGTCCACCACAAGTTGCCCGGCGTCGGCGTGCGGCTCCGGTACCTCGCGCACCTCCACGGCCTCGGGGCCGTCCAGCCGGGTGACCTGCACTGCGCGCATCGGGGGTCCTCTCGTCGAGTGGTCTGACGGTGCGCCCGTGACGCTACCCAGCGAGCGGAAGCTTCCGCCGCAGCCACAGTCCGCCGCAGCCACAGCCCCGGCACCCGCAGCCCGCCGCAGACACGCGCAGCCGCAGCCCGCGGCACCCGCAGCCGCCACCTGCCTCTCGTGCACCCGATTCGGCCCCAGGCGCGGGATCCCACGGGGCGGCCGCAATCCGGTGCAGCACAGACAACCCGCCACAGGAAACCCGCCGCAGGGATAACCGGCACCAGCGGCAGCCCGCTGCCCCAGCACACGCACCCCACACCAGCGGCTCAGCCCAGCGGTGCACCGGTGGCGGCGCGCACCTCGTCGGCGCTCACCCCGAGTGCGCACTCCACCAGCACCAGCCCGTGCGGCGTCACGTCGATGACGGCGAGGTCGGTGATGATCCGGTCGACGCAGCCGACGCCGGTCAACGGCAGGGTGCACTCGGTGAGGATCTTGTGCTCCCCGTCGCGGCTCACATGTTCCATCATCACGATGACCTTCTCGGCGCCGTGCACCAGGTCCATCGCGCCGCCCATGCCCTTGACCATCTTGCCGGGGATCATCCAGTTGGCCAGGTCGCCTCCCGCGCTCACCTGCATCGCCCCGAGCACCGCGACGTCGACGTGCCCGCCGCGGATCATGCCGAAGCTGGCTGCGGAGTCGAAGTAGCTGGCGCCGGGCAGCACCGTCACGGTCTGCTTGCCCGCGTTGATGAGGTCGGCGTCCACCTGCTCTTCGGTGGGGAACGGCCCGACGCCGAGCACCCCGTTTTCCGCGTGCAACACCACGGTCTTGTCGGCGGGCACGTAGTCGGGCACCAGCGTGGGCATCCCGATGCCGAGGTTCACGTACTGCCCGTCGTGCAGCTCGGCCGCGACCCGCGCCGCCAGCTCGTCCCGTGTCAGCGTCATGCCCGCACCGTCCTCTTCTCGACCCGCTTGACCGCGTCTGGCACATGAACCACCCGCGCCACCATGATCCCGGGGGTGTGCACCAGCGCGGGGTCGATCTCGCCGGGCGCAACGAGGTGCTCCACCTGCGCGATGGTGATCCGGCCCGCGCTGGCCGCTGCCGGGTTGAAGTTGGCTGCCGAGTGCCGGTAGACGAGGTTGCCGTGCCGGTCGCCCTTCCAGGCGTGCACCAGCGCGAAGTCCGTGCGGATCGAGTGCTCCAGCACGTAGGTGACGCCGTCGAACTCGCGGGTTTCCTTGGGTGGGCTCGCCACCGCGATGCCCCCCGAGCCGTCGTAGCGCCACGGCAGCCCACCGTCCGCGACCTGGGTCCCGACCCCGGCCGGGGTGAAGAACGCGGGGATGCCCGCGCCACCGGCCCGCATCCGCTCGGCCAGGGTGCCCTGCGGGGTCAGCTCCACCTCGATCTCGCCGGAGAGGAACTGGCGGGCGAATTCCCGGTTCTCCCCCACGTAGGAGCCGATGGTGCGGCGGATGCGGTGCTCAGCAAGCAGCACGCCAAGGCCGAAGCCGTCGGTGCCGCAGTTGTTGCTCACCGTCTCCAGGTCGGTGGCGCCCTGCTCCAGCAACGCCTCGATGAGCGCCTCGGGCACCCCGCACAGCCCGAACCCGCCGACGGCAAGGGAGGATCCGTCGGCGATGTCGGCTACGGCTTCGGCGGCGCTGGCGACGACCTTGTTCATCACACGGGAGAACCTAGCGCGCGCCGCCTCGGGACATCGACGCCCGGTCATCCAGCTCAGGATCACCACCTCGCCGCCGTCGTGCCCCCAATGGTGGGTGGTGCCGCGCGGGCTGGGTGGTGCCGCGCGCTGGATAGGCAGGGTCACCCGCGTTGCAAAACGTACGTTTTGTCCCGGATCGACGCATTCTTTCCTCATCGGTGGGGACTGTCTCCGTTCGGCGGAGACCCTTCCCCGCCTGCCTCGGTCATGTAGGTGGCTCGCGCTCACCGTGGGCAGCGCGCCAGAACTCCAGCGCCCGAGCGGGATCGCGGCGCGGCAGCCTGTAGTACGCCGCCTGCTGCGCACTCAGGAACCCACCGCGGGTCTGGTCACCGTGCCGGTCTCCGCCAGTGGTCAACACCACCCTGGTGCAGTCCGAGCTAGGCGTTTCGCAAACGAACGCCGTGAAGGCGATCGTCCGAGGTGCTGACCTGGACTTCTTCGCCGCTCGCGTTGGGCGGCGCCGCGGGAGAGGGCGGCTGGCGTCCCCTTAGAATGGCCCGGTGAACGTCGACGACCTGCTGCTCGAAGCGCTCGCCCGCGTCCGTGAGGGGGTGCCGGCGGTGGTTGACGGGCTCAACGAGGCTCAGCTGAGCAGCCGCCTGGACGGCCGCGCCAACCCGATTGCCTGGCTGGTCTGGCACCTCACCCGCGTGCAGGACAGTCACATCGCCGACGCAGCCGGTGGAGCGCAACTCTGGCTGCAGGACGGCTGGCAGGAGCGGTTCGGTCTCGACCTGTCGGCGGATGACACGGGTTACGGCCACGAGTCGGCTGACGTCGCGAAGGTCCGCGCCACGGCGGAGCTACTCACCGGCTATCACGCCGCGGTCGCAGCGCGCTCGGAGCAGTTCGTCAGGGGGTTGGAGCCCGCCGACCTCGATCGGGTGGTCGACGAGCTGTACTCACCTCCAGTGACCTTGGGCGTGCGGCTGGTCAGCATCGTTGATGACTGCCTGCAACATCTCGGCCAGGCAGCCTACGTCCGCGGCCTGCAGAGCGCCTGACCCGTTGCCTGCGGGCACGACAAGTCTGCTGTGGCTCGACCGGGGTTGGGGGAGGGAAACGCTCGACCGGGGTTGGGGGAGGGAGATGTGTTGTGACGGAGGCTTTGGGGTCGGGGCGTGATGTGCACGCGGGAGGTGCGTCCCGCTCCCCGATCCGCTGTTTGACCGGTTCCGGACGACCCGGCCTGGCCGCCAATACCCAGATTGGGGCGTTATCTGCACGCTGGGCGTGCACCTGGCTCCCGGATCGCAAAGCCCCGTGCACAGCACCAGCTACCCCTCCCCAGCTACCCTCGCCCCAGCTACCACAGCACCAGCTACCGTTCAGCTACCGTCCCCCCGCGAGAACCGCTCGACGCGAAAGTCGCGCGTGGGCGGCAACCCACGGCGTTGGCGGGAGTTCACCCGTGATCAAGCGCGCCGGTCGTTGGCGTCCTCAGCTCAACGGCAGTGGATCCCCGATGTCGAGGGTGCTCGCCGTGACGGTCACGGTTTCTGGGTAGATGAGGCCCGTGCCGGTGTTGAGCACGACCACCTCGTCGGTGTCCTTCAGCCAGCCGGTGCTGCGCAGCCGGCGTGCTGCGGCGAGGGTCGCAGCACCTTCGGGGCACATGAATACGCCGTCGACCTGGGCGCACCTGCGCTGCTCGCGGAGGAGATCGGCGTCGTCAACGGCGATCGCGGATCCGTGCGTGGCGTAGAGGGCGTCGAGGATTAGGAAGTCCCCCAGTGCCTTTGGGACGGTGATGCCGAAGGCCACGGTCTGCGCGTTCGGCCAGGGTTCCGCTGAGCGGGCGCCGGCAGCGAAGGCCCGGACGATGGGGGCGCATCCACTGGCCTGGACGGCCACCAGGCGGGGCAGCTCCCCAGAGATCCACCCCAGCTCCTGAAGCTCGGTCAGGGCCTTGTGGATACCGATGAGACCCACCCCGCCCCCGGTGGGGTACAGGATCACGTCAGGGCACCTCCAGCCGAGCTGTTCGGCCAACTCCAAGCCCATCGTCTTCTTCCCCTCCAGCCGGTAGGGCTCCTTGAGGGTGGACGCATCGAAGTAGCGGCCCGCGGAGTCCGCCACGGCACGCCCGACCATCTTCCCGGCGTCGGATATCAGCCCGCGGACGAGGTACAGCTCAGCACCCGCTACGGCGCATTCGGCTCGGGTGATGGCGGGGGCGTCCTCCGGCATCACGATCAGGCTGCCGATTCCGGCGCGGGCGGCGTAGGTGGCCCAGGCCGCGCCCGCGTTGCCGTTCGTGGGCATCGCGATGGCCCCGACCCCGAGCTCGACGGCGCGCGACACGCCCACCGCGGCACCCCGCGCCTTGAAGGTGCCGGTGGGAATCAGCCCCTCGTCCTTCATGACCAGCCGGGGCAGCCCCATCGACTCACCGGTACGGGTCAGGGGCACCAGGGGGGTCATTCCCTCCCCGAGGGAGACCACATGGTGCTCCGCGCGCACCGGGAGCAGCTCGTGGTACCTCCACAACGACCCGACCCGGTCGGTGAGATCGGTGGGGGTGAGCTGGTTCTTCACGGCGGGCAGGTCGTACCGGGCGAGCAGCGGGCTGCCGCAGTCACACAGGTTGTGCACCCGGTCGGCGTCATGCTCGCGGTGACAACGCGGGCACTGCAGGTGCGTCAAGAACGAGTACGCCATCGTCGGGTCGTGTCCTCTCCTGGGAAGTCGTCAGCTCGGCCGTCGTACCCCCACACCACCACATACTCGACACCTCTGGGTGAACGCGCCGCACACGTTCAGTAGTTAGGCTGTGCGCGTGCGGCTCTCGCCGTCCGTGTGCACCAGCGGTAGAGGAGGCGGCCTGTGCGGACCGTCACCCCGTTGCGCGCGGTGTTCGTCAACGAGAACATCGGTGGGCACACCACCGTTCACGCCGCGCTCCGCCGCTGCTTCGCCGAGCGCACCGACGTGCAGGCGGAGTTCCTGGACGCGCCCGCCCCCGGCCGGCTGGGTCGGGTGCTCCGCGCTCCGGCCCCTGGTCTGTCCCGGTTCGACGCCGACCTGCAGCCCCTGCGCGCCCAGCTGGTGCGCTCGGAGTGGGTGCGCCGCGCGTTGCGCGAGCGACTACGTCAGGGCGGGGTCGACGCCGTCCACGTCTACACCCAGAACTGTGCGCTGACCAGCGCCGGGCTGCTGCGCACGGTGCCCACCGTCATCACCACCGACAGCACCACCGTGCTCAACGCCTACCGCATCCCCTACCGCGCGCCGGCCCGGTTCACGCCGTGGTCGGTGCGCGCCAGCGTCCCGTTGGAGCGGCAGGCGCTGCACACCGCGTACCGGGTGATCGCCAACAGCCGCTACGCCGCGGACTCCCTGCGCACCCACTACGGCGTGCCCGCCGGCGCGCTGGAGGTGCTGGCATTCGGCGTGTGGCTGCCCAGCGAAGCGACCCCGCGCACCGATGCCGCCACCCGCCGTCGCCTTCATCGGCCACCAGCTGGAACGCAAGGGGGGCCGCCGCCTCATCGAGTCGCACCAGCAGCACCTGCGCGAGCGGTGCGACCTGGTGCTCATCACCTCCGAGCAGGTGGAGCCGCTGCCCGGGGTGCGGGTGGTGTCCGGGATCAGCGCCGGCAGCGACCGGCTGTGGGAGGTGCTGCTGAGGTCGACATCATGTGTTTTCCCAGCACCATCGACCAGGCGCCCAACGCGGTGCTCGAGGCGGCCGCGGCCGGGCTGCCGGTGATCGCGCATCCCGTCGGCGCCATCGCCGAGATGGTGCAGCACGGCGTGACGGGCCTGCTGGTGCCCCCGGATGACCCGGCCGCGCTGTGCGCCGCCCTCACCAGCCTGCTCGACGACCCCGCGCGCGCCCGGCAGCTGGGACGCGCCGGGCGCGCACACGTTCCGCCCACTACGACATGCGGACCGCGGCTGCTCGGCTGGTGGAGGTGCTGGGTGAGGCGGTGGCCGAACGCGCTACGGCGCCGGGGCGGGCGACGGTGACCCGATGAACCGACCGCCGAGCGTGGACGTCGAGATCGTCACCGCTCGCGGGGCCCGGCTGGATCGGCTGGTGCCCGCGTGGGCGGCGCTGGCGGCGGCCCACGGCCGCAGCTTCGTGAGCCGGCCCGCGTACGGCCTGGCCTGGTTCGGCACCCTGGGCGGTCGCGGCCAGCTGCACGTGGTGGCGGTGCGCCGGGCGGGGGTGCTGGTGGCGCTGGCCCCGCTGCACCGACGCACCCTGCTCGGCCAGCCGGTGCTGCGCTGGCTCGGCCACGGGCTGGGCACCATCGGGGAGGTGCTCACCGCCGACGAGCAGGCGGCCGACGCGCTGTGGACCGCGCTGGCCGCACAGGGCGCGGTGCTGCAGCTGACCCACGTGCGCCCCGACGATCCGGCGATGCTCGCACTGCGCAGGCACCGCGGCTACGCCCACCACCTGCGGATCGACAACCGCTGCCCCGTGATTCCGCTGCCCCCGGGCACCACCGCGCGGGCGCTGCGCAGCAAGCACAGCCTCGCCAGGTTGGCCCGCTACCGCAACGCGCTGACGCGGGAGGACCGGCCGTTCCGGGTCGAGGTGGTGGACACCGTCGACGGCCTGCGTCGCCGCTGGCCCGACATCGTGGCCGTCGCGGCCGTCGCCGACGCGGGGCGCGATCGGGACAACCTGTGCGGGCCGCCGTACGACGTCTTCACGTTCGCGGTACTCGAGGCGGAGGCCGGCGCGGGGAACCTGCTCGTCGTCGGCGCCCTGGTGGGTGAGCGGTGGGTGGCGCATGACATTGGGCTTCGCACCGGGACAGTGTTGGAGCAGTGGCTGACCCGCTTCGATCCCGAGCTCACCAAGTACAGCCCCGGGCACCTGATGAGGGAGTGGGTGGTGGATCACCACGACCAGTGGGTGGTGGACACCGTCGACCAGCTGCTGGGGGAGACCGCGATCAAACTGTCCTGGTCGCGCCACGGCTACGACGTGGCCACGCTCACCGCGGCGCCCAGCGGGCTGGGCCTGGCCCGGGCACGGCTGGGTCTGGCCGCGGCCCTGGGTGACGCGGTCAGGAGGGCACGCCGATGACGCTGGCGCTCGGCGCCCTCGCCGCGCTGGCCTTCGGGTGCGGGCTGGTGTACCTGCTGGCACAGCGACCGCAACGCGGGCTGCTGCTGCTGGCGGCCCTGTCCCCGCTGAACGGCCTGCTCATCCTGGTGCCGAAACTTCCGCTCGGTTATTGGAAGGAAGGGGTCCTCGGGCTCACGCTGCTGGCGGCGGTGCTCACGGTGCGCCGGCGGGTCCGCACCAACCCACCCATGTCGGTGCCCTGGTGGCCCGCCGCCGGCGCGCTGGCGGTGCTCGGCAGCGCCTCGGCGCTGGTGACCGCGGGCGTCGTCGGCCTCATCGCCATCAAGATCACGTTCTTCTACCTCGTGATCGGGGTGATCCTGTGGCTCGCCCCCTTCGACGCGCGCGACCGCGACCAGCTGGTCACCGTGGTCATGGTCATGGGGCCGCTGACGGCGGTGGTGGGGCTGTGGCAGCAGGTGGTGGGCGCGGAGTACCTGGTGGGGCTGGGCTACCGCTACAACGCCGAGGTGCGCACGGCGGGCGGGTTGCTGCGCTCGTTCAGCACCTTCAACCAGCCGTTCCCCTTCGGCCTCTACGTGATGACTGCCCTGCTGCTCGGTGGCGCGGTGGCCCTCGCCGAGCCACGCCGGCGCCGCAACACGGTGTTCCTCTGCCTCACCCCGATCATGGTGGCGGGGATGGGGGTGTCGATCGTGCGCGCCAGCTACCTCGGGCTCATCCTGGGCGTGGTGTGGCTGGGGATCCACCGCTACCCGCGCATCCTGGTGGCGACCGCGGCGGCGGGTGCGGCGGCAGTGCCGGTGCTGCTCGCGTTGCCCTCGACGGTGCTGGCGCCGCTGTTCTCCGCCAGCAGCCTGGGCCAGCGCAGCGACGGCTGGACCGGCATCGTCAAGGACGTCCTCGCGCACCCGTTGGGTCAGGGCCTGGGTACCAGCGGCTCCGCCGCCGACCGGATCGCCAAGAGCACCGGGGCGCCCGTGGTGGCCGTGTACCAGCCGGACAACTATTACGTCAAGATGGCGTTGGAGCTGGGCCCGCTCGGGCTGTGGCTGTTCGTGCTGCTGCTGCTCAGCGGGCTGGTGTCCACGCTGCGGGCGGCGCGGCTGCTGAGCGGGCGCGACTCCGCCCTCGCGCTGGGGGTCAGCGCGTGCATGGTGGCGGTGGCGGCGGCGTGCACCGTGGCCACCTACCTGGAGATCTTCCCGCTCGACGTCTACTTCTGGCTGCTTCTGGGGGTCGTGGGATGCGCAGTGGCGCAGCACGCATCAGGTTCAACGCGCTCGCGCTCCGGCCGGGAGGCAGCGGCGTCCAGACCTATGCGCGTGAGCTGATGGCCGCGCTCGTGCCGCTGCTGCCGCACGCCGAGTTGAGCGCGGTGGTGCAGCGCGACGCCGTCGGCGAGCTGCCCCGGCGGGTGCGCCCGCACCCGCGTCCGGTGGTCGCCGGCGTCGCCCGCGCCGGGTTGGGGATGCTGCCCGTGGCCGGGGCGGACCTGGTGCACAGCCTCGACGTCGACCTCCCGCTGGTGGCCCGCGCCGCCCGGGTCGCCACAGTGCACGACATGTCGGTGTTCGACGTCCCCTGGGCCTCGAGCCGGCTGCGGGCCACCGGTGAACGCCAGCTGGTGCGGGCGGCGCTGCGCGGGGCCGACGTGCTGGTGGCCGTCTCGGAGTTCACCGCCGAGCGGGTCGAAGCGGCCTGCGGGCGGCGCTGCGTGATCACCCACCTGGCTCCGGCGCCGTGGGCCACGCCACCCTCGGCCGGCGAGGTGCGGCGGGTGCGGGCCGCGCACCGGCTGCCGGCGCGTTTCGTGCTGCAGGTCGGCAGCGCGCCACACCAACCTTGGCCGACCAGGTGATCGTTGCCGTTGGCCGCAGCCTGTACCGCTACATCTTTCCGCGAGTGGCGTGGCGCGGCGCAGCCTGGCTGAGTCGCCAACCCGGCTTAGAGGGTCGTCATTTGCAGGTAACAACTCATGATGCGCAGCTCGTTCTACCGGCCTTTGACAGCTACTGGGCGAAGTTCTTCTATCGTGGAACGGAGTACGAACCTGAGGTTGCTCACGCTATGCGGCACTTGGGCAGTATCGGCTCGGCGTTCTTTCTGGATTGCGGTGCAAACTTTGGCTTCTGGACTGCCAGGGTGCTCACGAAGGAATTCGGGGAGCACGAAGCGCTCGCGGTCGAAGCGAGCCAGACAACTTTCGAGATCCTGCGCACCAATTTGGGCTCCGACGTGACCTTGTTCTCAGCCGTCGCAAAGAAGGTCGGACGGGTCTACTTCGACAACACCAAGCCGCACGCGGCTCGGTGCATATCTCCATCGGGTGCCAGTTCGGTCCCTGCGGTCACGATTGACTCGCTGACCGCGATGAAGGAACGCATCATCATCAAGCTGGACGTCGAAGGAGCCGAGGCTGAGGCCTTGGCAGGGTCTCAGGAAACACTCAAGCGAGCAGACGTTGCCCTTTTGTACGAGGACCACGGCGCAGACTATAAACACGCAACCACGACTGCCATGCTCGCTTCCGGGCTGCGCATTTACAATGTGCTTGCCGACGGTTCCGTGAGCCATTTGCACGGCTTGGGTGAACTAAGGCAGATCAAGAAGGAATCAAGCATCGGGTACAACTTTGTAGCGGTCAAGGTAGACGGCGCCTACGACCTGAGACTGAGCGAGCTAGCTCGCGAAACGAAACTGTAGGGCCGTGACGCCTGACCGCCAAGTTTGCAGGCTGGTTGCCCAGTTAAAGTGGCGAGCGGTCCACTCCCTTCTGTAGCCCGCCAGGTCCGCTGATTGGTTCACAAACAAATCTTGTAGCGCCTCCCCGATAGCCGACGCGTGCAAGCGTGTGACTCGGCCTAGCCGTGGCTCTGACGCTATGACGGCCGATATATGAGCAGTGTCAGTGAGCAGCACGGGCACCCCGGCCATTAAGGCCTCGACCACCGTACTCCCTAAGCACTCCCAGCGGGGCGTGTGTACAAAGCCTACGGCTAGGCGCTTCGGCTCCCGCGAGAACCGATACATCCACTCGAATCCAGAGCCACGCAGCCAAGGCGGCGCTTCACGAACGCGGCCTGTAAGAAAATCGAAGGCGGCGCCAACCGGAACGACCGGCACAGCGACGAGCCGCGCCAGATCTGCAGCTACAAAATCCTGGCGAGGGGTGCCCAGACCCACCCACACAATGGAAGCCTCAAGGACTACGAGCCGGTCCGCCAGTTCTTGTAGGGTGAGCGGACTCGGAACGCCGAACGGGGGGGGCTCGGCACCTGCGACGGCGAGCCCCGGATGTCTATCTCGGAGGACCTTCGAGAGGTGCTCTGCTACGCCTGCCGCTCCACCATAGAAGTAGTGACGTAGACCTTGCTCGACCCCTAGCCTAGCGGAGCTAACCGGATAAGCATGGACCGGCTAATCGGGGCCGCGGATGGCGTGCTCTTGGTCCTTCGTTGCTCAAGTTCGCGGGCTGCGGCGTTCGTGGCGTCGGAGGCGTTCTTCTTGTTGACGGACGCGGGCCGCGACGGCTTCCAGGCTGGTATGCAGGTGCGCGAGGCCGGTGCTGAGCCCGGTTAGGCTCTGAGCGTCGCGGCCACGGGCGCGGTGTTCCTCAACGACTGCGCGCATCGCCTCCACGTACAAGTGGTTCCTCGACCACCGGGCCACCATCAGAGAGTGATCCGGGCAAACAGGACGGATACGGCATTCGCTGTCGTGAGCGCGACGTCAGCCGTCCGCAAGCACCATGCGCCGGACGAGCTCGGCAAACCCTACCGTCGGCTTCCAGCCCAGCACCGTCTTGGCCCGCGTCGCGTCGCCCCGGGTGTCCTGCGTTTCCACCGGCCGCAGGAAGTCGGTGTCGAATTCCACCAAGTGCTCCCAGTCGGTGATGCCCATGGCGTTGAAGGCGGCGTCGACGAACTCCCGAACGCTGTGGGTGGTGCCGGTAGCGAGCACGTAATCACCCGCCTCGGTATGCCGCGCGGCCCGCACCATCCCGTCGACGTAGTCGGGCGCCCAACCCCAATCCCGCTGCACCTCCAGCTCGCCCAAACTCAGCACGGCTTGCTCGCCCCGAACGATCTGCGCCACCGTGTTGGTGATCTTGCGGGTGACGAAGGTGACGGGCCGACGCGGCGACTCGTGGTTGTAGAGGATGCACGAGCTGGCGTGCAGACCCAGCCCGCGGTACACCCCCGCCAATTGATGGGCGTAGGCCTTCGCTGCGCCGTAGGGGTTCGTCGGCGCCAGCGGCGTCCGCTCCGTCTGGGGTGACTCGGTGGCGTTGCCGAAGATCTCCGCGCTCGATGCCTGCACCACGCGCACCGGCCCGCCGGCCCGCTGCTGCAGCTCCCAGCACGCCTGCAGCAGCACCGCGACGGCCACCGCGTTGATCTCCGCGGTGAGCACCGGTTGCTCCCACGACTGGGCCACCGAGGACAATCCGGCCAGGTTGTACACCTCGTCGGGAGCGACCTCGGCGACCAGCGCGGCCAGGCCCGCGCTGTCCCGCAGGTCAAGCTGGCGCACCTGCGCTGTCGCCAGCCACGGATGCCCCTCGGCTGCGTCCTCGGCCACCACGGCGTGCAGTTCGGCGCCCTCCGATACCAGGCGCTCACAGAGGTAGCTGCCGTCCTGGCCAGTGGCGCCGGTCACCAGGGCCACCGTCACTCGGCGCTCCAGCGCACTGCTCGTTGTTCGATGACGTCGTTGTCGACCATCATGTGTACGAGGTCGGTGAAGCCGACCTGGGGAGCCCAGCCGAGGGTTGCGCGGGCCTTGCTGGGGTCGCCGATGAGCAGGTCGACTTCAGCGGGGCGGTAGAAGGCGGGATCCTGGGTGACCAGGGGAGCCCAGTCGGAAATGCCGACCCGGGTGAACGCGAGGTCGAGGAAGTCGCGGATGGAGTGGGTTTCGCCGGTGGCGATGACGTAGTCGTCGGCCGTGTCTTGTTGCAGCATGAGCCACATGGCATGCACGTAGTCCCCGGCGTAGCCCCAGTCGCGTTGCGCGTCGAGGTTGCCCAGCACCAGACCATCCTGCAGCCCGAGGGAGATGCGGGCCACGGCTTGGCTGATCTTGCGGGTGACGAACTCCGGGCCGCGTCGGGGGGATTCGTGGTTGAACAGGATCCCGGAGGAGGCGTGCACGTTGTAGGACTCGCGGTAGTTGATCGTCATGTAGTGGCCGAAGACCTTCGCGACCCCGTACGGCGAGCGGGGCCACAGCAAGGTCGACTCCCGCTGCGGGACGTCTTGCACCTTGCCGAACATCTCGCTGCTGGATGCCTGGTAGAAGCGGACCCCGGTGCCCACCGTGTTGCAGTGCAGGCGGAGGGCCTCCAGCAGGTTGAGGACACCCTTGGCGGTCACCTCGGTGGTGATATGGGCGTTCTCCCAGGAGTAGGCCACGAAGGAGATGGCCCCCAGGTTGTACACCTCGTCGGGTTGGGCGGTGTGCAGGGCGCGGATCAGGCTGGAGAGGTCCGTCAGGTCACCGGTGAGGATCTGCACCCCGGGGACAGTCCGGCGTACCAGGTCGAGCCGGGGGTTGTTCTGCCCCCGGATGAGCCCGAACACCTTATAACCCTTGGCCAACAACAACTCAGACAGGTACAACCCGTCCTGACCAGTGATACCGGTAACGAGCGCGCGGGGCACGAGTAAACCTCCTGGACGTTGGTGGCTGCCAGGCAGACCCTATTCGACTCCGAGCCGGCGGGTTCGCAACTCGACGTGCGCTCGCTCCAGCCGCCGCATCAGGGCGACCACGATGGCCACGCCCACCACTTCGAAGTGGGCCGAGCTGTAGCCCGACACCGCGCGGGTGCCCCAGCGCAGGGCGAGGCTCCCCGCGACCTCAGCACCGCGCGCACGGTGCGCCACACGATCACCAGGTCCTGCACCGTCGACCAGTTCTCCACGTAGGAGAGGTCTAGGCGCACAGACTCCTCCCACGACAGGTCGGAGCGGCCACTCACCTGCCACAGCCCCGTCACCCCCGGCTTGACCAGCATCCGACGATGCACATCACCGGTGTACGCATCCACCTCGGTGCGCAGCGGCGGCCGCGGGCCCACCACGCTCATGTGCCCGCGCAGCACGTTCACCAGCTGCGGCAACTCGTCGATGCTGAAGCGCCGCAGGAACCGCCCCACCGGTGTCACCCGCGGGTCGTTGCGGACCTTGAACAGCGGCCCCGCCCCCTCGTTGAGGCTGGCCAGCTCGATCACCCTGGCGTCGGCCTCGGCCTCCATCGAGCGCAGCTTGTACATCGGGAACGACTCACCGTTCAGCCCCACCCGCTCGGCCTTGTACAGCAGCGGCCCGCGGCTGGTGAGCTTCACCGCCAGGGCCGCCACGAGCAGCACGGGTGCGGCCAGCACCAGCGCGCTCACCGCCACCACCACGTCGAAGGCCAGCTTGGCGAAGCGGCTCGCGCCCTCGTACTGCGGCTGCTCCACGTGCAGCATCGGCAGCCCCGCGACGGGCCGGATCTTCAACCGGGGGCCGGCCACGTCGACCACGCCGGGCGCCACCACTAGGTCGACGTCCACCGACTCCAGCTGCCACGTCAGCGCCCGCATGCCCTCCGGGCCCAGGCGCTCGGTGGCCGTGACCGCCACGGTGTCAGCCCCGGTGGCCGCCAGCGCCTGCAGCACGCAGCTCTCGTCACCCAGCACGGGCACCGCGTGCCCGTCGACGTCGAGATCCTCCACGCGCAGGCCCCGGCCTCGGCGGTCGCCCCGCGCGGCGTCGTACCCGGGGATGCACACCCCCACCACCCGGAACCCCGCGTTCGGGTCGCGTTCGAACTCCGTGCTCATGCTCAGCGCGGCGCTCCGCGAGCCGATCACCACCACGGTGGAGCTGTAGCCACCCTCGGAGCGCCGGCGCACCAACCACTGCCGCCACAGCCACCGGCTACCGACCAGCCCGACGAGGCCCAGCGGGAAGGCGATGGCCAGGTAACCCCTGGCCACATCGAGACGCAGCGTGAAAGCGACGATCGCCACCAGACCGAACAGGCGCAGCGACGCGTCGCCGATCCTGCGGTACTCCTCGGCCCCCGCGCCCAGAATTCGCAGGTCACGCGTACGAAACACGGACAGGAACCCCGCCCACAGCAGGGCGAGGAGGACGGACGCGCCCGTGTAGTCGAGCACCGACCCGATGACCGGCGCCGCCTCAGTAGCGACACCGAACCGGCCCATCTCGGCCGCGACCATGGCGACCGCCACCACCACCACGTCGGTGATCAGCAGCCGCCGTTGGTAAGGCCGCTTCCACCGCTTGCTCTCGTGCACCACCTTGACCGGCAGCGGGGGCCTGATGGGCTCAACCCGCTTCGGTCGGGCGGCGAGCAACCGAAAGGGGACCATCCGTGCCCGAGGGGGCGCCACGGGGTCGGCCGAACGCAGGCGAGCGTCCTCCTCGGTCCCCGGACCGGCCATGTCGTTCCCCTCGACGGTGGTGCTTGACGTGGGGCCCGATACCCCGGACGCAACCGCAGTGCGCGGGTAACGCTCGCACACCGTCACTGTTCGTGGCAATGTTTCACCCTGATGATCAGCGCAAAGCCGGTGCCGCGGGGGCGCTGCCGGCGTCGTGGTGTGCGTGGTGGTGGGGTAGATCGTGCGGTGGTAGGTGGCTGGGCCGCAGTGGTGCCTGCCCGACGACTGTGCGGACCCTGCGGCCGTCGCGCTCGGGCGGAAGGGGGGCCTCAAGGGTGGCCCGGCGCGAGCGCGCAAAGCTACCACCGAAG
>JAABVA010002493.1_pt1 | contig 18275 bp, 14 predicted proteins | sample 5560331 | NCBI WGS metagenome assembly JAABVA01 (sample SAMN12812661, study PRJNA571458) | rock metagenome | isolation source: Antarctica rocks | place: Antarctica: Victoria Land, Mt New Zealand sud | collected 2016-01-07 | reverse complement strand
GGCGACACTGGTAAACCTGCACACGGGACCGGGTTTGGGCAACGCGATGGGGGCGATGGTGACAGCGTGGCACAACCGCACGCCGCTTGTGGTGACCGCCGGACAGCAGGACCGCCGGCACATAGCGCTGGAGCCGCTGTTGACTGGGGATCTGGTGGACCTGGCGAGGCCGTACGTGAAGCGGAGCCACGAGCCGTACAGGGCGGAGGACGTGCCGGGGGAGATCCGCCGAGCATACCACACGGCGATGCAGGCGCCTAAGGGTCCGGTGTTCGTCTCGGTTCCGATGGGCGACTGGGATGCGGAGGCGGAGACGCTCCCAGGGCGGAGGGTTACCCATCGCATGATGCCGGACTCCAAGGCGCTCGAAGAGGTCGCCTGGGCCCTGGCCGAAGCGCAGCGTCCGGCGCTCGTTGCGGGGGCGGGTGTCGCTCGGGCGAGTGCGTTCTACGACGCGGTGGCGCTGGCGGAGAGGCTGCGGGCGGAGGTGTGGGCGGACGCGAACTCGCCCCTGGCCGGTTTCCCACAGGACCATCCCCTCTTCCAGGGACACCTCGCCTTCGCCCAGAAGAAGGTCGCCGAACAGCTCTCGGACTACGACGTCGTCCTGGTGTTGGGCGCTCCGGTCTTCCTGTACTACCCTTACGTCCCGGGGCCGGTGGTGGAGGAGGGGACCAGGGTCCTCCAGATCACCGAAGACCCAAAGGAGGCGAACCGGGCGGCGGTGGGAGAGGCGATCGTCGGGGACGTGGGGACCGCCATTCGCCGCCTCGTCGAGCTCTCGCCGGAGACCGGCCGGCCGCAACCGGCCGCCCCTGACCCGCCTCCTACGCCTGAGGCATCATCGCCGATGACGGTCGAGTACGTGATGCACGCCCTCTCGGAAGTATTGCCGAAGGAGACGATAATCGTGGACGAGTCGGCGTCGAGCAAGGCGAAGCTGCACGAGTATATCCGCCCGAGCAGGCCCGGCGGCTACCTTACCTCCGCCGCCGGGGGTCTTGGGTACTGCCTGCCCGCCGCCGTCGGGCTCAAGCTCGCCCAACCGGAGAGGCCGATAGTGTGTGTGATCGGGGACGGCTCCGTCTCGTACTCGATACAGGCGATCTGGAGCGCAGCCCGTTACGGCGCGAACGTCCCGGTGGTAGTCATCAACAACGGGGGGTACTCGATCCTCAAGGGCTTCCGAAACGCCCTCGGCATCGGCGATACCGTCCCCGGCCTCGACGTCCCAGGGGTAGACTTCGTGCGCGTGGCCGGGGGCTTCGGCGCGGGCGGCGAGAGGGTGGAAGAGGCGGAGGCGTTACCGGACGCCCTTCAGCGCGCCCTCGACGCGGATGGACCCTACCTCCTCGACGTGGTGGTCGACCCCGAAGTCCCGAAGCTCCTGGGCTGAAACGGAGCCTCTGGTTGGGCTACGAGCCCTGCTTACCCTTGCGGGTCTCGTTGATCGCGCCCTGATGCTCCTTGACCATCCGCTGGTAGCGATCTACTTCCTTGAAGGCGTCTCTGTCCTTGATCTCGCCGAATCGTGACTTCAGGGCGACGGTGGTAAAGAAGACGCCCCGGAAGTAGGGGACGAGTTGTTCGAGGGTCATCGCCGGCCTCTCGGACCGGATCGTCGCGGACTCGGCCTCGCCGGCGGTGGCTCTTATCTCCGGCTCGCCGTCGGCTTCCCCGGTCTCCGGCGCCTCTTCGAGGGCGGCGAATACCTCCTCGTCGCCGGGTCTGTCAGCGAAGTCCTTCCCCGCGTAGAGGTAGCGTACGACGCCCTCACGGTCCACGACCGCGATGGCCGGTATTGCGACGCCCTCGTCGGCGTTCCACAGGTCGCAGCGCTTCGCGAGTTCACCTTGGGGGTCGCTCAAGAGCGGAAAGGGAAGGGAGAGCTTCTCGACCATCCCCTTGCTGTGCGAGGGCGGGTCCACGCTTACGCCCGCGATCCTCGTACCGCGCTCCTCGAACTCCTCGTACTTCCTGGCGTAGCTGACCAGCTGCCCGTTGCAGTACGGTCACCAATCGCCCCGGTAGAAGACGAGGACGATAGGGCCGTCTCGAAGTTGCTCCGCCAGGTTGAAGGGACGTCCCTCGTGGTCTGGCAGCTCGAAGATCGGCATCCGCTGCCCGACCTCTATCCCGGTGCTCGTCTCGGTCACACGCGCCTCCTCATACAGGTTCACCGATGGTTAGTGTATCTGCTTCGCTCCGCGCCCTACGCCGACTGAGATTCCGGTGACGGGTAGGACCGTGCGGCCATGACGATACTCAACCTTCGCCGCAGTCTCCGCTACTATCGCTCTTCACGGTGCTCGCGCGCTGGAACGCACTGCTGTGGACCCTGATCATTACCTCCAGCGAGAGCATGCGCCTGGTGCAGGTAGCGCTCCTTTACTTCACGGAGTAGGGGCCCAGCTTCCACTACCTGCTTACGGCCATCACCCTGATCACACTCCCCGGAGTCATCCTCTACTTCTCCCCGGAAACGCTTCACAGAGGGGCTGACCTAACGCCGGGTCGCCCCCGCGAAGAAGACGAGGTTGTGGACCTGGAGTGGGTCGGGCTCGAAACCGGCGTGGTCAAGGAGGCTACTTACCTCCCCGGGCTCGAAGAAGCGTAGTCCGCCTGTGGAGAAGAGACGCTGGAGCATACGTCCATGCGACGTCTTCGCTCTCAGGATTCCCATGATCGCCACCCGCCCGCCGAATCCCAGCACTCTTCTCGTCTCCCGAAGAACGCGCGCCGGGTCGCCGAACTCGTTTAACGTACCTCCGCAGACGGCCCCGGCGAACGCGCCGTCCGCGAAAGGCAGGTTTTCCGCGTCGGCCCTGACGAAGGAGGGGGAGGTCCCCGTACGCTTCGTGCGCCGGACGGCTTCTTTGAGCATGGTAGGGGCTATATCTATGCCGAGAACTTTGCCCCTGTCCTCGATCTTCGCGGCCAGGCTCCTCGTGTACAGTCCGGCGGAGCAGCCGAGGTCGAGGTAGAGGCCACCGCGGTCCACCCTTGCGAGGCCGGCTATGATCCCGACCTCGCGGTCGTTCGGGAATTCCTCGCCGGTGAGGAGCGTCAGGGAGCGCGCCCGCCACAGGGGTTCGTAGGCCGGACCCGCGCCGGGCAGAAAGTTGGTCAGGTTAGCGACGTTGTGCGCGCCGGTTCGCCGTCCGAGTAGGTCGAGGTAGCCGTCCTTTACGGGATAGGTCTCGCTGGTCGCGGGGTCGAGGACAAGACCGGAGGTGACGGAGCCGTTTTCCTCGATCCCTTCCAACAGCTCCAGGCCCTCACTACTCGCCGGGCTCGGACAGGTTATCCGGAGGAGGTCCTGATCGTACAACTAGCGACGTCTCCGGTCGGTGATGCGGCCCATGCGAGCGTCGAAGCCCCGTACGGAGTCAACGAACGCGCCGGAGTCTCCCCCGCGTGGAGAGCTCTTGAGCGTCGGGTAAGAACTTTCGTGGAAGACGAGGGGAGCCTTGCGCTCGTCACCCGCGTGGACGGCGACGATGCGTCCCAGGAACAGGTCGTGGTCGCCGCCGGGGTAGACCGCTTCCAGTTCGCACTCTATCGTCGCCAGAGAGCCCGCCGCGAGCGGTGCGCCCGTCTTGCCGTACCCGCCGTTTAGAGAGTGGATCGCCTGCAACCCGCTGGAGCGTTCGGGGGAGGCGAAGAGCCGGCTCAGGCCCTCCTGGTCGGCGGCGAGGAGGTTGACGGCGTAGTAGCCTTCCTCTTTCACGCGCCGGTTCAGCCGGGCCTCCTTGTGGACGCTTACAAGGAAGAGCGGAGGGTCCAGGGAGACGGAGATCACCGCGTTCGCCGTCATCCCCTCGGCCTCCTCGCCGCTCCCGGTGGTGACGATCGTCACCCCGGTAGGGAAGTGCGCCATCGCCTCGCGTAGGGCGGACGCGCCGGCCCCGCGGCTCTCCCAACCGTACTTCTTGAGGTCCTGCTCTCCCTTAGCCGACAATCCTGTCTCTTCCCTAGGGGTAGGCGTACAAGGACATTGTTCGGAGGCTACTACGCGCGGGGCTGCTCTACAAGGCGCTCACCGGCGTCCCCGGTGCGCAAACGCTTAGAGGTGTTTTGCAAGGCCAAAGGTTAGCGGTAAGAAGAATGTACTCTACAGACCTTTCGGACTGAGATAGACTATGCGCGGATAGCAGGTCCGTGAAGCTGGAGCGGCCGAGGAGCCACGCGTCCCAGGGGGGAGACGTCTCGCGAAGGGTGACCGGCAGCGTGGGTGCCCTCGCCGACATCGCGTGCCAGGCCATGATCGCTACGCCGGCAACTACCGCGTTGTGTGCGAAGGCTCTCCGACCAGTGACCCGCGCTCGCCGGAGTCCGGTGGAGAAGAGGTCAAGACCTCGTCCTCAGGGAGGCTGGAGGTGGGCTGTGCGTCTCTACAATTTTCATCTCTTAGTATCTGGCAGCATACTCGCGTGATTGCAGCCAGCCAAGACGCTCGTTGAGAATGAGAAATAAGAGATGCAGGTTGAACTGATCGCGTCAAACCTGGCGGGCAATATCACGATGCTCGCCCGGGCAGCAGTCGCTGTCGTGGTGTTACTGGGCGCGGCCGTTCCGGTCTTGTGTGGGATACAGTCGTTATGGACCTGGTCCGAGTCCGACGGCTCGCTAGACCTCGACGAGTTGTGGGAGCGCTACAAGCGAGATGAGATCTCCTGGGACGAATGTCCGCGGGGTAAGATCGAGGGGACGCGGAGATTGGCCGGTACGAAGGCGGCATCTTCGAGTAGCTTCACCCCGGATGGCGCGGCATCTTAGGCTCGATCTCGCTTTTCGACGATGCTTGGCCCCAGTATGAGCCTTCGAGGAGTGGTGTCAGAGTGACCCGCACCCTTCGGCGCGCACTCTTTCTCACCGTTTTATTATCAGTTTCTTAGCGCCTTCTTAGACTCGGGCAGCATACTTCTTCAGGTAGCTTTCCTGCCCAACGAAAGCTACCTGGTCGGGCATCTCACAGGTCTGTCATCACCCCATCCTACTAGCACCTTTACGCCGGGGCTTTCTGCGCCCCGGCATCTTCTCAAACGACATGCTCGTCTCACGGACGTGGCTGCTCTTTCCCCCGCCCGATGAGCACCACAAATGGGTATGCAGGAAGTCTTCTTTTACCGAGGGCGGCTGGTAGAATACTAGAGAGTTACGAGAAGGAAAGATGAAGCCTGGGACGCGCATCCTCATCGTGGAAGACGATATCTCTATAGCTCGGCTCGTACAACTCGAGCTAGAGCACAGTGGCTTGAGCGTATGGTGCTCTCATGATGGGCCCTCCGGGCTGGAGGCTGCGGCGGAGTTCGATCCGGCGGCGATCGTCCTGGACATTATGCTTCCGGGCATAGACGGGGTCGGGGTGTTAAAGCAGCTCAGGCAGCAGGGCAATAAGGTGCCGGTCATAATGCTCACAGCTCGCGACACTCTGGCTGACAAGGTTCACAGCCTCGATCTGGGCGCCGACGATTACCTCACCAAACCCTTCGACACGGAAGAGTTGATGGCTCGCCTGAGAGCCATCGTGCGCCGGTCAGAAGAGGATGAGGTGATAAGGGTGGCGGATCTAGAGATCAACACCGCAACTCGGGAGGTCAGGCGGGGCGAGCGCAAGGTAGATGGCCTTACCGCCAGAGAGTACGAGCTTCTCGAGTTCATGGCCCGCAACCCCCGCAGGGTTCTCTCTAGGGACCTGTTGCTCTCGCGGGTCTGGGAGCAACAGGTCGGCGTCGAGACAAACGTGGTGGGTGTGTACGTCGGGTACCTGCGCAAGAAGATAGACATCCCGGGTCACACCCGGCTCATCCAAACGGTGCGGGGGGTTGGCTACTCCTTGCGGGAACCCTGAGGGAGGAGATGCGTCTTGCCGATCCGGTGGCGCCTTACCGTCTTTAACGCCCTGGTCATTGGAGCGGTACTCCTGGCGTTGGGCCTCGCGCTCTTCTTACTCTTGCGCAACGCCCTGCTCTCCGATGTCGAGAAGGACGCCCGCGATCGAGCGTTCGACGCCGCACAGACCGTGGAGTCCGGCGAAGACCTCGATCCTACCGAGGCCGAGCGGTTAAGTCTGGGCGGCGTGTTCATCGTCGTCAGAGATGACGAAGGCCAGATCCTGAACCAGACAGTCAGCTCGGTGCCCCGCCAGGAGATACAGGACGCTGTTTGGACCCAGGCGCTCGAAACCCGGCAGCCAATCGGTGGCGCGGCCGACTATTCGCCGGCGTCCCCAGACTACGTCTACGCCGTGCCGGTGAACCTGCCGGAAGGATCGGTCCGCGTCGTGGAGGCAGGCCGATCCTACGAGCCGACGACGGAGACGTTGGAGACGTTCGCCGCCGTTCTAATCGGTGGTATACTCGTCGCCATTCTGCTCTCCATCGGTGGCGCGTATCTTCTGGCCCGAGCCGCGTTGTCGCCCGTCAGTACCGTCGTTCGATCGGCGAGGCAGATTACCGAGAGCGACCTCTCGAAGCGCCTGCCGATCAGCCGCCCGAAAGACGAGATTGGCCGCCTGACGATCACCATAAACGAGCTCCTCGGGCGTTTGGAAAGTGCGTTTGCCCGCCGGGAGGAAGCCCTCTCGCGTCAGCAGCGTTTCGCCGCCGACGCCAGCCACGAGCTCAGGACCCCCCTCACGTCGATCGCCGGGTACGCCCGGATGCTAAAGGACTGGGGCCTCGAAGATCCGGATGCCGCCCGGGAGGGGGTGACGGCGATCCTGGAAGAATCTGAGCACATGAGGGGACTCGTGGAGGGTCTCCTGGCCCTGGCCCGCGGTGATATGGATGCTCCCCTGAAGCTCTCCACCGGAGATCTCGCCGCCGTCGCCGCCGATGCGGCGAAGGCGGCCCAGGCTGCGGCGGGCGATAAGGTCGTAGTTGAGTACGCACCGCCGGAGGAGGCGGTAGAGGCCTCATTCGACCGGAGCCGTATCCGCCAGGTAACGGCAATTCTGCTGGACAACGCGGTGAAGTACACTCCCGAGGAGGGTCACGTCGTGGTGAGCGCCGGACAGGACAACGACTGGGCCACTATCGAGGTCTCGGACACGGGCATTGGGATACCCGAGGAGGAGCTTCCGCTCGTGTTCGAACGCTTTCACCGGGTGGATCCTGTACGGACCCAGAGCGCTCCGCAAAGCGGCGTGGGGCTCGGCCTGAGTATAGCCCGCCAGATCGCCAGGGCCCACGGCGGCGAGATCGAAGCGGAGAGCGAACCGGGTAAGGGGTCGACCTTCGTCCTACGGCTCCCCCGAAGCAAGCCCGCGCGCTAGTTATACCTCTCCCAGGAGATGCGCCGTGACCTCATCTGCTTCTTGGCGCGCCGACAAGGGCGATGCTCTCAAGCGGTTCTCTTAGCGTCTTCTTAAAGGCGGGCGGCATACTCTCGAAAAGATCCTTTAACTGGAGGTCGCATAGTTGTTCGAGGTCGTGCAATTCACCCACCTTCTGCACCGGCGATGTTTCTCCCGGTCGCCGGGCCGGAACGTGCGAAGGTGGTCCGTCTGGCGAGATGCACCCACGGAAATGCGACGGTCCGATCTGGTAGGTGACAATAGTCTTCCCGGCGCAACACCCGGGAGGTGCGGGGTTTGAGATCGAGGACAACCTTTTTGCTGCCGATCGCGGCTATTCTGATAGTGGGCTTGCTGGTCCTAGGCTACTTCGTGGGACGCGACGGAGGGGGAGCTCAAACCCTGGCCGCTACCGTCCCCAAAGCGTCGCAGAGCGTCTCGGACGACGAGGCTGTGCCTCGGGTTGCGGCACAACTCGGGCCGTCCGTGGTGCAGGTGAACGTCCGATCCGTCGAGCAGACGCCCTCCGGTTCCCGGTCCCAGGAAGGGTTGGGCAGCGGGGTGATCTATAGCGAAGTCGGCTACATCATTACCAGCAATCACGTGGTTCAGGGGGCCCGGCAGGTCAACGTGGCCTTCGCCGACGGCAGCACGGAGCAAGGGGAGGTCGTTGGTACCGACGAGACTACTGACCTCGCCGTGGTCAAGGTTGACCGCCAGAACCTTCCCGTGGCGAAGTTTGGTGACAGCGCGAATCTCGTCGTGGGCCAGTTGGCCGTCGCCATCGGCAGTCCTTCGGGGTTCCAGTCCACCGTGACCTCGGGCGTCGTCAGCGGCCTGAACCGAGAGGTTCCGGCCAACCTGACCGGGGGCCGCCAGAAGAGCTCTTTGGTGGACCTGATCCAGACTGACGCCCCGATCTCCCCGGGCAACTCCGGCGGGGCGCTCGGGAACCGCGACGACGAGGTAATAGGGATTAACGTCGCCTACCTTCCCCCAAAGCAAACCGGAGCCGAGAGAATAGGGTTCTCCATCCCCTCCAACACTGCTACCGAGATTGCCGACCAGCTGATCCAAAACGGCAGCGCTAGCCACCCGCGTCTGGGAGTGTCACTGGCCGATCTCACCCCGGAGATCGCGCAGCGGTTCGGCACGGATAGCCAACCGGGTGCGCTCGTGGTTGATGTGGATCCCAACGGCCCTTCGGCGAGCGCCGGGATAGAACCTAAAGACGTCATAACCGCCATCGGCTCGACCAAGGTCGAGAACACCGGCGATCTACTCACCGCCCTGCGCGGGTACCAGCCCGGCGATAACGCCAGGCTTACCGTCTCCAGGGACGGTAGAGAGAGCCAGATAGAAGTAATGTTGGACGAGCGAAACAGCTAATAGCGGTCTGCAGCTTGCTGCTCGACCTACCCTCCGAGGACCACCGGCTAAGCTGTGCTTCGGATACCCTAGAGACGTGGACCTGGTGGTTGAACAAGAGATTGACGATGCCAGCGTTCGAGGTCGCCACTAGACTGGGCGTGGGCGCCGAGCGGAGGAGAGAGCGATAAAGAGGAACGGGAGAGCGAGGAGCATGATAGAGAAAAGCCAACACAACCCACCGAATTCTCCTGCCCGCGGGTCGACCCTGGAAGCGGCAGCGGTATGGGCGACCTCTAAACCAGGCGACGGTGCATACATCGGGTGGCAGGTGCCCAGATCTTGGTCAGGACCGAACCTCCGCCGGGTACTCCCGACCATCGTAAAGCGAAAGCTCGCCGGGAAACGTCGCGCGCCTGGGTCCGGCGGACGCCACTCCTGGACCGGCCGCGCTCGGCGGTGCGCGCCGTGGCTGGCGGCCGACTCGGCGGCCCTCCACGCATACGGTCTGGATTTCTTTCGCCTACCGCAACCCGAGCAGGCTCTCCGTAATAGTTACGGGCCGGTTCCGCGCGGTGGTAAAAGCGCGACCCAAAACATCGTACGCTGCCGACTGGATGCGCGGCACCGGTGTGCCGGTCGCGCAGAGAACGTGGGCTGACCCGGCATGCGGGTCGCAAAGAAGCGCTGGTTCGGTCTGCCCGCGACCTTCGCTCGTCGACGCGCTGACGTCGCTGCGGTGCTCGCGCTTCTCTTGCTCGCGGCCGTGGGCGCGTGGGACCTGCTCAGCAATGAGAACGTCGTCGAGGTGGACGCCGCCACGCAGTACTATCCCTGGTACTCCTTTCTCGGCGAGGCCCTGAGGAACGGCGACATCCCAGGCTGGAACCCGTATCAGTTCTCGGGGACGCCCTTCGCCGCTGACCCACTCTCCGGCTGGACCTACCTGCCCGCGATGCTGCTCTTCGCCCTCTTGCCCCTCGTCGGCGCCGCCCAAAGCTTCGTGTATTTTCACCTGGCGCTCGCCGCGCTCGCCGCCTACGCGCTCGCCCGTTCGCTCGGCATGAAGGCTCCCGGCGCCCTCTTGGCGGGGGTGGCCTACGGGTTCAGCGGTCTCCTGTACCTGCAGACCGCGTGCTGCTTCACGTACGTCCCCGTCATGTCCTGGTTCCCGCTAACCATCCTGGGCGCGGAGCTGGCGATCCGGAGCCGGCGCCTCGTGGAGCGTCTCCTGTGGTGGGGGGTATCCGGGCTGGCCCTGAGCCAGGTGCTCGCTTCGTGGTTCGGGCAGGGCTCGTACTACGTCATGCTTGCCCTGGGTGGATACGTGGCCTACCGTACGCTCCTGGATCCGCCGAGAGGTCCCTCGGGCGCAAGACCGGGTGTGAAGGGCCGGCTCCGGATGAGCTTGCTGCACGGCCCCGCCGTGCTTGTGTTCGGGTTCGCCCTCGGCGCCGCGGGCGTCCTCCCCAGGCTGGAGTACAACGCGCTCTCGAACCTGGCGGGCGGCTACCCGTCGGTCACGAGCCCGGCTACGCTCCCGAACGGGTGGGCCTGGACCGTGAGGGACTGGGGCCTGCTGCTCGAGCCCGGCTCCGCATACTACGCGGGCGTGTCCATCCTGGCCCTGGCGCTGGTGGCTCCCCTCTTCGCCCGGAGGCGCTTCGCGGTACCCTACTTCGCCGTCCTCTCGTCCTGCGCGCTTGTCCTCTCCTTGGGAACCACTACGCCGCTGCATGCGGCGCTCTACCTGCTGCCGCTCTTCGAGCGGCTGCACCCGTACGAGCCCGGGCGCGTGTTGGTGGTCTTCTACCTGGGGGCGGCGCTCATGGCCGGCGCCACCCTCGATGCCCTCGGAGAGCGGGCGGGCAGGAAGCCTCTGCTGCTCGTCTCGCCCATCCTCGCGGCGCTCCTTCTGGCCGTCGCGAGTGTCGCCACATCCCTGACCTTAGGGTTGGGAGGGGCGGCCAAAGCCGGGGTATGGGAGGCTCTCCGCTCCTCGCTGTCGGAGAAAGGCGCGTGGGTCCTCGCGGGTCCGCTGCTTGCCGTGGTCGCGATCGCTGTGTTCGTCTCGGTGTACGCCCTGGTACCGGCCCGAATCGCGGCCCCCCGCGCCCTCGCGCTCCGCGCGATCACGCCCGTACTTCTGGTACTCGTAGTGTTCGCCGAGCTGATCGGGGGGGGCAGGATCTCGTTCGACCTGCCCGACGGCGTGGCGGTGGGGATGGACGAGCTAACCGAATACTATCGTCCTTCGGGCGCGGCCGAGTTCCTGCAAGAGAGGAGTAAGGAAGAGCTGCCGTTCCGCTACTTCGGCTACGCCTCGGGATGGGAGACGGGGGCGGGCCCCTCCGGGTTCTTGGACCCGCTGGTGCGCGCCCTGGCGGTAAGTAACCGGTCAGTATCTCTAGGGCTGCAAAGCATCCAGGCCTACAACCCGACTCACATCGCCCGCTACAACGAGTTCGCGAGGGCGATAAACGGCTTCGAGCAAAACTACCACTACATATACTTCTACAAGAAGGCTTTTGACTCCCCGCTGCTCGACCTCTTGAACGCCCGCTACGTCATCGTCTCTGCCAACACCCCCTCTGATGGCCAACCGCGCCTGCGAGAGGTGCTGAACGCTCGCTACCCGACCGTCTACGAGGACGGCCAAACGAAGGTGCTGGAGAACGAGAATGCGTTGCCGCGGGCCTGGATCGTCCACTCTGCGCGGCAGGTTGACTCGGGTGAAGAAGCGCTAGGCTTAATAGACTCTGGCGAGGTAAATCCCAAAGAGACGGCGCTCCTGGAAGAGGAGCCCCCGGAGATGTCCCAACCCGACGACGTCTCCTCGGACCAGGCTTCAGTGACGGACTACGAAGCGAACCGGATAGATCTCAAGACCTCTACTGGGGCTCCGGGTTTGCTCATGCTAAGCGAGGTCTATTATCCGTCGTGGAAGGCTTACGTGGACGGACAGCCCGTTCCGGTCCATGTCGCCGACCAGCTCCTTCGCTCGGTAGAGATACCGGCGGGGGAGCACACGGTCGAGCTCAGGTACGAGTCGTGGTCTTTGCGGGCGGGGGTTGCGATCTCGCTGACAGCATACGCGGCGCTCGTCGCGCTGGCGTTCGTCGCCGGAGCGCGATATTGGCGGAAGGGTGGTGGCGGCGGCACCGAACCCAAGACCGCTTCGGGAAGCTCCCGATAGGGGATGCGCGTTAGATAGGGGATGCGCGTTATAGCCGGTTCGGGTATCTACCAGAGCCCCCGCAAGGCAGTAATACGTCACGTTTCGGGAGTAAACTTGCCTTCTCTCTTCAGTAGCCGCCAGTAGAAGCTCAGGCTGAGGAGGAAGGGCACCAGATAGTAGACGGCCCTGAAGAGGATCGCGGCCAGAACCGCCTGCTCGAAGGGTACGCCGAGCAGCGCGTAAACCGCGGCCATCGAACCTTCCTGAATGCCGAGACCACCGGGGACCATCGAGAGAAGGCCAACCACGACGCCGATGGAGAACCCTGTCAGTAGCACCCCGGGTCCGATGGGATAGCCGAGAGCCGCGAAACAGAACCCGAGAGCCGCTACGCCGAAAGCCCAGTCGGCCACCACCAGCAGGAAAACCAGGATCGTGGACCGGCTGCGGCTCGCGCCGATACCGCGCGCCAGCGCAGAGTCGAGGTCTTGTAACTGCTGCTCTATGTCGCGATGCGTGACTTTCCGCCAGGCCGCGCCCGCCAGACCCATCGCCGCGGCCCGAAAGGTCCCGACGACGAACACCGCGGCCACCACGACGATCAGTAAGAGGAACACGCCCGCGGCGGCCCCGACGCCTATAGCCGCGTCACCGGACAGGGAATGGTTCGTGAGGAGGTATACGACGCCTACGGGGACCAGGATAAACAAGAGCAGGTTATTCAACATCGAATGGAAGAGGGACGCGGCGAGAACATCCCTGACTGGCAGGCCTCGTCGCTTGATCAGGAGCATCCGGAGCGAGTGCCCCGCCGTTCCGCCGGAGGTTAACAGATGGTTCAAAGTGGAGGAGACAAACCCTAGCTCGAAGAGATCCCCCCGGTCCAGCCCAACACCGAACGTCTTGCTTACCACCGCAAAAGAATAGCTCAAACAGCCGTAGGAGAGGGCGGTGAACACCAGCGCGACAAACACCAGTCGCCAGTCCGCCTGGCCCAAGACCATTCGCACCTGCCCCCAGTCCAGAGCGACCATCGCCACGCCGAGCAGGACCAAAACCGCGACGGCTATCACGATTGCGTAACGGTGGCGGCCTGCGTGGTGCTCCATGTCCCTACCCTTCCGTGACTCGCGTCAGGGCCACGCCTATCCGCGCCAGGCTGGGCGGACCTCCCCTGTACACCAGAAAGCGGTCTTCCCAATCCGGCTCGAACTTGGCCTTGTAGTTCCTCAAGCCCTTAAACGAGAAGAAGCGGTTTAAGTTCTTATAGGCCTGGCGAAGCGCGCGTTCTTTTAGGGGATCTCCCGGACGGCTGCCCACCCCTGAAAGGGGCGCAACTCCCAAATTGAACCTAGTGTAGCCTTCCTCCCCGAAAGCGAGCATCAACTTGATGAGCAGGTAGTCCATGGTGCCGTTTGGGACGTTGAGTTGGTGGCGCATCATGTCTATGTCAGCCTCCTCCGCCGCCCGGTATGAGGGGATCTCATTGACGAACGCTACAAGGGTCCCCTGCGGGTCTCGGAGGACGAACATAGGGTTCTCGTTCAGGTAGCCCCGATCGAAGCTACCCAACGTAAAGCTTCGCTCACGCCGCCCCGGTAGCGTGAGCCACTCCTCCGAGACCTCCTCCACCTCGTCCAGCAACCCTTGAGGGTGGGGAGGAGCGTGCCGCGCAAACATATAACCCTCCCTCTCAAACTTGCGCTTCGTGGCGCGAAGCTTCTTGCGCTGGGCCGTGTGCGAGCGGAAGTGCTCCAGGTCAACCAACGCCTCTTCGCCGATCTTGATCGCCTGCATGCCAAGATGCCGATACATGGGGAGCAGGTCCGTCGGTACCGCGAGGAAGGCCACCCTCCATCCGTTGTCCGTGCAGTAACGCATAAAGGCCCGGGTGATCTCCTCCAGCCCCTGCTCGGGCCCGACGGGATCGCCCAGAGCAATCGCTACCCCCGCCGACATTTTGTAGGTGATGAAGGATTCCCGGTCCTCCGAGAAGAAATAAGACTTGTCGGGCCAGAGCTTGAAGTAGTCAAGCGACGATGTGCCGTGTTTCTCCAGGAGTCTCTTTGCTTCCCTGCGCTCGTGAGGCAGGGTCCGGAGCCGGTACGCCAGGGGTCTGAACAAACTGTAGGCGGCGAAGCTGCCGGTGATGAGCCCGGCTATGTCCAGAGAGTCCAGAAACCACTCTGCCTGGCGGGTTTGCGGTACGAGGTCGCTGTTGCCGACGAGCGTGTACTCGCTCAGGGTGTCCACAAAGGCGTCCTGTAACCCGAACTCGACTTGGAAGTCCTGTTCGTCCAGCAACCAGAAGCCTGCGGTCCCGTAGACCAGGGTCAGGGCGATGCTGATGAGGACGATTCCGAAGCCCCGCGCGATGCTTCGGGGCTCGCTATGCACTGTAAACCTTTTCCGGAACAGGAGAAGAAGCACGAGGGTCACGGCCGGCGCGACGACCGCGTACCAGTGCCGATTGTAACCGAAGGGGACCAACACCACCGCCACCACCCCGGCGCAGCTGGCCGTAGTGAGCCACCACGCTACCTGCTTGCGCCGGAACAGGTTTACGGACAGGTAGAGCAATGCGAACCCGAAGACAAGAGTCAGAGACCGATTCCAGTAGTGGAGGCCGAAGGGCAACAGTTGGGAGAGTCCGAAATTATCAGGGATACGCACGACGAGAACCCGGAGGATCTCCATGATGCCGTTGGCGAACGCGGCGCCCGCGACGAGCCACGCCACCCTGTCCCTCTTGATGACAGCCCCTCTCTGTCGCTGATCAGTTGCTCCGGTGCCGTAGATCTTGTCGGGCACGCTCTGAATCCGCTTTACGGATTGCGCCTTCTCCCGAGCTTGTGAGTTGGCGATGATCCCCGTCTCCCTTCTTATCACGCAGCAAATCTCCGACACCCGGCAGAAGTACTTCCTCCAAAGCGTGAGCCGCTATACCATTACTGTTGCGGTCCCTTCTCGCCGTAGTCTACCGTGCGTCCGGTGAGAAGAGATCGGTTCAGCGATGACGAGATTGAAGGCCCACAGCCAGAGTGTTCATCCTGTCAAAAGTCACGGGTATCCAGAATACCGCTCAATGCTAAGAGAATGCTAAGAGAATGCTAAGAAATAGATAAGAAGGCTTGGTGAAACAATGTCTCACTGTAGAGCAGCGAGAGCGCCCCAGGCTCGCGGCAGGCTAAATAAGGGCGAGCGCTATGCCGACCGCGAGTTTTTTATAGACCGTGGCGATCTCACTTCTCTTGGCGCCCTCGTCTACTCTCCCCTTGCCAGGTGCTCGCCGGCGAAGATGAAGAAATCCGACAGGTGTTCTCGCCAGAGGTCCCAGGAGTGCGCGCCGGTATAGTTGGTTTCGTAATCATAGGAGGCACCGCGGGCCTTCAACTCGTCGGCGAGTCTCTGGTGCTGCTCAATGAGATTAGCCGTATCGTCCTGCCCCACGTAGAAGTAGATCGCCGGCAGCTCCCCCTCTAACTGAGGAAGGTAAGTTATTGGGCTGTTTGCATCCGCGAGACTCTGGTCTCCGCCGAAGATCCTCGCCATGTCGTCCTCGTCGGGAGTGAAGTATCCCGAGAAGCTACCGATGACCCCGAACTCGGGCCGGTTCTTCAGCCCCAGGTTCATCGCGCCGTAGCCGCCCCCGGAGAGGCCGGCTATCGCCCGGCCGTCCGCTGCCGCGACGGTCCTGTAGTCGGAATCTATCTCGCCCACCACGTCTCGGGTAATATACGTCTCCCAGTCTCCCTGCAGCCCATCGACGTACCCGGTCGCGTAAGCCCACCTGGAATCGCTCCCCTGGGGCACCACCACGATCATGGGCTGCACCTGCTCCTGCGCCAACAGGGTGTCCATCTGCTCGGCCGCTCCGCCTATGTTCATCCAGTCTTCGGGATCGCCGGGGCGGCCGTACAACAGGTATACGACGGGGTAACGCACGGAGCTATTCTGAGAATCGTCGTAGCCGGGGGGCAGGTAGACGATGTACCGCAGCGACTCGCCGAGCGCCTCCGAATCGAAAGTCTTGGTCTCTACCGTCCCCGTACCGGTCACGTATGACGGACGGGAGTTGGGATTGCCCCAGATCGTTCGATACGTGTAGTAGTTGTAACCCAAGAGGGTCGCCACTCCCACAAAGGCCAGAACCGGGATTAGCACGAGGAGCCACCTATTCCAGCCACCCTTCCGGGCTCCGGACGACTTCTTCCAAAACTTGCGGGTAGCTAACAGGCGTGGCATTGTTATTCTCCTTACGCTACTCTGACGGCCCGACGACCCCAGCCGGAGGATTGGACATCATGCCTCTCTCCCCGGATTTCAGTTCCTGCGGTCGTCCAGCGACGGTTTGATGGGGATGTTCAGGTGGTAGGCGCTCCTCAAAGGGGATACGAGCCTTGCGGCAGCGGTGTCTGTCTCAGCTTGTGGGAAGACGGCTGCGTTTCCAGATGTAACCTCTTCGCACGGTCCGAGAGAGTATACAAGATAGATCAAGAGCGGATGTCGCCGGAGGCCGTCCCAGGATATGTGGAGTGGTATATATTCCCGAGAAAATGCACGGAAAAGCGTTGTGCGAAAAGCTCTTATCATCGCTCGGAGGTGAGGTGGCAGGCTATGGGGGCCTTGAATTTTCATTCAGTCTTTTTTGTGGGGCATGTGCCGGAGCGCTTTGGTTGAGCTTTCTAGAGCAGGGAAAGCCAAAACGTGCCAGGAACGCCGCTGTTTCTATGGTCTTCTTCTATCTGCTGAATATTCTAGGGACCGTTTTCGGGACGCACAATTGAGCTTGCATTTTTGCTAACCTGAGGTCGAATGACATCTTGCGCCCGTTGCGCTCCGTCCTGTAGCAAGCGATAGCAAGCACTCCCGCGCCTGATAGAAGAAGCATATGGCAAGAGGAGTGGTCCCCCGGAGGATCCAGCGTGACGATCGGGGCTTCGTCGCCACTGACCGGGATCCCCTCCCTTGCCGCTGTAGACGAGCTGGCCCTGGGTCTCCGGTCGATGAATCGGGCGGCGTCCGGCGCGGGCTCCGTCACCATCGGCTCGGTTTGTGGATATTTGGATTGCGGATTCTGGGAGCATGCTCTGTAAGGACGTGTTTCGCAAAGGTCCCACTGCTCTCGCTAGCCGCCGCGGCATGAGCCGGATCATGTTCACCTCCATCAGGGCCTAGCTGGTTTGCACCAGCCGCTCTCAGAGAGGTCGATGGGATAGGTCTTTCTCGATCACGGAGCGTACAAGACCGCTTCAACCTTCATCCTTGCGAAACATGCTCTTGGGCCACCACCGCTCGACGGCCTCCCGGTCGGAGCCGTACCAGCGCCCTCTCAAACCACCGTAGAGGCGGCCGTGGTAGAGGTCGTCGAGGACGAGGTGCTCGGTGCCCGAGAGCAGAGCAGATTCTACCGGGATCAGCCCGTCCCCCTTGACCCGCCCATCGCCGGTGAAGCGCTCGTAGCGCCTGCGAACTGCCGGAGAGTGGTTACCGTCTACCGCTGCCCCCGCCACAGAGAGGTAATGGATATTCTCGTGGAGGGCGCCGGGGAAGAGCTCGTCCGCCTCGGATATGGGGGCTAGGCGCCCTTCGTCCGGGACGTCGTGGGGGGTGCCTAAAGTAATAAGGTGAGAGACGCGGCGGTGGCCCGAGTAGCGGCGTCCGCCGTAGGGAGGCTCCCCGCCGATGTATGTCCGGGCCAGGATGCCGCCCGCCGAGTGGCCGACGAGCACCGCTCTGTCCGACTCACTCTCCAGGAGGGCTTTGTCCACCACGCTCGCGACCTCGAAGACAAGTTGGCCATAACCTCTAAAGCGACCCAGGAGCCAATCGAGCGGTGTGATCGGTGTCACGTACACCTCTGAGCCCGAGATCTCCTCCAGGATTCGCTTCAGCCCCCGATAGTTCGCCGGAAAGGTCACATACCCGCCGACTATAATGATGGGACCGCAAGATTTATCTCCCCAAGCCATAGCGGAATTCTAGCTTCATTAGCAATCAGCAGTAAGCCTATTGCCGATCCGCGACGCTAGGATCATGCTCATGGAACAGACCGCCCGCCGATCTCCTTCAGCGGCTTCAAGTTATGGCCGTCCAAACGTTGCTGAAAGCTGATCGCTACAAAGCGAAGCTCTGCGTGATGCCGTCGAGCACAAACTGGACGGCTAGAGCCGCGAGCAGCACGCCGAGAACGCGGGAGAGGACGTTCGCACCGGTCTCGCCGAAGATGTTCATCACGCGCGGGGCGAGGAGCAGGGAGAACAGCACGAGCAGCACTATGACCAGGAGCACTCCCATGACCGCTGTCACCTCAAGGAGATCACCGTTGTCAGTAAACCCGTTGCGTAATTGAGAAGATAAGGGCAAACTACTGCTACTTATGCTCACCGTCAAGAAACTCCGCCGCAAACCCAAACACTTCCACAACTT
>JAABVA010002492.1_pt1 | contig 18286 bp, 20 predicted proteins | sample 5560331 | NCBI WGS metagenome assembly JAABVA01 (sample SAMN12812661, study PRJNA571458) | rock metagenome | isolation source: Antarctica rocks | place: Antarctica: Victoria Land, Mt New Zealand sud | collected 2016-01-07 | reverse complement strand
TGGGCTCGACGTGCACGCCGTCAAAGATCTCGTAACTCATGCCGTAATGGGCGAGTGAGTCGGCGATACGGTGCGGTACCCCGCTGGCCATGACCCCCGGATCGGTGAGCACCAGCACACGGTGCACGTCGTACTGGCTCAACTCGAAGCCGATCTCGTCGGAAGCCCCGGCGCCGAACTTCAACGGCGGTGCGCCCCAAGTGAAGATGGTCTCCCCGCCCCGCGGCGGAATCCGCAGTTCTGTCATTGGCTCACGCTGGCACCGTTACGCCAGGCCGTCAACATGGGCGGAGCTGACCGGCCGGTTTGAGTGCGGGCGACCAGGTGCGCCCCCTTCGTTTAGCGGCCTAGGACACCGCCCTTTCAAGGCGGCAGCGCGGGTTCGAATCCCGTAGGGGGTACGGCAGTACAGATTCGATGGCACGATAGGCTTGTGCAGTCGATTCAAGCGTTCGGCAGCATGGCCCTGTAGCGCAGTTGGTTAGCGCGCCGCCCTGTCACGGCGGAGGTCGCGGGTTCGAGTCCCGTCAGGGTCGCCGTTTGGGCGTCCGTCTTGGTGCGATCGTGCGTCGGCGCGGGGGCATCGAGCGGGTTCGGCCAGGTAGCTCAGTCGGTATGAGCATTCGCCTGAAAAGCGAAGGGTCGCCGGTTCGATCCCGGCCCTGGCCACCATAACTGCAGGTCAGGAGTTTTTGGTGGGGCAACCGTGCTTGTTACTCCGGTTCGCATCCAACGTTTACCCAACGCTTTGGCCAAAGCTTGAGCCCCTGCCGATGGTCCGATCAAGTGCCTCGGCTACCTCGGTGTGCACCTCCCCACGACCCATGTACACGTCCTGAGTCATGGAGACGTGCCGGTGCCCGAGCTGGTCGGCGCCGATACGCGCCGTCATGCCCTCGGCGTCGATGATCGTGGCCAAGGTCCGACGAAAGGTGTGGCTCGTCACCCACTCGTACCCGAGTGCGTTCCGGACCCGTCGCCACTGCTTACTGACACCATCCGGATCGCGCAGCGTGCCGACCGCGCTGGGGAACACAACGTTGTGCGTGTTGGTCTGGGCGCTCACCTGGCGCGCCAGCAGCATGGACACCGCGAACGATGGCAGCGGGAGCACCCGCCTGCCCGCTTCGGTCTTGGTGCAGTTATCGCGGACCAACCCGCGGCCCTTCACGCCGGTCACTTTGCCTGTGATGCTGACTGTCTTTGTGTCTAGGTTGACGTCGGTCCAGCGGAGGCCCAGCACCTCGGAGATACGGCAGCCGGTCGCGGCGAACATGGTCACCACGTCCACCAGGTCCGCCTCGTCGCAATAGTTGGCGATGGTAGTTCGGGAGGTCTGGCGCTTCGCGTGCGCCAGCGGTGGAAGCTCCATGGTGCTGATCGCCATCCCGCGCAGGATGGCCGCCACGTCGTCCACCGTGAGCGCCCGAGACGCCTTCGTGGTGATCCTCACCGACGACACGTCGCGGACCGGATTTGACGCACAAGCGCCGTACCGGGCGGCGAGCTTGAACATTCCCGACAGCAAGACTCGTGCTGTCCTGGCGACACTGGGGCCGCTCTTGACGGCCAGCATGCGGACGAACGTGTCGAGCCGCTGCGTAGTGGCCTCGCGTACGCGGATCGACCCGAGGCCTGAGGTGATCTTCGCTCCCACATAGTCGTAGCGGTCAAGAGTGCGCGGTGCTTTGCCGTCCGCCACAAGCTGCGCCCGATAAACCTGCCACACTGCCGACAGCATCGACTCGCCGGTGAGGTCACCCGCACTCGGTACGGTGCGCTCGGCAATTGCGTCGATCAGTGCGGCTTCAGCCTGTGCGCCGTACTTGTCGACAACACCGGCGGGGGAGTGGCGTTCGACCAGGCGTGTCACCCCGTCCAGATCGCGCACCCGCCCCTTCGCGATCCACGTATTTTTTTCGACCTCGACGCGACTGACCCTCCCGTGACCGCCGAGCGGGAGGCGCGGCCTAGCCATCTTCGTCGTTCAGTGTTGCGTCCGAGAGCGACTCAATTGTCTTGTCCAGCTTGAGCAAATTTATGTATTGCTTCTCAGACGGCCAGCCCGGGTTTGCGTGTCTCTTCGGGGTTGGTGGCGGAGGGGTTGCGGGCCCAGCCTGTTTATCAAGATGCTGTCGGGCGGCGACCTGGGTGAGGCGGAAGACCTCATTGAAATCTTCCATTACCAACTCAAGATCCTCGCCGTTCATGGATCCATACCGAATCATCGCCGCCAAAGACCGGCGAGTTTCAGCGAGATGATCTTTAGTTACACCGTAGGCCGCGAGCATATTGTTTGCGAGGGCGAGACTGTCGCCCAAGCGTTCCTTGTCCTCGTCCGTCATCGCGGCGATCTCCTCCACGCTGAGGTGAAGACCGTCGAAGGCCTCCGCGAGGCTGGCGGACACTCGCTGAATCTGGTCGCGCGCCTTGCTTGCCGCGGACACCAGCAGGTCGACCGCGTCCTGCAGATCGAACTCAGAGGGCTGTCCCACGAGGTCATCGATGCTTGCGCCAAAGATGCGCGCCAGTGCGGTGGCCTCATCGAGTCGGATGGACCGCGGCCGTTCCGCAGAGCGGGTCTCGATCTTCGCGATGGTGGTCGGGTATGCCTTGACGCCCTCAGCCGTCAGTCTGTCGGCGAGGTCGGTCTGCGACCACCCACGTACCTCCCGCTCGTGCTTGACCCGTAACCCGAACCGGTCCTCCGGCGTCTCGTCGCGTCTTCCCATTCTGGGAATGTTACTGATGCGGGTCGACGAGCGTCAATGCATCTGGTAGAACAGCGATGAACCCCCACTGGTAGTACTCCCAAAGGAGGAAACGATGAGTGACATCCAGCCGGATCGGTCTGTAGGGGGCCTCCCGCAGAGTCTTACAGGACATCCACCGCTCGCAACAACCGCAGAAGTAGCGGACTACCTGGGAGTGCCGATCGCCACCCTGCACGCTTGGCGATCGCGGAGGAAAGGGCCAGCCGCTAGTCGCGTGGGCAAGTACCTCCGCTACCGATGGGGTGACGTGGACGCGTGGATTGACGCCCATGGTGTCGGCGGTGAGGACACCTAGAGCAAGACGCCCCCGGCTGTGCCCGGTGTATCCAGCACCGGAGCCGGGAGCGTCATGAATCCACCCAATACTCGTATAGGAGATCCAGTGACTAGAATACCCGTGCAACTCCCGAATAGCGATAATTTCCCCCCGGTTCCCGCGGAGCGGCGGAAAGTCCGACGTCGACCGCGTAAGGCCGCGTCTGCCATGTTGCCTGTTGCGCAGGACTATGCGGCCGTCGGTCTGCTGGTGTTCCCGCTGTGGCCGGACAGATTCTGCTGGAGGCGGTGGCTGACCGCCTGCGTTGGGTTGCGCCTGCTGCGCGTGGTATGACGCACTCGATGTGGACAAGCGACATGACCACGACCAGTCCAAGACGCTCGCCTGCGCCAAGTCATGGTGCCCGAAGCTCCCCACCGGGGAAGAGCCGTATACGGATTCGTCGTCGGCAGATTACATCGGAGGTGCAAGGTGACGGCGGCGCCGCGGGGAGTACCGGTGTGCTTGGCGACTCTGGTGGTGCGCGTACTCGGGTCTTCCCGGAAATCAACGAGGAGGACGACGCCCTAACGGTCGCGCTGAAGCTAGGCTCCGCAGGCATCGCCACTGTGGCCACCGCACGTGGCGATTCCAAGAACCCCTCCAGCGTTGACAGGGACTGGACACACGCCAGCACCATGGACCCCCAGGTGCTGGCACTGCGGTATGCAGCAAAGAATTTCGGGGTCGGCATCCACGTCGGAAAGTCTGATCTTTTCGTTTTCGACGTGGACCATCCACAACTCCTGCCCACAATGATGCGCGAGGCATTCGAGCGGGATATGCCGCCGTTTCAATCGACACGAACCAACGAACCAGGTCGCGGGCACTACTTCTATCAAATGCCTGAGGGCGTCACTCTCGGTAACGGAAGCGGCACGCTAGGTGGCGAATGGGGTGAATTGCGCGGCCGCAATGGGTTTGTCGCGTTCACACCGTCTCGCCACGAGAAGGCCGCGGAGGGTGGTCGGTACAAGATGGTCCGACGTGGGCTGATACCGCAGCTTGGATCTGAGCTTCTCGCGGCGCTGCGTACGGCGACTGTCAACGCCAACGCGGCTTCCAGTGAGCAAGTGAGACTTTTTCTCACTGAACATTCAGCAGACCATCGCCCCGGCGCGTTGGCGCCGATCATTGCCCACTACACCGACGCAGTGAAGCGAGGTGAATCGAGACACGCCACGATGGTGCACTGTGTTACCTGGGGCTGCCGCGAGGTTGCCGAAGGACTATTCCCAGCCCAGCGCTTGTACGACCAACTGCGCGCCGCGCACACCGCGGCCTTGGCTGATACGAGTCACCCAAACGGGCCGGACCCGACTCGCGGCGACTTCCCCGGCGCGTTCGCCTGGGCGGTCGCACAGGTAACGTCCGAGTCAACTCGATTGGAGACGGTGGCTACGCAGGCAGCACCACCGGAGACTGCCCCGCTTAATGCTGTTGAAAAGCAGGAGAACGCCAGCGCACCAACGTGGGGTCCCGTTGACCTGGAGGCGATCCTGGCCGGCGACATCGTCCAGGCCGAACCGACGATGTTCACCCGCGACGACGGGCAGAACTTGCTGTACCCCGGATTGACCCACTCCTTCCACGGTGAGTCAGAATCCGGAAAGAGCTTGATCCTGCAGGCAGAGGCCGCTCGCCAGATCGAACTGGGAAACAGGGTTCTGTACATCGACTTCGAGTCCGATGCTCTGTCGGTGGTCGGGCGGCTCCGTAGCTTTGGGTGCAAAAGGGCCGATATTGCAGCGCATTTCGACTACCGGCGCCCCGATGCAAGACCGGACTCACTGCTCGAGCGGGCGGAGTGGATGGAGATGCTTGAACAGACCTACACCCTCGCCGTCATCGACGGGGTCACGGAAGGGCTGTCATTGTTCGGCTACAGCACGATGGACAACGACGACACTGCGAAGTGGCTCAGATCGGTGCCGAACATGATCGCGGCCAAGACCGGCGCCGCGGTGGTCTTGGTGGATCACGTCACCAAGAGCGCCCAGGACCGCGGACGGTTCGCGCTCGGTGCGCAGGCAAAAATGGCTGGACTTACCGGCGCGGCCTACGTCGTGGAGGTTGTCGAGCACCTTGGGCGCGGTTGCACCGGCGTCGTCAAACTATCGATCGCCAAGGACCGCCCCGGTGCGGTCCGCCAGCGATGCGGCGCCTCACACAAGACTGACCGCACGCAGGTCGCGGCGATAGTCACCGTTGACTCGACGGGTGACGGTCCGACGGTGGTGACCGCTGCTGCCCCCGCAGATCATGACACCGTAGCCCCCGGAAAATTCCGGCCGACCGCATTGATGGAACGCGCATCGAACGTGGTGGCGCAGGGCCAACGCCCCGGATCGCGCGAACTTGTGCGGTTGATCGGGGGGCACAAGCCCTCGGCCGAGGACGCCATCGCCGCTCTCATCGCCGAGGGGTTCATCCAGGTGGAGAGAAACGGCAACCGGCATGAGCACGCATTTGTCAAGGCCTATACCCAAGCCGAGGATCCACGCTCCGATCGTTATCTCGGCGGTGGGGACAATCGATGACCCCCACGACCGTGACCGTGACCGTCCCCGTCCCCTATAGGAAGGGGGACGGGGGGACGGTGCACAAACGTCCCCCGGGGACAGTCCGGGGACACATGGGGACGGAGGCGTCGGCAAGGCACGTAGTAGTGATGGGGAAGTTTCGGAAATCACGACAGAAGGCTGAGTGTGTTGCACCGCCGATATGGTGGTGTCATCGACCGACAAGTTGTTGCACTGGTTCGGTAGCGCGGCGACGCCGCAGAGCATGAGCCCACCTGGTTTCGGCACGAGGCTGCTGGCGATTGCCCCCAGCAGTAGCCCCAGTTGCCCGAAGACCCCGGCACCCATGCCAGTGTGGGCGAGCAGGTTCAGCGCGAGGGCGGCGACGATGGTTCGATGAGCTCGTCGAGCATCGCGACCTCGTCGCAAGGCTCGCGTGGATGCACCAAGCCTGGACTTCAACGCGATGCGCGTCGCGTCGACCGGGTCAGCGCCGTTGGTGGTCTCCAGCCGCAGGCGGCGTAGCCGCGGCTCAGTTGTATGCGGGTGGTTGCGGACCTGGTTCGCCGTGTGTCACCGTGGCCCCGACATCGGGTGATTTGTGCGTATCGAGAGCGCTGAGTGAGACTGGTCGCCGCGCTCGGCAGTGCGCCGTGACTGGCGCTTGAATTTCGGGCACGCGGTTATTGCAGCCGGGACGGATACGCGTTAAAGGGCGAAGGAGCCGCGTCCACGCTGGCGCCCGCAGGCAACCGGCCGGATACTGCGCGACCGACTCGAATACCACGCCGATAGGGCTCGCAGGCAAGGCGCAGGTGATGGAGCGTCATTTAAGCGCTGCGCGAAGCGCCATGTTGGCCGGCTCATGCAAGACGAACGAGCATCACTGAATGCCGAGGTGTTCGGCAAAGAGGTACGTCGGGACTGTTTGGAACCGCCTTCGGCCGGTAATCTGGCGTCCGTCCAGAAACTACGCGCGTGAAATACGCGGCTGCCTCTCGCGCAGGCGCCGCAGGAGGCTGTGAGCCGTGGGGTGATCAGACTAGGTACACCCGTTTGGCACGAAGGGGGTCTAACACGTCCTCCGAGCCGAACACTGTTGGTACACCTGGGCACGAAAGCGGGAACACAGAGTTGGTCCACGAACAGTCTCGTGGCGACAGGTGGCCGTCACGAAACGTGTGCCGAGGCCTGCAATTCGCCATCGCCGCAACGGTATTCGTATCTGCTATTTTTGCCACTCTGCGGTCGCTGCCCCGACAAAAGTAGCGATCGTAGTAGGTATGGTGATGCTCCCAAACATGGTAGCGGTCACATCGGTAGCGTCGACGACTGATGCCGTCTTGGCTCGGAGGCTGGTGAGGGTGATCGCACGCTTTACAGCGCTATCCGCGGTCCATGCCCGCTGATCGGGGAAGCCCCAAAAGCACCGCTGTGACTTGTCGGTGGCGTCAGCTGGACGGTCTTCTACGCCCGCAGCCAGCGGGCAACGTGCGATGGAAGGCTGACCTGGATCTTTTGCAGCAAAGATTTGGGTCACTGCGGGTCTCGGGGGTGAGAGGGTCCAGCGCCGTTGTTCCAAGAGCGCGGAGGTGCGCGTTGATGGTCGACAGGCCCGTCGTGTAGCCAGCAGTCGTTGACACCCATGGACGAGGCTAGAGCCCCAATCCCCCGACCGCCGGGGGGAGGGGGTCGCCACATGACCACTCTCGGGCGCAGCACTACCCCAGGAACCGGTCGCGGTCCGCGTTATCGGCCATGCCCACCAAAGTGGTAGAGCGGCCAATGCAACGCGCGTGGATGGCGTGACGCAGGCCGAGATCGCTCGAGAGGTTACCCGGACCATCAAGCACCGCACATGCCTCCTGTTCGAGAAGAGCGGTGTTTGCCTCATTGGTCGGTGTGGGCATCACCTGGGCGGTCACGAGCGCGGGACGGCGGGGAACCAGCACGGCAGCACAGGTGGCTGCATGCACGAAGGCGGCCCAGCTAAGCAGTCAGATGAGTCGTCGACCTGCAATCAACGGTGTCACTCTGCGACAAGACTTGTAGGCGCTCAAATTCAGTACTGCGCCACCGTAGCCGGGTTGCACACGCGGACGCTTGTGTGCGTAGGTCAGTAGAGCGTGTCACGCGGGAGTTGACGTGGTCGGACGACCCGTTCGGGGATGGTGTACGTGCTGCAGATTACGACTGCGTGCTTAATCGCATACATTACTTGACGGTCGTTTACCAGTCTCGGGAAGTCGACTTATCACAGCACTCCGGAGTGCTCGAGGGAAGAAGGCAACAGTCGGGAGAGGTGTGGAAGGCTCAGGTCTGACAGAGTCACGACACGGCGACACACCACCACGCAACGTCGGTAGCGGCGGCAGACTCACCGCCAAGTAGTGCAGACGACAGAAATTCGTATGGTTACGTCGGTGAGAAAAGCTGGATTTACCATCGTCACGCATCCGACCAACAGCATCCCCGTATACCAGGCCACTGCCAAAGTTCGTGCATAAATATTCAGGGCAGTGTTGGGCGGGCCGAGCAGGATTTGAAAACGAGACTCCAATGAGGGTTTGTGGTCGCATCAAATCACCGAGTTACTGATTAGCGCCCCGGGGAAAGTCGTGCTTTTCTGATGGCGACGCCTGAGGCAGGCGGCAGATCCCCTCGGGCGGGCGTCGACCATGGGTGGCTCCCCGAACGGCTAACAGACCGGGTGGTGGCTGCAGGCACCCATATACTTTTCCTCCTACGCTCACGCCCGTGACCCAACCTGGTGTGCGCGGTGGACCGCTCGTGCCACTGCCGGGCGCGACCTGGTGGACGATTCTCCTGTTAGGGCGTAGCGGGTCAACCGTGTCCTCGGTGGTTGGTGTCCTGCGGTTTCTGTCAGCTCGGTGGGGGTGTGTCCCGGTGTGTTGGGTCTGCCCTGGCGGCGTGGTGGGTGGGTAGGTCGGGGTCGCCGGTGATGGGGATGGTGCCTTCGGGGTCCTCAGGGGAGCGGATCGGTGGACGGAACGGGGCGATCGGCTCGTCGTTGTGGCGGCGTCCCCCAGCCCACAAGGCGGGCACCGCGTCGACCTGCTTGCACAATGCGTAGGCGATGGACTCGTAGTTCACCCGCCAACCACGGAAATGGGCCCAGGCTTGCTCGTCGGAGCGCTCGACCTCGAAACCGACCGCCCGCATCCATGCCACACCTTGGGCGAACTCCTGGAAGGTCAACTGTAGCGGTGCGTCTGGCCGCGGGTCAGGGTCGTAAGGCACACCGACAACGTCGGCGATCTGGCGCAGACACGTCCATCCCATCCGCAGCACCAACCGAGCCGACATCGGGGCGCGGGAGGGGGAGCAGGCGTGGAACAGTGCAGCCGAGTCGAGCACCGCGATCATCGCGACGAGCCAACTCGCGTGAGCCTGCGGTGAGCGGAAGCGGATGAGCACCGGATAGTTGCTGTGACTCTCCGCGACATCAGCAGCCCAGCGCTCCCAGCTCTTGTACACATCGTCGAGGTCTTCCTCTTCCTGCAACCCCACGCGGGTGCGGGCGAGCATCTCCGGACCCCAGGGTGGTACCCCGGCGCGGACACCCAGCAGGGTCACCTCGGTCTCCCGGCGGTTGAACGCACCGTAAATCGTGGGCAGGTACCCGATCTGCAGCGCCACCGTCGCCAACCCCGCCGCCGCAGCACACAGGTCGATGATTGTGGGTCCCAGCTGCGGTGTTGCGGCGAAACCCAATGTCAGCAACGACGACCCGGACTCCCGCAACGCACCAAGACCGTCCCGGGTGAAAGGCCACAGGATCGCGGCGAAGCCCACCAGGAAGGCCATCAACCAACCAGCCAGGACCATCACCAAATACGCGGGAGCCTGCATTGCCAGCACCCGGTCCCGCTGCTCGTAGGATCGTTTGCGCCCCGACAGCGACCTGAACAGTGCGCTCGTGAACCGGTCCACCAATCTCGGCAAACCCTTGTAACGACCGCGGGGCATCACCAATGCCCGCAGCACACTGGCACCATTGACCACGACCACAACAAACCCAGCGACAGCGACGCACACCCGCACAACCTGCATCCGGCTCATTCTGCCGACACCCGCCCATGCCCCTGTCACCGGTCACGGAGCCGCCCCGGAACCCGGTTAAGCGTCGCGATGGCCACGGGTCTGCCCCCACTGTCGCTGGGGAGGCACCAGTGCCACCATCAAGGTCCAGCACCGTGCCGCTTGAGAATCACGGGCTTTCCATTAGCCTGCGTCTTTCACGTGATGTCTGACGGATCGGCGGGTGAATGCACCGAAGTGCCTGCCGTTACAGGGGAGAACTGGTGTTGCGATGGTCCAAAGCTCGTACAGGAGAAGGCACCCCGTAGGTGAAGGCCAGCCGGCGAACGACACAAGTTAAGGTCAGCGCGGACGGGCCGGGGTGTTGTCGTACGCCGGGTGGGCATGTTGCAGGAGACCGCGGAATACACCGGGCTGGCCGCCGGGGTCACCGATCCGCTGCTGGACACCTATGTCGCGAGACGGGCGCACGCCCGGGGCCAGGTGTTTTGTGACGTTGCGGCGAGAGTGTTGAGGGTGCGGACCACGTTGCGTCTGCGGGATCGGTCGATGCGGCATGTCCGGCGGGCTTGGCCAAAGCCACTTCGCCCAGCTCAACCTGCGCGTGGCGACAACAGCTGCGCCGGTCATGAAGTCTATCGGTAACGCGACCCGCTCCGCCAGCAGCAGTCCGCATGGACGCTGCACTCATGTCGTGCTGAGCAGCGTCACCCCCGCACAACACCGGGCGGTGTCATAGCGTCCCGGTAGCAAAGGTCCGATGTAAGGATGCCGATTGGGCTAGCATCGGAGTCCTGTGACCCCGTAAATCGGGTATTGTGCCTGAGGTACTTGTTCTGAACAACAGCGTCCGTGAATGCCGGGCCACCCCTGCGAAATTCATGCATAAACATGCAGACAGTGTCCGACGCTCCCCGCCCGGATCGGTAATGCAGCGCATTACGAGCGAACTAATGCACTGAATTACCGGCGGCGTCTCCTTGGTCAACTGGGCCCTCGCGTAGGCGGCGTTGATGACGAGCGGCAGATCTCTACCCCCAAGTGTCGAGCCGACCCGCTACGGCAGGGGGCGGCCACGGGCGACGCCGACACACCAGAAGCGGGATACTGCTGTACGTGTCAGCGCCGGACAGCAGTATCGCGGGGACGGTTGGGCGTAGGCGACGGGTGTTGCCGCGGGGGGCGTTGGCCCAGCATGGTCTGCTCGGCACGGCCCGCTGGCACGCCCAACAGCCCAGTGGGGGTAGCACCGAGCCGGGGTGGTGGCTGGGCGCTGAGGTGCTCCACGCACATCAAATGAGTCGAAGCGGTGCGGCACTCTCGGTCGCGCAAGCGCAGATGTTGCTTACCGGGGCGGTGGCGACGCAGGTGGTGGCTGCGGATCTGCGGGCCCAGCTGTGCCCGGGCGCGGAGCAGCGGACCTGGGCGGCCGCGGTCGGTGAGGCGTCGCGCGCATCGGTGGATCCGGACGGTCGGCGGCGACGCCGGGCGGGGTTGCGGCTGTTGCTGGCATTGATCGAAGCGGCCGAGGGCGATCCCGATCTCGCTGCCGCGGAAGTGGTCGCGGCTGTGCTGATCGCCCGCACCGCAGTCGAGCACGAGCGAGCCCTGGTGACCCTTTGCGGTTTGCTGGACGTCGATCCTGGCCGTTACCGACCGGTGTTGGGGCCGGCATGGGTGTTGGTGTTCGGACCGATGTTGTTGCAGGTTCTGGACGAGGTCAGCGACCAGCTCGGGCTGTTGCGCACCGGGAAACCCCCACGACGGGCGGGCCCCCTGCGCGGCGCCCAGCAGGCCATGGTGCACCAGATGTTCGCCACCGGTCAGGTGTCCACCCGCACCCTGCAAGCCCAGGCCGGGGTCACGAAGGCGACCATCATGCGCTGGGTCCACCAACCACCTCCGAGGCCCACCGTGTCGGGGACTGGGCTCACGACCGCGCAGTGCGCCGCGGCCGCCGGGATCAAACCCGCCACCTGGCGCAGCTACGTGCACCGGGGTCAGGCCCCACCCGCGCGGGGTGGGACCGCGGCCAGGCCGTTGTGGGAGGACACCGAAGTACAGGCCTTCCTCGACCAGCGCCCCGGGCCCGGTTCCCGCACGGACCTGCGCCGATGACCCCCCGCCGGGGCGAAGCCGAAGCCCGGTGGCAGGAGGGCCTGGCCCAGCTGCGCGCCTACACCCGCGCACACGGCGGGGCTCTCCCGCACACGCGCCTGGTCGTCGACGGTTTCCCGCTCGGGCGGTGGGTAGCGCGTCAACGCGAGCGGTACTGGGCGAACCGACTCTCCCTTGAACAGGCCGCGGCGCTGGAGGTGGTGCCCGGATGGGAGTGGGGGCGTACCCAGACCGACCGGTGGGCCGAAGGTCTCCGCTACCTGCGTTCCTACGTCGCCGAGCACGGCCACGCCGGGGTGGACACCGTCACCGTGCACGAGGGTTTCGCGCTGGGCGGGTGGGTGGTGCGGCGCCGGGCGAACTACCGTCGCGGTGTTCTCGCCCCTGCCCGGGCGGCCGTGTTGGAGGCCTTGCCGGGCTGGACCTGGTCCCGCACCGAGGACACCTGGCCCCGGGGGCTGGCCGTATTGGGTTCCTACGTCACCGCCCACGGCACCGCCCGGGTGCCTCTCGACGTCACCCACCGCCGCTACCCGCTTGGGCGGTGGGTGGCCGCCCGCCGCACCCAGTACCACCGAGGCACCCTGGCCCCGGAGAGAATCGCCGCCCTGCAGCAGCTGCCGGGGTGGGTGTGGGACGTGCGGGAAGACCGCTGGGCACAGGGGTTGCGGCTGCTCATCGCCTACGCCCGCCGCACCGGGGCGCCCAACCCGGACGCCTTCTGCATCGAGGAAGACGAGGACAATTTCACCTTGGGGGCATGGGTGAACAGCCGCCGCAAAGAACATGGTGCCGGGACCTTATCCCCGGCTCGGGTCGCTGCCCTGGAGGCGATCGAGGGGTGGGAGTGGCGCCCTTTCGACGCCGCCTGGAACCGCATGTTGCAGCGCCTCGCGCAGGAGGCTGGCCAGTACGGCGACATCACTCATCTCACCCAGCGCAGCGTCGTCGACGGCGCGCACCTCGGGCGTTGGATCATGGTCCAACGCAGTGCGCACCGCCGTGGCCAGCTCAGCCCGGCCCGCGCCCGAGCCCTGGAAGCGATCCCGGGCTGGAACTGGGCGCAGCGCAATGCGAGCTCCGCCGACGTGTAACCGCAGACCCCTGCTATGCCAGCGGCAGCGGGCGGAGTGCGACCCGGCGCGGTACTGCATGCACGGCCCCGGGGCCGTACCGGGACCCCAGCCCTCGGCGACAAGAAAAGAACACCATGGGACTAACCCCAATGAAGCTGTAGGATTCGTTCATGTGTTCGAGGGCTGCGCGGTGGAACGAGACGTTCCCCCGCACCCCTTCCTACCGCCAGGTCACCCCACCGCAGCCGGTGAGCATCAATCTTGACCAGGCCCTCGCCCGCGACAATCCACCGCTGCGCACCACGAACCCCCTCCGCGTCACCGCCGGGGGTCTGCGGCTCACCGGCTCCTGTACTGGCCTCCTACACGCGTGGGTCCGACTCAACACCGGCACCTGGATGGGGGAATGCACATTCACCGTGCACAGCGGCAACCGCCGGGCCGCACTCGACCTGAGGCAGTGGTTACCTGCCGGTGCCATCACCCCACAACGGCACTAGTTCTGTTTGCGGCGACGGTATTTGGAATGCACGTTCATCGCGGAGTCACCGTTACGGCGGTACCGGCCGAGGAGAGATGGCGGTAGATGCTGGCCCGGGAGACGCCGAGTGCTTTGGCGATTTGGGTGGGGCTTTCACCGTTGGCGCGGCGGCCGCGGGCGGCGGCCAGTTTGTCGGCGTCCATGACTGTGGGTCTACCCCCGGTGCGACCCTGTGCCCGTGCCGCAGCTAGTCCGGCCGTGGTGCGTTCCAGAAGAATGTCACGCTCGAGCTCAGCGAAGGCGGCCATCATCGTGAAGAAGAACTTGCCCTCGCCTTTGGGGCTGTACGTGCCGGCCAGCTTCCCGGTGAGTATTCGTACCTGCACGCCACGCTCGTGCAGGTTGTCGGCGATCGTCAAGACATCCTTGACCGAGCGGCCGAGGCGGTCGAGTTTCCACACGGCGAGGGTGTCGCCTGGGCGCAGGTAGTCCACCGTGGCTGCCAGCCCAGGACGAACGGCGCTGCGGGTAGAGACCTTCTCTTCGAAGATCCGGCCATAGCCTGCGGCGGTGAGCGCATCGCGTTGCAATTGGGCATCTTGAAGATCCGTGGAGACGCGGGCGAGCCCAACGAGATTGTGGTGCGTAGCTGTCATGCGCCTAAGCGTCGCACAACCCATCTCAAAACACTAGATGTGTAGCCGATGTTGTGAGACGAGTTCTGAACGCAGGGTGGGCGCAGTGAACCACTGGCGCCGCCCCGTCTCATAAACGAAGGTTTGTTAGACTCGCTCTGCGTCCTACGACGCCTGGCCGAGCACCATCACCCTCTGCTCGTGCCGGTTACCCGATCACCCAGGCGCATCCCGACTTAGGTCGTGTCCGCTGAGCGTCGGTCCAACGACGCCTTATCGGTTCCAACCGCCATCGACCAGCATGTTGCTTGTCAATCCAGACGAAACTCCCAACCGGGCTATTCGAAGCATTCTTCGACAGCGTCACCTGTGATCATGGCGAGTAGCACGTCCGGGGCGTCGAGTCGCAGTGTCCGGGGCTCGATCAACCCGTCTTCGCTGAAGTCCGGGATGGCCGTAGGTGTCTTCATCCAGTCCGAGAAGCCGCGTAGTCCCTCGTGGGTCCGCACCCACGCCTACATCAGCGGGGCCTCGCTCCACTCCGCCTATGTGTACACCGTGGCCTGGGCGGGCGTCGTCGGGTAGCGCAACTGGAACCCGAGCACACGCTTGGCGAGCAAGCCGAAACCTTTGGGGCTCAGGCAGGTCGCGCGTAGACCATTGATTCGGCACGGCGAACATTCGGCCGAGGTCGGCGACGCACTGAGCCGTCACCTAGCCGCGCTCACCGTCCGGTAGAAGCCGGCCGAGCAGCGCGAACTTGTCCTTCGTGCCGCTCCGGTCGGGTACCAAGTTGTCGAAGTCGGTGACTTTCCTGACGGGCGCCACCGTGGGGTAGGGCCGGAGTTTGTCACCGTGGTAACACTGACACGGGGTGCCGTACGACCATAACGGGGGCGGTATCGAGGTCGAGGGTGATCGTGCGTTCAGCCGGCGCATTCTTCGCCAGTCGAAAGATCGGCACATCTGCAAATACGTCGCCCCTGGCCGATCGGCCGGTCGACTCTACGGGACGGTCCAGAGTGGAGGCAGAACTCGCCTTCGCCGTCCAACCAAATCGTGTCCCCGTGCTGGTGGTGGGACGGTCACTGCTGTGAGCCCGGTGCTCTCATACGGCGACCACGACCCGCGCGAAGCGGTATCGCCCAGGTCCTTGTCACCCGGGTCCATCTGCCGGGGCAACGCCTGCAGTATCCCGTCGACAATCGGCTGCGGGTCGGCTACCCCTAGCACCAACCGGTGGACATCGCCGCGGCGTTGGCGGTCGAGCAAGTCGGTCGGCGTGGTCCCGTCCTCCACCGGCCTCCGCCACCAGACGCGCGCGTCCTCGACGCCGAGACGACGAGCGAGGTCGGCGACACGGTCTGTGTGCTTACCAGTCGGCTGTGTCGGTTCGGCCATCCCGCGCCCGGCCGCGAGGTGGAATATCCGTCGCCCCACGCCAGCGACCAACCGCAACCGCGCGACTCAACGGGTCCAGGTAGGGCTCATTGCAGTGGGCGGCACGCAGTCCCTTCAGCCTGGACACCTCCCGCCCAGACGGGTGTTACCGGTTGAGGGCGCTTCTGGGGAAGCCAATTCCTGCATATTATCGACGGGTACCTTTAATTGTTCATGCACCGACCTGGTGGCCCGGTCACGCCGGCACCCCACGCACGGGCCGGTGAGGACAGTGGCATAAATGGCAGTGGCAAGGAAAGTCGGCCCTATTTGCGGGTCTCCCGACTGGAGCGGTTTCGGTGATCGGTCACGCGGAAGCATTTCGGCGCTCAGTCCGCGTGGGAAGGCCGGTGCGGACGAGTGGTTCGGCGCTGCAACGCTTCACCGCCGTTGCTTGTGGGGTCCCATCCTGGCGTCCTTCGCTTGGGGTGGTTCACGAGTGACGGCGTCAATGTCCTGCGGCTTGCTGTCCCCGCGACCCCGACTCCGACGCGGTGATGCTCGGGTCGACAGACCGTCCTCGGTGTCGGCCAGATTCAACCAGCGGTGCTGACGAATCTCCCGCGAGCGTCGTCGTCACACGACCCCACCCCGCGGTGGTGTAGCAGAACTGGTTACCTGTCGACCTAACGCAGTGTGGTCGTGGGAATAACGAACCCGCGCGGTCCGGCGAAGTGGACCTACTACTACCTTCACGTGATGCTGGACAATCCCTCCCGCTGCGCCCTCGTGTAGATGCTCGCCACCCGCGAGTGCGCCGCTCTGGCTCAGAAACCCATCACTGATACCGCGCCATCAAGCATCATTTGGGTGGGGGCACCGGAGCGGCCATCGACCCGAACGGGGTGGGCGCACAAACGATGCTCCTGCGCACCGCCGCCGACCGATTCCGGTCCCTTAAGGCGAACTTGCGCAGGTGCTGGCACTCGCTGGGTCGGTAGCGAACTGGCAGGCGGTCGGCCAGCAGATTCAGGGAGCGGGGATATTCATCCCTCGGAATCAGGGGGCAGAGTGTTCCAACACTTGGGTGTGGGGCGAACCAAGATCGTGTAGGTGCGCTCGGCGTCAGCTTCAGCTCTGTCGAGGAGGTACCTCAGAGAATGTTCTGCTGACTCGCGGTTGGGGTAGTTGACGGTCGGGTCTAGCGCGTACCCATGGTCGTCGAAGATGCCGTACTCGTATTCGTTGTGAAACTCGATCCGCCGTACCGGTTGGTTTCCCATTCGAACCTCCAAGTTGGTGTCTGGCCGCGCGTTCACGCGCATGGTGTAGCCCGCCTCCCGGGGGTTACCCCAGTCGGTGGCGGTCACCGAGGCGGTGGGCGTATCGGCCACCGAGCGCAGCCTGGGCCCGGGATGGGAGCGGTGTTGCCCATGGCGCCACTCAGAGGCCCGCCTCTCAGCGGGATGCGGTCCGTAAAGAAGTCGGTGCGCCCACGACGAAGTGTGCCCTGCCCCGCCCGATCAGCTTGGCGATAGGGCGGTGCTGGGCGGCGATCTGCTCGGCAGCGAGAGGGATGTTGATGGTGGTGGGCCGTTCACAGCGGTGTTTCTGGTCCGGTCGGCATCGGTACAGCTGGCCATTGTTTCGCCGGTCGAGCTGTGAGGGGAACTGCGCAGGGAACAGGGTGCCCCATCGGGTTTCCAGCGCAGAGAACGTGTCGTGGGTGGTGAAGGAGACCCCGGCAACGTCCCGCAGGTCGGGCACCGCGGCCACTTCTTGCGGGGTGGCCACCAGTGCCAGTTCGTTGAAATAGTAGGCGCGGCACTCCGGCCGCGATTTCCAGCCTGCCTGGACTGTCCACCGTGCTCGATTTGGCCGGCACGGCCGGAGGGTTAGGAGCGCTGACCGAAATCCCGGGTCAGGTGGCGGCGTTCCAGTCCGACCCGCTGCCCGCACGGGTGTTGTTGGCGGGCTCGTCCAGGGTCACGATTTCACTCACCTCGCCGACGGCCACCGACGCCACGTTGTTCGTTGCCCTGCGCGACGTCGACCCGAGTGGTGCGAGCACGCTGCCGGCGCAGCTCGTGGCACCGGTGCAGCTCACCGGGTTGACACCCGGCCGGGCCAGCACGCTGACGCTGACGCTGCCGGACGTGGTCACCCAGATCGAGGCCGACCACCGCGTCCGACTGACCGTCGCCACCACCGACCAGGCCTACCTGATGCCCACCGACCCGCGCAGCTACCAGGTCGCGCTGACCGCTGATCCGACAGTGCAGCTGCCGACGCTGGCTAACACCACGATCGGCTCGGGCCCGCCGTGGATCTGGCTCATCGTCGGTGCGATCGCGGCGGTGCTAGCGTTGCTCTCGGGTCTGCTGCTGGTGCACCGGATGCGTCCGCGCCGGTTCGTGGTCGCGGCTGATGAGTCCGGTGGCCCCGCCGATGCCCCGGGGGTCGTGACCGGACTGGTCAAGGAATACAGCGATGGTTTCCGCGCCGTCGATGGGGTCACGTTCCGGGTCGAGCGCGGGCAGATCGTCGGGCTGCTGGGACCCAACGGCGCCGGGAAGACGACCACGCTGCGCGTGATCATGGGTCTGATCCGCCCGACCGACGGTTCGGTGTCGATCTTCGGTGCGCCGGTGGTGCCCGGGGCCCAGGTGCTGTCGCGGGTCGGCTCGTTCATCGAGGGTCCCGGTCTGTTGCCGCATCTGAGTGGAGAGCAGAACCTGCGGCTGTTCTGGGCCGCGACCGGCCGCCCCGCGGCGGAAGCGCAGTTCGACACGGCATTGGAAATCGCTGGGCTCGGCTCGTCACTCGGACGGCGGGTGAAAACCTACAGCCAGGGCATGCGCCAGCGGTTGGCCATCGCCCAGGCCATGCTCGGCCTGCCCGAACTGCTGGTGCTCGACGAGC
>JAABVA010002489.1_pt1 | contig 18297 bp, 18 predicted proteins | sample 5560331 | NCBI WGS metagenome assembly JAABVA01 (sample SAMN12812661, study PRJNA571458) | rock metagenome | isolation source: Antarctica rocks | place: Antarctica: Victoria Land, Mt New Zealand sud | collected 2016-01-07 | reverse complement strand
CAGCGAAGTCCTCTGCTCGCCTCTTCTCGTTCATGCTGACCAGGGTGCGCCGCCGATCGTTGGGGTCTTGTTCGAGGATCAGCGCACCGGCTTTGGTCAGCCGCGCGGTGGTGCCGGAGACCAAGCTTGCCTCGCCTGAATCCTGCAGACACGGCAGGCCGCCTCCAACACCGGTGGATCAAGAGTCAAGGTGGCGAGCGTCCACAAGCGGGTCCTCTGCCAGATAGTCGCGGGACTCGGAGTGCTCCGATGGTCATTCGTTGGACGGGTCATGCTCATGCGTCCGCGGCGGACAGACTGGCCCGGGATGCCAGTGTGTCGGACACTTGCTTTCGCTGCTGCGCTGCGGGCCGTGGTGGTGACGTAGTCGCCAGATGGGTGCTCACCGCCAGGGTGAACACGACGGCCGCGCCCAGGACGTGCAGTGCCACCAAAGCTGGCGGCACCACCAGGAAGTACTGCAGGTAGCCCAGCACCGCTTGGGCGGCGATGACTACAAGGAGGGCGCGCGCTTTACGCCAGACGGTGATCGGCGCGCCCAGTGCCCGACCAACCAGCACCAGCGCGACGGTCAGCCCCACCAGCAGGAACACACCATCGGCATGCAGCTGAATCACCTCCCGCGGGTCGAACGGAAGCCGAGCAATATCCCGGGCCCCGGCATGCGGCCCGGTCCCGGTCACCACCGTGCCGAGCACCACCACCAGCGCGGCGGAGCTGACCAGCGCACCGGTCAACCACCGCAACTCCGGGCGTCCTCGTCGCACCCGGGCACCGGGAGCGGCCACCCAGGCAAGGAACATCGCCGCGGCGATGATCAGGGGAAACGAGACCAGGAAGTGCAGCATGAGGACGTAGGGGTTGAGGTGCGACAGCACCAACAGACCTCCGATCACCGCCTGCAGCGGCACCACCAACACCTGCACCGTGGCCAGCCGGACCCAACCATCTGGTCGCGGCCACCGCAGTCGTAGCACAGCGATAACCAGTGCGACTCCGACAAATTCGAGCAACACTGCCAGGAGCCGGTTGCCGAACTCGATATAGCCGTTGACACCCAACGCCGGGGTGTTGACCACCGAACCGCCGGTGCAGCGCGGCCACGTCGGGCAACCCAGTCCGGAACCCGTGAGCCGCACACTGGCACCACTGAGGACCAGAAGGACATTCAGCATCAGCGCCGCCTGCGCCAGCCGAAGCACCGGACGGGTCGACGGCTCCGGCAGTTGCACACCCCAACAGTAGGGGAGCGTAGGCGCTGATGACGTGCCCTCGTCTCCCGGGCACGCTCACTTCAGAAGCTGGCGACAGCCCGAACAGATGCCCGGAACCGGATGGCTGTGCGGGACGGTCAACGCGATGGGCGACGAATGGCGCGGCCCACTCTCACTCATCACCCAGCAACAGCGCCGCATCCTCCAAGCGCCTACCGATCCCTCTTGCCGATGGCCACAGAGAAGATCATCCCGGCAGCATATGGTCAACCCGTTCAGACGCACGTGCCAAGGACCAGAAGATCCGCGGCGTCCTAGGCCATGAGACGTCCCTCAGCCAGCCTCAGTACGTCGGAGCGGCTGTGTGGGCCGTGATCGGCGGCCATGAAGTGGTTTCCGATCAGCAGAGAGAAGGCGAGCATGCAGCGGGCCTCGACGTCGCCCTCGTCGGAGCAGAAGGTGCCGAACAGTGAGCGCATGTAGTTCATTCGCTGGTTGTCGACCCGCCGGAGGCGCTCAGCGACCGTCTGATCGTGCCGGGACCAGTTGCGTACCGCGAGGTCGATCGGCAGCAGCCAATCGCTGAAGGTGAGCGCCCCCGCCCGCCGCAGCTTGACTTTGGCGTCGCCGCCCTCGCGCTCGACCTGGTCAACCACCTCGCGGGTGCTTACCCGCTCCCACGTATCGAGCATCTCGTCGAGTAGCGCCTGCCGGTCCTTGAAGTGGCCGTAGAACCCGCCCTTGGTGACGCCGAGCTCGGCCGCTAGTGCCTCGATGCGCACGGCGTCCGGCCCGCCGGCGCCCAGGGCCCGCAGACCTGCTTCGGTCCACCTACTCCGCGGCGTTCGGATCGGTGCGGCCATCGCTCACCTCTATCGGTTCGAGGGCATTGACGCCTGTGCGCCCCTTGGCTAGCGTCATCCATACGTTACCGTATAGATGAGGGCGAGGATCGCCGGAACGAGGTGTGGTGCTGATGCTCGACCTGGACCCTGTCGCAGGTAGATCCGAACAGATCGCTCGGCGATTCGCCGCCGCGCTTGAGGCTGGTGACGTCGACGCTGCACTGGCCGCGACCAGCCCGGACGTGGTGTTTCACAGCCCGGTGGTCCACCGGCCCTACGAAGGGCGCGATATTTTGGGTGCCATCCTGCGGGCGGTGGTACAGACCTTCGAGGATTTCCGCTACACCGCGGCCTATGGCGCCGATGACGGCCACGTGCTGGCCTTCGCCGCCCGGGTGGGCGATCGCGCCCTGCAGGGAGTGGACATCCTCCACTTCGGCGCCGACGGGCTGGTCGACTCACTCGCCGTGATGGTCCGCCCCTACTCGGCGGCCACCGCACTCAAAGAGCGGATGGCCGACCTGCTGCCACAGGGATGACGTCCGGCCCCACCTATGAACCACGACATTGCTATCAGCGTTCTCGACCAACCGCACCCGGCGCAAGACGAGCTCTACATGGGCGGCTCCGACACAGCCGTTCAGCAGTTCCTCGCCGCAATTCACCGGAGGTCTTTCGGGTGCCAACCGGATGACCGGGGCCTACCACTACCTCCGCGGTTGAGAGACCGATCGTGTCCGCAGACGACGAGGAAAACATGTGATCGGTGATCGATGGGGCGTGACCAACGACGAGGTCGTCCGTCACTATCCGTGCGACGACGTCGTCTCGGCCCCGGTTCTGCAGGCCTGGCGCGGCGTCACTGTCCATGCCACACCCGATGACGTCTGGCCGTGGGTCAGTCAGATCAGGCTCGCCCCGTACTCCTACGACTGGATCGACAACCTCGGACGCCGATCGCCGCAGGAACTACGCGATCTCGTCGACCCCGCGCCGGGCCAGTACTTCACGGTCGCCGGCAGGCGCCCATCCGGGCGCATCCTGACCGTCGAGCCCAAGGCACAGCTCACAGGCCAGATCATGGGTGCCACGATGTCCTATGTCCTCACACCATCCGACGAGGCGACCCGCCTGCTGCTCAAAGTCGTCGTCGCGCGCGGCCTCTGGCTTGCCCCACTTCTATCCGTCGGCGACCTCATCATGGCTCGGCGGCAACTGCTCAATCTCAAACGGCTCGCAGAACAATCAGTCAAGGAACCGCGCACCTGACGCGCGATGGCCAGTGAAGGAAAGGGCCAACACGTCCGCCGGCGGGATCGCGACCGGCGAACCTCGAGAGACCGCCGCAAGTCGATCCCCCTACGGTGACGACTTCTCGCCCGCTGTCAGCTCTGGGTGGTCGTCGGTGTTGTTGGGTGCGGCGGGGACGAATCGCAGCGCGGCGTGGACGGTGCGTGCGCCGTCGGGGGTGGCGCGGGCGTCTCGACGGTAGGGGGCGAGGAGCTGGCAGACCGTCTCGGTGAGATCGTCCAGCTCGTCGGAGGTCACGCGCAGCACGCTGTTCGAGACCAGAGAGGCAACACGCCATTCCGGGGTCTCGTCGCCCTGGGCTGCGGCGATGGTGAATGCCTCGACGGTGGCGTCGGAGGCGTGCAGTAGCGCCTGGGTGACCGTGACGTCGAGAGCCTGGACTTCGGTGGGGTCGGCGTCGATGTCTTCGAGCGCGACCTGCCAGCGGGGGGTGGTCGCGGCCCACCGGCGTTGGCGGGCGTCGCCGCTGGGTCCGGCGGGGCGGACCAGGCCGGCGGCGTGGAGCTGGCGCAGGTGCCACGAACACGAGCTCGGGGACAACCCGACGACCTGAGCGCACTCCGTCGCGGTGGCCCCGCCGCCCTCGGTGAGCAGATCGAGCATCCGCAACCGGGCCGGGTGGGCCAGGGCGCGCAGCACCGCTGGGTCGGTGAGGGCGGTGCCCCAGTCGTTCTGGTCGCGGACCACCAGCGCATCATACGTGAAGGTAACCCTTGACAACATGATGTGAAGGGCTACTTTCACGGTGTGCGAGGAGTGACGCAGAAGGTGCCGCTATACGGCCTAGTGGCCGGGCACGCGGTCTCGATGACGGGCAACGTCCTGACCTTGGTGGCGCTGCCGCTCTACGTGCTGGGCAGGACCGGATCGGCGACGCTGACCGGGTTGACCGGGGTTGCTGCGACGGTGCCGGTCGTGCTCGGCGGCACGTTCGGGGGCCCGGTCATCGACCGACTCGGACACCGGCGGGCGAGCGTGCTCGCCGACCTCGTCGGCGCGGTGGCCGTGGACGCGGTCCCGGTGCTGGACCACACCACGGGGTTGCCGCTGTGGGGACTGCTGGGCTTAGTGCTGGTGAGCGGACTATTCGACACCCCCGGGCAGGTCGCTCGCACCGCCCTGTTGCCCGAGGCGGCATCGGTGGCCGGGGTACCGATCGAGCGGGCGGTCGGGGTGTTCGAGGCCGTCGAACGCGGCGCCCGGGTCCTGGGCGCCCCCCTCGCCGGGGTCCTGGTGTCAGTACTGGGTGCGCTGCAGGTCCTCGCCATCGACGCGGCCAGCTTCGCCGTCTCTGCACTGCTGGTGGCGCGGCTCGTCCCGGCCGGGCTCACCGCGGCTCGAGACCACGCGGTGGGCTACTGGTCGACGCTGCGCACCGGAATCGGGTTCGTGGCGCGGGACCCGCTGCTGCGGGCGCTCGTGCTGCTGATGATGGTCACGAACATGTTCGACTCCGCCAAGAGCACCGTGCTGCTGGCCCGTCTACGCCGCCAGGGAGCTCGGTGGCGGCCTGGCTCTGGGGTTGCTGTTCGGGGCCAGTGGGTTCGGCGCCCTTGCCGGGTCACTCGCGTTCGGGGCGGTCGGGCACCGCCTGCCGCGGCGGGCCACGTTCGTCACCGGGTTCTGCGTTGCCGGCGGTATCCCCGCCCTGACACTGGCCGCCGGGCTCCCGCTCACCGTCCTCGTCGCGGCCGCCGCACTCGGCGGGCTCGGAGCCGGAGCGATCAACCCCACAATTTCGCTGATCAAGCTGCAACGGGTCCCCGCCACCGTGCGGGCCAGCGTGTACGGGATCATCGGCGCCGGCGCCTGGGCCGCCATGCCCCTCGGCGCCCTGCTCGGTGGAGCCGCCGTCGACACCGCCGGGCTCACCACCACCCTCCTCGCCGTCGGGGTGCTCTACATTTTGGTGACTCTGACCCCCGCCCTCGGCGGACCCTGGCGCACGATGAACCACCCGATCTCCCCACCACCCGAGCTCACCCAACACGCGCCGTAGCTCTCACGGAGACCAAGGCCGTCAGATTCCCGCAAGACGAACCACCACCGGCACGACCTGGGTTACCCGCAAGTCTCTGACCAGGCTGTTGCAGATGACCCGTTCGGAGCCATTTTCGATGAGGGCCCCTTATACGAACACTCCGATGACCCGGTGCAGGACTTCCTCCAACCGGGTAGGTGTTGGCGGATTTCGATCGGTTCCTTGACGTAAACCCGGCCCGGACGACACGCCCGGAAGAATCTGACGGAAACCCGTGTCAGCAACGTCCTCCGGTTCGGCGGCGTTGTCGTTGGGATCTCTTACAGTCACCGGTATGACGAACTACCGCCTCGGCTACGCCCGCGTGTCCACACTGGAGCAGGACCCGGGCAGCCAGCTGGCCGCGCTCGACGAGGCCGGCTGCCAGGAGGTGTTCACCGACCACGCATCCGGGCTGCTGACCGAACGACCGGAGCTGACCCGGCTGCTCGGGCAGCTGCGCAAGGGAGACGAGTTAGTTGTTTGGCGGCTCGATCGCCTCGGCCGCAGTACCAGCCACCTGTTCCATCTGATCGCCGAACTAGGGGAGCGGGGCGTCGGCTTCCGATCACTCACCGAGGCCATCGACACCACAACCTTACCGGTCGGTTGCTGTTCGGGATCATGGCCTCCCTGGCAGCCTTCGAGCGTGACCTCATCCGGGAGCGCACGATGGCCGGTTTGGCCGCGGCCCGTGCGAGTGGCCGGGTCGGTGGCCGACCGCCGATCATGACGCCGGACAAGCTCGACGTGGCCCGTCAGATGTTGGCCGCCGGCAAGTCGAAGACCCTCATCGCCCGCACGATCGGCGTCTCCCGCCCCACCCTGTACGCGCACTTGGCGGGTGAGTGAGGTGGAGCATCGCCCGACGGTGGCCACAAGGCCGGCGCTGCTCGGCGAGTGGGACACCGAGGCTAATGATGGGCTCGATCCCGCGGTAGTCACGCTGGGCTCGGGACGGCGGGTGTGGTGGCGCTGCGCGATCGGGCATCGTTGGCAGGCCAAGGTCGATGCCCGCGCGCGCAGCGGCTCGCGGTGCCCGCTCTGTGCGCGTCGGCGAGCCAGCCCGGAGAACAACCTCGCCGCCACGCATCCCGAGGTGGCTGCGCTGTGGCATCCCGACCGCAACGAAGGCCTCGGTGCGGCTGGCGTTCTCGCTGGATCCAAGCGTCGGGTGTGGTGGCGGTGCGAGGCCGGGCATGAGTGGCAGGCCCGGATCGATCGGTCGGTCGACGTCCGAGCGCGCCACGACTCGCACTGTGTTTTGTGCATGGGCTGGCGGGCAAGCCCGGAGAACAACCTCGCGGTCACGCACCCTGAGGTGGCTGCGCAGTGGCATCCCGACCGCAACGGCGAGCTCAGCCCGGGCGCCGTACTCGCTGGATCCAGGCGTCGGGTGTGGTGGCGGTGCGAGGCCGGGCATGAGTGGCAAACCAAGGTGTGCAGCCGGGTGGCCCGCGGCTCCTCGTGCCCGATGTGTCGCGGCCAGCGGGTAAGCGCGACGCACAACCTGGCTGCGGTGGAGCCGACGGTGTCGGCGACGTGGCACCCGACTCGGAACGGGGAGTTGACCGCGGTGCAGGTGACGCCCCGGTCCGGGGTGCGGGTGTGGTGGCAGTGCGAGGCCGGGCATGAGTGGCAGATGGCGGTGTATCACCGGGTTAACCGGGGGTGCCCGTTCTGTTCCCGGCGGCGGGTGACGGAGGAGACCAGCGTCGCTGCATTGCACCCGGAGTGGCTCCCTCAGTGGCATCCCACCCGCAACGGTGAGCTGACGCCCGATCAGGTCTTGGTGGGTTCGCCGAGGCCGCTGTGGTGGCGGTGCGAGGTGTGTAGGCACGACTGGGTGGCTAGTGCCGCGGCTCGCGCCCACACAGGGTCGGGATGCCAGGTCTGCGCGCGGGCCAACTATCGGCGTGCGGAGGCCCCGTTGACTGTGACCCACCCGGCTGTAGCAGCTACGTGGCATCCCACCGCGAACGGTGCGGCCGTGCCCGAGGAGGTCACCTACGGTTCTGACCGGCGGGTGTGGTGGCGGTGCGAGGCCGGTCATGAGTGGCAGACCACGGTCAACAAACGGACGACCGGCATGCGGTGTCCGTATTGCGCGGGGAAGCTGGCCTCACCAGAGCGCAACCTGGCGGTGGTGCGACCTGACTTCGCTCGACAGTGGCACCCCACGCGTAACGGATCGCTGACGCCCGCCGAGGTGACGCCGACGTCGTCCGTGGTCGAGGTGTGGTGGCAATGCGAGGCCGGTCATGAGTGGGCCGCCACCCCGGCCAGTCGAGTTCAGGCGCAGCGGTGTCCTGGGTGTGTGGCTGCGCCAGCCAACAATCTGGCGGTGGCGTTGCCGGCGGTGGCCGCCCAGTGGCACCCCGAACGCAACGGCACCCTGACGCCGCGCGATGTTGCTCCCCGCGCACGACGCACCGTGTGGTGGCGCTGCCCGGACTGTCTGCACGAGTGGTGCACGGCGGTCAAGAACCGCTCCCGCGCGGGCGGCTGCCCAGCATGCCGACGAGTGCAACGGCCGGAAGAAGGGTAGGCGACCGCTCACCGCCGAGTCAGTGTTTAGCCGTTAAACTTAGTGTTGTGAGGGCGAGGGAAGTCAACCGGGTCATCGAGGCGCACGGTGGTGAGCATGTGCGGACGGTGGGGTCCCACAAGCGGTACCGGGTCACCGGCAACAACACCACCGCCAGCACCGCGGTGCCGCAGCATCCCGGTGACATCCCGACCGGGACCTTGCGCAAAATCCAGAAAGACCTGGAACCGGTCTTAGGAAGGAAGTGGTTGCTGTGAGCACCAGATACGAGGTCATCGTGACCCGGGAGGACGGCGCCTGGTTGGCGGATGTTCCCGCGGTGGCGGGCGCGCACACCTTCGCCCGGACCCTGGCCGGTCTGCGCAGGTCGGTGCGGGAGGTCATCATCGTGATGGACGACTTGCCCGACGACGCCGAGGTCGCCATGTCCTTCCGGTTCGACGTCGACGATGCGACGGTGGCGGAAGCGGCCAGACTGGGCCAGGAGCGGCGCGCCCTCGCCGCCCGCGAGGCCGATGTCATGGCCGGCACCGCCCGATCCGTGGGGGATCTCATCGAGCACGGTTATTCCGTGCGGGACGCCGCCGAGCTGCTCAGCATCACCGCCGGGCGGGTATCCCAGCTCGCCAGCCGATAATCACCGAACACCGACCCCGCACCAGGTGCCGTCGGGTCAGGTGCCGCTCAGAGTTGCTGCCGCGAGGTCACCAGGTCGAGGCTGATCTGTTTCGGCGGGGAGTCCGGAGGCGTTCTTCTTCGGTGAGCCCGCCCCAGATGTTGTAGGGCTCGGCCATCCGCTCGGCGTGTGTGCGGCACGCGGTGATCACCGGTCGGGTCCGCGTTCTTGGTGGGGGTGAAAGAACATCGCGGTGGGCAGCCCCCGGCACGCGGCGTCCTCAGCCCACCGCCGGTTGGCAGGCGGGTCGTTCCCGGGTGCGCTCATGGTTCGCTCGGCCCCCGGCGGGCGATGCGGTTGAGGAGGTGCAGAGGGCATCCGTCATCCTCCAGGATGGTCAGGCGGGTGGGCAGGTGTCATCGACTTCGGTGGCGAGGAACGCGATCGCGGTGCGGTTGAGGTCACCGGGTATTCCGGTGGTCAGCACGGTGCGCAGCAATGGCCCGGTGTCGCCGTATCCGACGCGTTGCGTGCGGGTGAAGTGGCGGTCGGCGGGTCGGTGGTCGACCGCGTAGTAGGCGTAGGTGAGCGTCGTCCACCCATCGAGGGTCGGGCGCTGGTGCAGACGTGCGGCCAGCTCGTCGCGGGCCCAGCAGGCCGCGGTTTGTTCCACCTCGTGCGGGGACACGTTCACCGCTGTGGTGGTGGCGGTCAGGTGCGGCAGTGGACGCACCCGCAGCATCGACAGCGGGACGGCGAGCACCCAGACGAGCAGGCTGTAGGCCAAGGCACGCCCGCGGCGTGCCCGGTAACGGGCGATGGCATGCCTGCCCAGGGTGTAGGGGTAGATCAGGACGACACCGGCTGGCCCGATAAGCAGATGCGGCACCCGGTGGGCAGCGACGAGCGGTCATGTAAGAGCACCCAGCCGGCGGTTTCCAGCGGCTCCAACGACGCGGCGACCCGTTCCTCCAGGCGCACCTGCTCGCGCAGCTCGCGGCCCACACTGTCGTAGCCGAACCGGTCCCGGACCGACCACACCACCGCGACCGCAGTGCCCATCACGGCGACCGCGAGCCCGCACCTCAGCGCCCACCACGGTGCCCCACCGGCGAGCACGGTGATCACGCCCGCCACGACCCCGGCGAGCACACCGGCACCGCCGGCGCGCCAGCACTTGGGTTGCCAGGGGTGCTGTCGGGCTTTCGCCCGCTGCCCCTCGAGGCGGGTCCGGACCGACGCGGCCGGCGCAGGTGACCCCGGCATCCGGGGGGCGGCGGTGTCCCAGTGCAGACTCGCCCGCGACACCTCCCGCCGCGCAGCTGCAGGCGGTGTGGTGTGCGGTTCGTTGTCACTCATCCCCGGTCCCTCCCTGCGTGCTTGGTTGCACGCTAGCCACCGGCCCCGACACATCCTGGGCGGCGGCCTCGTGTTTGTCGCGGGTTGCGGCGCGGGCGTGTTGGCGGGCGATCCGCGCGCGGGTGTTCGGGTGGGTGGACAGCACGGGTATCCGCCCCATCACTGGTTCCCATACCGTGCGCAGCTGCCACAGCGACTCCACGGTGCCCGGTGTCCCGGTGTGGTCGGCGGCGTAGTCGTCGGCGGAGTATTCCTCGCCGTGAAACTCACCCAGCAGCGGGGCCAGAAGCACCGACCCGAGCACCCCCAAAGTGAGCACCACACTGAACCACGCAACCGTGATGGACCATCCGGGCGGAAGCACACTGGTCATACCGAGAATGGTCAGCAGCACTGCCTCGATCAGCACCACCGCGGCGGCGGTGACCCGCACACTGGCCCGTGCCCATTGGGTGTGGTTGCGGTCGGCTTTACAGTAAGCCGACGCCCGGTGGCCTAGCTCGTGCGCGATCGCGGCGCGCCGGGCGGCCTCCGAGCCCCGGCGCAGCCGCCGTTCGAAGCGGCCGATGCCGAGCACATCGGTGGGCCGGTTGTAACTCGTGCTCGCCCGCCAGGCCACCCTCGGTGCGGACTGCCCGCACACCGCGGCGACCTCGGCGACCCGTTGCCTCCAGTGCGCGAGTTCGGTGCGGCGGTGCCGCATCAGAACAGCACCGCCTGCTCGGTCGCCGCTAACGCGTCCTGCACCGCCGCCGGGTCCCAGCCGTGGCGCACGGCGTGCCGCAGTGCGCGGGAGCGTGCGGCGCGCGCGGCGCGGTCGGGGCCGTACCACCGCCGCGGGTGCCCGCGCCCACCACCGCGACCGGCCCGCCCCATCTGGGCGAGGTTCTCGGCTTGGGTGCCCAGCTGGATGTGCCCGCGCCCACCGAGGGGTTCGGCGCGGACGCACAGCGGCAGGTCGCACACTTCGTGCATGGCGATGTCGTCCTCGCCGAGCACCAGGTGCTGGGCCAGGGCGAGGGTGTAGCGGTGCGGGCGCACCACCCGGTGTGCACCGTTGCGGTTGAGCCAGAACCGTCCGTACCCGTCGTCCCCGAGAGCTCCGGTGTAGAACCAACAGTCACCGGGTCCGGGCCCCCGAACAACGAACTTGGTGAACCGCGCGATCTCCGCGGCGTGCAGACGCGGGTCCACCACCAACACTCCCACCCGCATCACCCCTAACGTCTCCCAGACCCACGCACCCAGCGTTGGGTGCGATGTGTGGTGTCAGCTGGCCAGCGCCGCTGCTTCCGGCTCCGGCTCACTCTCCGGCTCGACGGGTGCTGTCGTGTCCGGTGTGTCCTTGCTGGCGGTGCCACGGTCCGGTAAGGCATCCTGCGCTGCCGCGCCGGTGTCCTGCGAGTCGTCAGTGTCCGTCTTCTTCTCCGTCTTGGTGCCGGTGGTGCTACCGCGGAGCTTGCGTATCTCGGTGGTGCTCAACCCGACGAGGGCAGCGATCCGTTGGGGAGTTTCGTTCAGCTCGGCCAACGTCGTGACCGCTGTGGCGCGGCCGTTGTCGGCGGCGGCGAGCGCCGCCAGTGCCGCCGTGCGTTGATCGTCGGCGTCGTAGTAGGCGGTCACCGCGTCCTCGACGAGCCTTTCGTGATCACGCTGCTGTGCGTCCAGCTTGGCTTTCGCGGCGCGGGCACGAGCCCGGGCGGTGACCTTCGTCGTGGATCGGGCCATCAGTGTTTCTCCTATCAACGAGACGTGGGGTAGTGGGTGAGGGTGTCCTCGGCCACTGTGCGGCGCTGGGCTGGCGCCGGTGGTGGGGTCGGGATGATGCCGACACAGGTGAGCATTGAGCAGTCCAAGGACCAGTCGCGGGCAGAGCGGTCCTGCCACACCCGGAACGCAGCGCCGATGTGCGCGTCGGTCTCGTCGGGTTGCCACCGGTTGACGACGCACAGGTGGGTGAACGCCGCCCCGGATTGGCCGGTGGCTTGGGCGTAGCCGAAGTGGGTGGCTTGGTGGCAGCGGGTGCACAGGCACACCAGGCGGCGCAGGTGTTGCGTCAGGGTGTCGTCGTCGTAGGCCCACCGTTCGTGGGCTTCCAGCCACAATCCGCGTTCCCGGTCCGCACCACCGCCGCAGGCCTCGCACCGGTACCCGGACCGGTCCCCGCACACCAGGTGCCGCAACCGGTCCCAGTCCCGGGCGGGCACGCAGGAGCGGACGTTGGTGAACCAGCACGACGCGGGCACCGGGTCCACGGACAACCCTGCGCCGAACCGGCGGTCCTCACCGGGAAGTACCGCTGGCAGCGGCATCCACGGAGCGAAGTCATCGCCCGCCCCGGCTGGGTCGTACCACCGGCGGGCGGTCGGGTCCCACCGTGCGCCGAGGCGTTTCGCCGTGTCCTTCTCCGCGTAGGGCACATCCAGATAGACGCGATCGGCAGCATCCGCCGCTGATCCGTGCCCGGCCGCCGCACCCCTCATGACCAGCACCCTACTACCACCACACCCCCGGCAACAGTCCGCAAAGGTACCGACAGCGCTCCGGCAGCACTCGACAGCACCACGGCAACGCCTCCGACGTTCACCCGCCTCGACACCGCCCGATCAGGCAGCCTCAAAGCACACGCCCACCGTATGTGGGTGATCAGCCGTCCCAACCAGTAGGTCAAAAGCAACACACCTCTTGCACTTGGAGCATAATTCGCCACATTCACACCCACCACACATCAAGGTTCCGTTTTCGGTGCTAGCGTGAGGGCTGTGATGTCGCTGCACAAGCTGACCGCCGGGGACGGGTACACGTACCTGACCCGGCAGGTCGCGGCGGCCGATGCCACGGAACGCGGGACGTCGAGCTTGGGCGAGTACTACACCGAGAAGGGGGAATCGCCCGGGCGGTGGATGGGCGCCGGATTGGTCGGGTTGGCCTCGGAAACGCTAGGTTCCGAGAGTGCCGTCGTGAAGGACAGTGCGGTCGCGGAGGCGCAGATGTTGGCCTTGTTCGGGGAGGGTCGGCACCCGAACGCCACGGTGATCGAGAAGCGGCAGATCGCCGCCGGCGCGACACCGACCGATGCCCTGGCGGCGACCAAGCTAGGTAAGAAGTTCCTGGTGTTCGAGGGGTCCCCGGAGTTCCAGAAGCAACTCGCGCAACGCTTCACCGCGCACAACAGTGCCCGCGGGGAGCGCAGTGATGCGCCGATTCCCGATGAGGTTCGTGCGGGCATCCGCACGACGCTGGGGCGTGAGTTGTTCGCCCAGGCCTACGGGCGCGAACCGGCTGATGAGCGGGAGTTGTCCGGGTTCATCGCTCGTGCGGGTCGCCAAGCCACGACCGCGGTCGCCGGATACGACCTGACCTTCTCCCCGGTGAAGAGCGTGTCCGCGTTGTGGGCGGTGGCCCCGCGGGAGATGTCCGAGGAGATCGCCGCAGCCCATGAGGCGGCGGTGGCAGACACCGTAGGCTGGTTGGAAACCCATGCTGCCTACACCCGGGTCGGTACCCACGGGGTGCGGCAGGTGGAGACCACGGGGTTGATCGGGGCGGCGTTCACCCACCGCGACTCCCGGGCCGGGGACCCCGATCTGCACACCCACGTCGCGATCTCCAACAAGGTGCAGACCCGCGGCGCGGATGGCGAACCAAAGTGGTTGGCGTTGGACGGGCGGGTGCTGCACAAGGCGGCGGTGGCCGCCTCCGAGCGGTACAACACCCGCCTGGAAGCCCACCTCATAGACCGGTTGGGGGTGTCCTTCGCCGAACGCGCCGGGACCGGTCCGGTGAAACGGGCGGTCCGGGAAGTCGTCGGCGTCGACGGCGACCTGATGCAGGTGTGGTCGTCGCGGCGGGCGGCGATCGAGGTCCGCCGTGGCGAGCTTTCCGCCCAGTTCCGGGCCGATCATGGGCGCGCCCCCTCGCCGGTGGAAGCCCTGGGACTGGCGCAGCAAGCCACGCTGGAAACCCGGGATGCCAAGCACGAACCCCGCTCGCTGGGCGAGCAACGGCAGGTCTGGCGCGGGCAGGCCCACACCGTGCTCGGCGGCGAAACCGGGCTGTCGGCGATGATCCACCAGGCCGTGCCTGCCTTGAAACCCCAGCCCCGGACTGTGGCCGATGCGCAGTGGGTCGAGGTCACCGCCGCGCAGGTCCTCACCACGGTGTCGGGGCGGCGGGCGACGTGGCAGGAAGACCACATCCGCGCCGAAGCCGAACGCTCCGCCCGCACCGCCGGCGTCCCGCTGGCGCATCTGGACGCAGCCGTCGACGCGGTGGTCGCCGTGGCGTTACACCCCGGGCACTCGATCCGGCTGTCCGCCGTCGATGAGGAGCTGCTGCCGCCGCTGGAGGCGGACGAGGCCACCGGAGCGGAGCTGACGGTGCCGGCGGCGGTGCGCCGCTCCGACGGGGCCTCGGTGTACACCGTGGCCCGCACCCAGCTGTTCACTTCCGAGGCGGTGCTCGACGCCGAAGTCCGCCTGCTGGCCACCGCCGGGCGCACCGGTGGCCGCGTGGCCACCGGCACCGCGGTGGACATGGCGTTGCTGGAATCGGTCGCGAACGGGCGGGAACTCAACCCCGGCCAGGCCCACCTGGTCCGCGAGCTGGCCACCTCCGGGGCCCGTCTGCAGGTGGCCCTCGCCCCGGCCGGTACGGGAAAGACCACCGCGATGAGTGTGCTGGCCCGGGCCTGGGCCGAGGACGGTGGACACGTCGTCGGCCTGGCCCCCACCGCCAACGCCGCCGCGGTGTTGGGCACCGAACTCGGGGTGGCCACCGACACCGTCGACAAGCTCGTCCACACCCTGGCCGAACAGGCCGACCCCGCGAACGCTGATCGGGCGGTGCGGGTCCCGCAATGGGTCGCCGACATCGGCCCGGACACCCTGGTCCTCGTCGACGAGGCGGCGATGGTCGGCACCCCCAACCTCGACGCCCTGGTCACCTACGTCACCGACCGCGGCGGCAGCGTCCGCCTGGTCGGTGACGATCAGCAGCTCGCCGCGGTGGCCGCCGGGGGGGTGGTCCGCGACATTGCCGAAACCGTCGGCGCGGTCACCCTGACCCACGTCGTGCGCTTCGACGACCCCGCCGAAGGGGCGGCGTCGCTGGCCATCCGCGACGGCGACGTCGCCGGGGTCGGGTTCTACCTCGACCACCACCGGGTGAAGGTCGGTGACCCGGTGACGGTCGTGGACCAGGCATACATCGCCTGGCAGGCCGACACCGCGGCGGGCAAGGACGCGGTGCTGCTCGCCCCCACCCGCGAACTGGTCGCCGAGTTGAACACCCGGGCCCGGGCCGACCGGATCGCCGCCAACGGGGGTGAGGCGGGCCGGGAAGTGGTCCTGGGGGACGGGTCGGCGGCCAGTGCGGGCGATGTGATCACCACCCGGCGCAACGACCGCCGGCTGGTGATCACCACCAACGACTGGGTCCGCAACGGCGACCGGTGGACCGTGCAGGATCTCACCCCGACCGGGGCGATCCGGGCACGCCACCACTCCACCGGCCGGACCATCACCCTGCCCGCCAGCTATGTCGCCGAGTACGTCGACCTCGGCTACGCCCGCACCATCCACGCCGCCCAGGGCCTCACCGCCGCCACCGCGCACACCGTGCTCACCGGTAGGGAAACCCGCCAACAGCTCTACGTGGCACTGACCCGCGGCCGGGCCAGCAACCACCTCTACGCCCAAACCGCGACCGACGGTGACCCGCACGCCGTCCTCACCCCCGCCGCGGTGCACCCCTCCACCGCGGCCGAGTTCCTGGACCGCGTCCTGGCCCAGGACGGGGCGCAGCACTCCGCGAGCACCACCCACCGGGAAGCCACCGCCCCCGAAACGGTCCTCACCCACGCCGCCGGCGCCTACGAGGACGCGTTGGGGGTGGCCGCGATCTCCCTGACCGACCCAGCGGTGCTCACCGCGATCGACACCGCCGCGAACACCGCGCACCCCGGGCTCACCGACGAAGCCGCCTACCCCACGCTGCGGGCGCATCTCGCGTTGCTGGCCCTGTCCGGCCGCGACCCCGTCGACGCCGTGCAGCAAGCGGCGGCGTCGCGGGAACTGCGCACCGCCCACGATGTGGCCGCGGTACTGGACTGGCGGTTGGACATGACCGGCAAACACTCCGCCGGCGTCGGCCCGCTGCCGTGGCTGCCTGCCGTGCCCGCGGTGCTGGCCACCCACCCCCAGTGGGGTCCCTACCTGGGTGCCCGCGCCCGTCTGGTGGCCGACACCGCCGCGGACGTCCGCGGGCAGGCGGCGGTGTTCACGCCCACCACCGCGCCGCGGTGGGCGCGCCCGCTGGTCGGTGAGGACCCCGAGCTGGTGTCCCGGCTCGCGGTGTGGCGGGCCGCCACCGGAGTGGACCCCGCCGACCGACGGCCCACCGGCCCCGACGCCAACGCGGTGGCCGTGCGCCGCTACCAGCAACGCCTCGACCGCGCCGTCGCCGACGTGCTCGGTCACACCAACGCCGCCACCGCCCGGTGGGCGCCGCTGGCCAACACCCACCACCGGCACATCGCCGAGGACCCGTACTGGCCGGTGCTCGCCGACCGACTCTCCGCCGCGCACCGGGCGGGGCTGCCCGTCGACGCGCTGGTCACCGCCGCCGCGACGAGCAGGCCGTTGCCCGACGAGCTTCCCGCCGCCGCCCTGTGGTGGCGCCTGTCCGGGCAGCTGTCCCCCGCGGCCCTGGACGCCGCTGGCGAGACCGGGATGAACCTGCGCCCGGACTGGGCGCCGCAGCTGGGCGCCGTCCTCGGTGATCGCCTCGCCACCCGGGTGATGGCCGACCCGGCGTGGCCGGCGCTGGTCGCCGCGGTGGACGCCGCCACCCACCACGGGTGGACACCGACCGAGGTGCTGGGCGCCGCCCATGACCTGCTCACCGCAGCCCACGACAGCACCGAGGGCGGCGCAGCTCTGGCGGCCGGGGAGGTGGCCACCGCCCTGGTGTGGCGCGTCGACGCCCTGACCCGCACCGAGCGCACTCCCGGCGCCGATGTGCCGCTGCCACCGGAGCCCGACGCCGACGAAACCTGGGACCAGGTCGTCGAGTTCGAGGACCGCCCCGCCGACGCCGACGCCGTCCTGCACCAGCACCCAGACCTCACCTCCGGCGTCGACGACACCACACTCGCCGCGGACCCGGCCCGGGCGGACCCCGACGCCGCCACGGCCCTCGGGGTGGACAGCACCGAGGATGCCGCCTACCTCGCTGCGGTCCTCGCTGACGAACCGGCCACCGCCGACGACGAACTCGTCCTCACAGACGAGGTGATCGGCGAAGAATGGGCCACGGCGGCGGATTGGGATGGGGCGCTGCTCACCGAGCTGCCCTACACCGACCTGCCTCCCGAGGAGCGGGTGCAGCGCACCGCCGCCGACCTCGACACTGCCCGCACCGAGCTGCGCCAAGCCAGGCGCGCGGTGTTCGACGGGACCGCGGAGCATCAGCAGGCGGCGGCGCCGATGATCACCGCCCTGCGTCAACGCGCCGACGATCTGCGCCCGTTCGCCGCCGAGGATGCCTACGCCCATCAGGCGTGGATCGAAGCCGCCCACAGCGTCGAAGACACCGAGTCCGACGTGACCGGGCTGCGTCGGGAGTTGGCCACCGCCCATGAGGCCGGCGACACCGCCACGGTGGCCCAGCTGCAACCGGTCGTCGGCACCGCCGAACTGGTGCTGGAGAACGGGCGCGCCAACAGCGAGCAGCTCCACGCCGCCTACGACAGCGCCCACCGCGCCCTGCTCGACGCCGCCGGCCCCGCCGGCATCATCACCCCCACCGACGTGGAGTTCGCCCGCCTGGCCGCCATGGAGTTGGACACCACCGCCCTCACTCACCGACGCGATCAGGTCCGGGCCCTGGAGGGGGCGCTGCTCCGGGCGGAGAACCACGCCGCCCACCAGCACGCCCTCACCCACACTGGGGCCACCACCACGGTCCGCGACACCACCAGCAGCGAAGGCACCCAGGTTCTTCAGGCGCCCACCGCCCCCGGCGTGCAGGAGCAGCGCGGCGTACAGGAGCAGCCCACCGCAGACACCACCCAGGGTGTTCGGCCGGGTCAGCGATCGGCCAGCGCCGAACTGGTCCACCGAGTGCAGCTCACGCAGCCCGACCGGGCACAGCCCGTGCAGGCAGCACAACCCCAGGACACCGCGGCCGACCCCGAAGCGTCGCAGACATTGGGGTGGCGGACGGGACTGGGGCCACGACCCGAGGACCCGGCGCAGGCCCGCCAGTGGGCTTTCACCACGTCGATGGTGGACACCTACCGGTCGGACTACCACATCACCAGCACCGATCCATCCGCCCCGCTGGGTGCGCCACCGCCACCGGGCAGCGAACAAGCGCTCGCC
>JAABVA010002487.1_pt1 | contig 18303 bp, 19 predicted proteins | sample 5560331 | NCBI WGS metagenome assembly JAABVA01 (sample SAMN12812661, study PRJNA571458) | rock metagenome | isolation source: Antarctica rocks | place: Antarctica: Victoria Land, Mt New Zealand sud | collected 2016-01-07 | reverse complement strand
GGCGGTGATCGTCCTGGCCAACACCGCACGTCCCAGAGACCAGCAACACATCGCGTTCGGCCTGGCCCGATGGTTGGCGACCAGCGAAACCAACCATCCCCACGACGACGCAACCGAATGACGATCGGCTACCGGGCCGCCGGTCGTCGTGCCTCGATCAGGTGTCGGGTCGAGTACGCGACGACAGGTTCGCCGCCCCGCATCTGTGCGTCGAGTTGGACGAGCCCGTCGCGGTACTTCTCCACGGAGAAGTCCGGTACCCACGAGACGCACTTTCGCAGGATCCACACCACGGAGCCCGCGTCCTAGAACTCCATGCGACACCGAGTGGTGCGCAGCCCGGAGACGACCAGGCCGGCGTCCTGTGCGGCGGCGGATTCCTGCTGCGGGTCGCGCCCGTTCCGTTCCTTAAGGAGCGGACCGAGGAAGTGCTCGATCAACTCGAACGCCGATGCCGGTCCGACGTGCTGCGCGAAGTAGCAGCCACCTGGCGCCAGGACGCGGCGTGTTTCTTCCCAGTCGGGCCGGACCGGGTGTCGGGCGGTCACCAGCTCGAATGACTCATCCGGAAGCGGCAGGGGTGCGTCCTGGACGGTCTGGATGAGCTGGACACCGCGCGGTCCGAGTCGTTCGCGGGCGTGCTGCGCGTTGGGCGGCCATGCCTCGGTGGCGACCATCCGCGGCGGGAACGTCGGTGCCTCGGCGAGGACCTCGCCGCCACCCCTGTCGATGTCCAGGGCGGACTCGACCTGACTGAGCCGATCGGCAAGGAGCTTCGCATAGCCCCAAGGCGGTCGCTCTTCGGTCGCTCGGCCGTTGAGCCAGTCGAATCCCCACCCGGTCACATCAGCCGCAGCGGCCTCGGCCACCAATTCATCGAACGATCGCACCCCGACATCGTCCTACACCAAGCGCGCTCCGATCTCCACCTGAGCTCTCCGCTCCTGGCCCGTGTTCGATAGCGCATCGCGGATCGGTTTGGGTGTCCTAAGCGCGGTAGGGCATCTGCATCTCCGAGCGGAACCTGACCACGTCGGTAAGCCAGTCGACGAGCCTGTCGGCAAGGGCTGTGTGGTGAATCCTGTTTGTGGGCACTCTGTGAACCTGCAGTTCATCTTCTTCCGCGGGTTGAGCACCGTCGGCGTTCGCGTAGGGAAGGCAGGAGCTCGTGGCTACGGTTTCTGCCGCTGGAACCCGTAGTCCTGATGGGTGACGAATCGCCGAGGGTCGGCCACCGCGAGCTCGGCGACCTCATCGCAGAACTTGTTCACCCGCTCGTCGAGGTATCGCGACAGGGCAGCATATGTCACCACGTCGATGTTGAACTTGCCGTCGATCTTGGCGGCCTTGATCTCGCGGGCCATCGTGGCCCAAGGCACTTCGACCGCCGCGACCGGCTCGGTGGCCACATCAACAGCGAAGAGCGCGGCGCTGGTCACAATGATCGGGTAGTAGAAGTCGATGCTTGCCCACTCCTGACCAGGCTTGTGATGCACGTACGACGATCGATTCGACAGCAATCGGAAGTGGGTTACCGCTTTTGCCAGCGGGTAGACGAGCGAGTCAAAGATCCCACGGTTGTCCGCCAGCCAGGTCTTCTTGCGGTCCAGGCGGGTCATCTGGCTGGCCAGGAACCTCGGTTCCCACGGGTTACCCGGAATGCTGTCGAGGCGGAGGTACTCCCGGGCGCTCACACTTCGGAGCTGCGCCTTGCCGCCTCCGAGCTCGACACGCTCGACCTCCACATGCGGGAACCGGAAGTGCTGCTCTTTACGCTCACGCCCGAGGTCGTAGGGGTTCGCGGGGCGGCCGATCACTACGTAGGGAAGCGCACTCTGCTTGCATTCGGCGAGAATTCGAGCACCGACTTCGAACGTCAGCTCTTCGCTACGGAATAGCCGACGATAGCCATGAACATCGACTTCGCGAGACGTGGTCGGGTTGTCCGGATCTGGGAAAGCCTTTCCGGTGACAGCGCGAAACCCTCCTGCTTCTAGGGAGGCCGCTGTGTCCTGCTCTAGGAGCCAACCCGCATCACGCAGCGCCTGGATCACTTCCTTCGAAGTGGGGCATCCGCGGTCCTGTCGGTGTTGTTCTTCAGTCATCACAACATCGTCCCACCAGACTCCGACATCCGGAGTGCGAGGAGGTTGGACCTGCAGCTATTCCAGGAATCGCCACCCTCGCGACTGTTCCACAGGAGGAACGACCAGCGGGAGGGCCGCAGGTCAGCCGGGGTGCGCTGGCGATCTTGTCCCGTAAGACCCGCCCGGTTCGGATTCCCGCTCAGGGTCGTCATGCGGCACATGATCGTCGTCCCACTTCCTAGTGTCGCGTGTCGAATATGACTTTCAGGTCGTGCTTTGCGAGAATGGGGTATGTCGCGAGTGGAACCGTTGATCCTGAGGGCTGGGGATCGAGAACGGTTGGCGGAGTGGACACGGTCATCGACGATCCCGGCGGGTTCCGCGCAGCGAGCCCGGATCCTGGTGTTGGCCGCGGACGGGGCGAGTAACGCGGAGATCGGTCGGCGGGTGGGCGTGAGTCTTCCGACGGTCCGGTCCTGGCGTGAGCGTTACCGGGTGGGTGGCCTCGGGAATCTCGGTGACCTTGCGCGGTCGGGTCGGCCGGCTACGGTCGATGAGACGTCGGTGATAGCGGCGACGTTGGATCCGCCGCCGCCGCGGCTGGGAGTGACCCATTGGTCGGCGCGGCTGCTCGCTGACCACCTGGGGGTCAGTTTCGCCACGGTCGCCCGGATCTGGCGGCGGTGGGGCCTGCGGCCATGGAAGGCGGAGACGTTCAAGTTCTCCACCGACCCGGAGCTGGAAGCGAAGATCCGGGACGTCGTCGGGCTCTACCTGGACCCGCCGGGGCGGGCGGTTGTCCTCTGTGTGGGCGAGAAAACCCAGATCCAGGCGTTGGACCGGACCGCCCCGATCCTGCCGATACGGCCGGGTGTGCCGGAGAAACAGACGCACGACTACTGCCGGCACGGCACGACCAGCCTGTTCGCGGCGCTGGACATCGCCACCGGTGAAGTCACCGACCGGTGCTATGACCGGCATACCAACGCCGAGTTCCTGCACTTCCTCAAGGTCGTCGCGAAGCAGTACCCCCGGGTGCCGCTGCACGTCGTCTGCGACAACTACGCCACGCACAAACACCCCAAGGTCAAGGCCTGGCTCGCAAACAATCCGCGGGTGACGCTCCACTTCACCCCCACCTCGGGATCCTGGCTGAACATGGTCGAGATCTTCTTCAGCATCATCACCCGCCAAGCCATCCGTCGCGGCACCTTCACCAGCGTCAAAGAGCTCAAGGCCGCAATCGGCAGCTACATCGACGGCTGGAACGACCGCGCCCACCCCTTCACCTGGACCAAGACCGCCGATCACATCATCGCGCACTCGAAACCGTCCAACCGGAAGGTCACTTCATACACGCGACACTAGAAACCGAGACAGCCGAGCATGCCCCGCGTAGCGGGGTCGGCGTTCACGGCCGCATTCGGCCGTGCGCGGCGGTGCGTGCGGCGACCGTGACGAGAACTGCGGCGGCGATCAGCCCGGCGACAAGTCCGATCGCTGTTGCGGGGAGGGGGGCGAGGCGGATCGCGTCGCCGATCGGGGTGAGTGTCACCAGCAGGCCGACCGCGGCGGCTGCGGCCGCCCAACCGGGGAATGCGGGGTTGGCGCGCAGTGGCAGGCGGGGTTGGGTGCGCAGCGACCAGGCGATCAGCGCATGTCCGGCCAGCCATCCCAGCACCGCACCGGACCGGGCGACCGGCAGGCTGTGTCCGGTCGAGAGGATCAGGTAGGTCGGCAGGACCGCGACGGTCAACGCGACGGCGACCGCGCCGATGGCGGCCAGCTCGGGGCGGTCGAGGAACCGTGCTGCCGGCGGTCGGGGTGGGCGGTGCATCGCATCCGGGGCGGCGGGTTCGGACACGAACGCCACCGAGGCCCCGAGGTCCATGAACAGTTCGAGCAGCACGATGTGTACCGGGGCGAACGGTGCCGCCTGGCCGGCGGCGAGCGGGATCAGCATGATCAGCACGAGGGCGAGTTTCGCGCCGAGGTAGAAGGCGACCGCGCGGCGCAGCTGGGCGGTGATGTTGCGGCCCTTCGCGATGGCCACCTCCACCGTGGGGTAGGCATCGTCGGTCAGCACGACGCCGGCGGCCTGGCGGGCGAGGTCCGAGCCGCGTCGGCCCATCGCCACCCCCACGTCGGCGGCCGCGAGTGCGGGCGCGTCGTTGACGCCGTCGCCGGTGACCGCGACGACCTCACCGCGGCCTTGCAGCAGCCGCACGATCCGCAGCTTGTCGGTCGGGGTGGAGCGGGCGACCACGGTCCGGTCGGTGAGCAGCGCCGACACCTCGGCGTCCGGGCGGGCGTCCAGGGTGGCACCGCCGATGAGGGTCTGCCCGCCGCCGAGTCCGGCCCGGGCGGCGACCGCGGCGGCGGTGGCGGGGTGGTCCCCGGTGACCACCAGGGTCGCGACGCCGGCCGCGGTCAGCGCCGCGACGGCCGCGGGTACCCCGGCGCGTACCGGGTCGTTGAATCCGGCTAGGCCGACGAACTCCAGATCCTGCTCGGCAGCGGCGCGGTCGGTGGGGATGCCGGTCAGCGCCCGGCGGGCGACCGCGATCACCCGCAGCCCGCGGCCCGTCAGCTCAGCCAGCTCCGCCTCGATTCCGGCGCGCTGCGGGGCGGTGGTGCTGCATGCGGCCAGGATGGCCTCGGGTGCCCCGGAGACGGCGAGCAGCAGCCGACCGTCGGGAGCCTGCCAGGCGCGGCTGACCAGCTTGCGGGCCGAGTCGAAGGGAAACGCCGCCACCTGCTTGCCCGGCTGGGCGATGCCCGCCTCGCCGGCGGCGGTGGCGAGTTCACGGTCCAGCGGTTCCCGGCCTTGCCGGTCGGCGGCCGGTGGCTGGCAGGCGATCGCGGTGGCCAGCACCTGGTGGCGGTCACCGTGGATGGTGGTGAGTCGCAGGTGGTTCTCGGTCAGCGTGCCGGTCTTGTCGGTGACCACGGTGGTGACCGCGCCGAGGGCTTCACCGGCCTGTAACCGGCGCAGCAGCGCTCCCCGGCGGGCCAGCTGCCGGCCGCCGACCGCAAGCAACACGGTGACCAGGATCGGGAGCTCTTCGGGCACGGTCGCGAACGCGATCGTCAGCCCGTCGAGCAGCATCTCCCGCAACGGCCGGCCAGTCAGCACCCCGACCAGGGGCACCAGCACGCTGGCGCCGATCGCGAGCACCAGCACCGCCTTGGCCAGTTCGGTCAGCGACCGTTGCAGCGGGGTCGCCGGCTCCTTCTCGGTGGCGACGAGCCGGCCGAGGCGTCCCAGCTCGGTGGCTTCGCCGGTCGCGACCACCACCGCGGTGCCCTCACCGGCGACCACGGGGGTGCCGGAGAACAGCATCGCGCTGCGCTCCGCCAAGGGTGTGCCCGCATCCACCGGATCGGGGCCCTTGCCGACCGGCTGCCCTTCTCCGGTCAGGCTGGACTCATCCACCCGCAGGCCGTCGGCGGCCAGCACCCGGGCGTCGGCGGCCACCAGGTCACCGGCCTCGATCACCAGCAGATCACCAGGCACCAGGTCGGCGGCCGGGACCTCGAGGACGTCACCGGCACGACTGACCCGAGCCATCGGCGCGGACAGCGACCGCAGTGCGTCGATGGCTCGCGAGGCCCGCAGCTCGGTGACGGTCTCGGTGCCGGCGACCAACGCGATCACGACGAAGATGGCGATCGCGTCGGAGATCTGCCCGAAGACCGCCGAGAGCACACCGACAGCGACCAGCAGCAGTTGCAGCGGTTCGGTGATCGACTCGAGGAGCTCCTTGAGGACAGAGTCCTGTTTGCGTTCCGCTGGCGCATTCGGTCCGTACTGGGCGCGCCGGCGCGCGTGCTCGCCGGCGGACAGTCCGCTGGTGCTGGCCTGCAGCCGGTCGAGGGTCATTGCCGGGTCAAGGGCGTGCCAGGCCGGGACCGTCGCGTGGTCCGCGGGCCCGGCGGTGCCCGGGGCCGGCGGGTCAGCCACGGGGCTCCCCCTGTGGTGTGAGGTAGTCGACGCCGGCCTGGACCGCGGCGACCTCCAGCTCCACCTGTACGGTGAGCTCACGCACCTGACCGGCGGTCGCCGCGGCCCCGACCGAGCGGACGCCCTCTCGCACCGACGCCGAGGCGGCGCACCACTCGCCGACCTGCCGCTCGGCGGCGGGTAGCGCCGCGGTCAACCGGGCGTCGTCGGGTTCACGCTCCAGCTCCCGCAGGTGCACGTCCATCGACCGGCCCGCGGCACGCAACCGACCGGTCAGCTCAGCTAGCAGGCCCAGCGGGGCCGCGCCGCCGGGATGCACCTGCCCCGCCTGCCGGTCGGTGGCGGCCAGTGCGTCCTGGAGTTGCGCTCGCAGCTCGGCCAGCCGCCGGCGGGGCCCGGCCGGCAGTGCCTGCGCGCGCCAACCGGTCACCGCCCGGTCGACGAACTGCCTGCCGGCGGGGAGTCGACGTCGAATCGCCCGGCGCAGAAGCAGACCGGCGACCACGGTCACCACGATGAGCAGCACCACCACAACCGCGACCACGGTCAACCCCACCGGGGTCAGCAACCATCGCCACAACGGCGTCAGGTCGACGCCGAAACCCCCGCCGTCACCACCGTCAGCGCGCATGGCGGTGCCCCCTGCCCCGACACCCCGGGTCGACCGACAGGAGCGCGATCTGCGCATGCGACCACGAAGCAAGCCCCGCGGTGGTGCGCGCGACCCGGCCCACCACAGCTACTCCACCGCCCGCAGCCGGCCCGCCGGGCCGGGCACGCCCTTGCCGTGCGCGGCGCCACCGCCGTCCTCACGGGCGGTGCTCATGCCGGGCGCTGGCGGCTGGGCGGGATCAGGCGACTCGACGGCCAATGCCTCAGCCTCGAACACCGCCAGCTCGGCCTCGCAGCGGGCCACCGATGCCCGCGCCGGCCCTCGACCCGGCGCCTCGAAATAGTCCCGCGCCTCGACCTTGGCCAACCAGGTCTGGAATCGAGTCAGGTCGGCCTCGGACTCCTCCACCTCCGCATACGTCGCGCGACCGCGGGCCCGTTCCATCTCCAACTCGGCCAGAAACGCCGGCGCCCGCTCCAGGACCTCGGCGTACTCGGCGTCTCGAGCCGACCGGAACTCCGCGAGGATCGACTCCTCCTGCGCCGGGTCATCCAGCGAGAGCCGCAGGGACCGCCCGATGCCGCCTTCCCGGACCACCCGGTCCAGCAGCCGGCGGACCTGCCGGTCAACCGTCGGGGTCGCCGGCAACAGGCACACCGATTGGTGTAAGTACAGGGCGCCGAGCGACCGCAGCTTGCGCCACACCTGAACCCGCACACTCGCCGGCGCACCCGCCGTCGACACGGTCACCAGCAGCCAAGGTCGGGACTCCGCCGTGCCGTGACCGGCCGCCGCCTCCTCACCCATAGGGCAATGTTACCCGCGTAACTCACACGGGTACGGACGTTGCCTGACGTACCGGTCGGCACGGTGACCGTCCTGCGGCCCGCTCACCGCGCGCACCAGGGGTAAACGGGCAAGACGGAGGAGCCGCGAGCGCGGCATGGGCTTCCGGTGGCCGCCCGGCGACCCACGCCCAGGCCGGCGTTTGCGCCTGGCCCCAGTGCTGCAGCTCGGGTCCTGCTCCGCCGTCGGCACCCGTGGGGTTATCTGGCTCTTCGTCGTGACGCGCCGGTGTCCCCCGGCCGGACATAGCCGAGCAGCTCCACCAGCCCCGGGCGGTCCTCCCGCACCCCGGACAGCCGGTCGGTGAAGACCCGCTCACACCCCGCCCCGGACAGCGCGTCCTGCTGCGCAGTCAACGACTGGTGATCGGTGCTCACCCGCGCGTACCCCACCACCGCCACCCCGGCAGCGTCGCAGAACTCGGCGCATCCAACCTCACCGGCACACCGACTATCGGACCGACTTCCGCGACACGACCACCAGCAGCGACCCCACGGTTCGCCGTCTTACCAGCGGCCGTCGCACTTCCTAGGAACTGCGACAGAGGCGCCGGCAGAGGCGCCGGCAGGCCCGCGCAGCCGGTAACCAGCCGCCGGACCGGACGGGTGAAGTTTTTAGTCACGCTTGACTATAGCTTGCTAGTCGCGCTTGACTATAATAATGAACAGCACCCGTCTCTTCGCGCTCAGTGCCCTGGCCCGTCGCGGGCCGATGCACGGCTACCAGATCCAGCAGGCGGCCAAGGCGGATCGCACCGAGCTGTGGACCGACATCAAGCCCGGCTCGCTCTACAACGCCTTGCACCGGATGGCCGACGAGGGCCTGCTGGAGGTGGTGCGCACCGAGCGTCAGGGCAACCCGCCAGCGCGCACGATCTACGGGATCACCCCGGCCGGGCGCCAGGAGCTGATCGCCCAGCGCAACGCCAGCCTGCGCGAGGTCGGGATCCGTCCCGACCCGGTCGACCTGGCGCTGCAGTACACCCCCGACCTGGCCGAGGAAGAGTTCACCGGGGCCATCGGGGGGCGCCGCCAGGTCCTGGCGGCCCAGCTGGCGATGCTCGAGCAGGAGCTGGCGATCGCCACCCCCTACCTGGTGGGGCTGGAGACGATGACCTTCGAGCACTCCCTGGTCCGGTTGCGCGCGGAGCTGTCCTGGCACGACGCCCTCCTCGAAGCCCTGCCCAAGTTGCTCGCCCAGCGAGAGGACCAGCCAGGCTGGGGCGGACCGGCGGCGACGACATGAGCTCGTCGGCAACGGCGACGGCCGGGGGCTGGGCGCCGGCCGCGCCCGAGGTGGGTCGCCGGCGCTGGCTGGTGCTCGCCGTCGTCCTGGCGGCGGCGTTCATGATCTTGCTGGACGCGACCATCGTCAACGTCGCCATCCCGTCCATCGGGCGCGCGACCTGCGGGCCTCCGACGCCGCGGTGCAGTGGGTGGCGGCCGGCTACGCCCTGGCCTACGGGTTGGTGCTGATCCCCGCCGGGCGACTGGGGGACCGCTTCGGCCACCACCGGCTGCTGATCATCGGCCTCGTGGGCTTCAGCGTGACCTCCGCGCTGTGCGGGGCGGCCACCAGCCCCGGGGACCTGGTGGGCTGGCGCATCGCCCAAGGCGCGATGGCCGGGGTGCTCAACCCGCCCGTGCTGGCGATCATCCGCTCGGTCTTCCCCATCCGAGAGCTCGGCAAGGCCTTCGGCTGGTACGGCGCGATGGCCGGGGTCTCCACCGCGGCCGGGCCGATGCTGGGAGGGCTGCCGATCGCCGCGAACCTCGGCGGGCTGGGGTGGCGCCCCATCTTCTTCATCAACGTCCCCGTCGGCGTCATCACCGTGGCCCTCGTGCTCGCGCTCGTCCCCGAGGTGCGGGGGCGCGCCGGCAGCCTGGACCCGGTCGGCATCGCGTTGATCACCGCGGCGCTGCTGCTGCTGACCGTGCCCCTGGTCCAGGGCCGCGAGCTGGGCTGGCCGGCCTGGACGATCACGTGCCTGGTCCTCGTCGTCCCCGCCCTGGCCCTGTTCGACGCCTGGGAGCGTCGCCGCGCCCGCCGCGGGCAGAGCCCGCTGGTCGACGTCGCGCTTTTCACCCAGCGCTCCTTCGCCGCCGGCACTGCCGTGGCGCTGGTGCACTTCGCCGCCTTCGTCGGCCTGGTCTTCACCCTCTCGCTCTACCTCCAGCTCGGCGCCGGCCGCTCGGCACTGACCACCGGCCTGGTGCTCATGGCCTTCGCGCTCGGCACCCTAGTCAGCGCCTCCGCCTCCGACCCGCTCACCGACCGCCTCGGCCGCGGCGTGCTGCTGATCGGCGCGGGCCTGCTCGCCGCCGGCATCGCCGCCGCCCTGCTCGCCCTGGCCACCGCACCGGCCCCCGTGGTGTGGTGGCTGGTCCCGGGCCTGGCGATCGCCGGGATCGGCAACGGCCTGGTCATCGCCCCGGTCACCACCGTCGTCCTGGCCGGCGTCGACCGCCGTGACTCCGGAGCGGCCTCCGGGGTGCTCAACGCCGCCCAGCGCATCGGCCAGGCCCTGGGCACCGCGATCCTCGGCTTGGTCCTGTTCACCGCCCTGGCCACCGCGCTGACCGACGGCGCCACCGACCTGGCCGCCTACACCCGCGCCATCGAGCTGGCGCTGCTCGGCGCGCTGGCCGCCGCCGCCCTCACCTTCGCCCTCGTCTTCGCACTCCCCCGCGTCCCACACCGCCAGCGGCGTCCCCACCCAGCCACCACGCCCCCCACGAAGGAGAGACGATGATCCTGATCACCGGAGCCACCGGCACCATCGGCCGCGCCCTGCTCGACCAGCTCGCCACCACCGACGCCCCGCTGCGGGCGATGACCCGCCACCCCGAGCGCGCCGATCTGCCAGCGGGCGTCGAGGTCGTCGGCGCCGACCTCGGTGACCCGGCGAGCCTGGATGGCGCCGTGGAGGGCATCGGGAAGGTCTTCCTGCTCTCCGGCGGCCCGGACGGCCCGGCTCACGACGCCAACCTCGCCTCCGCCGCCGCCCGCGCCGGAGTCGCGCACATCGTCAAGCTCTCCGCGCTCACCGTCGGCGACGAGAACGCCGACGACCCCATCACCGCCTGGCACCGCGCCGGCGAGCACGCCGTGCGCGAGAGCGGCGTGCCGTGGACGTTCCTGCGCCCCACCGCCTTCATGTCCAACGCCCTGGCGTGGGCCGAGACCATCACCAGCCACGACACCGTCTACGCCCCCTACGGCAACGGGCGCACCGCGACGATCGACCCCCGCGACATCGCCGCCGCCGCAGCCGCGGTCCTGACCAGAGAGGGCCACACCGAACGCGCCTACCCCCTGACCGGTCCGCAGGCCCTCTCCCCGCACGACCAGGTCACCGTCTTGGCCGATGTCTTGGGCCGCCCGATCCGCTACGTCGATGCCCCTCCCGAGACCGTGCGCACCGCGATGACCGACGGCGGGATGCCCGAGGTACTCGCCGACGCCGTCCTCGCTCTGATGGCCACCGCCCTGCAACCCGCCTCGGCCGTCGTCGAGCCCACGATCGCCGCCCTGACCGGACACCCGGCCCGCACCTTCACCACCTGGACCCACGACCACCTGGCCACCTTCACCGCCCCTCAGTGACCGATGCCGGCTGGGCCCCGAACCTGCGTCGAACGCCGTGACCTGGCAGCGGCCCGTCTCAAAACGATCGCCGTCGCACAACCAACGTCGCTGGACTGCACGTCCGAAGCCGACTGCGCCGGGCCGGCATTGGTGGGCTCCGTTGCCGGGCGCGACGGTGCTGTCACCATGGTCTGCGTGGCCGACATGCACCGCAGCACCCCGGAGCCGTCGTCGGGTCCGCCGCGGGTGGAGCACCGGCCGGGGACGGCCGACGAGATGCTGCGCGAGCTGGCACCGCTTTGGGCCGAGGACGGCATCGACCTCGACGATCCGGAGGGGGTGCCCGACCTGGAGACGCTGCAGGCGGCGATGGCGCGTGCGGTCGAGCGGCAGAACATGGCCCTGTTCACCCCGGTCGGAGCGGCCCGCGACCTCGCGGTCGACACGCTGCGTCGGGCGGTCGCGGCGGCCGCCGTCGGAGACACCGCCGCCGCGGCAGCCGCCCTGGACCGGGCCCAGCCCGAGTCCCCGGACGCCACGTCCCCGACGGTCGCCGGCTGCATCGGGGTCGCATTGGGGTTGCTCGACGACTGGCTCTCCGGTCACGACCCGCGGACACCACCGAGCCTGGCCGTGAGCACCCGGCTCCCGGCCGAGCACTGGGTCGGTGAACGCGCCGCGGTCGATGTCCTCGCCCTCGCCCGCAAGCGACGGGCGTTCCGCTCGCTGGATACGCTGATCGCCCGCCAGGGCGGCCAGCACGTGCTCTACGGCAGCGCCCTCGCGCTCACCGCCACCCTCCAGGCCTGGGCCCAGCACACCGACACACCGATCACCGACCTGACACCCCTCATCGCCTGACCTGCTGCCTGCGCCCCCGCGTCCTACCCACCTCCTGACCCCGAACCGGGGGGTTGCCCGGAGTGCGGGTCGGGTCGAGGGCTACCAGACGATCGCCGGACAGGTCCAGGCCCCCGAGCAGGCGGCCCACAACCTCGACCACCCCCGCGGTATCCGACGATGATCAACCCGGGCCGGGCGACCTCTTGTCGCACCCCCGGGTGCTGACCTTGCAGCTCGACTGCCGCGAGGCGCCCGGCCCGCCAACCCCCCGCATCGGCTGACACGGCGCGCGAACTACGCCCGCCGAAGGCCGCACACCCTGCGTCTGGTCGGGACCGACGACGAGACCCTCGCCGGGCTGGGCGTGCTCGCCGGCTACGACGACGACCTGGCCGCGGAGGCCACCCGGCTGAGCAACCGCGCCCGGGACCTGCTGCTGGCCATCAGCCCAGCCCTGGAACGGGTTCTCGGCCCAAGGATCTCCCACCCGGCCGTGCTCGCCCTGCTCGCCGCCCCGACCCCCGCCGCATTGCGCGCCGGTGGCCGACGGCGGCTGTCCCGGGTCGTGCTGCCGCTGGCTCCCCGGGTCGGTGACCGGATCATCGAAGAGGTGCTCGCCGCACTGGACGCGCAGACCGTCGTCATCCCCGGGACTGCTGACAGCGGCCGGGTCCTGGCCGGGGTCACCCGGGCCCTCGCCGCGACCCTCACCGAACGCCGCGCGCTCGCCGCCGAGCTCGAGAGCCGGCTCGATGCCCACCCTCTCGCCGGGGTCCTGACCTCCATGCCCGGTGTCGGGGTCAGGACCGCCGTGAAACTGCTCACGATCATCGGGGACGGGTCGGCCTTCCCGACCGCCGCGCACCTGGCCGCCTACGCCGGGCTCGCACCGGTGACCCGCCGATCGGGCCGCAGCATCCGCGGCGAGACCCGCTCCCACCGCGGCCACCGCGCTCTCAAATCAGCGCTGTTCCTATCCGCCTTCGCCAGCCTGAAGGACCCCGCCAGCCGGACCTACTACGACCGCAAGCGGGCCGAAGGCAAACGACACAACGCCGCCCTCATCTGCCTCGCACGGCGCCGCGTCGACGTCCTGCACGCGATGCTCCGGACCCGGACTGTCTACCTCAACGCCGACTCCGCAGCCGCTTGACCGCTTGACCGCTTGACCGCTTGACCGCTTGACCGCTTGACGAGAAACATAGAGACACCCCCCCGGCCGCCTCGTAGTCGACCCGCAGGCTCACGCGCACAGAATACCGGGGGTCGGGGAACAACGAAAGAGCCGTTGACAGCACTAACGCACGATCCTGCGCCATTGCTACTCGGACCCCGTTATGTCGAGCTACCCAGTGGCCGGGCCGCGGTGCCGGGCACGGACACCAGGCCCGCGAACGGGCTACCGGTCGTACCCGCGGTCTTCGCGCCCGGGCCCCGGCCGGCCCGGCCGGCACCCGGTCGGGCCCACGGGCCGGCCGGGTGCCGGCTGCGTCCCGCGCGCGCGGCGCAGTCCGGTGACGGCGCGCCGGTTGCCCTCCGCGACGGGGTCGACCGTGCCGACCACGGCTCGGTCCAGGACGTCGCGCAGCGGCACCGGATCCCCGTCGAACGACGCGACCGAGGCCGCGACGTTCTCCCGCTGGTCGGTACCGGAGAAGTCCAACCGCCACCCGGCCTGCTCGGCGAGCTGGGTGAAGAACACCCGCTGCGCCCGGCCGTTGCCCTCCCGGAACGGGTGGATCGCGTTGACCTCGGACAGGTAGTAGGTGGTCCGGTCCACGAACCGGTCCCGGCCCAACCCGCGCAGGGCCGACTCCCCCGCGAGCTGCCCGAACACCCGGCCGCTCTCCGACTCGATGTACTGCGGCAGGCAGAACAGGTTCCGCTTGGCGATCGCCACCGACCGCAACTGGCCGGCCCACGGGTACACCTGCTCGAACAGCCGCCGGTGCACCTCCCGCAGGTGCGCCAAATCGAACCCCCCGCGCACCGGGCGCTCACCCAGCTGCATCTCCGCCAGTGCCGAGATCTCCCGCTCGGCCGCCGACAACTCCGCCGCGTCGGTGAACCCCAACCGGTTCCGCAGGACACCGGTGACCGGGTCCGTGTACGGGTCAGCCACCCACCGCAGCCGGCACCGGCTCCTCAAGCCCCACCGGGTTCCCCGACCGACCCGCGGACGCGAGGGACTGAGCCCGGGCCCGCGCCCGACGCACCGCCGCGTCCAGCGCCGCGTCGACGGACACCCGGCCCTCCGCGACGTCGAGGAGCACCGTGACCTCCGCCGGCGTCGGCTCCAGACCCTCGAGTCGCTGGTTCGCCACCACCGCCCGGACCCGGTCGTTCGCCATCGACCGCGCCATCAACGCCTCGTACTCCGACACCGACATGACCACCGCCTCCGGACGACGCGACCCGACCGCCACCGCAGCACCACCCGGCGCGGTCACCCGGTCGAGGACCTCGCGGACCCGCGCGCGGAACTCCCGCACCCCCACGAACTCCACCCCCCCACCCTACCCGAGTGTGTACACAACCGCTCGGCTGGTCGGGGTCGGTCGTGCACCAGGCCGGTGCACGACCGCGGCCGCCACGTGACGGGCCCGGTCAGCTCAGGCGGCGGTGCTGCGCCGCCTCGCCGGCCGGTACCTGACCCGTCACCGACACCACCTCACACCACTGCACCGGCCGCGCCGCCACCAGCCGGTCGCCGACGTCTGCGCACCGCATCACCGGGGCTGCGCGTCTGCAGGTAGCGGTACGCGACCGACGCGCTGACCCCCACATCGGCGGCCGCGCCGGGCACCGTCGCCCCAGCGGCGACCAGCGAGCGGACCCGGGCCTGCCGGCTGTCACCGAGAACCTGCCGCGGGGTGCGCAGCTCGACCCGCCGCTGCGCCCACCACCCAGGCAGGGACGGCCCGTACCACCGCCGCGTCCAGCCGGCCATCACCGTCACCCCGTCCCGTTCCGCGGCGACCCGGTAGGCCAGCCACCGTTCCGCGGACACCCCCAACACCCCGGCCGCGCCCGCGGTGTCCACCCAGCCGCCGTCGGCGAGGGGGTCACCGACGGTGGCGGGGTCGGGGCCGTGGTCACGGCAGATCGCCCGCACCCGCTCCGCGTTCACCCCCAACACCGCCGACAGGGCCGCCACCCCGGACCCCCCAGGCACGGGCCCGCACCAGCGAGGCGGCCAGCCGCGTCCAGTCCCGGCTCCGCCGGGCTCAGCGAACTGCGCGACCAGCTCATCCCGGTCCCGGACGCTCAGCTCACCCGGCCCCGGCCCGCTCGACCCGACCGACCCGTTCGGCTTGATCGGCGGTCATCGCCGGTCGAAAACTCCGGCGCCCCGCCCCGGCCACCCGGCCGCCGGCCGCGGCCGGCGGCCGTGCTGAGCAGCCGTGAACACCTGCAGCGGCAGGCAGTCGATGATCGACGCGCGCCGCCCGGACCGGACCGCGTCCCGCCGCAACACCGCCGCATCCGCGCGTGCGGTGCTCTCCGCCGCGTACACACCGACGAGGTCCTCCTCGTCCCACACCGCCCACACCGCCACCGGCACCCGCGCCACCCGCGCCGGCCGGGACTCATCGACGTCGCGGGTCGGCACCAGCCGCCGCGGCCGCACCACCTCCCCCACGCCCCCGCCCGGGGCCGGGCCACGCCGGGTCGTGCGGGCAGCGGCGAGCTCGGCGACCTGCTCAGCGGTGGGGATACCGGGCAGGTCCAGGCTCAGCTGCCCCGCCAACGGCGGCACCACCCGCAGCCGCCGTCCCGGTGTCGTGGTCATCGGTCGCCTGCCTGCTCGTTAGCGGCGCTGAGGTTCCGCGCGACGGTGGACTTCGTCAACCCGAGCTCGGCGGCGACCGCGCCCAGGCTCATCGGCGGAGTCTGCGAGCGCATCGCCCGCGCGAGGCGCAGCTTCGCCTCCGTCATCACCCGCGGCCGACCCCCGACCCGCCCCCGCGCCCGCGCCGCGGCCAGCCCGGCCAGGGTCCGGTCCCGGATCAGCTGCCGTTCGAACTCCGCCAACGCACCGAACAGATGGAACACCAACCCCCCACCCGCGGTCGTGGTGTCAATCGCCTCCGTCGCCGACCGAACCCCACCCCCCGGTCAGCGAGCGCGGTGACCGTGTCGATCAGATACGGCAGGGACCGGCCCAACCGGTCCAACCGCCACACCACCAACGTGTCCCCCGACCGCAGACTGTCCAACGCCGCCGCCAGCTCCGGACGGTCCTCCCGGCTCCCGGACGCGTGATCGGTGAACACCCGCCAACACCACGCACCCCCCAGCGCGTCCAGCTGCAACGCCGGGTCCTGCTCCGCCGTCGACACCCGCGCGTACCCGACCAGATCCCCACCCTTCCTGGGCTTCCGCGCCGCCGGCCGCTTCGCTGGGGCAGAACCCGGTGACATCACACGCCCCACGACGGGTGCTCTCCCGGGTCGAATCCCAGCAGCCGCAGCTGCGGCCGGCGCCGGGGCGGCGCGGCAGGCGCGATGCGCCCCGGTCGATGCCACCATCAGCCGACCGTACCGAAACCGCCGCCCGATGACTCGTGAAACGCGCGGCTCGGCATCGCGGGTTCACAGCTCAGCCGGGGAGACTTCCAAGGTGGGCTGCGCGAATGCCGAGGTCCCCTGCACGGGGCACGACTCTTGTCCGGATACACACCCTCCCGTCGGTGCGGTCAGTTAGTCGTCGCTGACCTGTAGGGGTGTCCGGGTGCGTACGGCGGCGATCACGTCACCCAGCAATCGGACCGCGCCGTAGCCGATGACGACGCCGATGACGATGGAGATCACGGGGTCCAGCCAGAACCAGCCGTGGGTGAGGTAGATGATCGCCCCGGTCCCGGCGACTGCAGCGCTGGTGACGGCATCGGAAACGGTGTCCAGGAGCACCGAACGCATGTGGAGGTCCTCGCTGCCAGCATCGGCCCCCAGGATCACCGTCCCCACCACCATCACGCCGGCAGCGATGGAACTCACGACCAGTACCGGTAGTCCCTGGACCGGGTCCGTCCCGGTGACCAGACGCCGGATCGCCTCGAGGATCACGTCCCGGGCGCTCGTCGGGGATCGGCTGCTCGTGGCACGGGCCGGTCTGATCGGTGGACCCGGTGACCACACCGGCCGGTCTGGCGCCTGGGTCGCCCGCGCCGCACGGGACCCGCGAGAACCCATGTTGGTGCCGGACACCCCCGACGCCCCGACGCAGGTCATCGACGTCAGGGACCTGTCCGGCTGGTTGCTCGCCTGCGCGGAGGCCGGCACGACCGGGACGTACAACGCTGTCGGCCCCCTCCTGCCGTTCGAGGAGTGGATCGCGCTCTGCAGGCAGGTCGCTGGGCACACCGGCCCCGTCGTGCTAGCGCCCGGGAGGTGGCTGCTCAAGCAGGGAGTCGAGGAGTACATGGGCGAGGACTCCCTGGCGATGTGGCTGTCGACCCGAACATGCAGGGCTGGTCCAGCCGGTCCGGCGCGGCCGCGGTCGCCGCCGGACTGCGGCACCGCCCGCGCGAGGCGCTACTGCGCGACGTGCTCGCGTACGAGCGCGAGCAGGGCCTGGACCGCCCCCGGGCAGCCGGCCTGAGCCCGGCCCGTGAGCGGAACCTGCTGGCGACCTTCGCCGATGAGCCCACCCGCTGACCTGCCAGTCGCGCGTCGACGACGTACGGTCGCCGGTCGTGAGCGAGGGCAACAGCGGCGCCGAGGTACGGCGGCTCGCGAAGGACACTGTCGACATGAGCGCACCGCTGGCCACCCTGTCGCTGGACGCCGCCGACGTCGAACTCCGGCGGGCAGAGATCGGGGATCTGCCTGCGATCTTGGAACTGTTGGCCGATGATCCGCTGGGCAGGTCACGGGATGGCGCGGCCGCTGACCAGGGCCTGCAGCCCTACGCCAGAGCGTTCCTGGCCATCGACGCCGACTCGGCTCAGCTTCTGGTCGTGGCTACCGCCAGCGCCGCCGTCGTGGGCACCATGCAGCTGTCGTTCATCCCCGGCCTGGCCCGCCGCGGGGCCCTGCGCGCCCAGATCGAGGCGGTCCGGGTGCAGCAGAGCTACCGCAGCCAGGGATTGGGGACCGCCATGTTCGAGTGGGCGATCGCGGAGGCACGGCGGCACGGCTGCGCTCTCGTGCAACTGACGACCGACAAGACTCGCAGCGACGCCCACCGGTTCTACGACCGGCTCGGCTTTGTCGCCTCTCACGAAGGCCTGAACCTGGATCCACCGTCCCGGTAGTTGATCTTCGGGCTTGAGGCTTTCGGATCTCTGATGGTGTCCGGGCAGCGGCGGTCCGCCGGTCTGCCCGGCGTTTCCACTTCGGCCTCGTGTCGGTGGTGCG